>Ga0209373_10001772_pt1 | contig 24022 bp, 18 predicted proteins | sample Higcelweek5metaG_FD_187173 | JGI IMG/M metagenome (GOLD analysis project Ga0209373, IMG submission 187173) | Freshwater pond sediment microbial communities from the University of Edinburgh, under environmental carbon perturbations - High... | ecosystem: Environmental > Aquatic > Freshwater >... | reverse complement strand
ATGCTCTTTGGAACAATTATATCGGCAATCAGCTGAAAATTATTGTTATGAATAATAACGGAGGAAATATTTTCCGATTTATCGGCGACAAAAAACTAATGGAGAATAGTTTGGAATTTTTCACTACACCACATCAGGTGCAACTTAAATCATTGACCCAAGCTTATGGACTTGAATATATCAGTTGTTCTGAAACGAAGGAGTTGCCTGGTGCTATCGACAAATTATTAAAAGCAGAAAAAGCAACTGTTTTAGAAATTTTTACGGATGCTGATTTAAATACGGAGGATTATAAAGGATATTTTCAGAAAATAAAGCAATGGATTTAAAACAGAAAATTGGAACTTATATTGGAACAATTGGGTGTCCGATAGTTATTATAGCACAAATATTTATTTTACTTGAAAACGAACTGACAACAAAACAAACAATTGGAGCTTATTTAACTATATTTACCGCAATATGTGTTATGATCTCAATAATACCGAATTTGATTAAAAAGAAATGATTACATTCTTTAGATAATAAAAAAACAGCTTATCAAAAGGACTAAAAAAAAAAAAAGAAATGAGAAACTGGACAACCATTAAAGAATTCGAAGAAATTAAGTTCGAATATTTCGAAGGAATAGCAAAAATCACCATCAATCGTCCGCGATACCGCAACGCGTTTACGCCCGATACGATAAAAGAAATGATTGAAGCTATGGTGTTTTGCCGTGACAGCCAGGACATTGCCACTATAATTCTGACAGGCGAAGGTGATAAGGCATTTTGCAGTGGCGGCGATATCAATGTAAAGCAAACAGCCGGTTATATTGGCAAGGATGGAATTCCTCGTTTGAATGTGCTTGATTTACAGAAATTGATTCGCAGTATGCCAAAACCCGTTGTGGCTATGGTCAACGGATTTGCGATTGGTGGCGGACATGTTTTACACGTAGTTTGTGATTTATCCATTGCTTCTGAAAATGCTATTTTCGGACAAACAGGTCCTAAAGTAGGAAGTTTTGACGCTGGTTTTGGATCGTCGTATCTGGCGCGCGTTGTTGGTCAGAAAAAAGCCCGTGAAATCTGGTTCCTTTGCAAACAATATTCAGCTGCCGAAGCTTTGGAAATGGGTTTGGTAAACACCGTGGTACCATTCGACCAACTAGAAGATGAAACAGTAGCATGGTGTCAGCAAATGATGCAACATAGCCCGCTAACATTGCGTATGATTAAAGCCGGTCTCAATGCCGAACTGGACGGACAAGCCGGCATTCAGGAACTTGCCGGAAATGCCACCATGCTTTATTACATGACTGAAGAAGCAAAAGAAGGTAAAAATGCATTCTTAGAAAAACGCAAACCCGACTTTAGCAAGTACCCTAAATTACCGTAATCGAAATTTTTCACTTCATACGATGATGCAGAGTCATCGTATAAAGTGAAAGTTTCAAACCCTCAACAATCCCCGAAAACCTCTGACTGCATAATAAGACTGGGCGCCATTGTGGAATACAAAAACATGCCCGTAGCGAAATTCGGCAAAAATAGCTCCACCAAGCTGGCGTATGTCCGAAGTTGTTTTCAGCCAACTCGAAGTTTTTGTGTCGAACTCTCCCAATTGCTGTAGCTCTCTGTATTGTTTCTCGTCCAATAATTCCACGCCCATTTCGGCAGCAACATCCAACGCACTATTTTCAGGCTTAAACTCCTTTCGGGTATCTAAAGCTTCTCTGTCGTAACACAAACTGCGCCTGCCTTTGGGAGTTTCGACCGAACAGTCGCAAAAAACATATTCATTAGTGGTATCGTCGCATTTGACCACATCCGGCTCACCACCTGTGCTTTCCATTGCATAAAGACTTCTGAGTTTTAATGGCATTGCTTCAAGCTTTGCCTGTAATTTCTCCCAATTTACATCAGGATGTCGGTGCATATTTGAATCAAAACGCGACTTAAGTATTTTAATGATTTCCTGTTTTTGCTCTTCTGCAAGCTCATGATTTAAATTTAGCGGCATAAATTTGTGATTTAAGTTTTAATAATGAAACACATTTTGTAAGCTTGTATTTTTGAATAAAAAAGTCGACTGTAAAATTTAATATCTAAACAATTTCGGTTCTATTAAGTTTTAAGGAGAGATATATTGGATAGATTATGTTTATTTGCTGCAATTGAATTATATTTTAAAAACTCTATCTTTGTGCTTTGTTTTACACATAAAAAAACTAATAGATACATTCGCAACTCCCTATGAAAAAATGGATAGCCGCATTCAGGCTGAAAACTTTACCGCTTGCTTTGTCGAATACAATCATGGGGTCGGCGCTCGCAGCGGGTGAAGATAATTTTCGATGGTCAATACTCGGTTTGGCCGCGTTGACTACAATTTTACTGCAAATAATGTCAAACATGGCCAACGATTACGGTGACTTTGTGAATGGCAAAGACACCGCCGAACGTATCGGTCCGAAACGCATGGTACAATCCGGTGAAATCACACCGAAAACAATGCTGCAAGGCATAATTATTATTGGCATTTTTACAGCCATTTCTGGTTTGGCGCTTATTTTGGTTGGCACAGCCGGAATTGACATAACCAACATCCTGATTTTTGGCGTATTGGGAATAGCTGCTATTGTGGCTGCTATTAAATATACTGTTGGTAAAAATCCTTATGGCTATCGTGGGTTGGGCGATGTTTTCGTATTCATCTTTTTTGGTTTAGTAGGAGTTATCGGAACTTTTTTCCTTCATACACAAACATTCAGCTGGGATTTGCTGCTACCCGCTTCGGCCATGGGATTTTTAAGTACCGGGGTACTTAACATGAATAATTTACGCGATTACGAAGCGGATAAAAACGCAAATAAGAAAACAATCGTGGTGGCTATGGGACCACAAAGAGCTAAACTCTATCATTTATTTTTAGTGAGTGGAGCTATTTTATTAGCTGTTATCTATACGGTTATCAACTATAAATCACCCTGGCAATGGCTATTTACAATTTCATTTCCAATGTTGTTTTTAAACCTGAAAACCGTTTTTACCTACAAAAATTCCATTGAACTTTATCCCGAATTAGGCAAATTGGCTATGGGAACTTTGTTATTTTCAACAAGCTTTGGAGTGGGATTGATTATTTAATCAACAGTAACTATGAAAGCCCGACACACTCAAATCAATCTTCAGTTCAAATTTCCCGCCGGAACTTCGCGGGGAGTTTTGCTTCATAAACTCTCGTCGTTCCTCATTTTGGAACAGGAAGGTTTTACCGGAATAGGCGAATGTTCAACTATTCCCGATTTGAGCATTGATCCCATGGAATTTTATGATCAAAAGCTGAACGAAGTTTGCAGATGGATAAATGCCGGGAACAATCCAGGAGACATCGATTTATCTGCTTTTCCGTCCATAGCTTTTGGACTTGAAACGGCCTTACTCGATGTAAAAGCCAATGGTTCGAAAAAACTTTTTCCATCCGATTTTACCGAAGGAAAAACCGGAATCCCTATCAACGGATTGGTATGGATGGGCGATAAAGAGTTTATGCAAAAGCAAATTACTGAAAAAATTGCTGCCGGCTATCGATGCATCAAACTCAAGGTTGGCGCTTTGGATTTTGAAACCGAACTGGAAATTATTGCTGGCATCCGTCGACACTTTTCTCCTGAGGAAATTGAAATCAGACTGGATGCGAACGGAGGATTTACGCCAGAAGACGCATTGAAAAAGCTTGAAAAATTAGCAGTTTATCACATTCATTCCATCGAACAACCTATTAAGCAAGGACAATTGGACGCAATGGCTGATATTTGTAAACATTCACCTATACCAATAGTGCTCGACGAAGAACTAAACGGTGTAAAATCAGCTGACAAAGAACTAATTATCGAAAAAACAAAACCAGCTTATATCATTCTGAAACCAAGTCTGCTGGGCGGATTTAAACAATCGGAAGAATGGATTCGGTTGGCCGAAAAGCATCAGGTAAAATGGTGGATCACTTCGGCACTCGAAGCCAACATTGGGCTCAATGCCATTGCGCAATGGACTTTTACATTAAATTCAGAACTTCCACAGGGTTTGGGAACCGGACAATTGTATTATAACAACATCCCGTCACCACTCGAAATTCGGGATGCAAAACTATTTTATCAAACTAAAAATGACTGGGATTTAAGCGCTATTTTAAAATGAATCAGGAAACTATCCAAATCAATGGCTCTGTTTTCAGCAAAAGCAATTTTGAACAGCTGAATAAAACCAACGAAGCACCCGATTCGTGGGAAAATGCCATTTTTCTGTTTCTGAAAAATTGGTTCGACGATACCGATTTCGTGACAACACATACATCCGGCTCAACAGGTATTCCCAAAGAAATACGGTTGGCAAAAACGGCCATGCGCAATTCGGCCCGAATGACAAACACTTTTTTCGGACTCGACGAGAAAAAAACAGCTTTGCTTTGCTTGCCCGCATCCTATATTGCCGGAAAAATGATGCTTGTCAGGGCTATAACGGGCGGATTCAACCTGGTAACAACAGCACCGAAGGCCAATCCCTTTGAGCAGCTTAAAATGCCGATTGATTTTACCGCCATTACACCTTACCAACTACATTATTCAGCAGAAACGCTCAAGCAAAAAGCGGTACAAAACATCATTGTAGGCGGTGGCCATGTGAATTCAACATTGGAAACTTTGGTTGAAAGCATTCCTACAGCTATGTTCGAAACTTACGGCATGACCGAAACCTGCTCTCACATTGCCTTGCGACAATTCAATGGTGAAAATAAATCCGATGTTTTCAGTGTTCTGAGTGGCGTATCCATTCGTCTGGATAAACGTGAATGTTTGGTTATAACTGCTCCTCACCTACTCAACGAAGCAATTATCACCAACGACATTGTAGAAATTACAGGGAAAAACACTTTTCGATGGCTCGGACGTTTTGATACCACCATCAACTCAGGCGGCGTAAAAATTCATCCCGAGCAAGTTGAAAAAAAGCTGGAAAGTAGTATCCCGTCCAGTTTTTTCATTGCTTCTCAACCGGATAATATTTTGGGCGAAAAAGTTATTTTAGTGATCGAATCTGCTGATTATTCTGCAAATTGCCGTGCTGAATTAACTGCTTCTATCGAAAATCGACTTTCAAGGTTTGAAATTCCAAAGGCGATTTACTTCGCACCGAAATTTGTTTATTCTTCTGCAAATAAAATATTGCGAAAGGAAACTTTACAGAAGCTAAATCAATAAAAACTTTTATATTCAAATATATTGAAATCGAAAAAACCGACGATACGACTTTGAAGTCATATGGTCGGTTTTTTTAATTTCGCGTTATTAATGTGTTATTACAAAAGCTCCACGCTGCGTTTTACAAATTTTGCCAACGCTTCACCCTTAAGCATGTTATTGGCCAAAAGTGCGAGGTCAATCAACTGGCGAACCTGTTTGTTTTCGGAAGCAAATGCTTTATAAACAGTTTTTTTCTTGTCTCCAAGTTCATCCATTTGTTTAGCTAATTCGCTGAGTTCATCTTTTTCGGCTGTCGGAATTTCTTCGTCTTTTTTGCCTTTGTGACTTTCCTGAAGTTTATCATGTTTTGCTTTCACTTCGGCCAGTTCGGTTGCAACCGGACTCACCTCAGCACCACAAGCATTTTCTTCTTCGCTCAATAGTTTTTCAATCACCGGATGCGCTGTATTCACAACTAAATTGTAGCTATCAGGCATTTCACCATAAAAACTCATCATACCGCCCTGCAAAGCCGACATTTCTTTCATGCGGCGCATAAATTCATTCTGTGTAACGAAAACAGGATTGGTTGAAGGCGAAAGTTGTTCAAATGTTACAATGAAGTTTGCTTTTTCAACTTTTGGCAATTGCGAATCGAAAACAGTCACAAGCGCATCACGCTGGTCATCAGTCAAAGCAACTTTAGCAACTTCATCTTTCTGAATAATTTTATCAATCACATCGCTATCTACGCGTACAAAACGTGTTTTTTCGAATTTTTGCTCGAGCTGACTTACTACGTGAACATCCAACTGTCCGTCCATAATCAGCACATCGTAACCTTTGTCCTTCGCATGTTGAATGTAGCTGTAATGTTCGTCGGCGTTATTGGCGTACAAATAAATCAAATCACCGTTTTTATCTTTTTGGTTTTCGCCAACCAAAGTTTTATATTCTTCGAAAGTAAAGTATTTGTCATCCACATTTTTCAACAGGGCAAATTTCTCAGCACGTTCGTAGAATTTTTCATCGCTGAGCATTCCGTACTGAATGAAAACTTTCAGGTTATCCCATTTTTCCTCAAAATTAACACGGTCTTCTTTGAAAATTTCGGCCAAACGGTCGGCTACTTTTTTGGTAATATGGCTTGATATTTTCTTCACATTGCCATCGCTTTGCAAATAACTACGCGACACATTCAACGGAATATCCGGCGAATCAATCACACCATGAAGCAAAGTCAGGTATTCAGGAACGATATTTTCAACATGATCGGTCACGTAAACCTGATTGCAATACAACTGAATTTTGTTGCGCTGCATGTCGATGTTGTTCTTGATTTTTGGGAAGTAAAGAATACCGGTCAGGTTGAACGGATAATCTACATTCAGGTGAATATGAAACAACGGATCTTCGCCCATTGGGTTCAACTCGCGGTAAAACGACGCATAATCCTCTTCTTTCAAATCAGCAGGTTTGCGTGTCCATGCCGGATTTGGATTGTTGATAATGTTGTCTGCGTCGGTTTCAACGTTTTTACCGTCTTTCCATTCTTTTTTCTTGCCAAAAGCAATTTCTATCGGAAGGAATTTACAGTATTTAGTCAGCAATTCCTGAATTTTTGATTCTTCCAGAAAATCCTTGTTTTCGTCGTCGATATGTAACACAATATCAGTTCCACGATCGGCTTTGATAGTATCTTCCAGTGTGTATTCAGGACTTCCATCGCACGACCAGTGTTGAGCGGCGTTCTCTTCTTTGTGCGATTGGGTGAAAATTTCAACCTGTTTCGACACCATAAACGAAGAGTAAAAACCTAAACCAAAATGACCAATAATAGCCTGCGCATCGTTTTTGTATTTTTCGAGAAATTCCTCAGCGCCCGAAAAAGCAATCTGGTTGATGTATTTTTCAATTTCAGCAGCCGTCATACCAATTCCTCGGTCGGAAATTGTAAGCGTTCCTTTGTTTTTATCTACCGAAACGCGTACGGTCAGGTCGCCCAGTTCACCTTTAAATTCGCCAACCGAAGCCAGGGTTTTCAGTTTCTGAGTTGCATCTACGGCGTTCGACACTAATTCACGCAAAAAAATCTCGTGATCGCTGTACAAAAATTTCTTGATAACGGGGAAGATATTGTCGCTCGTTACCCCAATGTTTCCTTTTGCCATTGTTCGTTTATATGTTTTATTGATTAGTTTGAATTATTATTTACGGAGTTTTCCCTTTGCAAATAAAGTGCCATTGGGCATTTGGTGACAGAATGACAGTTGCAAACTTTTAACTCTGTCGTTTTAAGCAGCTATTCTAAGTCCCGGAAAACATACAATTTCAAAGTTGAACCTATGTAATTTCAAAGTTAGCATTGTGTAATTTCAAAATAGATAGTATATTTTCATCAGAAATACAGATAGTTATACAAATAAACAGAACAATAAAATCAGCCATTGAATTTTTGCTCGAAAAACACCCTATAATTGCTGCTAAAGGGCCTTGGTAATCAGAAAAAACAACTTTCCATCAATCTACATTTTCAAATTTCGAGTATATAAATCTTGTAAATTCAGATAACACAGGAAAGAAAAATTGCAAATATAGTTCCATGGGTGGATTTTAGAAAATAATTCATATCATCAGAACAGCCTTATTGCGTCATTTCAGCATTTTTGACTATCTTTGCAGTCCGAAAAAATTTATTAATCAATTTTGTTTAAAGTAATTAACTGACCGTTATTTACTTCGGACAAACGAACATTTCAAACATCAAACTAATATAAAATGGCTCTTCAATGTGGAATCGTAGGCTTGCCTAACGTTGGTAAATCTACCCTTTTCAACTGTCTTTCGAATGCTAAAGCTCAATCGGCGAACTTCCCTTTTTGTACAATCGAACCGAATGTGGGTGTAATTACTGTGCCCGACGAACGCCTCAACAAACTGGCTGAACTGGTACATCCACAACGCATTGTTCCTACAACGGTGGAAATTGTTGATATTGCCGGATTGGTAAAAGGAGCCAGCAAAGGCGAGGGTCTTGGCAATAAATTTTTGGCCAATATCCGCGAAACGGATGCAATCTTGCATGTTTTGCGTTGCTTCGACAACGAAAATATCGTTCATGTCGACGGAAGCGTAAATCCGGTTCGCGACAAAGAAATTATTGATATCGAGCTTCAGTTAAAAGACCTCGAAACAGTGGAAAGCCGTATCAGCAAAGTGCAAAAACAAGCTGCTGCAGGCGATAAACAATCGAAAACCCAGTTTGAAATTTATTCTTTGTATAAAGAAGCTTTATTGCAAGGCAAATCAGCCCGTACCGTCAAACTTGATCCTTTAGATAAAAAGTTAGTCAAAGATTTATATTTACTGACTGATAAACCCGTGATGTATGTTTGTAACGTTGACGAAGCGTCGGCAGTAACCGGAAATGCCTATGTTGAAGCTGTTCGCGAAGCTGTGAAAGACGAAGGTGCTGAGATTCTGGTGGTAGCCGCTGCTACCGAAGCTGATATTGCTGAATTGGAAACTTACGACGAACGTCAAATGTTCCTCGAAGAAGTGGGCCTGAAAGAATCGGGTGTTGCGCGTTTGATTCGTGCCGCTTATCACCTGCTCGATTTACAAACTTATTTTACAGCCGGCGTTCAGGAAGTACGAGCCTGGACTTTTGAGCGCAACTGGAAAGCTCCTCAATGTGCCGGAGTGATCCACACCGACTTCGAAAAAGGATTTATCCGTGCCGAAGTGATTAAATACGAAGATTTCACAACACTTGGCTCCGAAGCAGCTTGTAAAGAAGCCGGAAAAATGAGCGTTGAAGGCAAAGAATATGTGGTGCAGGATGGGGACATTATGCATTTCAGATTCAACGTGTAAACTCTGACACATTCAGATTAAAGGGCCCAAAACCAAATCTATTTTCAACTCAGTACGCCTTGCTGTCTTCGGAGCTGCAAGGCGTGCTGTGTTTTTACAGCTCCTCATCTACGAACTTAATGACGCTAATCCTGACTATCCGTTTCTTCTCCCTCAGGTACAATTTCCAAATTTTGAGTTCATCCTCTTCCGAAAACAACAAAAATAAGTTTTAGTGAAGCCCATCATCCGATGGCTAAAAGTTTTTTTGTATATTTGCACATCATACCGTAATGGGCTTTATTTGAAACAACAAGAGATGCAATTTTCAGCAATCATAGGACAACAAGCTATCAAAGACCGCTTTATACGTACCGTAAAAGAGCAACGGATTCCTCACGCTCAACTGCTTCGTGGCCCCGAAGGAATAGGCAAGCTGTCTCTCGCCATTGCATATGCTCAGTATATTTGCTGCGAAAACAGACAGGATACCGACTCTTGCGGCGTTTGCCCTTCGTGCGTGAAATACAACAAACTGGCACATCCCGATTTACATTTTGTTTTTCCTGTCATTAAACCCGCCGGACGAAGCTCAGTCGTATGCGATGATTTCATTGCCGACTTCCGCGCAATGGTATTGGAAAATAAACACTTTAGCATGAACGATTGGTATGCCCGCATTTCGGGGGATGCCAAGCAAGGCATGATTTACGCGAACGAAAGTCAGGAAATAATACGCAAACTGAACCTGAAAACTTACGAATCGGAGTATAAAATAATGATTATATGGCTGCCCGAGAAAATGAATAATCAGTGCGCCAACAAGTTACTTAAAATACTTGAAGAACCACCCGAAAAAACAGTTTTTCTTTTGGTATCCAATACTCCGGATGAAATTATTACAACAATTTTATCGCGCACACAACATATCAACATCCCCACACTAAGAGTGGATGACATAATGTTGACTTTACTTAATGACCCTAATCTGGAAATTACGCAACGCGATGCCGTGAATGTGGCGCGCATTTCGAATGGCAGCTATCTTTCGGCCCTTTCGGTGCTAAGCGAAGACGATGAAAATAAACAGAACTTTGAACGTTTCGTAATGATCATGCGTTTAGCATGGCAGGTTGGAAACCGCAAAGACCATTCATCGCTTAAAATATTAAAAAAATGGTCGGACGAAATGGCTGCCGCTTCGGTAGGACGCGAACGTCAGAAAAACTTCCTGGCTTACGCTCAAAGGCTCACGCGTGAAAACTTTATTCTTAATCTGAACGAGCCCGAGTTGAATTACCTGACAAGCTACGAAACAGATTTTTCACGAAAATTTTCGCCGTTCATTCACGAACGGAATGTAGAAGATCTGATGCTTGAATTTGCTTTGGCCGAACGCCATATTGAACAAAACGTGAATGCCAAAATAGTGTTCTTCGATCTTGTTCTTAAAATAATTATGTTACTGAAAAGGCAACTAAGAGAAGGCTAAACAAGCCAAAAACGAACTAAAATTGTCTCATATTAAAAAAAATCAATATACACCCGCAGGCAATAACTCCTGCAAAATAAAAATAATACAATGGATCAAACTCTCAATAGCGGCGGTGGCTGCATAACTAAAGGAGGCTGTGCCTGCAACTCGCGACAAAAACTAAGCGTACACGACTGGTTGTCCGATTTGCCCGAAACAATTAAAGATACTGATTTTATTGAAGTTCAGTTTAAAAACACGCGCAAAGGCTATTATCTGAACAGCACAAAAATAGCACTCGAAAAAGGAGATACGGTGGCCGTAGAGTCATCACCCGGACATGATATTGGACAAGTAACACTCGTTGGGCGTTTGGTACTACTCCAAATGGCCAAAAACAACTTCAATCCCGAAAAAATGGAGGTGAAAAGGGTTTATCGAAAAGCCAAAGAAACCGACATTGATAAATATAACGAAGCCAAAGGCAAAGAACAACAAACCATGATCAAAGCCCGGCAGATAGCCGAAAACCTGAAGCTGAACATGAAAATTGGCGATGTTGAATTTCAGGGCGACGGCAACAAAGCTATTTTTTACTATATCGCCGACGAACGCGTAGACTTCAGGCAATTAATTAAGGTTTTTGCCGAAACTTTCAGAATACGTATTGAAATGAAACAAATTGGCGCCCGTCAGGAAGCCGGAAGGATAGGTGGTATAGGCTCTTGCGGACGCGAATTGTGCTGTTCTGGCTGGATGACCAGCTTTAACTCGGTATCCACAACAGCAGCTCGCACACAGGACATTTCGCTCAACCCACAGAAATTGGCCGGACAATGCGGTAAGTTGAAATGCTGTATGAATTATGAATTAGACTCTTATACTGATGCAATTAAGGATTTCCCGTCCCGTGAAATGCATCTCGAAACGCGCGACAACACCTACTATCATTTCAAAACAGATGTTTTCAAAGGTTTGATTTCTTATTCTACTTCACAGAATTTTGGTGCCAACATAATCACAATTTCCACCGAAAGGGCAAAAGAAGTTATGACTATGAATAAAAAAGGTTTAAAACCTGATGTGCTTGAGGATTTCACAGATGATGAGAAAAAACCGATAAATGTAAATTACGAAAACGGTGTGGGTCAAGACAGCTTGACACGCTTCGACACCAGTAAAAAGAGTTCGGGAGCTAAATCGAATAACAAAAAGAACAATCGTCCTCAGCTTGCAAAACCAACAAAACCCGGCAACGAAAATGCACACGTGAGTACGAAAAAAAACAGTGAAACTAAGAAAAATCCCCCAAAGCTGATAAAGAAAAATGAATAAAAATATCCTGCAGAAATCGTTCATATTTACTTTACTGTTGATCGCGTTTTTTGTGGTTTCATGTAACCAAAACGATGTTTTTTTCGAATACAAAACAGTTTGGCCCGAAGGTTGGAACAAAGACAGTGCATTAGTTTATACTGTAAACATAACCGATGCTAACGCCAAATACAATGTATACATAAACACAAGAAACGGAGGAGAATATCCACATCAAAATTTATGGCTTTTCATTTCTAAATGGAGCCCAGACAGTATTTTAACGAAAGACACCATCGACTTTTACCTGGCCGATCAACGTGGAAAATGGCTAGGTTCTGGCGTAGGGCAGACCTTCGAAATGCCGGTACTGTATCTCGAAAATGTAAGTTTTCAGCAACCCGGAAACTACATTTTCAGCGTAAAGCACGGAATGCGGGACTCATTACTTGTTGGACTGAACGATGTAGGACTGAGAGTTGAGAAAAAAGAGTAGAAATAGCAAAATTTAAAACTAGAAGTGGGTAAAAATAAGTTGGCAAAATTTGCCGATATGGAAGAGTTTCCGCACGTTTTTCAAGTATCGTCGCATGATTTACGCGAAGGGCAACAGTTCGAAATGAAAGGGCAGTGGAACAAACAGTTTTTCAAAAACGACAATCCTATTGTACTTGAACTTGGCTGTGGTAAAGGCGAATACAGTGTTGGGCTGGCACAACTATTTCCCGATAAAAACTTTATTGGAGTAGATATAAAAGGCGCCCGCTTATGGACAGGTGCAAAAGATGCGCTGGCAAAAAACTTACACAATGTAGCTTTTTTGAGAACAAACATAGAAATGATACATCATTTCTTTTCGGCTGGCGAAGTAAGCGAAATATGGCTTACTTTTCCGGATCCGCAAATGAAAAAAACAACCAAACGACTAACGGCTACCAATTTCATAAATTCGTACCGACAATTTCTAAAGCCCGGCGGATTGATTCATTTGAAAACCGACAGCAATTTTATGTTTACTTACACCTGCGAAATGGTAAAAGCAAACAATTTCACTGTTAATTTTTCATCTGATGATTTGTATGCATCACACCTTGTAGATCCGATTCTAAACATAAAAACCTATTACGAACAACAGTGGCTTGAACGTGGACTGACGATTAAATACATTCAGTTCGTTATAGATCAGAATAATAACTTAATTGAACCCGACATCGAAATTGAACATGATGCTTACAGAAGCTTCGGCAGAAGTAAAAGACACAACATGGACAACGAATCGATTAACAGTACGAAAGAATAAACTTTAGCAAGGATAAAGTTGTTTCATTTTACAGTTTTCAATGTCGATTTACTAAAGGAAACCGGGATACATGAAAGCCTTCTTTAAATTTGTAAGTAGTGAACATTGACTAAATAGAGTTTTGTCTTTATACTTCCATTTTTGTTTTTTTGAACTTTAAATATTAAACAATTCAACAGTTAAACGATTAAACATAATGACATTATATCCGCAGTTAATCCTCGACGCATTAGTACATGTGCGTTACCCGGGCACCGGAAAAGACATTGTTTCGTCAGGAATGGTACAGGATAACATTCGTATCGATGGAAACAAAGTAAGCTTTTCGCTTGTATTCGATAAGCAAAACGATCCTTTTGCCAAATCAGTTGTAAAAGCAGCCGAACAAGCAATTCTCACTTATATCGGCGATGATATTGACATCAAAGGCAATATTATTGTGGAGATGAAAGAAGCGCCGAAACCTAAATCAACGCCCATTTTACCCGGAGTGAAGAACATCATTGCCGTATTTTCGGGCAAAGGTGGCGTTGGAAAATCTACTGTTTCGTCGAATCTTGCCATTTCTCTTGCCAAACTGGGCTATAAAGTAGGGCTGTTGGATGCCGATATTCACGGACCATCGATGCCAAAAATGTTTGGTGTGGAAGATGCGCGACCAGACATGGAGGAATTGAATGGGAAACAGGTATTGACTCCTGTCGAAAAATATGGAGTAAAACTCTTGTCCATTGGATTTTTCGTCGATCCTGAAAATGCACTTGTTTGGCGTGGTAGCATGGCAAGTAACGCGCTGAAACAATTAATAGTGGATGCTCACTGGGGCGAACTCGATTATTTCGTAATGGATTTACCCCCGGGAACAGGCGATATTCAGCTCACTTTGGTACAAACGCTGGCCATTACCGGAGCTGTGGTGGTGACAACTCCGCAGGATGTGGCACTTGCCGATGCCCGCAAAGGAATAAATATGTTCATGGGCGAAAAAGTAAACGTTCCCGTGCTGGGACTTGTAGAGAATATGGCTTGGTTCACTCCCGCCGAATTGCCCGAAAACAAATACTATATTTTTGGGAGAGAAGGTGGAAAACGACTTGCTGCAGAATTCAATATTCCTCTGCTGGCTCAAATTCCTTTGGTACAAAGCATTCGCGAACAGGGAGATGCAGGCCGACCGGTAGCTGTGGAAGAGGATACCATTTCATCTCTTGCCTTTAAAAATCTGGCTCTGAATGTAGTAGAACGAATTAATTTCAGAAACGAAAATTTAGATCCTACTCAAAAGGTAGAAATGCAAAGATAAACATTCTTTTTTTTCGAACATAAAACCGCAACTCAACACCTTAAATGCCCACAGCAATGTGGGTGTTTTTTGTTAGGCAAAGTTCTTTTGGATACAACTGTTGTTTTTATGCTAAAAAAATATTTATCTTTACAGCTCAATTTTTTCCTGAAACAAAAAAATCACTTGATACGATGAAACCAACCATTATTGATTTACTCAACCAAAGCGTTGAAAAGTACTCAGAAAATCCATTTCTGTGGGAGAAAGCCGACAAAGCATTTGAGCCTACAAGCTATCGCGAAACCAAAGAGCAAACTCACGTGCTGGCGGCAGGACTTTTGAAACTGGGAGTGACAAAGGGAGATAAAGTGGCTTTACTTTCCGAAGGTCGCAATGCATGGATTATTGGCGAGCTTGCCACACTTCACACAGGCGCCGTAAATGTCCCTTTATCAATAAAGCTCGAAGAGAGTAATGATTTGATATTCAGGCTTATACACTCCGAAGCAAAATACATAATGGTATCAGGAGGTCAGTTAAAAAAAATAAGAGCCATAGCATCTGCTCTCCCCGATATTAAGAACATAATTATTTTTGATGAGCAAGTTGACTACGAGCCTAACGAAATATCGCTAACCCAACTTAAAAACTGGGGGAAAGATTTTCTTATCAAAAACCCTGATGCAGTGATAAAAAGTTCTCTCTCTTTACAGCCCGACGATATTGCCAATATAAGTTATACTTCGGGGACAACTGCCGACCCAAAGGGAATAATGCTCACCCACCGCAACTATACCGCCAATGTGGAGCAAGCCCTTACTTTAATGACAATTCCCCCCACTTTTCGTACCTTGATTATTTTACCGCTCGACCATTGTTTTGCACATGTAGCAGGGTTCTACAGCTTCATGGCTTCGGGAGCCAGCGTGGGAACGGTTCAAAATGGTAAAACAGGTCTTGAAACGCTTAAAAATATTCCTGTAAATATTAAAGAATTGCAACCCGATTTATTGTTGAGCGTACCGGCTTTGGCAAAAAATTTCAGAAAAAACATAGAAGGAAGCATTCGTGCAAAAGGACCTGTCATCAACTCCTTGTTTAAATGGGCGCTCGAAATGTCGTATTCGTACAACAAAGAAGGGCATAACAAAGGACGCGGACTACAACTTTTAAAGAAACCGCTGCTTATGTTGTTCGACAAGATATTATTCACTAAGGTACGTGAGGCTTTTGGCGGACATCTGAAATTTTTTATTGGTGGAGGCGCTTTACTCGATATCGATTTGCAGAGATTTTTCTACGCCATCGGAATACCTATGTATCAGGGATATGGCCTCAGCGAAGCTACACCTATTATTTCGTCGAATGGAGAAAAACGCCATAAATTAGGTTCATCCGGTTATTTGGTTACCCCGATGGAACTTAAAATCTGCGATTCGGAGGGGAAAGAATTACCAAACTACGAAAAGGGCGAAATCGTTATCAAAGGCGAGAATGTAATGGCCGGATATTATAAAAACGAGAAGGCCACAGCCGATACAATTAAAGATGGTTGGTTGCATACCGGCGATATGGGCTATATGGACAATGATAAATTTCTTTACGTTGTGGGACGTTTTAAAAGTTTGTTGATATCGAGCGATGGAGAGAAATACAGTCCGGAGGGCATAGAAGAGTCCTTGGCCGACAATTCGTATTTTATCGATCAGGTGGTTTTACACAACAATCAGCATCCGTACACTTCGGCTTTGATAGTCATAAACAAAGAAGCATTGAAACGTTATGTGCATCGAAAAAAACCAGAACTCGACTGGAATACGGATGAAGCCAGAGAAATGGCTCTGAGCAAAGTACAGCGAGAACTGAACGAATATAAAAAAGGAGGTAAATTTGAAGGAATGTTTCCGGAGCGTTGGCTGCCAGCAGCAGTGGCAGTAATCGGAGAGCCTTTTACCGAACAAAATGGATTGGTGAACAGCACAATGAAAATTATGCGTGGAAAAGTAGAAGAACGATATGCAGCACGCATCGAAAAATTATATCTTCCCGGAGCTAAAGAAATGATTAATCAAGAAAATTTGGATGAACTGAAATAAATATAAAAAACGAACCCGGAGACTTTTAAAAGTTTCCGGGTTCGTTTTTTTTTCGATAAGATAATTTTTACAGACGGGCAGTAATTAATCTGCAAATCCGTTCAAGGTATACTACATCCGTTTCATCAAGAACATCATAGCGCTCGCTGTCAACATCCAAAACACCGATTACTTCACCCGCATTGTCGAAAATAGGTACTACAATCTCGGCTACCGACAAACTACTACAGGCAATGTGCCCTTTAAACTTTTCAACATCGGGTACTAACTGAGTTTTAGCCTCTTTCCAAGCTATTCCGCAAACCCCACGTCCATATTTAATGCGCGTACAGGCAATAGGGCCCTGAAATGGCGCAAGCACAAGTTCATTGTCGTCGACAAAATAAAAACCGACCCACCACCACGAAAATGTCTGATGCAAAGCTGCTGCAACATTGGCCAGATTGGCAGTTAAGTTCGTTTCAGTTTCGATAAGCGCATTGATCTGCGGTAAAAGTTCTTCGTATTTTTGCTCTTTCGTTAAGTCTGCTGATATTTTTATTTCCTCTGCCATTTGCACAATTTTGAACAGCAAAAATAATCCTTTGTTTTATTAAAATTACAATTTATATAATCTATCCTAGCTAAAACTTGAAGGTTTAACATTTATTTATCGAAAAACAATAAAATTATTTTGTATGTTGAGAAATTATACTTTTCTTTGTGAATTATTTTACAATAATACCTGTCCATTAAATTATTTACCGACACAAATTATTAACAAAATTGCAAAAATGAAAAAAGGATTCATCAAATCTGTTATTTTAAGCCTGCTGCTCATTTGTTCAGCAAGCATGTATGCACAGCAAGCGCCTGAAGTTCCTATCGACCCTAAAGTTCGCTACGGAAAATTAGACAACGGACTTACGTATTACATCCGTGCCAATAAATTGCCAAAAGAACGTGCTGAGTTTTTCATCGCACAAAATGTAGGAGCAATTCTCGAAAACGACGATCAAAACGGATTGGCTCACTTCCTTGAGCACATGTGTTTCAACGGAACAAAAAACTATCCCGACAAAGGAATTATTAACTATTTCGAAAAAATTGGGGTGAAGTTTGGCGCAAACATCAATGCTTACACTTCGCTTGACGAAACGGTTTATAACCTTTCGGATGTACCAACCATTCGCGAAACTGTTATCGATAGCGCACTGCTCGTATTGCACGACTGGTCTGGCTTTGTTTCGTTGCTCGATAAAGAAATTGATTCAGAACGCGGTGTTATACGCGAAGAATGGCGTACCGGAGCAGGTGCCGACCGACGCATGTGGAAAGAATCAAACAAGCTGAAATACCCGGGTTCACAATATGCAAAACGCGATGTAATTGGCGACACAGCTGTAATCAACAATTTCTCGTACAAAACTTTACGCGATTACTACAACAAATGGTATCGTCCGGATCAGCAAGCTATTTTAGTGGTGGGAGATATTGATGTAGATAAAGTTGAAGCCAAAATCAAAGCCATGTTCGCCGATATTCCAAAAAAAGAAAATGCTGCAGAACGAATCGTTTATCCTATCCTTGACAATGCCGAACCTATCATTGCCATTGTGAAAGACAAAGAAGCACGCATGACCCGCATTGAACTTGAATACAAACATGATAAGTTACCGCTCGAAGTTAAAAAATCGATGTCAGGATATGTGGTGAACGTTGCCAACAATTTAATCTCTTCAATGTTAGGAACTCGTTTCGATGAAATTACGCAACAAGCCAATGCTCCGTTCGTAGGGGGATATGCATTTTATGGCGAATTGGTAAAATCAAAAGATGCCTTCCAAATGATGGTAGTCCCCAACGAAGGACGCGAACTCGAAGGTTTACAAGCTATTTTGCTCGAAGCAGAAAAAGTAAAACGTTTTGGATTTACTAATTCAGAACTTGAACGTGCAAAAACCAACCTGCTCAAAAGCATGGAAAAGTCGTACAACGACCGTGAAAATCAGAAAAACTCAAATTTGGTCAGAGAATATGTACGTCATTTTACAAGCGACGAAGTAATTCCGGGAATTGAATGGGAATATCAGACCATGCAAATGTTCTTGCCACGCCTTACTGCCGACATGGTCAATCAAATTGCAAAAAGCTATATCACCGATAATAATTTGATTGTGTCTATCATGGCTCCCGATAAAGATGCAGTGAAAATACCAACCGAAGACCAGATCAAAGTAGCGATTGACGAAAGCAAAAAAGCAGAACTGACTGCCAAAGCCGAGGAAGATATGAATAAACCACTTATCAGCACATTGCCAAAAGCCGGCAAAGTGAAAAAAGTGGCTAAAAACGATAAAATCGGTACTACTGAATGGACGTTAAGCAATGGTGTTAAAGTTATATTTAAAACTACAAAATTCAAAGAAGACGAAATTCTGTTGTCAGCATTCAGCGAAGGTGGCCTTTCGAAAGTGAAAAACATAGCAGATCTACCTTCAGCCACTCTTGCTTCGAGTATAGTTGGAAGCAATGGATTAGGCGAATACAATCAGATTGAATTAAACAAATTGCTTACCGGAAAAATCGCGCAAGTTTCACCGTACATCGGTGCTTACGATGAAGGCTTCAACGGTAGCTCATCTGTAAAGGATTTTGAAACCTTGCTTCAATTGGTTTATCTTCAGTTTACGGCACCACGCAAAGATGACAATTCGTATGCTGCATTATTAAACATGTATCGTGCAAGTTTGTCCAACGTAGCAAGTGACCCCCGCAAAGCATTTTCCGATTCGGTGAATACTATGATAAACAACAGACATGCCCGTACAGTAATTCAAAGCCTGGCAATGCTCGACAAAATAAATCAGGATGTTGCAATAGCTATTTACAAAGAACGCTTTGCTGCTCCGGCCGATTTTACTTTTGTATTTACAGGAAATATTGATCCGGCAAATGAGGGTGTAAAAAATGCAATTTGCACCTACCTTGGAGGTATTAAATCGAGCAAAGGTGGCGAAAAATTCACCGATAACAACATTCGCAAACCCAAAGGAGAAGTGAAAAACTATTTCAAAAAAGAAATGAAAATTAAAAAAGCTTCGAACTTTATTCTTTACAGCGCCGAAATACCTTACAACATAACCAATCGTACTGCCGTAACAGCAATCGGAAGCATTCTGAGCATAAGATACCTTGAAAGTATCCGCGAAAAAGAAGGTGGTTCTTACGGAGTTGGCGTTCGTGGTTCTGTTTCTAACACTCCTATTGCTGATGCAACTTTGCTGATGCAATTCGATACCGATCCTGAAAAGCAACAAAAACTGATAGGAATTATCCATTCAGAAGTGAAGGAAATTCTGACCAACGGACCGAAAGCAAGCGACCTGCAGAAAGTGAAAGAAAATATGTTGAAGAAATTCACTGAAGACATGGCTGAAAACAATTGGTGGAATGGTGCTGTAGTACGTTACTATCAGGACAAACTTGACCTTGTTAACGACTACAAAGCCTCTGTTGAAGCGCTTACACCCGAACTGATTCAATCGACTTTGAAATCGATTACCGACAAGGGAAATGTGCTTGAAGTGGTGATGTTACCTGCCGAATAAACTCAACAGGCCAATAATAACAAAAAGGCTGTGTCAAAAAGTATAACAAACTTTGATACAGCCTTTTTTATGTTCAAACCCAACCAATCATCCTAAACTTCTGTCGCTGGGCATTTTCGGAGCAACAATACTTCAGCACCGAAACCAAAACAGGCACTGAAATCGCTCATAAAAAAAACAATAAATCGAAAACGCAATTTACATCATCCTCACAAAAAAAAAGCAGTTGCCTTTTCTATAAGACAACTGCTTCTTCACAGATAGATGAAACACCAAAAGGGTTATTCTTCCTCTTTTTTGGATGCTTCGTATTCTTTCAATAATTTATCCTGAATATCCATTGGCACCAATTCGTAGCTTGCAAATTTCATACTGAAAGAAGCACGGCCACCGGTAAGCGAACTCAATGTAGTAGAATAGCTGCTCAATTCCTTCAATGGAATTTTTGCCGATAATCTTTCGAAACCCTTATCACTTTCCATGCCCATAATAATAGCACGTCTACCCTGTAAATCGCTCATAACATCTCCCAGCCTATCGGAAGGTGCCTGAACAACAACATCGTATATTGGTTCCAATAATTTTGGTCCGGCTTCTTTAAATGCCTGAGCAAATGCATTACGACCAGCCAAACGGAATGATATTTCATTTGAATCAACCGGGTGCATTTTTCCATCGTACACAATTACCCTCACATCGCGTGCATACGAACCTGTAAGCGGGCCTTGTTCCATACGATCCATAATCCCTTTCATAATGGCCGGGAGGAAACGTAAATCGATAGATCCACCGACGATACTGTTTATCAACACCAATTTGCCACCCCAATCAAGATCAATGACCTGAGTGTCACGATTGCTTATCTTATATTCCTGACCTCCAAAACGGAAAGTATCCGGAGCAGGCATACCTTCGTAATAAGGCTCAATAATCATATGCACCTCGCCAAACTGACCCGAACCGCCCGATTGTTTTTTATGACGATAGTCGGCTCGTGCATTTTTAGTAATGGTTTCGCGATATGGAATTTTTGGCTCTTTATATTCGATTAAGATTTTATCATTGTGCTCTACTCTCCACTTTAAAGTCCGAAGGTGAAATTCTCCCTGTCCGTAAAGTATAGTTTGTTTTAGCTCTTTCGACTGTTCGACAATCCAGGTTGGATCTTCTTCGTGCATACGGGTAAGCACTTCGCTCAGTTTTTCTTCATCAGCTTCGGATACAGCCTTAATAGCACGACGGTATTTAGGTTCAGGGTACTTAATTTCTCTGAAATCATACTCACAACCTTTGGCATTTAAGGTATTGCCCGTACGTGTATCTTTTAATTTCACGGTAGCACCAATATCACCGGCCACCAATTGCTCTACTTTATTACGAATCTGACCCGCCACATAAAACAACTGACTCAATCGTTCTTTCGATCCACGATTGATGTTGACTAAGTCATCACCTTCAGTTATTTTTCCACTCATCACTTTAAAGTACGAAACTTCTCCAATGTGAGGCTCTACGCTTGTTTTAAACACATAAATACTTGCAGGGCCACTAGCATCCAGAGCAATCTCTTTACCATCTTTTGTTTGTGGTTTTTCGGTTACATTCACACTTGGCGAAACGTTTCCTACAAATTCCATCAGCCTGCGTACGCACATATCTTTACCAGCACTTACACAAAATACCGGAAACATATCCCGATGTAGCATTCCTTTGCGGATACCAATTCGCATTTCCTCTTCGGTGAGTGAGCCTTGATCAAAGAATTTTTCCATCAATGCTTCATCGTGTTCGGCAGCAGCTTCCACAAGAGCGTTGTGTAAATCCTGCGCTTTATTAATTTCAGTATCGGGTATTTCAAGTACTTCGGGAACACCACCTTCGGGTTTCCATTTGTACATTTTCATTTTCAATACATCCACAACAGCATTAAATTGCGGACCAACAGAGATGGGATATTGAATCTGAACTACTTTAGAGCCATAACTTTCTTTTAGCTGCTCTAATGTTCGGTCAAAATCGGCCTTTTCATGGTCAAGCTGGTTGACAATGAAAATAACTGGCTTATTAAACTTTTCAGTGTAACGGAAATGATTGTTGGTACCAACTTCAACACCATATTGAGCGTTGACAAGGAGAAGTGCTGTATCGGTAACGTTAAGAGATGTAACTGCACCGCCAATAAAGTCATCAGACCCGGGACAGTCAATAAAATTTAATTTTTTATCGAGCCATTCGGTTTGAATCACTGTAGAAAAAACCGAATAACCATATTCCTTTTCGACAGGGAAATAATCGGAGACTGTATTCTGACCTCCAATACTCCCTCTGCGTTTTATAACACCACTCTCGTAAAGCATCGCTTCCACAAGAGTGGTTTTCCCAGAGCCGGAACTTCCCAAAATTGAGATGTTCTTAATTTCATTTGATTGATATACTCTCATACTGTATTAAATTTAAAATGATTAATACTAAATTAAATAAAAGCTAAATGATATATTAAATCGAATGGCAATGTATGAAATCTATATTAAAAATTTATTTTATTTTGTATGTTTTACAACAGCATTTCAAGCAATTTTAAGCGCAAAAACTAATTTTTGGTTGTTAAACTCAATTTAATCTGTTTTTTTGTCTACAATGACGGCGCAAACCGCATCGCCGGTAATATTCAGAACGGTTCGCAACATATCAAAAATCCGATCCAGCGCATAAAGCAATGGTAATCCTTCGATAGGAATTCCTGCCGACACCAAAACCGCTACAACAAGCAAGGTTGGCCCAGGTACACCTGCCTGACCCACCGATCCAATGGTGGCAGTGAGCGCTATAGCCATATATTGCCCAAAACTAAGCTCCATCCCATACAGCTGCGCAAAAAACATCGCCACAAGTGCAAAATAAATCGCGCTTCCCGTCATGTTGATGGTTGCACCGAGCGGAATGACAAACGAAGCTGTTTCTTTACTCACCTTCAGGTCTTTTTCGCAGGTTTCGAGCGTAACAGGCAATGTAGCCAGCGACGAAGCCGTTGAGAAAGCCACAATTTGCGGACGCAACATGGCTTTAAAAAACGGACTCAGTTTTTGTTTCGAAAAAAGCAAAATCGCTGCCGGATAAAACACAAAAAGCATAAAAAAGAAAGCAAGCACATTGACCCACAACAAATCACCCACCTTAATCAATAAATCGAAACCAAATGTGCCTGTAGCATCGGCCATTAAACCAAAAACGCCCAGTGGAGCCACCAACATCACTTTCGAGATACACCATATCAGTGCTTCAAGCAAGGTATTGAATCCGTTGATGACCGATTGTTTTTTCGAAACCGGCAAAACACTTAGTCCGAAACCAAGAAACAACCCGAAGAAAATCAGTTGTAAAATATTTCCTTCGGCCATCGACCGTATAGGATTATCAGGAATTACCTGAGTAATAATGCTCATGAAATCCATTTTAGGCTGGCTTTCGGTGTAATTTTGAACCGGAAAGAATTCTCTGATGGCATCGATAGAAAGCCCGATACCGGGTTTAAATATTTCTGCAGCCGAGAAAGCCACAAGCACCGCCAGAAATGTTGATATAAACACAAAGGCGATAGTAGTAATCCCGATTCGCCCTGCCGATTGCGTTGCACCTAGCGAAGCAGCTCCCGAAACAATGGAAACAAAAACAAGAGGTACCACCAACATCTTAATAAGCTGAATAAATAAACTGCCTAAAGGAGCAAACATGCCGGCAGCATCGCCCATTATCTTGCCTACAACAATACCAAGAATCATTGCAAGCAGTATTTGAAAACTTAAATCACGGAGAATTTTTGTCAATTTGCCCTTTGAAATCATAATCATTTTTTATTTAAATGTCATTTATTTTATTCA
>Ga0209373_10001771_pt1 | contig 24034 bp, 14 predicted proteins | sample Higcelweek5metaG_FD_187173 | JGI IMG/M metagenome (GOLD analysis project Ga0209373, IMG submission 187173) | Freshwater pond sediment microbial communities from the University of Edinburgh, under environmental carbon perturbations - High... | ecosystem: Environmental > Aquatic > Freshwater >... | reverse complement strand
ATCCTGTCCCCACAGGGTTTTGTACCGTTCAAGATCCAGGCGGGCGTTCTGCAGCAGCTCTTTATCCCGCATCAGCTGTCCTTCTGCCTGGGAAAGCTGCACCTGAAACGGTCGGGGATCAATCAGCGCCAGCAGAGCGCCTTTTGCCACCTCTTGTCCTTCTTTAAAGAAAACCTCCATCAACTGACCATCGACCCGACTCCGGACCGTTACCGTGTTAACCGGCACCACAGAGCCAAGTCCATTCAGGTAGACCGGGAGCGCACAGCTGCGGGCCGCCAGCGTTACCACCGGTACAGGCATGCCGCCAGCCTGTTTTTTGTCGCCAGCAGCTTGCTTTACCGCTTTTGAAGACCAGATCCGGTAACCGACGATGCATACCAGCATGATGCAGATACTGATAAGTACCAGCTTCCACCATGCGCGGTTTGCAGATGCAGGCTCAGGTTGCGGAGGGATACGGTTTTGAGTCATCTCTTCTGTCATCAGTGGTGCCTCACCTGTTTATTGGATGCTGTTCATGGTTAGCGGGTGGTTCGTATTTATAGCCTACGCCATAGAGGGAATGGATCAGCTCCTGTTCAGCCGATGAACTGTGGAGTTTTTTACGTAGTTTTTTGATATGACTGTCAATGGTACGGTCACTGACCACCCGCTGATCCGGGTAGATCCGGTCCATTAACCGTGAGCGGCTGAACAGTTTGCCTGGATTGCTGACCAGGATATGCAACAGATTAAACTCAACGGCGGTCAGTTCAAGATCCTGTCCGTTCCAGGTTGCCCGATAGCGCTCTGCATCAAGTTGCAGACCTGATTCTGACACGCTGGCCGGTTCAGTGGTACGACGCAGTACCGCCTTGACCCGTGCCACTACCTCGCGGGGACTGAACGGCTTGCAGATATAGTCATCTGCCCCCAGTTCCAGTCCCAGCAAGCGATCTATCTCCTCAATCCGGGCCGTGACCATGATGATCGGTACACGGGAGAATCCTCGAATCTCACGGCAGATCTCCAGACCATCCCGGCCAGGCAACATCAGATCAAGCAGAATCAGGGCGACCTGCTGCTGTTTCAGCCAAGGGACCACCTCAAGCCCGTTTGCCAGGCAGACCGGCTTGAATTCTGCCTGTAGCAGGTAATCAGACAGCAACGCTGCCAGCTTTGGCTCATCCTCAACAATCAGAATTTGGCGATTCATAGCGACTGCTCCGATGTTGGCAAGGTAATCCTGATCAAGAGACCGCCCAGATCAGAGGGGAGTGCTTCAATCACCCCTTCATGGGCCTCAACAATATTCCGGCAGATGGCCAAGCCAAGGCCGGCACCACCGGAAGCACGGTTTCGGGACTCCTCCAGGCGGTAGAGCCGGTCAAATAATCGGCCTTCAGTACCAATAGGGACACCTGGCGCACTATCCATGATCTCGATAAGTACACACCGTTCCAGAGACTCAACAGTAACCTCAAGTTTACCTCCACTGTCGGTATAAGCAATTGTGTTTTTGAGAATATTACCAAAAAGTTGCCCCAGACGTTCAGCATCACCATAGATGATAATCTCATCTTTCGGTAGCCTGGTACTCAAGGTCAGATGCCCACGTTCCAGTTCCGGCTCTATCCGTTGCAACGACTCCACCAGCAGTTCAACAACATCCAGCTCTCCCTTGCGATAGGTGAGGGCTCCAATATCGGAAAGGGCAAGCTGATACAGATCATCAACCAGGCGGTTGAGGCGAATTACCTCCATATGCAGAGAATTAACCGCAAGCTGATCAAGGGGACGGACACCATCCTGCAGTGCTTCAATCTCGCCACCCAGCACGGCAAGGGGGGTACGCAGTTCATGGGAGATATCGGCAATAAACTGACGTCGGGCCTGTTCACTATTTTGCAGGCTGTGTGCCATCGCATTGAAATTGCAAGACAGTTGTCCCAGCTCATCATCGCCGTTAACCGGTACCCTGACGTCGTACTGGCCGAGCGCCAGGGCATGGGTAGCCTGGGCCAGTTCCTGCAGGGGACGAACCAGACGTCGGGCAAGGACCAAGGCGAGCAGGGATGCCACCAGCAGCATGACCACAGCCACCAGGGCATAGGCTGTCTTTTGTTGTTTAACAAAACGTAGCTGATGGATTTCTGACAGAAATGTACTGGGATGCAATCCAAGGTAGCCAACCGTCTTTCCTTTGACTGACAGTGGCCGAAAGGTAACTGTTTCCCCGTTAGTGTTGTCACCGAATACCGGTTTGTGTTGGCTGTCCAGCAGAATCAGGCGTCGCTCGGTGCGGATGAAACGACGTTGCTGGACCTCTGCGGAAGATTCCGTGGATGGTTCTTTCAAGCGCTGTTGCTCTTTTGGAGAGGCAAGTTCAGCCAGGGTTACGGCGATCAGACGGGACATGGTTCCCGGGTCAGATTTCAGGAAATCCCAGTTGTCCCGTGCCGTATAGGCCTGCTCCAGCTTTCCGGCCAGTTTTTGCAGGCGTTCCTGTTCCAGTCGATTGACATACTGCAGGAAGCCACGGTCAACATTCCATTGCAGGATCAGGAGCATGCTGATAACCACAATTCCAGTTGCAGCAAGCAATGACAGAAAGATTCTACGGCTGATGCTTGATTTCACGTATCACCTCAAGGCGGCGAGTGGTTACGAAGGCCTGATGATACGTGAAATTTTCTGAATTACCGATGATTTTCATGGGGAGTACGGTATTTCCCCATTTCCTTCACATTGTATATGGCGGGAGTCTGAACTGTTATAGACAAGGCCATTACTGCCATACGGATTATGGCTATCGATCTGTTCTGCTACCCCTGGTAATTACCGGCTCAAGCTCAAGCCATAATCCAAAAACAAGGATAATTACCCCGCATACTGTAATCAGCTCCATTGGCTGCCCTCCTGAGTATCTGTTTTGTTGCCGTTAGGCACTTGGCAACAAATATTGCCGAGCGCCTTACATCCGGCGATAAACGCCAATCACTTTTCCTACTATGCTCAGCTCACCATCCTGAGGACGGATAATAATCGGTTCCATGTCGGGATTTGCCGGCTGAAGTCGTATGAAGTCCCGTTCCCGGTAAAACCACTTCAGGGTCACCTCTCCATCAATCATGGCAACCACGGTATCTTTGTTGTCCGCCGTCTGCTGCGGACGCACCATGGCCAGATCTCCATCGAAGATGCCGGCATTGATCATGGAATCACCACTCACCCGCAAAAAAAAACAGTTGTTTCCCTTAACCGCCACTGGATCAACGCAGAAGTGCCCCTGAATATCTTCAATGGCCGGTGAAAGGTGGCCGGCACGGACAGTACCGACAATCGGCAGGGATACTGAACGATTGGCCGGTGCTGTTAAGGCAAGTCCCCGGTTGACATGCTCCCGCTTTATGTACCCCTTACGTTCCAGCGCCGCGAGATGCTTCATGACCGGTAGTGTGCCGGATACCTGCAGATGACCGGCGATCTCCCGTTGACTGGGTGGAAAGCCATTGCTGTCAGTATATGACGTGATGAACTGCAGCACCTGTTGCTGTCGCTGGGTCAGTTCATTCCTGTTGTTAGGTAAATAGGTAGTCATATGACTACCTATAAATAATTTACGCATGCCTGTCAAGAGACCATGTTGCTTATGTAGTATTGATTGTAGTTGGTTAACGGCGCGTCGTTATCGCGGTTTCTGGGAGTCCGACAGGCCCCAGAGCAAGTTCCGGAGGTGTAGAGAATGAGATTGTCGTCTGAAGGGGGTGATTGGGGGAGAGGTAACAGCTGTTTTTGGTGTTGGTGTACCAACATAAGAAAAGGCCGACTCTGTATCAGTCGGCCTTTTCAGGGGTAGTCAGTTTGAGAAGTTACTACTTGTCTTTTCTTGGCACCACAACAATTCCTGATTCAGTGACGGTATAGCCCCGACGGAGATCCGCTTCCAGATCGTAGCCGATGGTGGTGTGGTCCGGGAGTACCACCCCTTTGTCTATAATAGCCCGCTTGATCTTGTTATGTCTGCCGACCGTAACATTCTCAAATAAAATGGAGTCTTCAACCAGGCTATAGCTGTTGATCTTGCACATTGGTCCAAGGATTGATCGCTTTACCGTACTGCCGCTGGTGATGCAACCGGCGGTAACGTAGGAGTCGATATTGACTCCGCGTCGCCCATCGTCATCAAAGACGGTCTTGGCTGGTGGAAGGTTACCCTGGTTGGTCAGGATCGGCCACTTGTAGTTATACAGGTTCAACTGCGGGGAGACATGGATCAGGTCCATGTTGGCCTCGTAGTAGGAGTCAAGCGTACCCACATCCTTCCAGTAACCACGCTCTTCCGACTTCATCCCCGGTACCTGGTTGTCATTAAAATTGTAGGCAAAGACACGATCTCCCTGATTGAGCATCATCGGGATGATATGTTTGCCAAAATCAAGGTCTTCATACAGTTTTTTTCCTTCCAGCAATACTTCAATCAGGCGTTTGGTTGGAAAAATATAGTTGCCCATGGAGGCATAGCAGGTGTCACGACCCGGAATGGTTTCCGGGTCGTCCGGTTTTTCGTTAAATGCGGTTACTCTGGAATCTTCATCAACCGAGAAGACTCCGAAACGGGACGCCTCTTCTTTGGGGACCTCCAGAGCGGCAATGGTGATATCTGCCCGATTCATTCGGTGGAAGTTGATCATCTGGGTGACATCCATCTTGTAGATATGGTCGCCGCCAAAGATGGCCACATAATCGGCATTTGCGGTTTCCACAAACCGCAGGTACTGCAGGATGGCATCCGCTGTACCTTTGAACCATTCTTCGCTGTCGCTGCTGGTTTCCGGCGAAATAGCCACGAAAAACTCTCCCAGACCGGTCCATTTTCCCCATGATTCCCTGATATGTTTATTGAGTGAGTAGGCCCGGTACTGGGTCAGGATGTAGCAGCGTTTGATGCCGGAATTAAACAGGTTACTAAGTACAAAATCAATGATTTTGTATTTGCCGCCAAAGGCGACGCTGGGTTTGGCGCGGCGCATGGTAAGCGGGCTTAAACGTTCGCCCTTACCTCCCGCCAGAACCATGGCAATGGTGTTACCTCCGATATTGTTGGAACTGTTGTACACGGCCGTGTCCCTCCATTTTTATGGCATTTCTTTGTCTGTTGAGTAGTTTATCGTCTAAGCTGGTGCTGTCAAGACGGTAATGCATCTTTTCTTTCTAGGGTGATCACCTCATTGTACTCAGCATCAGTAAGTGATATTGAGTAAGCTGGATACAGCAGCAAGATTGCCTGACGAACCGATGGAATACCAGAATAACCTGTATGTAGAAATTACAGGGAGGAAATTATGTTTGACGGTATCAAAATCCTGGCTGTTGATGATGATAACTTCAACCTTCAGATCATCCAGGCCATGCTGATAGATGTTGCTGCCACTGTTTACACAGCAACGAACGGCAAGGAGGCACTTGACCTCATGCAGTCCGTACCTGACATTGATATTGTGCTGCTTGACCTGCAGATGCCGATTATGGACGGTTTTGAAACATTGCAGCGGATCAAGCTCAGTACAACCATGGCAAACATTCCTGTCATTGTGGTTACCGCCGACCAGCAGGAGGTTACCAAGGTGCTGGGGCTTGGTGCCAATGATTTCCTGGCCAAGCCATTTAACCCCGATGAACTGCGCCTGCGGGTGATGAACCATGTTCAGAGTAAGAAATATCAGGATATTGCCAACAATATGGTCATGGTGCTTGATCAGGAGGTCGCCAAAAAAACGGCTGCCCTTCAGGAGGCGCTAGCCTTGTCACAGGAAGCGGAATTTGAAATCTGTCTGCGTCTGGGGCGGGCTTCTGAATTCCGGGATATGGAAACCGGCATGCATACCCGCCGGATCAGTGAGATTTCCAGAGAGCTGGCGCTTCTGGCCGGTCTTTCTGAAACAGACGCAGAGATATTGCGACTCGCTTCGCCGTTGCATGATGTGGGCAAGATCGGCATACCGGACCGGATATTGCTGAAACCGGGCAGGCTGGATGATAGCGAGATGCAGATCATGAAACTGCACACCACCATCGGCGGAAGGATTCTCTCGGATGGAGAGCGCTTTACCTCGTTAAGTGCCGGACAGATTGTAGCACTGCAGCACCATGAAAAATGGGATGGCAGTGGTTATCCCCATGGCCTGAAAGGGGAGGATATCCATATCTTTGCCAGAATTGTAATGGTTGCCGATATTTTTGATGCCCTGGCCTCGGACCGTCCGTATAAGAAGGGCTTTCCTCTTGAAAAAATAGTGACGATTATGGAAGAGGGGCGCGGCAAATTTTTTGATCCCCATCTATTGCAGCTCTTTATCGATAACCTGCAGCAGTTTGTTGCTATCCGTGAGCGGTTGAAAGATCAGCAGGATGAGCCAGACCCGCTGCATGAACTGTTGTCGATTACGTAGCATTACTACCATAAGTGATAACATACACAAATCAGGAGGGCTTTCAATGCAGATACGATTCAAGGTGGTTTCAGGTCTGTTCTTTGCGCTGTTTTTTTTGGTGTTACCGCTACAGGCGACAGCTGCGCCTGCTTCAAACAACCTGTTGATCTATTGCGGTATTACCATGGTGCGTCCGGTTACCGATATTGCCCGGCTGTTTGAAAAGCAGGAAAAGATCAGTATTGCCATTGCCCAGGGGGGATCTGAAGACCTGTATCAAAGTGCCAAAAAGAGCAGGCAGGGAGATCTCTATCTGCCGGGTGAGCCGATTTTCAGGATCAAGCATCAGCCGGAAGGGTTACTGGGGGAATACCGCAGTCTGGGACTTAATCAGATGGCTCTGATGGTGAAAAAAGGCAATCCCAAAAAGGTGAAACCTGATCTGAAAGAACTGCTGCGCAAGGATTTGACGGTGGTACTGGGCAGTAGCGAGAGCGGTAGCGTCGGGGTTGAAGCGCACCGGATACTGACCAAGGCTGGCCTCTACACCAAGGTTGCAGCCAGGGTGGTACAGATGCTGCCAGATTCCCGCTCCATTATGGCGGCCATGCGACGGGGTGAGGCTGATGTCACCATGAGCTGGCGTGCCACCGGCTTTTTTCCTGACAATGCTCCCCATCTGGATGTGCTGGATCTTCCCCCCACTGTGGCCCCGCCCCAGGAATTGCAACTGACGTTGCTGAACTTTTCCAAAAATCCGGCCATGGCCCGCAAGTTTATGGAATTTGCCGCTGGTTCCCAGGGACAAACCGTTTTTCGTCGCTACGGTTTTATAACTACTTCAGGAACCGGGCGTTAATCAGACCATGAAGAATAAACCGAATCTGTCCAGCTTCATACCCCATTCAGCCTCACGTGCCACCCGCCTGTTGTTGCTGTTGCTTGGCCTGTTTCTGATCGGGTTTGCAGCTCTGATTACCGTTAATATGGTCATCGACCAGCTGGTGACAGATCTGGAATCACGCGGTCGAAATGAGCAGATCAGGCTGTTTGTAGGACAGGTGCTGGTGGACGATATCAAGAGTATGGAGCTTGACTTCAATCGGATGGTGGCCTCAGTCAGTACGGCAGAGCAGGGTCGGATCAGGGCCGGTATCAAGGAGAAGAGTCTTAAGCTGGAGCATGATCTGCTGGTGCTTAAGGATGGTGGACGGGTTGAGCGGACCATTGATCTGAATATTGAAGGGGTTGATACATTGAACGAGCAGGTTACCTACACGCCACGTTCTGATGATCCCCATAATATGCTGGAGCTGATTGAGATAGGCCCTCATCTTGAAAAAGTGCGGGAAAAAGTCGATGAGCTGACCCTGCTACTGGCCAGGCGCGAGCAGGCCCGTGATGCTCATAATGCACGTCTGCTCTTGAGCACCGAGCAGGAGTTGAACCTCTTTTACAAACATGTGCCATCCCTGTTTGTCCGCCTGAATGAAAATGCCAATCGGCTTTATTATGAAAGTAATAACCGGATAACCGCCCTGAAGGAAGAGTTGTCAACCCGTCGTACCTTCTACAAAAATGTTCAGTTCGGGTTGGGAGCTGCCATTGTGCTGCTGGTGATGGGTAGCGGCATTTTGCTGGCACGACAGTTGGCTTCGGTCAATACCATCCTGATGCAGTCCGGTGAAGAGATGCGGATTGCCAAGGAACAGGCTGAAGCGAGCAGCAGGGCGAAAAGTGAATTTCTGGCCAATATGAGCCATGAGATTCGCACCCCGATGAACGGCGTGCTGGGTATGACCGAGCTGCTGATGGATACGGAACTTAACCCCCAACAGCATGATTATCTGCGTTCCGTCAAGGTATCGGCGGAAAATCTGATGTCCATCATCAACGATATTCTGGATTTTTCAAAGATTGAGGTCGGCAGGCTTGAAACCGAGTCGATCCCGTTTATGTTGCGCAGCATGTTGGGCCAGACCTTGCGGACCCTTGCCGTACGGGCAGGGCAGAAGGGGCTGGAGCTGGTTTTTCAGGTTGAACCGGATCTGCCTGACACCCTGATCGGCGATCCGGGCCGACTGCGGCAGGTGTTGTTGAACCTGATCTCTAATGCGGTCAAATTTACGGAGCAGGGTGAGATTGAGCTGCAGGTTACCAGGCAGAAAAATCTGTCAGATGGTGCGTTGCTGCTCCGTTTTGAGGTGCGGGATCGGGGTATCGGCATCAGCCCTGAACATCAACAGCGGATTTTTGCCCCCTTTGAACAGGCTGACCTCTCCACAACCAAGAAATATGGCGGTACCGGTCTTGGGCTGGCCATCTGCAGTCGTCTGGTACAGTTGATGGGGGGCGAGATCGGTCTGGAAAGTGTGGTAGGCCAGGGCAGTACCTTCTGGTTTACCTTACCCTGTCTGGTGCAGGAGCAGGCGCAGCATGAAGCGCAGCAAAGCGGAACCTTGTCCGGCTATGTTGCGCTGGTGGTGGATGATATTGCTATCAACCGCCAGTTACTGGAGCGGTTTCTAACCCGTTGGGGGATGGATGTACTCACGGCAGCAGGTGCACAAGAGGCGTTGTCAATGCTGGAATATGCTTGTTCAAGACGGCCTGTCCAACTTCTTTTGACCGATCTTCAGATGCCTGAGCTGGACGGCTGGGCCCTGGTGGAACAGATCAGGGCTGATGAACGGTACCAGAGTCTTAAGCTGGTGTTGCTACCCAGCGCCGGAAAACGTGGGGATGCCCAGCGTTGCCGGGAGTTGAAGGTCAACGGGTATCTGACCAAACCGGTTATCCATAGTGAACTGTATGAAGCCTTAAAGGCGATCATGCATGGTAAGGATCAGCCTGGCAGCGGGCCGGTCACCCGTCATCAGGTGCGGGAGGCCCGGGAAAGTTGTTCGATCCTGCTGGTGGATGATGTGGAGATTAATCGTGAACTGGCCAGAATAATTCTGGAAAAACAGGGCCACCGGGTAACCCAGGCTACCGATGGTCAGGAAGCCTTGTCTGCAGCCCGTAAAGGGGGCTTTGATCTTGTTCTTATGGATATCCAGATGCCGGTAATGGATGGTTTTGAGGCCACCAATGAGATTCGGGCCTTTGAGTTGAGCCAGGGGTTGCAGCCGATGCCGATAGTGGCCATGACTGCCTACGCATTACAGGGAGACAAGGACCGTTGTCTTGCCGCTGGTATGGATGAGTATATTACCAAACCGATCCGGGAAGATGACCTGAGGGCAGTGATTGACCGGTTGATCTTTGGAAAGGCTGAACAGGACCAGGGATCGGGCAGACCGATCCCTGAACTACCAGAGCCAGAGTCTCCACAGCAGTTGCAGATTTTTGATCGGGATGGGTTGCTGACCCGGCTGGGAGGTAATCAGGAGCTGTTGCCAAAGATGGTGGGGCTTTTTATTTCCAGCGCGGATGAACATATGAAACAGTTACGTCAGGCTGCAGCTGAAGCTGATGTCGATCAGATCAGGGCCAAGGCCCATGCCATTAAAGGCTCTGCCGGCAATGTGGGGGCCTGTGCGTTGTCTGATGCAGCGGCAGCCCTTGAAACGGCGGTCAAGAATGGTGAAGGATCTGAGCAGCCGGAGTTGCTGGCCAGGGTAGAGCAGCAGTACGAGCTGTTTTTACAAGAAGTACGAGGCAACGTATGATCGGCCTTTCAGTTCCCTCCCTTGTGCGTAACCTGCTGACCGGCCTCCTTTTTGGACTGCTGGGGTTTGGTCTGAACTGTTTTGAACTTAAGCTGTTTTTTAACGTAGATTTCCTGTTTGGCTCCATTGCAACCATGGTGGCCCTGCAACGTTACGGCGCAACCGCCGGGGTCATGGCAGCCCTGATCGCCTCAAGCGCCACCATCATGCATTGGCAGCATCCCTGGGCCATCGTGATTTTTACCGCTGAAGCGCTGATGGTCTATCAGTTGAACCATCGCCGACGTTTCAATCTGTTGACTGCTGATATCCTGTACTGGTGTACGGTTGGCCTTTTGCTGGTTTGGCTGTTTTATTACCGGATCATGGGGTTTACACTCCAGCCTGCCCTGGTCATTATCCTGAAGCAGAGTATCAACGGTGTCTTTAATACCCTGCTGGCAACCGCGATCTGTCTGACCCCCTGGGGGCGTCGCCGGAACAACCAGCAGCAAAAACCGGCCTTGCGGGAACTGCTGTTTGCGGGGTTGGCGGCTTTAGTGTTGATTCCGGCTTTGGGCTTTGCCTGGTTCACAATCACAAGTACCTTTAAAAGTGAATTTGAAGCGGTGCAGAGTAATCATATCCGCTTCAGCAGGATCATCTCCCGAACCACGGTAGACCTCTGGTTTTCCCAGAAACAGCAGGAGGTGGAAGGGCTTGCCGCTGTTATACCTGATCCTGCCGTGGCTTCCGGGCTGCAGTTGCAGCAGATCCTTGAACGGTTGCAGAAAAACTCCAACGGTTTTTATCGTCAGATGGTGCTGGACAAGCGGTCCATTGCCCGCGCTTTTGTGCCAAAGCATGATGAACAGGGCCACTCTACCATCGGGATAGATATGAGTGACCGGCCTTATCTTCAGCAGATCAAGGAGCCTCCCTATCCGGTTGGGACTGAATTTTTTATGGGCAAGATCGGTTCTCCGGGCCCGCGTCTGGCGGTGGTGGCACCGATCCATGATCAGGGGCGTTATCAGGGGGCGGTGCTATCGGTTTTCAGGTTGGAAGAGCTGCAGAGCCTTTTCCAAAACTTGACAGGTCGGCGTCCGGTTACGCTGACGCTGCTGGACCCGCAACGTCGGGTGGTGATCAGCAGTGATGCAGCCCTTAAACCGATGAGCCCTTTTCAGCTGCCGCCGGATGGCACCATGCAGCCGTTGCAGGACGATCTCCAGCAGTGGATTCCTGATCCCCTCCCAGGGGTAGGGGCCATGAAGCGCTGGCAGCACTCTTTTCTGTATCGAGAGGAGCCCCTGATCAGTCTGCCGGGGTGGAAGTTGGTGGCGCAGTGGTCGCTTATGCCATTATTGCTTCAGGCCAATCAGCATATTGCTCAGACACTGGGCGTGATAGTGTCTATGCTGCTGCTGGCTCTGTTGATAGCCCATCATTTTGCCAACTTTCTGTCTCAGGTCTTTGTAAGGCTGGAGCAGGCTACCCGCACCTTGCCCCAACGGATTTTTCTGGGCGAGACTATCGTCTGGCCATCGGCTTCAGTACAGGAGCTGGAGGGGCTGACCGCAAATTTTCAGCGTATGGCGGTCAGTCTGCAGCATCAGTCGCTGGAGTTGCAGGGGTGGAATCAGGAGCTGGAACAGCGGGTGCAGGAACGGACTGTGCAACTGACCGAATCTGAAGACCGCTTACGGATGCTGATTAATCTGATTCCCGATATTATCTGCCTGAAGGACGGGGCAGGACGCTGGCTACTGGCCAACCAGTATGACCTGGAGCTGTTCGGGCTGACCGGAGTGGAATATCAGGGTAAAACCGATGCAGAGCTGGCATCTTTCAGTCCGCTCCACCAGGAGGCCTTCCAAGGCTGTAAAAAAACTGATGAAATAAGCTGGGAAAGCGGCTGTCTGAGCCGCAGCGAAGAGGTTATTCCCGGTCTTGATGGCAGCTGCATTACCTTTGATATTATCAAACTGCCGGTTTTTGAGCAGGATGGCAGCCGCAAGGCGTTGGTGGTGGTTGGGCGTGATATTACCGCCCGCAAACTGACCGAGCAGGCTCAGCAGGATGCTGCTGTTGCCAAGATGCAGTTTCTGGCCAATATGTCCCATGAGATCCGTACTCCCATGAACGGCGTGATCGGTATGGTTGGATTGCTGCAGGAAAGCGGACTGAATCCCGTGCAGCAGCAGTACACGGAGGTGATCAGGTCCAGTGGAGATCTGTTGTTGGCGATTATTAACGATATTCTTGATTTCTCAAAGATTGAGGCAGGCAAACTGGAGTTGGAACAGACCCCCTTTGTCTGTACATCGTTACTGGATGAGCTGCTTGCGCTGGTATCGGCCCAGGCCCAGGCCAAAGGGTTGCAGCTGGTGCGTTGTTTTGAACTGGAGGAGCATTGCTGCCTGAAAGGTGATGCCACCCGGTTGCGCCAGATCCTGTTGAACCTGCTGGGGAATGCGGTCAAATTTACTGAAACCGGCTCGATCACGCTGCAGGTCAGCCTTGAGCCCCTTGATGAGGGGCGGGGCACCTTGCGCTGTCAGGTGCGTGACACCGGTATCGGTATCCCCGGAGAGCATCTGGACCGTTTGTTTGACCCCTTTACCCAGCTGGATAGCTCAACCACCCGTAAATATGGCGGCACCGGGCTGGGGCTCTCCATCAGCCGTCAACTGGCAAAGCTGATGAATGGCACCATCACGGTTGAGAGCTGGCCAGGCCAGGGTACCTGCTTTTCCGTTGCCATTCCCTTTGCCATCTGCAGTGAGGATGAGCAGGGTCTTGTGTTGCAGGAGCAGACCGTCGATACATCGATTGAACAGAGCAGGTCAGCACGTATACTGGTGGTGGAGGATAATGCCGTAAACCAGATGGTTGCCCGTCTGGTGCTTGAAAAACAGGGGCATACCGTGGTGGTTGCCGGTAACGGCAGTGAAGCGTTGAGCATGCTGCAACTGGTACCGGTTGATCTGGTGTTGATGGATTGCCAGATGCCGGTTATGGATGGCTTTGAAGCCACCAGGCGGATCAGGAATGGTGGAGCAGGGGAGCGTAATCGTCTGCTTCCGATTGTGGCCATGACTGCCCATGCCTTTGCCCAGGACAAGGAACGCTGTCTAACCGCCGGTATGGATGATTATCTGACCAAGCCGGTGCAGCCAGAGGTCCTGGGACGGACTGTTGCCCGTTGGCAGGGACGTAGCGATACTGAACCGGAATCGCTGCCATCTGTTGAAACAGTTGCTGCATTGCCTGAAGACACCATTGCAGTCAAGATTTTTGATCCTGAAGAGCTGTTGAGTAGGTTTGCGGATGATCGTGAGATGGCCGACACTATCGTTGCCATTTATCTTGAAGGGATTGACGACCAGTTGTCTGAACTGGGACAGGCTTTGGAGCAGCAGGAGTGTGAAGCGGTTGCCATGAAGGCCCATGGCCTGAAAGGGGCATCGTTAAACTGCGGTGCCGGAGTTGTTGCAGCAACTGCTCGTTCTCTGGAAACATTGGCCAGAGGTGGATCGCTGGAAGGGGCTGCCCGACTTGTCGAGGCACTGGGGCAGGAAGTGGAACGGTATCGGCAGAAGTTGCAACAAACAGGCTGGCTCTGATTTGAAAATGTAGCCGACAGGCGCATGGACGCTGATCAGAAGTATCATTCTGAAAACGGCACTTTACCGTAAAAGAGCACAAAGAAATAAAAGAAAAACAGGTGGTTGAAAGCATTCCCCGAAAGACCCGGAAAGTCTGTTCCAAGCCTGATCTAACTGGTTTAAATTCTTTGTGATCTCTGCGTTCTTTAGCGGCCAATTGCTTTATTTGGGATCATTCTGCTTTGTTGCTGGAATCAAAGGTTAATCCCATATCCCCCTCTTTGTCCGAAGAGGGATTCCTCTCTTATCTAGGGTGATCACCCCATATACAACCTTTTGTAGTCGTGTTACATTTTTAACCGTTAGTCGTTCTGGCCGATGCTCATTTTTCATGGGGACTGAAGCAGTAGATATTCTGGAAACCGCTCAGGCTCTGGCTAAGTCTACTCATTCTGTCTATTCAATCGAGGTGTTTTATGAAAATACGATCATTATTCAGTTCAGGTTCGGTGGTTATTGCTTTGGTTATTGCCCTGGTAATAGGCGTGTTTGCCTATATGAGTATAACCGTACGCTCAAAATTTAATGAATTGGTCTACCGTGATGTGGTGGTCTACTCAAATCTGTACGAGATGCTGGCTCAGGGATTACAGGGGGAACAGGCGCTACGTAATATCATTATGAATCCTCAGGATGACAAGGCAAAGGCCAACTTTGACAAGGCAGCACAGGATTTTGAAAAAGCGTTGGAACTGACCGACAAGGCAACCATTATTAAAGGTAAATTGCCTCTGGATGCTATTTCTGCAAAATGGAAGGCCATTGTTCCTGCACGGCTGGAGGTGCGTAAGCTTGGAGAAGCTGGTGACCTGACCGGGGCCATTGCCCTGTTGAAGAGCAAGGAAACCCCGCTTTGGCGTGATCTGAAAGATGACCTGAACAAGGCGGTTAAGCTCAAGACCAACGGGTTTGATGAAAAAAACAAACAGTTTGCCAGCTGGCTTTCCTCCATGATGCTTGGACTTGGGGGATTTCTGGTTTGTGTTGCAGCCGGGATGTTACTGCTGTTCAAGATAGCACATGACCGGGTGCTGAAACCTTTGCAGAATATGGTTGAAGTGGCATCGGATCTGGCCCACGGAGATGGAGATCTGACTGCCCGACTGAATATGAAACGCGCCGATGAGATCGGTGAGGCGTCAGGCTATATTGACAGCTTTATTGCCAAGGTTCAGCAGAGCGTGACCACTGCCAAGGAAACCGCCACTGAAACTGCCGTGGCCAGCCAGGAGCTGTCCCATATAGCTGCTAACCTCAGTAATACCGTGCAGCAGCAGACCCTGATCGTCCTTGAAGGCAATGATCTGGCAAGGGAAGTTGGACAGAATCTTGATCTGACTGAAGAGATGGCAATTAACACAACCCAGACCATTGAAGCGACAAAGGCGGTTATGGTGCAGTTTGCCGGAGATCTGAACATCGCCGGAAATGTTATTATTGGTGAAGCTGAAAAGCAGCGCCTGCTTGCCGGACGGATGCAGGAGCTGGCAGCCAATGCAGGCAAGATTCGTGACGTGCTGGAGATTATCTCTGATATCGCCGACCAGACCAATCTGCTGGCCCTGAACGCCTCCATAGAAGCAGCCCGGGCCGGAGAGATGGGACGCGGGTTTGCAGTGGTTGCTGATGAGGTTCGCCAGCTGGCAGCCAAGACCCAGAGCTCTCTTACCCAGATTAACCAGAGCGTAACCAGTGTCGTCAGCGGCGTGGAGAATCTCTATGGAGAAACAGAGTTGAGTTCTCGCAGGATGGTGGAGATTGCTGACTCCACCAAGGGATTGATCGCCACTGCCGGTGATTCCGGTGAACGGCTTTCCGGCGCGGTGCAGACCTCATCCGACCTGGTCAAGAAGAGTACCTTCATCGCCACCCGTACCAAGCAGTTGATGGAGCAGATGACACGGTTGAGCCAGTCGGCAGAACAGAATGGAGCCGTTGCCTGCAAGGTTGGGGAGGTTTCCGCTGCAATGGCACAGAAATCGGAAGGGTTGCGGGATAATCTGGGCCGGTTTAAATGTTAAGTCAGATGTGCAATCAAGATGACTCACACTAACTGTTTTCGTTTCGGATACTGCCCGACACGATTGGGTGAACACCCGTTCGTCGCTGCAGATACAGATCATCTTGATTGCAAGGGTGAATAAGTCATGACTGAGCCGCTCTTGAAAAAATATACCGATACTCTTTCCGTGCTGTATGTGGAAGATGATCCGGTGGGGGCAATGATTATCCAGAAGATGCTGGAGCCGTTGTTTGCAAATGTCTACGGAGCCTCTAATGGAGCCGACGGTCTTCGACAGTTTCATAAGTGGCTCCCTGATCTGATTATTACCGATCTGATGATGCCGCTTATGGATGGCATCGCCATGCTGCAGGAGATTCGCAAGAGCAACCAGCGGATACCGGTGCTGCTGATGACCGCTTCGCTGGAACATGTCCATCTGGTTGAGGCGATCAATCTTGGTGTCTCAAAATTCCTTGCCAAGCCGTTACGGATTGATGCCCTGTATCGGTCATTATTGGCGGTAACCCGCGAGCTGCATCTTGAGCGGGTTGCCGAGCAGGCGCGCCAGCAGGAGGTGGAGCTGCTGCTGTACCGTAACCGTTACCACTCCAGCCAGCAGGAACTGGCCCAGGCCAAGGAATACCATATTGCCCGTAATCTGCTTGAAACCGGCTATATTCATGGTTCAGACAACGGGGGATGGCTGGTGGATCTGCTGCAGCAGCCCCGTGATATTATGTCCGGCGACAGCTATTCGATCATTCCAACCAAAAACAACCGTTTGCTGATCTTTTTGGCCGATGCCATGGGACACGGGCTTTCCGCTTCAGTTACCTCCATGCTTGCGACTGCTTTTTTTAATTATTCTGCCTCCGGTTGTGCCGGTACTCATTCTGGTTTTTTCCACCTGGTCGAAAATACGATGCGTTTTGCAGCTCAGAACCTGATGGAAGATGAGGTGTTCAGTGGTCTGGTGATGGAGCTTGATCCGGTGGGACAGGTGGCTCGACTGGCGTGCTGTGGTATGCCAGCACTGCTACTGATTCGAAACGGTCAGCCGGAACGGGTGCGGGGGGCCAACCCACCGGTTTCTGCCTATGCTCCTCCTCTATCGTTTCAGGAACTCGATCTGCAGGGGGTCAGCGATATTCTGCTGGCAACCGATGGTCTTGGTGATGCCGGTATGCGTCAGGGGGGCAGCTACCGTGAGCAGCTACCGATGGATCTGCAAGCTACCGCTACAGCAGGTGAGCTGTTTGCACAGTATCAGCGCCACTGTGATGATAGCGAGAATGATGATGATATAACGCTGGTCCGTCTGACTGCGGTGGGGGGGGGAGCCGGAGCCTGCAGGCATTGTTTCAGTTCGCCCGGTACGTTGGCAGGCCTTTCAAAGCTGCAACAGCAGGTGCGGCAGCTGTTGGAAGCGGAAGGGGTTATGGAGGAGCAGCTGGATAATTTTGAATTGGCTTTGTCTGAAGCATTGATGAATGCCTTTGAACATGGCTGCCTGAATATCGGGGCGAACAAGCAGCGTCTGATGCAGGAAGGGGAGTATGATGACCTGCTGATGGCTGCAGAACCCTGTCCAGGCGTTGCTATAGATCTGACCCTGACGCTTATCCCCCGTATGGACCGCTTGCAGGTCTGGCTTGAGGTGGCAGATCCGGGAACCGGCTTTGACGCTGCCCGACGGCTTGATTTGAAAGGTGCCGCCTCGGCAACTTCTGGTCGGGGCTTTATGATGATGCAACGTTCAGTTGATCTGGTGCGGAGGAACCCTGCTGGCAACCGTTTGGTGTTGATGAAGATGTTTGATGGTTCGGCTTTGCTCACTAACCCCAGGGCGGACTTGTGCTGAACGAAGGAAGTAGTTGAAGGATGTATTTTAGAAAAGGAGGCAGTATGGAAATCAAGGGTATCAGTAAGTGTGAACTGACCGTAGAAGGGGTCATCAAGACTATTGACGACAGTATGGCCTTGCGGGGGGCGATCCAGAAGCTGGTTGAAGATGGCGCAGATGCGGTTACCGTTCGGATTGAACACTCCTTTGCCCTGCCATCGGCGGTGATCGGGTATCTGATGAAGCTGGTTAACCGTGATAAAGTCCGCCTGACTCTGTTGGCTTCTGATCCACGACTTTGTGAACTGCTGGAAGAGCTGCAACTGACAAGCGCTTTCGGAGTTCGCTGTATCGGCAAATAAATGGTTCTGGAGCCGGTTTACCGGATACTGTTCAAGCGCGGTGTTTTTTCGATGCTGCTGCTGTTTATTGTTGCTGTTATGGTTGGCGGCCTGCTGCTGCATTTGAACCGGATGGAAAAGCAGCAGTATCACTATAAACAGCATACCGAGATGCTTGAGATGGCATACCGGGCCGCACTGCATAACCATCAGATGACTACCGATATCTATCTGCAGGATACCATTCGGCAACCGGCAGTGCTGGCGTTGTTTTCACGGGCCTGGAAGTCCAGCGAGTCTGAAAAAGCTCTGTTGCGCCGTAGCCTGTATGCAAAGCTGGAGGATTCCTATCAATCGCTCTGGCAATACCATTTGCGTCAGCTGCATTTCCATCTGCCTGATGGTGAGAGTTTTCTCCGCTTTTATCAACCGGATCATTTTGGTGACAAACTGTTTCCGGTGCGTCCCTCGGTCAGGATAGTCAATACCGAACATCGCACCGTCACGGGGTTTGAAGTTGGCCGGACTGTAGAAGGGTTTCGCTATGTGGCACCGCTATCCTGGCAAGGGGTACCGATCGGCAGTGTGGAAACCAGTATCCCGTTCCGCCCGTTGCAAAGCGCCATGTCTGAATATGCTCCTGATCGAGAGTATCAGTTTCTGGTGAATGCAGAGTTGATACATGACCGACTGTCTCCTGATTTTCGTTCTGAGTATGCTCAATCCGCTTTTTCAGATGCCTGGCTGGTGGAAAATCCGGCTCGAAAATCGCCGGACAGCGCCCGGCAGCTCTCTGCTCCTGCCTTGGCATTAGCCGCTACGTTGCGTAATAATACTGACGTCATACGCCAAATGGCCGCCTATCAGCCCTTTTCCGTTGGTCTTGTCCAGCAGGGGGTCGGCTATGTGGTTTCCTTTCTGCCGGTCAAGGAGGTAACCGGCGGCAGGGGAGGCTATCTTGTCTGTTATGCCAAGGAACCGTTGGTTATGACATTCAAGCGGGGTTTTTTAATTGAGCTGACCGCTTTTGTCTGCCTGTTGAGCCTGCTGTTCTGGCTTCTGTTACGTTGGCGCGGCAGTGTTGCCGAGCTGGCTGAACAGACCGCACGGCTGCAGTATGACGAGGTTTTGTTGACTCAGCAGGAACGGGTAGAACATGAAGAGCGCACCCGTATTTCCCGTGAGTTGCATGATGGTATTGGCCAGGCTCTCCATGCGGTCAGTTTACGTCTGAAGCTGCTGTTAAGCGGAATGAACGCCAGCCAAACGGAAGAGCGGGAAGCGGTGGGCCAGCTTATCAACGATCTGCAAAATACCACATCTGAACTGCGTAATCTGGTGGTGTCATTACGGCCGTTGCCACTTTCCGGCATGCAGGTGGATGAGGCTATCCGCTGGATGTGTCGCAAGCTTGAAAAAGAGGCGGGCTTGTCTCTTTTACTCCAGATTACAGGAGAGTATGCTGATATCAGTGACCATTGCAGCCTCGCCCTGTTTCGTACCTGTCAGGAAGGGCTGCAGAATATCATGAAGCACGCAGAAGCCAAGCGGGTACAGGTTTTGTTGCAGCGTCAGGGGGATATGATTGCCATGACGATTATTGATGATGGTGTGGGGGGAGCCGAGCCGGGCAAGGATGGTGGGTTGGGCCTGAAAATTATGCAGGAACGGGTTGAACTGGCCCATGGTTTTGTACGGATTGACTCGCACAAAGGGCAGGGAACCACGCTGCTGGTGGAGTTGCCATGTCGTTGATAACGCTGGTTGTTGCTGATGACCACCTCATTTTTCGGCAGGGATTACGCACCTTGATCCAGATGGCGCCTGACTGTGAGATTGTTGCCGAGTGCGGTCGTGGTGATGAAGCGCTGCAATTGATTCGGCAGCATCGTCCGAGGGTGGTGGTGATGGATATCACCATGCCGGGTCTTGATGGCATTTCTGCGGTTTCTACCCTGCGGCGTGAAGGAGATCTTACGCCGGTGGTCATCCTGAGCACCCATGATGATCCGCTGATGCTGGAGCGGGCCCGTCTCAGCGGAGCCAATGCCTACGTTAACAAGGAATTTGCCTTCGAGGAGCTGCTGCAGACTTTGCGCAAGGTTGCAGACGGCAGGTCGCTGCTGGTTGCAGCGGCTGGTGCTGCAGCGCCAGGGGCAGGGTTGAGTCTTACGGATCGGGAACTTGAAGTGCTGCGTCTGATCGCCTGCGGTATGAGTAACCGTCTGATTGGTGAGTCGTTGGGGATCAGTAATAAGACGGTTGATAATCATCGCAGCAATCTGATGAGCAAGCTGCGGATGCACACAACGGCAGAGCTGGTGCGCTATGCGGTCAAGGTTGGGTTGGGGTAATCGTCAAGCAGTCGGGGCAGGCGCACGATCTGCCTCCGTGGGTTTCTGCACTTAATCAGATTCCAGAGCCAAACCGCGAAATCCCCCCTACCCCCCTTTCAAAAGGGGGGATTTTAAAGCCTCCCCCTTTGTAAAGGGGGACTGAGGGGGATTTGCTTTTGAATGTAACAAAGAAGAATTAGCCACTCGGCATACATGTTGTCGAATGCCTTATTAGCGGTTCAATGTTGAGCCGCCAGGAGTCGGGAGTGTTACATTATGAATAATCAGACCCCAGCCAGTCATAGTATCCCCGCAGGACGTGTTGACGAACCGACCCTGTTGCATGAACAAAGTCTGGTTTCAAACAGCGAACTGATTACTATCCTGCTGAATGCCATGCCGGAACTGGTGCTTGTGCTGAATGAGCAACGTCAGATAGTTGCAGCAAATCAACGTTTGCTTGAGACCTTTGGTGTGGAGGATTCCCAACTGCTGCTGGGGCTAAGGCCGGGTGAGGCGGTCGGTTGTATCCATGCCCATGAAGGCCCTGATGGGTGTGGTTCGGCAAAAAATTGTTCGGTTTGCGGGGCGGTACTTACCATTCTTGCCAGTCAGTCCAAGGGGGAGCCGCAACAGGGTGAATGCCAATTGATGCTGGATAAGGATGGTTGTACCGCACTTGACCTGGATATTATGGCGACACCGGTGGCCATTGGTGAAGAAGTATTTACGGTGCTGGCTCTGCGGGATGTCAGTTCTGAAAAGCGGCGTTATGTTATGGAACGGGTCTTTTTTCACGATATCCTTAACAGCGCCGGCGGGATACGTGGTCTTGCCGCTTTGTTGCAGGATGGTACAACACCGGTAGCGGAACAGGAGTACAAAGGCTGGATGGTCAACCTTGCTGATAACCTGATTGAAGAGATCAATCACCAACGACGTTTACTGGATGCAGAGCGTGGGGATTTTTCACCTGTCTTTGAACCGGTTGATCTGATTGAGTTGTTGCGTGATGTGGTCCGTCTGTATGAAAAACATGAGCGGACGCCTGATCGAAGGATTGTCCTCGAAGAAGGTCCAATCGTTACCCTGAGCACTGACCGGCCGCTGCTGCGACGGATAGTTGGCAATATGATTCTTAACGCGCTTGAGGCCTCTGGTCGCGGTGATACCGTAACGGTTTCTGTCAGGTGCATATCTGAAGCGGTTCAGATCACTGTCACCAATCCTGGTGAGATACCCGATGACGTGCAGCTGCATCTCTTCAAGCGTTCCTTCAGTACCAAAGGAAAGAAAGGCAGGGGGATCGGCACGTACAGCATGAAGCTCTTTGGAGAACGTTATCTGAGGGGGAAGGTAGATTTCAGCTCCGGGAACGGTATAACCACCTTTTCACTACAACTGCCATTACTGGATTAATTGCCAAATAAACATTTCCTGATAGAATTCAGATGTTGCTATGCGGTACACGGGGGTGGTTGTACCATGTTACACTGGTTCAGGAATCTTGCCTTAACTGCAAAAATCGCCTTGTTGCTATCAATGACGGCTCTTTTCTTTGTGTTGCTCCTTTCAACATCCGGTTATTACTTTGCTCGCCAAAAACTGCTGCAAACAATTGTCACAAACCAGACGGCTTTGATTAACGGCCTGGGAAACCAGCTGGATGACAAACTGGCAACCTCCCGCAATTACTTGTTGTACCTGACGCAATACCTTCAAAATCAGGGCGCACCGGAAGATCAATGGCAGGCAATCCTGCATCATCATGATGAGTCGCGGCTGTTCTTTAATGCCGGATTGCTGCTCCTCACCCCCCAGGGCCGGATTGCTGCTGAAACCCCCTATCGTAAAGAACGGATCGGTCTTGATCGTTCAGGACGTGACTATTTTATTCAGGCGCTGCAGACAGATCAGGTAGCGACAAGCGCCCCCTATCGTTCAACATTGCCTGATCAGGTGCCGGTGATCGCCTTCAGTATTCAGCTTAAGAATCACCAGGGGCAACTGATTGGCGTTCTGGTGGGAAGGCATGCACTCCATACAGGCTTTCTTCATGATCTGGCGGGCGGGAGAATAGGTGCCTCAGGTTATTTTTACCTGATTAACCACCAGCGTACCCTGCTTGTGCATCCTGACAACAGCCGGGTACTAACCACCGTTACCGCTGAAAAAAACGCCGTAATCGATGCTGCCCTGCAAGGCTGGCAGGGCACCCGGGAGAATACCAATTCCCGTGGTTCCGCAGGGCTTACCTCGATCTGCAAGCTGAAAGAGGCCCCTTGGTACCTGGCTGCCCATTATCCATTGCAAGAGGCATATAAGCCGCTCAAACAGCTCAATCAGGCGTTTGGACTGTTGCTGCTGCTGGCAATCGGTTTTGTTGTGGTGTCGGTTAAGGCCTGTGCAAAGCCGATTGTGAGGCCACTCAAGCAGTTATCCGATCATCTGCTGTACCTTTCTGAAAAGCAGGGTGATGATCGGTTTCTACCGGTCAGGAGCCATGATGAGATCGGTCATCTGACCCAGGTTTTTAACACCTTGTTAGAAACACTTGATCAGAAGCATCAGGAGCTGCAAACAGCCTTTAAAAATATTGAGCAGGCCAAAAGGGAGTGGGAGCAGACTCTGGATCATCTGCAGGATTTTATCATCCTGACCGATGCCGGGCATCGTATCAAACGTTTCAACAAGATCCTTGTTGATGCAACCGGTATGCCCGGTGACAGCCTGATCGGGCAGGACTGGCGCGAGCTTTTGCAAGAGGTTGGCTTCAGGTTTATAAACTTTTCCGGGATGTCGGGGGAATTGACCCATGCCCGATCCGGTCGAACCTATGCGATCAATGTCTATCCGGTCAATGAGGCGGCTGACAGATTGCAGGGGTACGTTATCTCCTTGAATGATACTACTGAACTCCATAGAACCACCCAGGAGCTTGAAAAGGCTCTGGATGAGCTGAATGAGGCTCAGTCACAGATCTATCAGCAGGAAAAAATGGCCTCCATCGGGCAGTTGGCCGCTGGTGTGGCCCATGAGATTAACAATCCGATGGGTTTTATTACCAGTAATCTGGGATCTCTGGATAAATATGTATCCCGTCTGTCTGAGTTTATTGCGGTGGTTGACCAGGCCCTGCAGGACTGTTGTGATGAAGCCCAGGCCGGACCGGTTCAGGATGCTCGGAAAAGGTTGAAGATAGATCTGATTCTTGGTGATGCCCACGATCTGATTGTAGAGAGTCTGGAGGGGGGGGCACGGGTACGCCGGATTGTTCAGGACCTGAAGAGCTTCTCCCGCGTGGATCAGGTAGAGACCGTCCTGGTCGATCTGAACGAATCCCTTGAGACAACCATCAACATCGCCTGGAATGAGCTGAAATATATCGCTGATCTGCACCGTGAGTTCGGTGATATCCCCAAGGTTAACTGCTTTCCGCAACAGCTGAATCAGGTCTTTCTGAACCTGCTGGTTAATGCTGCCCATGCCCTGGGTGAGACCCATGGCGAGATTACCGTACAGACTGAACAGCAGGGTGAGCAGGTGCTGGTCAAGATCAGTGATACCGGCTGCGGCATGCATGAAGAGGTGCAACGCCGGATCTTTGAGCCGTTTTTTACCACCAAGGAAGTGGGTAAAGGCACTGGTCTCGGGCTTTCCATCAGCTACGATATCATCAAGAAACATGGCGGATCAATCGAGGTCCAGAGTGAAGTGGGACGAGGCACCACCTTTACCGTGCGGCTGCCAATAGAGGGTCAGGGCTTTACGG
>Ga0209373_10001770_pt1 | contig 24040 bp, 19 predicted proteins | sample Higcelweek5metaG_FD_187173 | JGI IMG/M metagenome (GOLD analysis project Ga0209373, IMG submission 187173) | Freshwater pond sediment microbial communities from the University of Edinburgh, under environmental carbon perturbations - High... | ecosystem: Environmental > Aquatic > Freshwater >... | reverse complement strand
CGAAAAACAGCATGCATAGTAAGGGCTTCCCCTCTCCGGCCCCCAGGGTTTGCATGACCAGGATAATGACTTTCGGCAATGGGAAATGGTCTCTTCCCCTTGATCCCGGATCGGTGTTACGGGACGCAGGCGGCAATGCTCTACCGCTGAATGCGGGTGTCACCAAGTTTGAGTTCGGCTATCGGGACATACGCTTCGTCGGACGACTGGAAGTTGAGCCGAACCAAGTTTCATTGCGCCTCGTGGGCGATCTGGGGCCGATGCCTTTTTCAGCTGAATCGATGGCGGCCCGAACCGGCCTGACCCGGATCTGCACCGTCGCCAACGAAAAATTGCAGATCGCCCGGTTTCGCGTGGCACAGGGGCGGATTCTGCTCGGTGGCGAACAACCGATCGACCAGCCCCCAACCGCAACCGGCCTGCTCACCGCCCTCGCCCAGTTCCTGCTGCCGGCGCGCCCCTACCTTGATCTGATCGGGGTTTATCTGCGCCCGCCCCTGGCCCCAGCCCAACCAGACGAACCGGCCTTGCAGCCGACGTGGCGCCGCCGACGTCGCCCCTGATTTTCGAAAAAAGCAGGGGTTTGGGGGCTTGCCCCCAAGCGGGGACCGGGGCAGCAGCCCCGGAAACGCCCCAAAACCGCTCTTAGGAGAAAAGCGGCCTGACACTCTCCCGCGTGGCCCGAACCGAACGGTCAAGCCAGCGATCCTGCAGAACCACCACATCCAGAGTCCGCTGGGTGGCATGAACCAAGGGAGAGAGACATTGCTCGGCCGTGGTGAAGAATTCCTCAACCACGCCATCCAGAATCCGATCATGGGTCGCGACGGTATCGGCCATCAACAGATCGAGCCGGGCCAGAATGCGCACCCGCCGCCGCCGCGCGTTGCGGATCCGACGCTTCTCCGGACTCACTTGCCACTTGTAGAGCGAAGCGAGCAGGAGCGGCCCGGCAAACCCGATCCCGAGCGCCACCGCATTGGTGAGAACCTCTTCCAGCGACAGCACCTCGCCGAGCAAACCGATCGCCCCCCCCGCAACGATCAGCCCGCCGAAAACCAGCACCCCATTGGCCACCAGATCGCCAATCTCCAGCATCCGGGCCAAATGGAGCCCCAACCACGTCTCGCGCCGCACCGACGGCACCGTGCTGCGCCCAAACGGACGCGGATAGATCGCCTCCCCTTCCGCTGCGGCACTGACCGCCGAAGGGGCGGCCAAATTGGTCGTCCGGCTGGGATCGATGGTCTTGAGGAAGGTGGCGCGATTGGCAATCAGTTCCTCGCGGAACTGCATCAACTCTTCCTTAAGCAAGGCAAGCTGGGCCTCATAACGCCGCTGCAACTCGCCATAGCGCAATTGCACCCCCCGACCATGGGTGGTGTTGGCGAAGCATTCCCAAATATCGCGGTCGAGCGGATCGTCCTGAGTCACCATCTCGCGCACCACCAGTTCGACCCCATTGATCGGGTCGTCCAGGAAGGTGCGGACATCCTCGCGGAAGGTTTCCTTCTGAAAATCAATCCGGCGGATCATCGCCCCGAGTCGCTGCTCGATCTGGCGAACATTGGCGCCAATCACCTGGCAAAGGATCTCGGCCAGATGACGCCGTGGCCCAAACCCTTCCTGCTGGGCGGCCAGCCGGGTCATTTCGGCCTCAAGACGCGGCGCCAGTCCGGCACAAGCCGCCCGCAACGCCGCCAGATCGGCATTCCCTTCAGCAAGCTGAGCGCCAACCGCCTGAACCAGATGGGTATGGCCATGCGCCTGGGCCACGGCGAGAATCGCCAGCAGCCGCTCATCCTCCTGATAGACCGCCACCCGGGCAAACGGCAAACGCCGACGCGCCGGCGGACGCGGGACCCGCACCGCTTGCGGCAGCCCCAACCCTTCCAGTTCGATCACAAGGCCAAGCGCCTCGGCCAGCCGGGTGGCATTATCGCGCGCCGAATCACCACTGATCCGCAGCAGCGGCAGAACCCGTTCGAAAGCGGCGCGGCGAACCTCTTCTTCCTGGTCACGGGCGGCCTCAGCCAGCCGACGCAGGGCGATTTCCAGCCCCTCTGCCCCGGCCAAAGCGCGAAGAGCGATCGCCGCCGGCATAGCCGGATCCTCGATCCCCTCGCCTAACGCCGTCGCAACCTCAATCAGTTGTAAATATTCCGTGGTGGTGACGGAACCATCCTGCATCACCACCGCAGCAAGGACCCGAGCCAAAGCCGGGACCAGCCCGACCGCCTCGGCTTCGACCTCCTCGACGTTCTTGATCACCAGCTTGCGCATCTGCCCCCCCCAACCTATCGCCACGCCCCGGCCCGGACGGTCACGCCCATACCAAACCGGTGACGCCACCCCCCCGGGCACGGCCGCCGCCACGAGGGTTCGGCGCCCGTCACTGTGTCGCCGCCTTCCCCCGCCGTCAAGCGTCCAGCTCAGCTTTTCCCCCATGCCGGGCACGAGTGTACAGAAGAACACGCCGTTATTATCGCTTTTTCCTGCCCGTCCGAGCGGGATGCTCCCTCTCCCCCCGAAGATGACCGGGACCGAAGCGACGACCCGATGAAAACTCTGACGAAACAGAGGCTCCCTTATCTTCTCTTTCTCGGACCTGTCGTTCATGGAATGATCGAGCGGTCTTTCCCGTCACCTCCCGATCGAGCCCCATGAGCCTCAGTCTCGAAATTCTTCTGATCGTGTTTCTGGTTGCTATCAATGGCTGGTTCGCCATGTCCGAACTGGCGATCGTCTCGGCGCGCCGCCCTCGGCTGGCGGCTCGGGCGGCAGAGGGCGACAAAGGTGCCCGGGCCGCCTTGCTGCTGGCCGAAAATCCGGCGCGGTTCCTATCCTCAGTGCAGATCGGCATCACTCTGGTCGGGGTGCTGGCCGGGGCCTATTCCGGCGCCACCCTGGCCGACAAGCTGGCGCTGTGGCTCGCCACCACGTACCCGGTGCTGGCCGAGGCGGCAGAGGCATTGGCGCTGGCCGTGGTGGTCGGCAGCATCACTTACGCCTCGCTGATCGTTGGCGAACTGGTGCCGAAACAGATTGCTCTCGGTGACCCGGAACGGATCGCGGCCGGGGTGGCGCGGCCAATGGTCCTGATCGCCCGGTTCACGGCGCCGCTGGTCTGGCTGCTGGAAGGGTCGAGCCGTCTGGTCCTCGCCCTGTTGCGAATCCGCCCGATCGCGGAGTCCGGCGTAACCGAAGAAGAAGTCAAGGCGATGATCGCGGAGGGCACGGAAACCGGGGTGTTTGCCCCGCAGGAACGGGAATTGCTGTCCGGGGTGATGCGGCTGGCGGACCGCAAGGTCCGGGCGGTGATGACTCCGCGGGCCGATATCGTCTGGCTTGATCTCGAATCCGAACCGGAGGCGCTGCTGCAAACCCTGCGGGCCTGCCCGCATTCCCGCTATCCGGTCGGGCGCGGCGGAATCGACACTCTATCCGGAGTGGTTCAGGCCAAGGATCTGCTGGACAGCCTACTCGACGGCCGGCCGCTTGACCTCGCCGCCGCCATGCGGCCGCTGCCGGTGGTGGGGGATTCTGCCCCGGCGCTGCGGGCGATGGACCTGCTGAAGGATTCGCCGATCCACATGGCGCTGGTGGTCGATGAATATGGCGCGATCGAGGGGATTATCACCGCAGCCGACATCCTGTCCTCGATTCTCGGCAGCCTGTCCGAACATGGCGAGGCCTATGAAGGCAGCCTAGTCCAGGAAAGCGACGGCAGTTGGCTGCTCGATGGCGACGTTGCCCTTGATCTGGCCGCCGAACGGCTTGGCTGCGCCGCGCTGCGCGACAAGACCGCCGATTATGTCACGGTCGCCGGCTTTATCCTGGCCCGCTGCCGCCATATCCCGGTCGCCGGGGAAATCATCACCTGCGATGGCTGGGACTTCGAGGTGTTGGCGATGGCGGGGCACCGCATTGACAAAGTGCGAGTCACCCCTCCCGACGAAGCGTTGCCAACCGACTGATCTGCCCCGAGGCAGGATCAGCCGGGATTGGTTTCGCCATCCAACACCGCCCGGGCCAACGGCACCGTCACCGCCCGCTGACCGGCAAGCGAGGCCCGGTCGAGAGTCTCGACCAGGGTCACGGCGGCGGCAAAGCTGCGCTCCATTCGCCCGATCAGGTAGAGAATCAGCTCCTCTCCGACCCGAACCTGCCGATCCGCGAACAGCTTAACCAGCACCGCCGCCAAAACCGCATCATCCGGAGCCCCGATCGCCACCGTCGGCATTGCCCGCAAGCGCGAAATCAGGTCGGGCAGATCAAGCGGCCAACGGGCCGCCGCCGCCCGGCCGGTCAGCAACAGATGGCCTCGGCTTTCGCGGGTCAGATTGATCAGATGGAACAAGGCGGTCTGGTCGAGTCGCCCGGCCGCCGCCGCACGGTCACAATCTTCCAGCGCCACCGCCCGCGCCCCTTGGAGCAAGCGGGGGGGATCCTCGACCGTCAACGCGGCCGCATCCAGCACCACGGCGCCGCTCGATGCGGCAAACAGATGGGTCAGATGGGTCTTGCCACTGCCGGCCGGACCGGTCAGCACCAGCGCCGGCCCGGGCCAGTCCGACCAACCGCAGATCCAGGCATGCGCCTCGACATTGCAGGGCGCGACCAGAAAATCCCTCGCCGACAAGGCGGGACGATGGCCCAGATCGAGAGGGAGCTGGGTTTCGGTCATGGTTCCGGCGACGCTCCCCCGGTGCCGTGGTACAGCGAACTGTTCAGGTAGCGTTGCAGGGCAAAGCGGGTCACGACCCCGATCACCGCCGCAATCGGCACCGACAACAGAATGCCAACGAAGCCGAACAACGCCCCACCAGCCAGCAGCGAAAAAATGATCCAGACCGGATGCAATCCGACCCGATCGCCCACTAATTTAGGAGTCAGAGCGTAACCTTCAATCAGATTGCCAATAATAAACACCACGCAGACGCTGCCAACCAAGGCCCAACCGCCCCCCTGGGCGGTGGCCATGGCCAGACTGACCACTAGCCCAACCAGCATCCCGACATAGGGGATAAAGGCGCCCAGACCGGTCGCCGCGCCAATCAGGAATCCGAGATCAAGACCAGACAGGGTCAAAGCCAGACCATAATAAGCGGCGAGACTGAAGCAAACCGTCGCCTGCCCCCGGACGAAACCGGCCAGGGTGGCATCGATCTTCCGCATCTCGGTACGGATGACCGTGACATGAGGACGCGGCAACCAACTGTCGATGGTGGCAACGATACGGTCCCAGTCGCGCAACAGGTAGAAGGTCACCACCGGGGTAATGAACACCAGCGAGAGCAGGCTGACAACTGCAATCCCGCCTTTCAGCAGATCCCGGACCAGCCCGGCGACCCAACCGACCGCCGTTCCAGCATAAGATCCGATCGCGGTTTGCAGGCGCTCGATCTGGTCGGGGGACATACGCTGACGCAATTCATCGAGCAGCGGCGTGGCCCGGTCACGCAACGACAGCACATAGGAGGGGACCCGCTCGATGAAGGTGAGCGATTGCTGCTCGATCACCGGCACCACCACCATCAGCGACAAAATCAACAAAACGAAGAAGCCGAGGGTAATGGTTGCGGTCGCCAGGGTGCGGGAGAATCTCCGTTCCTCCAGCCGATCGGCCAGCGGATCAAGAAAATAAGCGACGGCCATCCCGGCGACAAACGGCAGCAGCACTCCCCGCAACAGCCAGAGCAGGACGACGCAGACAGCGGCACAGGTCAACCAGAAACGCAGCCGCTGCCCCGGACTCATCCCCGGAACTGAGCCGGCGAATGGCAACTCTTCCCTCATCGGCCCGCCCCACCGCCGAGCCGCAGCACGCCGGCCGGCTCACCGGGTTCGAGGATCAGACCAGCCCCCGCCAGAGCGGCGCGGAGGGCCTCGGGCTCGCCAACCGTATGCAGCACCAGAGCGGCCTCATCCCGGGACAGGGTGGTCAGCTCCCACCGCCGCACCTGCGGGACCCGGCCCAGGCGTTCACGGAACGCGACCCAATCCGGCAGGCCGGTCAGAGGGACCACCACCGATTGCGAGGATTGCGCGGCCGAACGATCATAAGAGGGGGGGCTCTGCTGGCTCTGCTGGCGCTGCTGGGCCTCATATCCCTGATCGATATCGTTAATCGCGCTGCGCATCGCCGCCTCAAGCCCGCCATCACCGCTGTAAGCGCGGAAATCGAACGGCCGGGGGGCCCCGATCCCGCTCAGCATGACCTCAAGCCCGCCACTGGCGCTGGGACTGGCAATCGCCACCACCACGTCAGCACTGCGATAGCGGGCGCCGATCGCGCTCAGCAGCGCCGGATCAGCGGCGGCCAGTCGCTCGACCGGAAGCCCCGGCGGCACGGCCCCAGTGGGATCAGGGGCGGGAGGCGGCAAAGACGCGACCACCAGCGGCACCAAACCCCCGCCGATCGTGTCACCGGCCGCGACCCAGGCCGCCCGCCAGGGATTGGGTTCGTCCCAGCGGGACGACAAGGCCCCGCCGGCTCCGCGCAGCAGCGGGATCACCACCACCGGGCGCAGGCGCGGTTCGGTGAATTTGACCCCGGAGTCGCGCAGCAGCCGTCGCACCGCCGCCGGACTGTAGCGGACGGTCAAGGTGGCGAGATAGCGCACCGCCGAGGCGCGTTCCTGCTCGACCGAGACATCGCGGACATATTGGCGTCCGTCGATTCCGGCGAGGCGGGCGACATCGCTGGCCCCCACCAGACGTTCGAGCAGGCGGCGAAAGCCCAAACGTGGCGCTTCGGCCAGGGCTTGTTCCCGGGCCTGAGCGACATTGGCGGCGGAAACATCGACGTCAATTCCGGTCACCGTAAAGGGATCGGCGGCCAGAGCGGACAGAGCGCCGCCAACCACCAACAGAAAACTCAAAAGAATCAATGCGCCGAGCCGGCGCCGGAGAGAAGCCATTGCAAACCGTCCGGGATCAAGTATCTTCGGCCAACCCGTTCCGGCCCGACCATACCACACCGAATCCCACGAGGAAGCCCATTCCCGCGCATGATGACAAGCAGCCGTTGACCTATCGCGACGCCGGCGTCGATATCGATGCTGGAGAAGCTCTGGTTGAGGCGATTAAACCGCTGGCCCGGGCCACTGCCCGCCCCGGCAGCGCCGCCGGCCTCGGCGGCTTTGGCGCCCTCTTTGACCTGCGCGCCGCTGGTTATGCCGACCCGATCCTGGTCGCCACCACCGACGGCGTCGGCACCAAGCTCAAACTGGCCATCGAGGCCGGTTGCCATGACACTGTCGGCATCGATCTGGTGGCGATGTGTGTCAATGATCTGGTGGTCCAGGGCGCCGAGCCGCTGTTGTTCCTGGATTATTTCGCTACTGGCCGACTCGATGTCGCCGCCGGTCGCGCCATCGTCACCGGCATTGCCGAAGGCTGCCGCCAGGCCGGATGTGCCCTGGTCGGCGGCGAAACCGCCGAGATGCCCGGGATGTATGCCGATGGCGATTACGATCTCGCCGGTTTTGCGGTGGGAGCGGCCGAGCGTGGCCGGCTGCTGCCGACCGGCGAGATCGGCCCGGGCGACATTCTGCTCGGCCTCGCCTCGTCCGGAGTGCATTCCAACGGTTATTCGCTGGTGCGCCGGATCGTCGAACGCGGCGGTCTGTCTTATGACGACCCGGCTCCGTTCGCGCCGGGACGCCGTCTCGGGGAAGCCCTGCTCGACCCGACCCGGATTTATGTGGCCAGCACCCTGGCCGCGATCCGCGCCGGGACATTGAAGGGGCTGGCCCACATCACCGGCGGCGGCCTGGTCGAGAATGTGCCACGGGTTCTGCCGGAGGGGGTTGTCGCCGAGATTGACGGCGCGACCTGGACACCGCCGGCGGTGTTCCGCTGGCTGGCGTTCGAAGGCAAGGTGGCCCGGGCGGAAATGGCCCGCACCTTCAATTGCGGGATCGGCATGGTGCTGGTGGTTGCGCCCGATCAGGTCGAGACCGCCACCCGGCTGTTGAGCGAACAGGGTGAAACCGTGTTGCGGATCGGGCGGATTCGTCCCCGCAACGGCGATGAACCTCGCTGTCAGGTGTTGAACCAGGACGGTTGGGTTTAAAAAAGGGTGGCGGGGCTGCCGCCCCGGTCCCCGCTTGGGGGCAAGCCCCCAAACCCCCCTTCTTTTCAAAAATAAAGGGGGTCTGGGGCTCTGCCCCAGGCGGGTTCGGGCGGCAGCCCGCTCTTTTTGAACCGGTGCCGATGCGTTCTGATCCGATTCTCCTGATCGCCGGGCCGACAGCCTCTGGCAAATCGGCCCTCGCCCTTGCCCTCGCTCAGAGCGAGGGGGGGGTGGTGATCAACGCCGATTCCATGCAGATTTACCGTGCCCTGCCGCTGCTGACCGCCCAGCCGGACGCAGCGGCCTTGGCGGCGGCGCCCCATCAGCTGTATGGCTGTCTCGATCCGGCCCGGCCCTGTTCCGCCGCACAATGGTGCGACCTGGCCCGCGAGGCGATCACCGCCGCCTGGGCCGCCGGTCAACTGCCGATCGTCACGGGGGGAACCGGGCTGTATCTGGAGAGCCTACGCTTCGGCCTGTCTCCGATTCCCGAAATCCCCCCGACGATTCGCGACGAATCCCGCGCCCTGCTGGCCGAAATCGGCAATGCCGCCTTTCATCAGCGTCTGGCCGCACGCGACCCGGTGATGGCCGCCCGTCTGCCCCCCGGCGACAGTCAGCGCATGGTCCGGGCCTGGGAAGTGATCGAGGCCACCGGCCGCTCGCTCGAATCCTGGCAGGCCGAACCGCGTCAGGGAGGCTTGTCCGCCCGCTGGCTGACTCTCGCGTTGCAGCCGCCGCGTGAGGCCCTGCGCGCCGCCTGTGATGGCCGCTTCCTCGCCATGGTCGCGGCCGGTGCCGCCGAGGAGGCCGCCCACTTTCTGGACCGTAACCTGGACCCCGCTCTGCCGGTGATGAAGACCCTGGGCCTACGCGAACTCGGCGCGGCCCAGCGGGGCGAAATGCCCCTGGCCGAAGCGATTGCCACCGCCCAGGCAGCGACCCGTGCTTACGCCAAACGTCAACTGACGTGGCTGCGCCATCGCTTCGACGCCAATCTGCTCATCGACACGCAACTTTCGGAAAGTTTGATCAGCCCAATCTTTGCGAAAATTCGCCAGTTCCGCTTGACCCCCGTTTGACATGGCGATAGGTTGAGCCCCTCGCGCCGCCTGGGCGGCGGATGGAATGATGACGTCTGGAATCTTCAAGGGGCTGATATGGTGCAACACGAAACGATGACCGGAGCGGAAATCCTCCTCAAAGCCCTGGTCGATCAGGGCGTGGAGGTCGTTTTCGGCTATCCCGGCGGCGCCGTGCTGCCGATCTATGACGAGCTGGGCAAACAGAATCGTCTGCGCCACATCCTGGTCCGCCACGAACAGGCGGCGGTCCATGCCGCCGAAGGTTATGCCCGCTCGACCGGCAAGGTTGGCTGCGTCCTGGTAACCTCGGGACCGGGAGCGACCAATGCGGTGACCGGATTGGCCGACGCTCAATGCGATTCGGTGCCGCTGGTCTGTCTGACCGGGCAGGTGCCAACCCACCTGATCGGCAATGACGCTTTCCAGGAAGCCGATATCACCGGCATCACCCGGCCCTGCACCAAGCATAATTATCTGGTGAAGGATACCAATCTGCTGGCCCGCACCGTCCATGAGGCGTTTCATGTCGCCCGTTCGGGACGGCCCGGCCCGGTGCTGATCGATCTGCCCAAGGATGTGGTGCAGGGACGCGGACTCTATCAGCCGCCGTCGAAGGTCAAATCGAAATACAATCCCCAGGTCAAGGGGCCGGTCAGTGAGATCGAGAAGGCGGTTGATCTGATCGCCAAGGCCAAGCGTCCGGTGTTCTACGTCGGGGGCGGGGTGATCAATTCCGGCACCGCCGCCTGCCAGTTGCTGACCCAGTTGGTGCGGATGACCGGGATTCCCTGCACCTTGACCTTGATGGGCCTCGGCGCCTTCCCCGGCTCCGATCCGCTTTATCTCGGCATGCTCGGGATGCACGGCACCTACGAAGCCAATATGGCAATGCATGATTGCGACGTGATGATCGCGATCGGCGCCCGCTTCGACGACCGTGTCACCGGCCGGATCAATGCGTTCGCGCCGCATTCGAAGAAGATCCACATCGATATCGATCCGTCTTCGATCAACAAGAATGTGATGGTCGATATTCCGATCGTCGGCGATTGCGCCCACATCCTGGAAGACATGATCAAGGTGTGGAAGGCGCGTCAGCCGCGTCTCGACGAGCGGGCGCTGCGGGCGTGGTGGGCTCAGATCGAGGAATGGCGGGCGATCGACAGCCTGCGCTATCCCGCCTCGCATGAGGTGATCAAGCCGCAATATGCGATTCAGCGGCTGTATGCCCTGACCAAGGACCGCAATCCCTACATCTGCACCGAAGTCGGGCAGCACCAGATGTGGGCGGCCCAGCATCTGCGGCTGGATTCGCCGCTGCACTGGCTGACCTCGGGCGGGCTGGGGACGATGGGCTATGGCCTGCCGTCGGCGATGGGGGTGCAGACCGCCCATCCCGAGGCGCTGGTGATCAATATCGCCGGGGAATCCTCGATCCAGATGAACATCCAGGAGATGGCCACCCTGGTCCAGCATAGCCTGCCGGTCAAAGTGGTGATCCTCAACAACCAGTTCATGGGGATGGTGCGGCAGTGGCAGGAACTGATCCACGGCGGCCGTTATTCGGAAAGCCACATGGATCATCATCCTGATTTCGTCAAACTGGCCGATGCGTTCGGGGCGGTTGGCCTGCGGGCCGAGCGGCCGGATCAGGTCGATGACGTGTTCCGCGAGATGCTGGCGGTCAACCGTCCGGTGATCGTCGATCTGCGCACCGATGCCAGCGAGAACGTCTTCCCGATGATCATGCCCGGCATGGCCCATAACGAGATGGTGCTGGGGCCGGAGGATCGCTCGCGCGACAATCAGGGGTCGGAACAGGACGGGATGGTTCTGGTCTGATCCCGCCGGCCGTGGCGTTTGAACGGGGCCGGATCGGCCCGGAGCAGCGCGCTCCCGTCGGGGACGGGAGCGCCGTAAGAGGAATTTCGACGTGACCGACGCAGTGCAAGAGACCAACCGCCACACCATCGCCGTGTTGGTGGATAACGAATCCGGCGTGCTGGCCCGGGTGATCGGCCTGTTCTCCGGCCGCGGCTACAATATCGAGAGCCTGACCGTGGCCGAGGTCGATGCCGCCGAGAATTTGTCGCGGATCACCATCGTTACCTCCGGCACCAAGATGATTATCGAGCAGATCAAGAATCAGCTCCGCCGTCTGGTGCCGGTTCACAAGGTGCATGATCTGACGATGGAAGGGCCGCATGTCGCCCGCGAACTGGCCCTGATCAAGGTTGCTTCCAGCGGCGAGAAGCGGGTCGAGGCATTGCGGATTGCGGACATCTTCCGCGCCCGTGCGATCGATTCGACCAATGAATCCTTCGTGTTCGAGGTGGTTGGCGCCACCGACAAGGTCGAAGCTTTCATCCGTCTGATGGAGCCGCTCGGTCTGGTCGATGTGTCGCGAACCGGTGTTGTCGCCATCGCCCGAGGTGCCCACCCGCTGTAAGGAAAGAGGCGGGGCTGCCGCCCCGGCCCCGCTTGGGGGCACGCCCCCAACCCCCCCTTGAAATCAAAGGGGGGGTCCGGGGCCTCGCCCCGGCCGGGTTCGGGCGGGAGCCCGACAACATCACCCGGTTGCGATGCCGCCGGCATCTGATCTGCGAGGAATGAGCGTGCGGATTTCGTGGTCCCTGGGAGGCTGGCGGCCGGTGATGCGGCGCCTGACCGACCCGGCGACGGTTGCCATCACCATTGATGATGCGCCGATGCCGGACACCGTACCGGCAATGCTCGACCTGCTGGACCGGTTCGACGCCAAGGCAACCTTTTTCCTCAGCGGTTGCCGCGCGGTTAACACGCCCGATCTGGTCGCGGAGATGGCCCGGCGCGGTCATGCCCTGTACGCCCATGGCTGGGACCATATCCGTCTCGACCGCGAACCGGTGGCCCGGCTGATCGACGATATGACCCGATGTGAGGCTCTGCTCGCCCCGCTCCGGCCGACCCCAACCCCCTATCTGGTACGGCTGCCGTACAATGGCGGCTGGCGCAATCCCCGGGTTCACCGGGCCCTTGCCCGCTGGCAGCCGGGCTGCGTGGTCACCCATTGGGATCTCTCGACCGAGGACCATCTGATTTCGACCCGCTGTCAGAGCGCCGAAGATGTCGCCCCGGCCTGCGCCACCGAAGTCAACCGCCTGCTGGACGATCCCCGTTTGCCCGGCGGCATCGTCCTGATGCATGACCAGCCGATCAACCAGCGTCCTGGCGCCGCGTTCAAACCGGCGGTTACGGTGACTCTGTTGGCCGGATTGCTGGAAGGACTGGCCCAGCGCAACCTGCGCGCGGTAGCCTTGTCGCCTCCTCCCCCGCAATCGGCCTGGCAGCGATTCATCCTGCTCTAGCGCCGGGTTCGGCGTGAGGCTTGCCTGTGCCACCGCCCGGCCACAAAGAGCGGTGGAGGACCTTAATCCTTGGGAGATCGGCCGCGTGAACATCCTGCATACTATTCCCGGGCGTAATTGGGGCGGCATGGAACATCGCACCGTCGAACAAGTGCGCTGGCTCAAAGCCAACGGTCATGCAGTCTGGCTGGCCACCCCCCCCGATGGCCAGACCTCGGCCCGGGCCAAAGCCGCTGGCCTGCCGGTGCTGCCGTTCGATTTCGACCGGCCGTGGCAGCCGGCAACGATGCGGGCCTTCCGCCGGCTGGTGATCGAACGCCGGATTGAACTGATCGACACCCATGTCACCCGCGATGCCAAAGTCGCCGCCGCCTGTCTCGATCTGTGCGCAGTGGTACGCTCGCGCCATGTCAACCAGCCGCTCAAACCCTCGCCGCTGCGGCGGATGCAATGGCGCCTGGGAGCCGACCATGTCATTACCGTTGCCGAATGCACCCGCACCGATCTGATTGCCGGCGGGCTGGTTGATCCGCGTCGCTCGACCACGGTTGGCGGGTGGGCGGACGATGCTTTCTTCTCCGCCGCCGCTCCGGGCGAACGCGCCGCCCTGCGCGCCCAGCTTGGCCTGTCCGGCGAGGCCTTTGTCTGGCTCTGTGTCGGGATGATCCGCCCTGACAAGGGCCAGGATCATCTCCTCACCGCCCTCCCTCTGCTGGCCGCGCGCGGACTCACCCCGACCTTGGTGATCGTCGGGGCCGCCACCGCAGAATCCGCCGCATTCGAGGCCGGGTTACGCCGCCGCGCCGAAGAAAACCGGCTGCCGGTGGTGTTCACCGGCTATCGCGAGGATGTCGCCGCTTTGATGCGGATGGCCGATGCGGTGGTGATCCCCTCCCTGACCGAGGCCCAGCCCCGGGTTGCGGTCCAGGCCTTTGCCGTGGGCCGCCCGGTGGTGGCCAGCGCGGTGGGGGGCGTGCCGGAGATCGTCACCCCCGGCGAAACCGGCTGGCTGGTGCCGCCGGCCGCCCCGGCCGCCCTGGCCGAAGCGATGGAAGCGGTGATGGCCAAACCCTCTGCCGCCGGTTCGGTCGCCACCTGTGCCCGCTTGCTGGCCGAGGCGACGATGCGCTTTGATCATCGAATGAGCCTGACCCTCGAAACCTACCGTACCGCCCTTGACCGGGCGCACAGCCGGGCCTTTCCACGCTGGCGAGGCAACACCCGATGAGCGGCGACGCCCCCCGCCTGTCGGCCCTGGTGGTGGTGCATAACGAGGAAGCCCGCCTCGCCGCCTGTCTCGACCATCTCCGCTTCGCCGATGAACTGGTGGTGGTGCTGGACCGCTGTAGCGATCGGTCCGGAGCGATTGCCCTGGAGTATGGGGCGCGTCTGATCGAGGGAGCCTGGGAACGGGAAGGCGGCCGCCGCAATGCCGGCATCGCCGCCTGTACCGGTGACTGGATTCTGGAAGCCGATGCTGATGAGCATGTTCCGCCGGCCCTGGCCGAGGAAATCCGGACGGTGATCGCGACCAGCCGGTTCGACTGGCATGAAATTCTGGTGGATAATTACATTGGATCCCGGCGGGTGCGGCATGGCTGGGGAGCCAGTTTCGGCAAAGCCGCTTATCCCGGCCTGTTCCGGCGCGGAGTCAAGCACTGGGGCGACGAACGCCTGCACCCGGCGCTGACGTGGCGCGGGCGCAAGGGACCGATGTTGCGCCAGCGCCTCAATCATTATGTTGATCGCAACATCTCCGATATGATTCGTCGACTCGATTCCTATTCGACAGCACGGGCGCGTGATCTGCGCGAGCGCGGCGAGACCTGGGGGTCGACCCTGGCCAATCTGCGCCGAATGGTCAGCCGCTTTTTCAAATGCTATGTCCGCCGGGGCGGCTGGCGCGAGGGAGGCTATGGTTTCCTGGTCGCCACCTGCGCCGCGCTCTATCCCATGCTGTCGCACCTCAAGGCCAAGCTGGAGAAAGAATGATGGCGACGATCGTGATGAGCGACGACGGTATCGTCTTCGATGGAGCCAGTCTCGACGAGGGACCGCTCGGCGGAGCGGAAACCTCCTTCGTTGAACTGGCCAACGCTTTCGCGCAACGAGGCCACGATGTGCTGGCCTGTACCCGCTGTCCGACGGAACGGGTCTATCGCGGCGTCCGCTGGCGGCCAATTGAACAGGGGATTCCGGATCAGGCTGATCTGTATATTGCCAATCGGGGCGACAAACTGATCCGCCATTGTCAGGACGCCCGCCAGACGATTTTCTGGATTCACAATCCGGCCCATTACCTGCTGAAAGCGCGTTATCAGTGGAAACTGGCCCTGCGCCGGCCGATCATCGTCTTTTCCGGCCCGAGCCATGCCGGCACCTACCCGGGTTGGGCTTTTGGGGGCGGACGGGAAGTGGTGCCCTATGGGGTTTCCGACCTGTTCCGCCACGCTCACGAACGGCAGGCCCCGCCCTTCCCGCGCGCGATCTTCACCTCCAATCCGCTGCGGTCACTCGACTGGCTGCTGAAGGTGTGGGCGACCCGGATTCACCCGGCCATGCCGCAAGCCGAACTGCATATTTTCGCGGGAGCCGCGACCTATGGCAGCGCAGGCGATGCCAAAGCAGAGCAAATGCGGCCGGTGCTGGAACAAGCGGCGGCTTTATCAGCGCAGGGCGTGGTGTTGCGCGGGCCGGTGGCCAAAGCCCGACTGGTCGAAGAACTGGCTGCGGCCCGGGTGCTGCTGTATCGCGGCGATGTCGGCGAGACTTTCTGTTCCGCGGTTGCCGAAGCCCAGGCGATGGGCGTGCCGGTGGTGGTCGAGGCCATTGCCTGCCTGCCGGAACGGATTCGGACCGGGGAAACCGGCTTCTGCGTCGAGGATGAAGAGGCTTTCGCCGCCGCCGCGCTCCGCCTATTGCGCGAAGATGGGCTCTGGCAGGACCAGCACCGCGCCGCCCTGGCCCGGCAACGTGGTTGGGGGTGGGATCAGGCCGCGACCGCGTTCGAACGGATTGGCGGACTGACCGGATAAATTCCGGGGCTGCCGCCCCGGTCCCCGCTTTTTTTATTTTCAAAAACAAAGGGGGTCCGGGGCCTCGCCCCGGCCGGGTTCGGGCGGGAGCCCGAAAAAACGCCGTCAGACCGAAAACTGAATGTCCCGATCCTGAATCAGCGCTTCCAGCGCGGGACGGGCAAACAGAAACCCCTGAACGTAGCGCAAGCCGGCGGCGCGGAGCACCTCAAGCTCCTCGGGCTGTTCGACCCCTTCGGCCACCACCCCGATTCCCAATTCGCGGCAAACGCCAAGCATCGCCCGCAAAATCACCCGCCGGGTTGAATCGCGGTGACAATCGCGCACCAGACCAAGATCGATCTTGACGATATCGGGACGGATATTGGCCAGCAAATTCAAACCACAGGCCCCGGCTCCAAAATCATCCAGCGCAACCGCAAACCCACGCCCGCGATAATCCTCAATAATCCGGGCCAAATGCTGATGGTCGGCGATCCGCTCATCCTCGGTAATCTCGAAGGTAATCCGGTCCAGCGGAAAGCCAACCCGACCCGCCGCCGCCAAAGTGGCACGGATACAGGCCGCTGGCTCATAGACCGCATTCGGCATGAAATTGATATTCAGCCGCCGGTCAAGCCCCAGCCGTCCCGCCAATTCGATCGCCCGCACCCGGCAAGCCTGATCAAACGCATAACGATTGTCCGGCGTCACCTGCGACAGGATACTTGCCGCCGATTCGCCATGCGGCCCGCGGACCAGCGCCTCATACGCATGAATCCGCCGCTCCTGGAGATCGACTACCGGCTGAAACGCCATGGTAAACGGCGAGTCGAACCCCTGGCCCTCACGGCACTGGCCGCATGGAGACGAGACCACCTAATTCTCCTTCCCCGGCCACCACATACTGACAGACTCGCCCGCGACAAGGCGCTCGATTCGGGATAGAATGGCGGCCATGACGATCGATCCCGCATCCCTGCTGCCCGCCCTCGAAGCTCTGGCCCGTCGTGCTGGCGCCGCCATTCTAGAGATTTATGCTGAAGATTTCGAGGTTCGGCACAAAGCGGATTCTTCGCCGGTGACCCTGGCGGATGAACGGGCCGAGGCGATCATCCTGCCCGGTCTCGCCGCTTTGGCCCCCGATTGGCCGGTGGTCGCCGAAGAGCAAGCCGCTGCCGGCCATGCCCCCCACCTGGGCGCCGGCCCGGCTTGGCTGGTCGATCCGCTCGACGGCACCAAGGAATTCATCCGCCGCAACGGTGAATTCACCGTCAATATCGGTCTGCTGATCGATCTGGTCCCAGTCGCCGGCGTGGTGCTGGCTCCGGTTAGTGGCGTGCTCTGGTCCGGGGCTCCCGGTCAGGCTTGGCGCACCGGCCCCGATGGTCTGCGCCAGCCGATCGCCTGCCGTCCCCGCCCGGCCCAGGGAGTCAAAGTCGTCACGAGCCGTTCTCACAACCAGCCCGAGGCGCTGGAACGCTGGCGCGCCCATTTCGAGAGCAGCGACCTGACTTTTGCCGGCTCCTCGCTGAAATTCTGCCGGGTGGCCGAAGGCGAAGCCGACGTCTATCCCCGGTTTGGTCCGACCTGCGAATGGGACACCGCCGCCGGCCATGCCGTGCTGCTGGCGGCTGGCGGCGTGGTCGAGACCTTCGACGGCCGTCCGCTTGGCTATGGCAAACCGGGCTTTCTCAATCCGGATTTCCTCGCCCGAGGCCCTGAACCGATCGAGAGATAAAGACCGTCCCTCTTGCCCGACACGGCGTCCCCCCCATCTGGAAGGAGCAATCCTTTCAGTGCGAGGCCCCGATGTTGATCCGCCGGCTGTCCTATCATGAACGCCAGCTCTATAGCCGTCATCTCCAACGCCTGTCTGAAGACGACCGTCGCCGCCGTTTCACTCGTGCCGGCGTTGATGATGCCTGGATCGAGGCCCATGTCGCGGCCATCGCCGAAACGGATCTGATCCTGGTGGCCTGTCGGCGCGACGAGGTGATCGGCGCCGCCCATCTCGCCGTTGATTCTGCCAGCGGAATCGCCGAACTGGGACTCAGCGTCGATTCCGACCAGCGCGCCAGCGGCCTCGGCTCGGAATTGCTGCGTCAGGCGGTGGTGTTCGCCCGGAACCGGGGGCTTGACCGACTGATGACCCTGTGTTTGTCCGACAATCGGTCAATGGTGGCTCTGGCACGACGGGCGGGGATGAACGTCGCCTTCCATCCTGGCGAGGCGGAAGCCCATCTCGACCTGCCGCCCCCCGATGCCGTGACGCTGTCGCAGGAATGGTCAGCCGGTCTGTTTGCGGTCTTCCATGATTGGGCCAGTTTGATTGAACGCTATCAGGGATTGATCACCCTGGCGGCAACGGAAGGGGAATCGGCGGAGAAGGAATAAGACTTCCACCTCGGAGTGGGGTATATCCTGAAATCATGACTATCCCCTCTGCTCCGCTTTCCTCCGCCACGCTTGATCAGGCCGTGCGTCGGCTTGCTGCTGGTGGTTTGGTCGCTTTTCCCACTGAAACGGTTTACGGCCTGGGAGGCGATGCCACCAACGACGCTGCCGTGGCGGGAATCTTCGCTGCCAAAGGCCGCCCCCATTTCAACCCGCTGATCGCCCATGTTGCGGATCACGCCGCCGCCGCCGCCCTGGTCCTGTTCGAGGATTGGGCCTGGACCCTGGCGGAACGCTTCTGGCCCGGGCCGTTGACCCTGGTGTTGCCGCGTCGGCCGGATTCGCCCCTGTCGCTGCTGGTCAGTGCCGGTCTCGACAGCGTCGCCGTCCGCATGCCCGATCATCCGGTTGCCCTCGCCCTGCTCTCCGCTTATGGCCGCCCCCTGGCGGCGCCCTCGGCCAATCGCTCCGGCGCGGTCAGCCCGACCACCGCCGCTCATGTCGCCGAATCGCTCGGCCCCGACGCCGCCTTGATCCTGGATGGCGGACCCTGCCGGGTCGGAGTCGAATCCACCGTTCTCGATCTGACCGGCCCCCGTCCGCTGCTGCTGCGCCCAGGCGGACTGGCGCTGGAAGCCCTCGAAAGCGTTCTCGGCACCCGGATCGAGTCCGCCACGATTCTGCCCGGCACGGCCCCGCGTGCCCCCGGGATGCTAGCCAGCCATTACGCCCCGACCCTGCCGGTTCGACTCGACGCCAACGAGGCAGCCCCCGGCGAAGCCCTGCTCGGCTTCGGCCCTGGCCCGGCGACCCTCAATCTGTCCCCTGCCGGTAATTTGACCGAAGCCGCCGCCAATCTGTTTGCGATGCTGCGCGCCCTGGACCACCCAGATTTTGCGGCGATTGCCGTCCGCCCGATCCCCGAACGCGACCTGGGCCGCGCCATCAACGACCGCCTGCGCCGCGCCGCTGCGCCGCGTGGGTGAAGGCCTCCGTTCCACCTCCCTGGAGTCACGCGCCGATGACCCTGCTCGAACGACTGGCGACGATCGTTGGCCCGTCCCACCTGCTGACGAATGCCGAAGACCTCGCGCCCTATCTGGTCGAAGAGCGCGGGTTATATCGCGGTGAGGCTCTGGCGGTCGCGCGACCCGGCAGTACGGCGGAGGTGGCCGCTTTGATGCAGACCTGCGCGGAAGCCGGGGTCGCGGTGGTGCCGCAGGGCGGCCGAACCGGCCTGTGCGGCGGTGGCGTTCCGGTCACGCCCGAACTGGCCCTGGTGATCACCACCGAACGACTGAACCGAATTCGGGCGATTGATCCGGTTGATTTCACCATCACCGTTGAGGCTGGCTGCATCCTGGCAACGATCCAGGCGGCAGCAGAGGCGGAAGGCTGCCTGTTCCCGCTCTCGCTGGGGGCCGAGGGCTCCTGCCGGATCGGCGGCAATATTGCCACCAATGCCGGCGGCACCAACGTCTTGCGCTATGGCCCAGCCCGCGATCTGGTCCTGGGCCTCGAAGTAGTCCTCCCGGACGGACAGGTGTGGAACGGTTTGAAGGCGCTGCGGAAAGACAACACCGGCTATGCTCTGACCCAATTGTTCATTGGCTCGGAAGGAACGCTCGGCCTGATCACGGCGGCGGTGTTGAAACTGTTCCCGCGCTCGGTGGAACGTCAGACCGCTCTGATCTCTTTGCCTGATCCCCAAGCGGCGGTGACCCTGCTCGGTCGGGCCCGACGGGCCAGCGGCGACGCCGTCACCGCCTGCGAACTGATCTCGCGTGTCGCTCTTGATCTGGCCCTGCGCCACATTCCCGGCCTGCGCGATCCGTTGGAGGGTACCGGGCCGTGGCTGCTCCTGCTGGAACTCTCCTCGTCGCGGCCGGGTGGCCTGCGCGAAGCCTTGGAAAGCGTGCTGGAAACCGCGCTGGAAGATGGCACGGCGCTGGATGCGGTGCTGGCCGAGAGTGAAACGCAGCGGGCGGCGTTGTGGCGGCTGCGGGAAGCGATTCCCGAAGCCCAAAAGCACGAGGGCGGCAGCATCAAGCATGACATCTCGGTGGCGACCTCGCGGGTCCCAGACCTGATCGAACGCGCGAGTGCGGCGGTGATTGCGGCTGCCCCCGGCGCCCGAGTGGTCGCCTTCGGCCATATCGGTGACGGCAATATTCACTTCAACCTGTCACAGCCGATCGGCGCGGATAAAGCGGTGTTCCTGGCCCAATGGGGCCGGATCAATCAGGTGGTCCATGATGTGGTGATGGCGATGGACGGTTCGATCTCGGCCGAACATGGCATTGGCCGCCTGAAGGTCGGCGAGCTGGCCCGGGTCAAACCCGCGCTTGATCTTGAGCTGATGCGGCGGATCAAACAGGCGATTGATCCGACCGGACGGATGAATCCGGGCGCCATTCTGCCAAGCTGACGCTTGGCTTGGGCGGCCGCCCAAACCCGCCCGGGGCGAGGCCCCGGACCCCCTTTATTTTTGAAAAGAAAAGGGGTTTGGGGGCTGGCCCCCAAGCGGGGATCGGGGCGGCAGCCCCGAAATAAGGCAAGTCCGATTGAGAGCTCGACGCTCTATCGTTTCCATTTCAGCGGCGGCGTCAATTCCGGCATGGCCGAACGCCTGCGCGCCGGCTTGTCTCGCGATGCCCTGGTCAATGGACTGATCATTCTCGACACTTTTGCCAACCCCGTCCCATACGTCACGGATAGAAGTCTCGCCGAAATACGCTATATCTTTAGTGAGTGACCGCTGCGGGAGAGACAAAATGACGCGACGTGACCTCCTGGTCGGGCTGATCGCCATGATCGTCGGGACGCTGGTGCCCGTTTCGGGACGGGCCGGGGATGAAGAACCGCTGCGGATCGGAGTCGCACCGCACACCAGTGCCCGTTTTGTCCTGGAACTTTATCAGCCCTTGCGCGAACATCTCGAACGGGAGCTGAACCGACCGGTGGATGTGATGACCGCACCGGATTTCACCACCTTCGTCCGCCGGGCGCTGGCCCTGGATTATGACATCGCGATCACCACCGGGCATCAGGCCCAGGTGCTGTGGGTCGATGCCGGCTATCTCCCGCTGCGGACCTATGCCGCCGAATTCCGCGCTGTCGTGGTGGTTCCGGTCGAATCCCCGGCCACCAAGGCCGCCGCTTTGGCCAACAGCCGGGTAATTGGCCTCAGCCCGACCTCCCTGGTCACCCAATGGGGCCAGCACTGGCTGACCGATCAGGGCGTCCCCAACATCGAAATCCGCTATGTCAGCGCCGCCGACAGTGTCGCCCAGTTGGTCCTGGCCGGAGAGGCCTCCGCCGGTTTGTTTTCCACCGCCAATTTCCTCTCTCTGACGCCGGAAGTGCGGGCGCGCCTGCGCTTCCTGGCCCGCTCCGAGCCGATGCTGGGACGGGTCTATATGCTCAACCCGCATCAGGCGTCCCAGTTGGACCGGATTCAGGCGGCCCTCGACCATTTCGCCGCCTCGACTGAGGGCAAACGCTATTTCGAAAACAACAGCCTGCTCGGCTATCGTCCGGTGCGCCCGGAGGAATTGACCGCCCTTGACCGCTATGCGCGCGAGGTTCGCGATTATATCACCCCCCAGAGGGCGCCATGAGCAGCCGGTTCGCTCCACGGACCGTTCGCGCCCGCTTGTTGCTGGCGGCGATCCTGGTTGAGGTGGCGATGCTGGCCCTGATGCTGGGCAGCGGCCTCAAGGTGTTGAGCGACAGCCTGCAAATCCAGGCTGAACGACAGGCCCGACAGTTAGTTCCAGTCTTGCAGGCAGCCCTGATCACCCCCCTGGCCCAGCGGGATTACGCCACGGTCCAGGCCATCCTCGACGAAAGCCGGGTGGCCGATGCCCTGGTCTATCTCGCCATCAGTGACACCCGGGGCCGGGTGATCGGCATCAGCGGCTGGAGAGCCGATCAGCCCTTGCCCCCCGTCGATTCCACCCTCTCCTTCGAGGAAAAAGCCCCCGGCCTCTATCGGTTCGATGTCGCGGATTCGGTCGGGATTCTAGGGCAGGATCTTGGCCGGCTGCAATTCGGTCTCGATCTGGCGCCCCAGGTCGCCGCCTTGCAGACCCAACTGACTCAGGGGCTGATCATCTCTGCGGCCGCCATCCTGCTGTCGCTCGCCCTGCTGACCGCCATCGGGATCTGGCTCACCCGCCATTTCGATCAATTCACCCGGATTAGCGAAGCGGTCGGACGTGGCGATTACGCCTTGATCGAATTGCAGGAAGGGGATGATGAGATCGGCCGGCTCGGCGTCGCCTTCAATGCGATGGCCCGGGCCGTCCGGGAACGGGTCGAAGAGCTGACCGTGGCTTTTCTGCGCCGCGAACAGGTCGAGGCCGAACTGCGCGACAGTGAGCAGCGCTATCGCGACCTAGCCGCCTCGGCGTCCGACTGGTTTTGGGAGACCGATGCGGAGTATCGCCTGACTTATGCTTCAGAACTGATCGCCTCGGTCCTGGGGGTCAAACCGGTCGCCGCGATCGGGTTAAACTGGTTTGATCTCGGCCTGGGCGAAGATCCCCCCCAGGCCGCCCAGCACCGCCGGGATATTGCCGCCCGCGTCGCCTTCCGGGATCTGCCGATCAATATCGGCCCGCCCGGGGGAAAGGATTTCCGCACTGTGCGGATCAGTGGCACCCCGGTGTTCGACCCGAACGGGATCTTCCTCGGCTATCGCGGCGTCGGGGCCGATATCACCCGCGAAGCTCAGGCCGAATTCCGCGCCCAGCGCGCCCAGCAGCAATTGGTTGATGCGCTGGAAAGCCTCGCCGATGCGATCGCCGTTTATGATCGCGATGACGTGCTGGTGATCAGCAACGCCGCTTATCGTGACCTACTGCGGATCGACCAGGAAACCGCTGCCGCCGGGATCACCTTCCGCGACGTCATCACTTATGCCTATGATCAGCGCCTGTTCGAGATCAGCCCCGGCCAGACCTTCGCATTTTGGCTGGAAGACCGGGTTCGCCGTCACCGTACCGCCGATGGCGAAGCCGTCATCGTCCAGACCCGCGACGGACAATGGTACCAGAGCCGTGAATTTGCTACCCATGAAGGCGGGGTGATCTCGGTTCGCATCAACATCAGCGAATTGAAGCGCCGCGAAGCCGAACTCGACCAGTTGCGCCGCCGTTACGGTCTGATTCTCCATGCTGCCGGCGAAGGCATTCTTGGTCTCGACCCGGCCGGACGGGTGATGTTCACCAATCCGGCCGCAGAGCGTCTGCTCGGCTATAGCGGCGAGCAGATGTCCGGTCAGGGGCTGACCAGCCTGCTCGGCCAGGGCGAGGGCCAGACTGGCGAATTCTCCGCCGCCGCCCCCGGCATCGTCGCCGCCTGCCGTGGCGGCTGCGGCGACAGCGGCCAGGGCCGGACCATCCTGCGCGGCGACGGTCAGACCCTGCTGATCGATTATTATGTCGGCCCGATCATCGAAAATGGCACCGTTGGCGGGGCCGTGCTGCTGTTCCGCGATGCAACCCTTCGCCTGCAATACGAATGGACCCTGGCCAACCAGCAGAAGGAACTGGAGCGTCAGGTGGCGGAACGGACCGCCCAATTGGTCCGCGCCGCCGAGATCCGCGCCCATACCGAAGCGGCGCTGCGGGCCTCGCGCGAGCGGTTGAAGGGAATTACCGACAGTCTGGTCGAGGGGGTGGTGGTGGTCGACCGCAACGGCCGGCTGGCCTTCGCCAATCCCTCCGCCCGCCATCTGCTCGAATGCGACGATCTGGGCGAGATTGAAGGCCATGCCCTTGACGATCTGATGCGGCTGCGCACCCGGAGCGGCGAGGTCGGCTTTGCCGATTCTCCGTTCCGCACCGTTCTGGAAGATGGCCGGACCCCGATCGACAATGATGCCATTTTCCTGCTGGCGAGCGGCCGCGCTTTACCGGTGGCTTATTCCAGTGCCCCCCTCAGTGACGAGACCATCGGGCGGGGAGTAATCATCTCGTTTCGCGATATCGGCGTCCTCAAACTGGCCCAGCATGAGACGATGCAATCGGCCCGGCTGGCCAGCATCGGCCAGCTTGCCGCCGGGATCGCCCATGAGATCAACACCCCGATCCAATATATCGGCGACAATCT
>Ga0209373_10001769_pt1 | contig 24053 bp, 15 predicted proteins | sample Higcelweek5metaG_FD_187173 | JGI IMG/M metagenome (GOLD analysis project Ga0209373, IMG submission 187173) | Freshwater pond sediment microbial communities from the University of Edinburgh, under environmental carbon perturbations - High... | ecosystem: Environmental > Aquatic > Freshwater >... | reverse complement strand
CCAGACCCTGATTAAACTGGCGCAACTGGATATCAACCAGATCTATCCGGGGCATGATGAACCGCTTGACACAAACGTACGTTCAATACTTCTCAACACCCTTCAAAACGTCAGAAACAGCGAAGTTCACTAAGCACGGTTCATAACGACAAGGAGGTAGCGGTATGCTGAAGAACATGAAGATCGGTCCAAGATTGGGTTTTGGTTTTGGTATTATAATGGTCCTGATGCTGATTGTAGGCACCTTCTCGATTTTCAGAATCACCGGGTTGAACGGTTCAATAGACAAAATGGTTAATGATCGCTTTCCCAAAACCGTGCAGGCCAATGACGTTATTAGCGACATCAACATTATTGCACGAGCACTACGCAACATCCTGATTGATGACAGCAAAGCTACACTGGATGCAGAACTAAAAAGGATTGCTGAATCCAGAAAAGCGGTTGCCGAAAACCTTGAAAAACTGAAAAGCACCATTAAAAGCGAAAAAGGCAAGTCGATCCTCGCCAAGATCGATGCCATCCGCCCGGTCTATGTCAAAGAGACCGAGCAGTACATGGAGCTGGTTCGGAACGGCAAGGCGGAGCAGGCCAAAGGGATGCTGCTGACCAGCATCAGGGCCAGCCAGCGGACCTATCTGGAGGCAGTAGACGAACTGATCCACTTTCAAACCAAGGTCATGGAAGAAGGCGGCAAAGAAGCTGCAGCTGACGCAAAATCAGCCCAGACCATGATCATTGCTCTATTGGTTGCAGCTATAATCCTCGGAATCGTATTGGGTCTGCTGATAACCCGCTCAATTACAACGCCGGTTAATGCCTGTGTTGATGCAGCCAACAAGATTGCGGCCGGTAACACCGATATCACCCTTGACACGACCTCAAAGGATGAAATCGGTATCCTGCAGGCGGCTATGAACAAGATGGCAGAAGCGATACAGGCCCTGATCAAGGATGCTGGCATGCTTTCTGATGCAGCCATAGCAGGCAAACTTGCCACCCGTGCTGATGCAACCAAGCATCAGGGTGATTTCCAAAAGATCGTGGTTGGTGTCAACGAAACCCTTGACGCCGTGATTGGCCCCTTAAACGTAGCAGCCGAATATGTAGATCGGATCAGCAAAGGCGATATCCCCCCCAAGATTACCGACAGCTACAATGGTGATTTCAACGAGATCAAGAACAACCTCAACGGCTGTATGGATGCAATTAACGCCCTGGTTGGTGACGCCAACATGCTGGTTAATGCAGCTGTTGAAGGAAAACTAGCCACCCGTGCCGATGCAACCAGACATCAGGGGGATTTCCGCAAGATTGTGCAAGGTGTAAATGACACCTTGGATGCAGTAATCGGTCCACTGAACGTAGCAGCAGAGTACGTTGACCGGATTAGTAAGGGCGACATCCCACCAAAAATAACCGATAGCTACAACGGTGATTTCAACGAAATAAAGAACAACCTCAATGGTTGTATTGATGCCGTTAATACCTTGGTATCTGATGCCAACCTGCTGGCCAAGGCCGCAGTGGAAGGCAAACTTGCCACACGCGCCGATGCCACCAGACATCAGGGGGATTTCCGCAAGATTGTGCAAGGCGTAAATGACACCTTGGATGCAGTAATCGGTCCACTGAACGTAGCAGCAGAGTACGTTGACCGGATATCCAAGGGTGATATCCCCCCCCGCATCACAGACAGCTACAACGGCGACTTCAACGAGATCAAGAACAACCTCAATGTTTGTATCGATGCTGTATCGGCGCTGGTCACCGATGCGGAGATGTTAGTCAACGCCGCTCAGGAAGGAAAGTTTGATACCCGCGCCGACGTGACCAGACATCAAGGAGACTTCCGCAAGGTTGTGGCTGGTGTTAACTCCACCCTTGATACGGTTGTGGACAAGGTCATCTGGTACGAAGCCATTATTGACGCTGTACCGTTCCCGATCCATGTCACCGACATGGATATGAAATGGACCTTGCTTAACAAACCATTTGAAAAACTACTGATTGACGCCGGTCGGATCAAAGATCGCAAGTCGGCCATCGGTATGGACTGTAGCAATGCCGCCGCCAATATCTGCAACACCGAGTTGTGCGGTATCCGTCAACTAAATAAAGGTATCGGCGAGAGCTTCTTCGATTGGTGCGGGGCCAGTTGCAAGCAGGACACCTCGTACCTGATCAATAATGCCGGGGTAAAAATAGGTTATGTCGAAGTTGTTTCCGATCTGACCGCCATCCTCAGAAACCGCGACTACACAAGGGAAGAGATTGAGCGGATGGCTGAAAATCTGACCAAACTTGCCATCGGTGATCTGAATCTGAATCTGCAAGTTAAAGAAGCTGATCAACATACAGCCGCAACCCGCGAGGGTTTTATCAAAATTAACGACAGCCTTGGCAAGGTTAAAAACGCTGTCGGGGCCATGATCGCCGATGCAGAAATGTTAGTTCACGCCGCTGTTGACGGCAAACTGGCCACCCGCGCTGACGCAACCAAACATCAAGGGGACTTCCGTAAGGTTGTGTCCGGCATCAACGAAACTCTGGATGCCGTCATCGGCCCGTTAAATGTAGCTGCCGAATATGTTGACCGGATCAGCAAGGGTGATATTCCCCCCCGTATCACTGACAGCTACAACGGCGACTTCAACGAGATCAAGAACAACCTGAACGGCTGTATCGATGCCGTTGATGCCCTGGTATCCGATGCCAACCTGCTGGCCAGGGCTGCCATGGAAGGCAGACTCAACACCCGTGCCGATGCCTCCAAACACCAAGGAGACTTCCGCAAGATCGTAGATGGCGTCAACAACACCATCACCCGTCTGGTCAGTCTGCTGGATGTCATGCCTGCCCCGGCTATGATCATCGACCGTGACTTTAACGTACTGTACATGAACAAGCTGGGGGCTGAGGTTGGTGGCAGAAACCAACAGCAGGTTACCGGCAGCAAGTGTTACGATCACTTCCGCACCTCTGACTGCAAAACCGACAAATGTGCCTGCCAGCGGGCCATGACCAATGGCCATACCGCCAACAGTTCAACCGACGCCCATCCCGGCTCACTGAATCTGGATATCGACTACACCGGTGTACCGATCAAGGATGACACCGGCACCATCATTGCCGCCTTTGAGGTGGTTACCGACCAGACCGCCGTTAAAAAGGCGGCACGTATTGCGGACAAACAGGCGAAATTCCAGGACGCAGAGGTTGGCAAGCTGCTTAAAAACCTTGAAAAAATGGCTATCGGTGATCTGAACGTAAACACGACGGTCGCCCGCAGCGATGAGGACACTCAAACCATCGCCGACAACTTTGAACAGATCAACAGTGCCATCACGCAAAATATTCAAGCACTCAACTCCATTACCAGCAACGCCAAGCAGGTAGGCCAGGGCAACCTGATGGTGGAACTGAAAAAGAGAAGCGAAAACGATGACCTGATGGACTCACTGGCCAACATGGTGGACAAACTGAAGGAGATTGTACGGGAGGTACAGGCAGCAGCCGATGGTGTTGCCACCGGTGGTCAGCAACTCTCTGCCACAGCCCAGACCCTGTCACAGGGGGCAACCGAACAGGCCGCCAGCGCAGAAGAGATCTCCTCCAGCATGGAAGAGATGTCCTCCAGCATCAAACAGAATGCCGATAACGCCAGTCAGACCGAAAAAATCTCCAACAAATCAGCCACCGATGCCCGTGAAGGGGGTAAAGCGGTCAACCAGACCGTGGCTGCCATGAAAGAGATCGCCACCAAGATCAGCATTATTGAAGAGATCGCTCGGCAGACAAATCTGCTGGCATTAAACGCCGCAATCGAAGCTGCCCGGGCCGGTGAGCATGGCAAAGGCTTTGCCGTGGTTGCCTCTGAAGTCCGTAAACTGGCAGAGCGCAGCCAGACGGCAGCTGGTGAGATCAGTGAACTGTCAGGTCGTAGCGTCCAGGTTGCTGAAGCAGCCGGTCAGATGCTGACCGCCATCCTGCCGGACATTCAGCGTACCGCAGAACTGGTGCAGGAGATATCGGCCAGCAGTAAAGAACAGGATGCCGGTGCAGACCAGATTAACCGTGCCATTCAGCAACTTGATCAGGTGATCCAGCAAAACGCCTCGGCAGCAGAAGAGATGGCCTCCACCACCGAAGAGCTGGCTGGTCAGGCAGAACAACTGAAGAGCACCATCGCCTTCTTCAGCATTGACAACTACGGAACCCAGCGCGCCCTGCCCCACAAACAGCCAACTCGTACCGCACCGCAGCAGCGGCCCATGATATCCCATACATCAGCAGCACCAAGACAGGTAAAAAACGGTGGTGTACATATTGATCTGGGAGGTAAGGGCAAGGACCATCTGGATGATGAGTTTGAGAAATTTTAGAAAGGCAAGAGTGAAGAGTGAAGAATAAAGAGTGAAAGAAAACCTTTCACTCTTCCAACTTCACACTTCTGGAGGTTTTATGTCCGTCTCAACTATAACCGAAACGGTCCAGTACCTGACCTTTAAACTGGCAGATGAGATTTTTGCCCTTGATGTGGCCAAGGTACGGGAAATATTGGAATTCACCACCATCACCAAGGTCCCCCAGACCCCGGAGTTCATGCGGGGGGTGATCAACCTGCGGGGTAGCGTGGTACCGGTGATTGACATGCGGCTGAAGTTTGGCATGTCGGCAACAAACCAGACCATCAATACCTGTATCATTGTCGTCGAAGCAGTCCTGGACGAAGACACCACCATCCTGGGTGCCCTGGCTGATTCAGTGCAGGAAGTGGTTGAACTGGAGCCAGAGCAGATCGAACCGGCTCCCACTATTGGTACCCGCCTTAATACCGAGTTCATCAAAGGGATGGGTAAACATAATGAGCAGTTTGTGATGATCATGGATATTGACCGGCTCTTTTCAACACAGGAAATGGCAGCACGACTGGTTGGCGAATCAGAGGGATAGCAATCCAAACAATGGAGGCAGCATGTTCTGGAGGTCACTGAAAACCAATACCAGACTTTTGATCATTAATAATCTGGTTGTTATTGTCATTATTGGTGCATTGACAAGCCTGACCATGTACTCGGTTTTTGCTCAGATTGAGAAATTTGCTATTTCCAACCAACAAAGCCGCATGGCTACCCTGAAGGAGCTATTACGCCAGAAAGGAACTACCTTTTCTATTGTAGAAGACAAACTGCTGGTCGGTTCCTACCGGATTAATAACAACTTTGAGATCCCTGACAAAGTTAAAGAATTGACTGGCGGCACTGCCACCATTTTCATGGGGGATACCCGCATTTCCACCAATGTTATGACGAAAGAGGGAAAACGGGCCGTTGGTACTGCGCTGAAGGGCAAGGCCTACGATGCTATTTTTAAAGAGAACAAAACATTTTATGGCAAAACAAGAATTCTTGATGTCAACTACTATACCGCCTACGAACCGATCAAGGATACAGCAGGCAAGACGATAGGTGTACTCTATGTTGGTATCAAGCAAAGTGACTTCTTTGCTCCGTTCGTTGGTCTAACCATAAAACTTGGCATTGCCGCCTTGATTCTCATTGGTGTCTGTGCAGTTCTGATGTCCCTTAGTCTAAGGCGCTTCTTTGGCCGTTATTTGGGAGATGATCCGATCAGAATCAGTGAAATTGCCAACCAGATTTCGCAGGGGAATCTCTCGGTTTGTCTGGATGCTCAACAGGCACCTGATGGTAGCATCATCGCTTCCATGCACAAAATGATAACAGCGATCAAGGCCCTTGTAGCTGATGCCAACATGCTGACTGCAGCTGCCATTGCCGGCAACCTGGCAACCCGCGCTGATGCTTCAAGACACCAGGGAGACTTCCATGCCATTGTTTCTGGTTTCAACGAAACGCTGGACGCGGTGATCGGTCCCCTAAACGTTGCTGCAGAATATGTAGACCGGATTTCAAAGGGCGATATTCCCCCCCGCATTACCGACACCTATAACGGTGATTTCAATGATATCAAGAATAATCTGAATGGCTGTATCGATGCAATTGCACATCTGGTAGCAGATGCAAACATGCTTGCCAGGGCAGCTGTAGAGGGCAAGCTGGCCACCCGGGCAGACGCAAGTAAACATCAAGGGGATTTTCATGCCATTGTCGCCGGTGTTAACGAAACCCTGGATGCTGTAATTGGCCCCCTGAGAGTCACCGCTGACTACGTTAACCGTATTTCAAAAGGTGATATTCCACCCAAAATAACCAACTGTTATCAAGGTGATTTTAACGAACTCAAGAACAATTTAAACCTGTGTATTGATGCCGTTGATTCATTGGTGGCCGATGCCAACATGCTGTCAGAAGCCGCCATTGCAGGCAAATTGAGCAGCCGCGCAGATACAAACAGACATCAGGGCGATTTTCAGAAGATTGTAGCTGGCGTAAACGAAACCCTTGATGCAGTAATCGCCCCTTTACGTGTTGCTGCAAACTATGTGGAACGAATCAGTAAAGGAGACATGCCTGCCGCTATTACGACGGCCTATCATGGTGATTTTAACGACATCAAGAACAATCTGAACAGGCTTATTGAATCCACCAACCTAATCACGACCAATGCAAAACAGATAGCCCAGGGTAACCTGATGGTTGAACTGAAGAAGCGCGGTGACAAAGATGAGTTGATGGAATCTCTGTCCAATATGGTCGATAAGTTGAAAGAGATTGTGCAGGAAGTACAAACAGCAGCAGACGGCGTTGCATGCGGTGGTCAACAGCTCTCTGCCGCAGCACGATCCCTGTCTCTGGGCACCGCTGATCAGGCAAATGCAGCTGAAAATGTATCTCATTCCATGGAACAGATATCTGCAAGTATTAAACAGAATGCTGACAATGCCAGCCAAACCGAAAAAATCTCAAACAAATCAGCCACCGATGCCCGAGAAGGGGGTAAGGCGGTCACCCAAACAGTTGCCGCCATGAAAGAAATTGCCACCAGGATCAGTATTATTGAAGAGATCGCACGGCAAACAAATCTGCTGGCCCTCAACGCCGCCATTGAAGCGGCCCGGGCTGGCGAGCATGGCAAAGGCTTTGCCGTTGTTGCCTCAGAAGTCCGCAAACTGGCAGAGCGCAGCCAGACCGCAGCCGGTGAGATATCCGAGCTGTCAGGTCGCAGCGTGCAGGTTGCCGAGGCTGCCGGTCAGATGCTGACCGCCATCCTGCCGGACATCCAGCGTACTGCAGAACTGGTGCAGGAGATATCGGCCAGCAGTAAAGAGCAGGATGCCGGTGCAGGCCAGATTAACCGCGCCATTCAGCAGCTTGATCAGGTGATCCAGCAAAATGCCTCGGCAGCAGAAGAAATGGCCTCCACCACCGAAGAGCTGGCCGGTCAGGCAGAACAGCTGAAGGGCACCATCGCTTTTTTCACCTTAAACACCACACACCAGCGGGCCTTAGCGTACCACCTTACTCAGGTACCCACAGGAGACAGACAACGTGAAGACTATCCTGCTGATAGATGACTCAAAACCTCAATTGCTCAGCTCAAAGTTCACCCTGCAACATGGAGGCTACCGGGTTGAAACCGTTTCTAACCCTATGATAGCCCTTGATCGAATCAAAGAGGTACGACCAGACCTGATCATTACCGATATCAATATGCCTGGTAAAGATGGCATCACCATTGTTCGCGAAGTACGACAGTTACCGGAGTTTTCTGCTACTGCGCTGTTGATAATGAGTACGGATTCACAGAAACATCTGTTTGAACAGGCCCGATCTGCCGGTGCCAATGGTTGGCTAATGAAGCCGGTCAAGCAGGAAGATCTGCTTGGTACGGTAAAAAAACTGCTGGCCCTGGAGTAAACCTGATGAATCAAGAGAGCAGCCACGCAACACCGCAGCTTTGCAGCATGCGTAACAGGGAGTTTGATCAGTTCAGCGCCCTGATCTACGACGAGGTGGGGATCAAGATGCCCCCTGCCAAAAAGACCATGCTGGAAGCTCGGTTACAAAAACGTTTGAAAGCACTGGGAATGCACAGTTTTCAGGAATATTCAGATTTTATTTTTTCGCAAGCGGGACGGGAACAAGAGATCGTCCACCTGATTGATGTAGTCACCACTAACAAGACCGATTTCTTCCGAGAACCGCAACATTTTGATTTTCTGGTACGGGAGGCGATCCCTGCGATGCGTCAAATCAGAGGGGCTGGAGAGAGCCCGTTAAACCCTTTCAGGATCTGGTCGGCAGGATGTTCTACCGGGGAAGAACCGTATACCATGGCCATGGTGTTAAGTGACTACGCTGCTGCCAATCACGGCTTCAAATTTTCTATATTGGCCTCTGATATCTGCACCAAGGTGTTGCAAACAGCTACAGCCGGGGTATACGGAGAGGATCGTACTGACACCATCTCGCTTTCCATGAAAAAAAAATACCTGCTTCGCAGCAAGGACCACAGTAAGGGACTGGTCAGAATATCCCCGGACCTGCGGGCAACAGTCACCTTCAAACGGGTTAACTTTATGGAGGATCAACTCGGGATCAGCGAGAAGCAGGATGTCATCTTTTGCCGTAATGTGGTGATCTACTTTGATAAGCCAACCCAGTCAGCGCTGATGAACAAATTTCACCGTCAGCTGGTACCGGGAGGCTACCTGTTTATCGGCCACTCAGAAACGTTAAACGGCCTGGGTGTGCCTTTTACCCAGGTTTCCAACACGGTGTACCGTAAAGACTAAAAGCAGGAGTTTTGCATGCCTAAAATAAAGGTTCTGATAGTTGACGATTCTGCTCTGGTACGCCAGACCTTGTCCGATATCCTCTCCAGTGATCCTGAAATCGAAGTTATCGGTATGGCCCAGGACCCGATTGTCGCGGTTCAAAGAATTTCAGAACAGGTTCCTGATGTTATTACACTGGATGTTGAGATGCCACGGATGGATGGCATTACCTTTTTGCAAAAACTGATGTCCCAACACCCTATCCCGGTCGTAATGTGTTCCAGTCTTGCCGAAAGCGGTAGTGAAACCGCTCTGAAGGCAATGGAATACGGCGCAGTAGACATCATTACCAAACCCAAGATGGGGACCAAGCAGTTTATAGAGGAATCCCGCATCAGGATCTGCGACAGTATCAAAGGGGCAGCAGCGGCCCGCTTAAAAACGATGCGGACAATCAGGGAAGTAAGTCCCAAATATACCGCTGATGTGATTATTGAAGCCCCCAATTCCAAGGCGATGGTCATGACCACGGAAAAGATTGTTGCAGTTGGCGCTTCCACCGGCGGCACCGAGGCTCTTTCCACCTTTTTACAGATGTTGCCGGAAGACACACCTGGCATCGTGATTGTCCAGCATATGCCGGAAAATTTTACCGCTGCCTTTGCCAAGCGGCTGGACAGCATCTGCCGTGTCACCGTAAAAGAAGCGGAAAATAACGATTCAGTGGTACGGGGCCATGTATTAATTGCGCCTGGCAACAAGCATACCCTGCTCAAACGGAGCGGTGCCCGCTATTACGTCGAGGTAAAGGACGGCCCTCTGGTCTCCCGTCATCGTCCTTCTGTGGATGTTTTGTTCCGCTCGGCAGCCCGTTATGCGGGGAAAAATGCCTTGGGTATTATTCTGACCGGCATGGGGGATGACGGTGCCCATGGCATGAAAGAGATGCACGATGCCGGCTCCAAGACCATTGCCCAGGATGAAGCAACCTGCGTGGTATTCGGCATGCCCAATGAGGCGATCAAGCGGGGAGGCGTAGACAAGGTTCTGCCGCTGGACAAGATTGCGGCTGAGATGATGAGGCTCTGCGCCTGCTAATATTTTTTTGTACAGAAACAGTGACCGAATAGGAGCTAGCAATGACCGTCGCTAACTGGACCAACAGTCAGGTAATCAATCAGTTAAACTCTGGTTACAAGTGGACCGGCTCAACAATCACCTATGCATTTCCCACTTCAGCAAGTGGTATCTACTACCAAAATGAGGGCACAGGATTTCGTGCTATCAGTAGTAGCCAACAGACCTTATTCACTCTTGCGCTTCAAACCTGGGATGATCTGATCCCACAGAATTTTCAACTGACAACGCTGACAAGTTCGAATATCGAGTTTGGCTACTCCTCGTCAATGGATGGCTACGCTCATGCCTACTTTCCAACCAATGGAAGTGTCTGGTTCAAAACAGGATCTGACGTTTCTTCGGCAACGGTAGGTTCGTATGGATTTGCAACAATAATGCACGAACTTGGACACGCGCTTGGGCTCAACCATATGGGGGACTATGACGCCAGCGAAGGCGACTCCTTTACTCCCTCGTCATTTCAGGACTCCAGAGTCCTTTCGATCATGTCGTATTTCGGCCCCAGTGGAGGGCAACGTTCCTCAGAAGTACAATGGGCTGATTGGACCGCTACAAACGGTCAGGATTATTCACCTCAAACACCAATGCTCTATGATGTACTCGCTATCCAGACCATCTACGGTACATCAACCACGACTCGTACCGGAGATACAATATACGGTTTTTCCAGTAATGTAACGGGCAGTTCTGCAAGCCTCTACAATTTCACGATCAATGCAAACCCGGTCTTGACCATCTTTGATTCAGGCGGGACTGACACCCTTAACTTGAGTGGATGGAGTACCCCATCATATATTTATCTTGAGTCTGGTCTGTTTTCATCATGCGATGGAATGACCAATAATATTTCCATCGCCTACTCTTCGATCATTGAAAATGCTGTTGGAGGCGCTGGTAACGATACGTTGACAGGCAATAGCAGTGACAACCGTCTTGAAGGCGGTTCCGGCAATGACCAACTGGATGGCGGAGCGGGCAACGATGTACTGATTGGTGGTGGAGGAAACGACATCATAATTGGTGGAAGCGGCGAGGACACGATAATCCTTGCAGGTGCTTTTTCAAGCTACACCGTTTCCTATAATGCCGTTAATGGAACATACTCTGTCTCGGGTACTGCGACCGGAACTGACTCAATATCTGGTGTCGAATATTTTCAGTTCAGTGATGTTTCGAAGGCGGCTAATCAGTTGCAGTCCACGGACACAACGGCACCGACACTCACGAGCATGTCGCCGACAGATAACGCCGTCAGCGTATCGCCTGGTGCCAATCTGGTACTCAGCTTCAGCGAAAGTGTACAAGTCGGTTCGGGTAACATCATCATTTATAACGCTAACGGTACTGTGGCTCGCACGATTGCAGTGACTGACAGTTCACAGGTTTCCATATCAGGCAGCAACGTCACCATAAATCCAAACACTGACTTGGCCCTTGGTAGTAGTTATTACCTGAACATTGCTTCAGGTATTTTCAAGGATCTTGCCGGTAACAGCTTTGCAGGAATATCCGGTTCAACCGCCTACAACTTCACTACAACGACAACTACTGTTGACACTTCGGCACCGACACTCACGAGTCTGTCTCCAGCGGATAACGCCGTCAGCGTATCACCTGGCACGAATCTGGTGCTCAATTTCAATGAAACCGTTCAGGCGGGATCAGGAAGTTTCATCATTTACAATGCCAACGGCACTATTGCACGAACGATTGCCGTGACCGACAGCTCTCAGGTTACCATCTCCGGTAGCACCGTGACCATCAATCCAACCGCTGACTTGGCAGCAGGCAGCAATTACTATTTGAATGTTGCCTCAGGTGTGATCAAAGATCTTTCCGGCAACAGTTTTCAGGGAATAAGCGGGACATCTGCCTACAACTTCACAACGGCAACCACAGCTTCGACCGATGACTACCCATGGGCTACCAACACAAACGGTGTTGTGGTGGTCAATGGTTCTGGGACAACCGGCGTGATTGAAACGGTTGACGATGCCGATCTTTTTAAAGTCAGCTTGATTGCAGGCACGACCTATCTGTTTGACCTCACCCGTACCACCGGAGGTCTGTCAGACCCCTACTTGACGTTGTACAACCCAAGTGCTAATCGAATCGCTTACGATGATGACAGTGGCGGTTCTTCAAACGCCCGGATCAGCTATACAGCCACCACCAGCGGAACCTACTACCTTGGCGCCATGGATTACGAGACGGGAACGGGATCCTACACCATCCGTGCGGCAACGGTTGATACGACCTCTCCAACGCTAATCAGCTCGACTCCGACAGATAATGCCATCAACGTTTTACCGGGGGCCAACCTGATACTCAACTTTAACGAGGCCATACAGGCTGGTACAGGAAATTTCATCATCTACAATGCAAGCGGCACTGTCGCGCGAACCATTGCCGTAACCGACACCACCCAGGTTACTATCTCAGGCAGCACAGTGACAATCAATCCTGCTACTGACCTGGCATTTAGCAGCAGTTACTACCTCACCATCGCCTCGGGTGCTGTAAAAGACCTTGCGGGCAATAATTTCGCCGGAATCTCTGGCTCGACGGCGTACAACTTCACGACAGCCGCTCCAGCCGTCACTGATGACTATCCCTGGTCTTCCAACACCACCGGCGTTGTCGTGGTCAACGGATCAGCAACAAACGGTGTCGTAAATTTTACTGACGACATGGATCTGTTTAAGGTCACGCTGACCGCCGGAACAAGCTATGTATTTAACTTGGCCAGCACGGCCGGTGGACTATCCGACCCCTATTTGCAGTTATACAGCCCGACCGGAGAGCTGCTTTCTTTTGACGACGATAGCGCGGGAGCCTTGAACTCTCGTATCAGCTATACGGCAAATTCAACGGGAACCTATTACCTCGGTGCAATGGATCAAGGATCTGGAACGGGGGCTTATACACTTTCTGCGGCAACGGCCACCTTTAATGATGATTACCCATGGGATACCAGCACGAGCGGTGTAGTGGTTGTCAATGGAGCAGGAACAAGCGGTGTGATCAATGTTTCAGACGATGCTGATCTGTTCAAGGTTACGCTAACTGCGGGCACAACCTACACATTCAACCTTACCCGCTCGACAGACGGACTATCTGATCCGTATCTATGCTTGTACAGTCCAACTACTGATCTTGTTGCCTCTGATGACGATAGCGGTGGTTCACAAAATTCTCAAATTACCTACACGGCCAGTACAAGCGGAACCTACTATCTCGGTGCCATGGACTACGGTAGTGGGACCGGGCGTTACACAATTTCTGCGACAACTGGTGGAAACACCTCGGGTGCTATTATCAACGGTACTTCTGGAAACGACACCCTGATCAGCCCTTTAGGTAACGACACCATAAATGGGGGTTCAGGACTGGATACGGTTGTATATGCTGACAGCCGTTCTGCCCACTCAATCACCAAAAACGCAGCGGATTACGTGGTAAACGGAGGGATCTATGGTAACGACACCCTGACGGGGATAGAACGTTTACAATTTGCGGATATGGGGCTTGCCCTTGACGTTGGCATACATGAATCTGCCGGAGAAACCGCTCTGCTCATGGGGGCAGTATTGGGGAAAGCATCACTCAATAACAAAGCGGTAATCGGTACTCTGTTGCAGTTTTTTGACGCTGGCAATACCATGCAAAACGCTGCAGAAGTGCTGGTGAATGGTGGCATCATGGATCAACTGGCTGGTGGCTCCAGCATTAACTCGTATGTGAACCTGATCTATCGGAATGTAGTCGGGCAGGAAGCTACTCCTGATACTACTTCAGCTCTTGCCAGCTTCATAACGAGCGGAACGCTCACAAAAGCGAGCTTTCTGGCAGTCATTGCCGAGTTACCACTCAATCAGGACAACATAAATTTGGTAGGTTTGGCACAATCCGGTCTTGAATACATGTAAAGGCAACGGTCATTGATCGATTCAGACAAGCGGCCTGAACATTCTAAAGATACCGATAACCGTACCGATTATATGAAAACCAGCTGCTCCATGGCGGACAAAGATCGGATCGAATGACTGATTTTCAGGTTGCAGCCTGATGAAGCCCTGTTCATGGAGACAGCGTCTGACCAAGGTATCACCATTAAGCCAGACAACGACGATATCATTATTGGCCGCATCTTCCGGGTGCGGCCGCACCAAAGCCAGATCACCTTCAAGAATTCCAGCCCCTCGCATGGCATCCCCTTGCACCTTGAGCATAAAGCGTGTGCCGCTCATTTTAGCAAACCGGTCGCAGGAGAGCAGACACACTGTTTCCTCGTCATCGGGCTCTTGCAGATTGGGGGAAACCTGCTCAACCACAGGTAGCTGGTGATAGGTATTTTCCCAATCGACCCCTGGAAGAAGCTCCTGCTTCCAATCTACTCCATCCGGGGTTAAAGCAATACCACGGGAGCTCGCACGGCTGCGGCGAATATATCCTTTTCGTTCCAGGGCATTCAGATGCTGGACAACCGAGACGGTCCCGGTGAGCCCCAAACGACAAGCGATTTCACGAATGGATGGTGGAAACCCCTGGTTAGCCAGAAAATCCTCAAGAATGGATAGCACATCCTTCTGACGACGTGAAAGTGGCTCCATAGCAGCCCCTTGTCTCAAACGTGATATGTGACAAATGGCACTATATGTTTGCACAAGAGGTCTGTCAACAGTCTGTATTTACAGGAAGTAACAAAAAAGAGGTGTCATAACTGACACCTCTTGGAGGGACACCGTGTTCATCGTTGACTTGATTAGCGCTTGCAGCGATGGGCCAGAGAAGCTCCAACAAAGGCGCTGAAAAGAGGATGGGGAACCAGTGGTTTTGACTTGAACTCCGGGTGAAACTGACAGGCCAGAAACCAAGGATGCTCAGGAAGTTCGATGATCTCAACCAGATCTTTTTGCTGGTTGATACCAGAAAGAACCAGTCCCTTGGTGGTCATCATCTCACGATAGGTATTGTTAAACTCGTAGCGATGACGATGGCGTTCCGAGATTTCGGTTTGATTATAGGCCTCAAACGCTCTGGTACCTTTGCTGACCGTACAGGGACAGGCCCCCAAACGCATGGTGCCCCCTTTTTTGTGTACCGTTTTCTGTTCCTCCATCAGGTGGATCACCGGTTCCTTACAGTCGGAGACAAACTCGGTCGAGTTCGCGTTCTTAAGCCCACAGACATTACGGGAGAATTCGACTGCCGCCATTTGCATCCCCAGGCAGATACCAAAGAACGGAACCTTTTGGGTCCGGGCATACTCAATGGCCAGTACCTTGCCCTCTGTACCCCGCTCGCCAAAACCTCCCGGCACCAGTATACCATCAACATCATCCAGCCAGCCTTCTACACCGGTCTCCTGTATTTTTTCAGCATCAACATATTTCAGGTAAACCCGGCAATCACTGGCAATGCCACCGTGGGTCAGGGCCTCGGCCAGTGATTTGTAAGATTCAGTCAGATTGACATATTTACCAACAATGGCGATACGCACCTCGCCATGACTTGGGTGACGCAAGGTTTCCACCACATTTTGCCAAGGGGTCAGATCTGGTTGCTTGGTCCAGATATTAAGTTTTTCAACCACCTGTTCGTCCAGCCGTTCTTTGTTCAATGACAGCGGTACGGCATAGATATGCTCAGAGTCTACTGACGGGATTACGCAGCATTCTTCAACATTGCAGAACAGAGAGATCTTCCGCCTCATATCCTGAGGAAGTTCCCGATCACAGCGACAGAGCAGGATATCAGGTTGAATACCGATCTTGCGCAGCTCCATGACCGAGTGCTGGGTTGGCTTGGTCTTCATTTCTCCAGCCGTACGGATGTACGGTACCAAAGTAACATGCAGATACAACGTGTTGCCGTGACCACGGTCAAAGCGAAACTGGCGAATTGCCTCCAGAAAAGGAAGGGATTCAATATCTCCAACCGTACCCCCCACCTCGACAATTGCCACATCGGCACCCTTAGCATTTTCAAGGATCTTACTCTTGATCTCATCCGTGATATGGGGAATCACCTGTACCGTGCCCCCCAGATAGTCACCACGACGTTCCTTGTCAATTACCGAAAAATAGATCTGGCCGGTGGTAAAGTTGCTCTTTTTGGAAAGGCGGGCCGAGGTGTAGCGTTCATAGTGTCCCAGATCAAGGTCGGTTTCAGCGCCATCATCGGTAACAAAAACCTCGCCATGCTGAAAAGGTGACATGGTGCCAGGATCAACATTGATATAAGGGTCCAGTTTCTGCATGGTAACCCGTAATCCACGGGCCTCAAGCAAGGCTCCCAGCGAAGCAGCCGCAAGTCCCTTGCCAATGGAAGAAACGACTCCGCCAGTAATAAAAATAAACTTTGTTTTCATTGAATGGGGCTCCTGATCTTTTGCGCGTGCAGTCATGATAATCCTTGTTTCATTCGTTCTCTGGCCTTGTTCAGGTCTTCAGGAGTGTCAACACCAAGTGATTCAAATTCCGTCTCAACCACCCGGATTCTTATGCCATTTTCAAGTGCTCGCAGTTGTTCAAGTTTTTCCGAGAGTTCAAGAAAAGTCTGCGGCATGGCAGCATACTCAAGTAAAAAATCACGCTTGTACACATACAGGCCAACATGTTTAAAGCAGAGCAAACGACCAGAGGCGAATGCATCATCCTTCAGATCCTGCCATTTATCCCGGAAAAACGGGAGGGGTGAGCGGGAAAAATAGAGCGCGTAACCAGCACCATCGGTTACCACCTTAACCACATTGGGAGAAAGAAAATCGTGCAAACATTTAACACGACTTCTGAGGGTACTCATCTTTAAAGCTGCGTCATTCAGAAACGGTTCAATAGCCTGATCAATCATAGCCGGATTGATCAACGGCTCATCGCCCTGCACATTCACCACGATGTCGGCATCAAGCCCGTGGGCCACCTCTGCCAATCGGTCTGTGCCGGTCTCATGGGTGGCAGAGGTTATAACCGCCTCACCACCGATCTGACGGATACAGGAGGCTATCCGATTATCATCAGTGGCTACAATAGCCCGTGAAACCAACGATGCTTTCAGGGTTTGCTCGTATACATGCTGAATCATCGGTTTACCTGCCAGATCAGCAAGGGCTTTACCGGGAAAACGAGTAGAACCGAAACGGGCGGGAATAATGGCGACAATATGCATGGTCTTGGATCCAGGTTCAAGGGTTGTGGAACACAAGTGGCAAAAAACGAAGATGTAATGCCACAGTCCTAAAAAGCAAGCTGAAAAAATACTCTTTAGCGGTTTGGCTGTCAAGGACTCAGCCTTACAACAATAGTATCTAGGAGTCTGTCGGACTTAGGAAATCGTAGCGAAAATTTGGCGGGGCGAGGGCAGATTTTGTCGCTTTTGAAGGTCAATAGTTGTTCTATTGACCGAAAAAACGGCGAAATATGAACCGTCCAGGCAAATTTGCAGTAGATTTATCCTAAGTCCGACAGGCTCCTAGGCAGAACAGACAGCTTTCTCAGCTCTGCAAGATCGGAGGATATTTTACGAACTCACATAGCGTTGCGTTGGTCTTCGACGATACTGCTACGCCAGCTGAAGGCATCCAGTTGAGCCGCCAGTAACTGATCAAGACTTATGGAAAGAGACGTCAAAATCTCCTGTACAGCATCAAAGTTGGCTTTTTCCAGTTTTTCTGCCAATAAAAGCAACATGCCAAGCTGGCCTTCACGGCGCAGCAGGGCATTGGCCATATCTTCAGACAAGTTCAGGCTTTCAACCACATGTTCCATGGGAGTTTCATACAACGCATCAAGCAGAGACAGAATACCTGTCAAAAAGGCGGTTTCAACAAGGTCATCGGTACGATCCAGACTGGTGATCTGAATCATCAGCAGCTCCATCAATCGTCCCCGTACCGCAGCCATCTCCAGCAACGGGGAATTCAATCCCCGGTCATCCTTGCCGGCAAAAAGCGCCAACTGTACCCAGCGCCGCAGGTGATTAATCCCCAGTATCATGATGGCATGGCGGATGTTCTTGATCTTCTCCCGCAGACCGATCATGACTGAATTTACCAGCTTCAGCAGGTTGAAAGTAAGGCTGGGGTTTTCCCTGAAGGTATCTTCAATTGATTCAATATCCCAATTATCATTCAACTGTTGCAGCAACTTCATCATGGCGATGCCGGAAGGGTCGATCCGGTTTTGCCTGATAATAATCGGTTTCTCAAAAAAATAGCCTTGAAATAGTTCAAAACCGCAGGCAAGGCACAGTTCAAACACCTCAATGGTTTCTACCCGCTCCGCCAACAGCAACACCGGAAATCTATGCAATTCAGCAGCTATTTTAGCCAGATCATCAAGGTTGGTGGCCATAATATCCACCTTGATGATATCCACCATTTTGTAGAATGCAGCATGTTCAGGGGCATAGATATGATCATCAAGAGCAATTTTAAACCCAAGTGATTTTAGCTGATTACAACGCAAACGAACATTATCATCCAGCTCTATGGTTTCAAGTATCTCCAGCACGGACTGTTCAATCGGCAAAAGCTCAAGCATCTCGGAATGCAACACCCCGGCAGTGATATTCAAAAAGCCAAACTTATCCCCCAGCACATCCTGCAGACCAAAATCAGTCAGTGTGCTGGAGATAACCGATGCCGATGCCTGAGCCTGACTTTCAAACTGGGCCGTGGTGTGATCTCCGGCCGCCCGAAAAAGCAGTTCATAGCCGTAGATTGCCTGCTTGCGGTCCAGAATTGGCTGTCGACCAATAAAAAATTTCAGGGGTTTCTCGGGGATCATGGTCGTAGAAAAATGTGTCCTCGTAAATCTACTTCGTCAGATCCCAACGTAAAACTGCGACATCTCCCCTTCTCGCTATTCGAAAAGGGGAGATTGCAAAATCTATCCCTTTGCAAAGGGGGATTCAGGGGGATTTAATTGTGAATATGACAAAGCAGCAGCTAATGACAGACAGTCGTCCTTCTTCCTGATATGCAAATTTCAGAATTGGCAGTTACAACTGCAGGGTGATCAAAAGTTGGAACCTGCATAACCTACCGCAACCATCAATCCTATCTTTACATAAGGGTAACAAGTTTTTACAAGATGGCAAGTTGCAATCTGACACCGGTTTTTCTTCCGTACTGCAGTCACCTGTGAGCCTGTGAACAGTACGAGTATGCAAGGCAGCAGTTCATCATTCAGGGAATGCATTTTCAAGTATCCGGGGGCTGTCATACGCCTGTTGTTTCTCCCCGAAATCCGGCTTGTGCTGTCGGATGAGCGACATAACGCGATCCTTTATTTCAGCACCATTTTTTTCAAGCAGGTATTCAAGGGATGGGATAGCATGCTGTTGAACGGCGATGCAGAACTCTTCAATACTGAGACTGGTATCAAGCCCCAGACTCTCACATTTCTTAATCATTTCCAGATTAGTGACCATACATCCCAACAGAGTGTGAAATGCCCCCCCCTTGGCATCTGCGTCGTAATAAATCTGTTTGTGGTCAACCGGCACAAAGGGGATCAATCCGCAGAAGGATTTGCTCACCCACTCCAATTCAGTTGTCGTGCAGAGAAAATTAAGTGAACTGTACGGCTTGGCTCCCTGCAAAACTACATTCTCAACCACTGGCGGTGTAAATTCAAACCTCAAACCCTGTTCCAGCAGTCTATCCGCCAGATCAAACCAGTTTTGCAGTAATGCACGAAAAAATGGTGCATTCCTTCCGGCAAACTCGCTCCCTTCAACAGGGGCACCAAGCTTCAGCAGCAATTCTGCGCTATCTCGATACCCGGCAGCGATTGCATAGCTAAGCGGACAGTGGCATGCATTCGATAACCTCTGCAATGACCAGACCGGCAGATTCAGGTCTGCTCCATGGCTGACAGCAATTGAAATGGCATCGAGTGACTGCCAAAACAATGCCGCTTCAAGCACCACATCAATCGGTCTCTGACTCAAACGTGACAAAATCCTGTCAAAATGTATCGACAAAGGATCGGCTGAAGGCATACGCTCAATTGGCGACAACCAGTCTGTATCCTCAGTGAACAACAATTCAAGGATATCTGGCCGTTGGCAGTGGGTTAGATTGCAGGCCAGCTGGCAGAACGCTTCAGCTGTAAACTCCGCCTCCGGGATACGCAGCCTGATCGCTTCAATATCCCTGATGCCATATTCGCTATCACTGTAACCAGCCATAAATGACCCACGTACCTGCCTGCTAACCATTTTCCAAAATGGTACTGCCTGGTTGACCAGCCCAAGCCTTCCCACAGTCCAGGCATGGCGCTTCAAGACTTCAACCCAGAGTTGTCGGCAGTCCGGTTGAAGTAAGCAATCAGGTTCTTTGCAGAGCGTACCCCATCCTTGGGAGAGCAAAGCATCCATGTAGTGGGTGCCTCCCTTTAAAAGTCCTGTGGCATATCGATCATGCACCCATCTGAACCAACCAAACGGTTTCACCGGGTCACTGACGGCCAGGATATCGAGCAATCTTTTTACTTCATTTTGATCAAGCATATCGCTTCTTTCCCAATGAGCAATTTGTCCCTCCATTTGACCATAGTTACTCACCAGCACCTAATAACAGACGGTAAAGCAGCAACACTGGTTACATGCCCACCATATGGTGATATAACAGACTTGAGAGCATCTACCGGATCAAGGGACCAAAGTATACCAGCATTGAAAACAGTTTTCAGCTTTTCATGTTGATTAGGAACCTTTCGGAATACATGTTTGGGTAGCTTTTAGGGATGACAGGATCGCTGAACGGAGGTGGAACAATGCATGAATACGGGCTGCTGCTCTGGATAGCAGCTATTGTATTGTCCGTGGCAGGGATCGCAGGCATGGTACTACCTGCCCTGCCAGGTGCGCCATTGTTATTTCTGGGGCTCCTATGTGCTGCCTGGGCTGAAAATTTCAGTCATGTAGGCCTCTGGACCTTGCTGTTTCTCGGCCTGCTGGCAGCCTTGACATATTTGGTGGAGTTTTTTGCGTCTCTGATGGGTGCAAAACATTTTGGCGCATCCCGGCAAGCATTGATCGGTGCCACTGTTGGTGGTGTTGTGGGTATCATATTCGGGTTACCCGGCATTATAGTAGGGCCGTTCATCGGTGCTGTATTGGGAGAGCTTCTTCAGTTAAGGAGTATTGGGCAGGCGGGAATGGTGGGAATCGGCACCTTGATCGGCTTGGCTATCGGTATTGCGGGTAAATTGGTCATCGGCATAATCATGCTGGGCAGTTTTTTGGTAGTGAGGTTTCTATGACAACCGGAGAATGTAACAAGGATCACGAAGAATTGTTGAAGCTGGCAGCAATGCGAATGCCCTTTGGCAAATACAAAGGGCGCTTGCTGGTTGATCTGCCGGAACCGTATCTGGTCTGGTTTGCAGGGAGAGGCTTTCCAGAAGGGAATTTAGGCAGGATGCTACAGGTAGTCTACGAAATCAAGGTGAATGGGCTGGAATATCTGTTTAATCCGTTACAACAAGACCCGCGACGTTAGCGGGTCCGGTCAGAATGGTCAAGTCAGACAAACAACGGAACGCTGGAACCAAGCCCATGGACAACGCTGGTAAAGGCGTCGCTCTGTTCCAGCTTCTCCCTGCCAAATCGTTCAATAAACAAGTTCTGGATATGGGGAATACGCGAGGTACCACCGGTGAGAAAAACTGAATCCATCTGTGTTGGCGACAATCCTGACCGTGCCACTACCTCATCAATACAATCTGCAATCTGCTGAAAGTTGTCTTTATTGATGGTTTCAAACTCCAGCTTGCCAAGCTGCTCGTTAATATTCAGATCACGCTCAGAAAAACGGATTAAGGCCTGTTCCTGATCAGAAAGTTCACATTTAGCTTTTTCTATGGCTTGAAACAGGAAAAAACCAAAGTTGTCGTCAATTATGTTCTCCAGGTTCTGAATAGCCTGGCGACTGTCAGTCGTATCTTTAATTACCCTGATATGCTCTCTGGTTTTACGTGCCCGTAAAAGCGGGATACGGTGCCATTGACAGAGGGTATAGATGATGCTTCGAGGAACAGTGATCCAGTCATCCTTGCCCAGGGTCTTGTAACGGGCGGTCCGTCCAAAATAGTGTGCCACCTTGTCCCACATAATCTGTGAATCAAACTTGTCTCCCGCTACATAGACTCCCCCCAGTGAAAGTACGTCACTGCGGCGGTCTGAGCGGCTGAACTCGCCTCCCTTGACACGTATCACTGAGAAGTCTGATGTACCACCACCAAAATCACCGATGAATACGATCCGTTCCTGTCCTGCCTGCAATGTCTCTTCAAAGGCTAACGCTGCCGCAACCGGCTCATACTGAAACCAGATGTTCTTAAAACCGGCCTTGCGAGCAGCCTTTTCCAATCGTTGCTCTGCCACGGCATCTTTGGCAGCATCGGTTGAAAACAGAACCGGACGTCCCAGAACAACACTCTCTACAGGGCAGCCCACGTGCGCTTCTCCCTTCGCCTTGATCTGCCTGAGAATGATCGCCACCAAATCATCAATGCCATACCGTTTGCCAAAGATCTCGGTGCTGTCAAAACTGGTGTTGGGCAAAAAGGTTTTGATTGATTGCATAAAACGCCCGGCCGCCCCATCTTCGACATACTGGCGGACCGCTTCATTTCCTGCGAAAATTTCATTGTCTTCATTAAAAAAGAGTACTGAACGCATCAGCTCCCCGGCCCGATCATTGCCGTCAATGGCGACCACCTCAACCGTGTCATTTCTATAGATTGATAGTGCTGAATTGGTGGTACCAAAATCGATACCGAATATGGGCTGCATATACTTATCCCCTCCAGCGGATGCCCGCGAACTGCCGGTAATGGTATCTGGGGGTCTGACGAACTTAGGAAATCGTTACAAACATTTGACTGGACGAGGGCAAATTTTGCCGTATTTGTAGGTAAATAGTTATTCTATTGACCGAAAAACCGGCAACATGAACCGTCCAGGCAAATTTGCAGCAGATGTATCCTAAGTCCGACAGGCTCCTAATACGTATCAATAAAAGAAGGTCACTCTTCCTGGGAAAAGTGACCTTTAGAAATTTGGCGTCCCCTGCAGGATTCGAACCTGCGACCTACGGCTTAGAAGGCCGTTGCTCTATCCAGCTGAGCTAAGGAGACATAAAAAGTAGTTGTGTACTATACCCTACAGACGGGGCATTCCGCAAGCACCTGAACAAATATTTTTCAGGAGAGCTTTGATTTGAAGTCAGGATAGCCAAAGCTGCACACAATCTGCAGCTGGCCGGTATCCGGTTCAAAGGTGCAGATATGGGGGTGTTGAATACCGTTAAAGGTGGTTGTTTTGACCATGGTGTAATGGGCCATATCCTCAAACACCAGCCGATCACCTACCTTAAGCGGCTGTTCAAAAGACCAGTCACCAATTACATCTCCTGCCAGACATGAAGGGCCGCCCAAGCGATAGGTGTATGGTTTCTCACCAGCATTGAACCCGCCGGTGATATCTGGACGGTACGGCATTTCCAGAATATCCGGCATGTGGCAGGTGGCCGAGACATCCAGAATAGCGATATCCATCTGGTTATGCACCACATCCAGCACTTCGCTGACCAGCAGACCGGTACCGATGGCAATCGCCTCACCCGGTTCCAGATAGACTTCTACCCCGTACTTGTTCCTGAAATAGCTGACCAGTTCCACCAGTCCATCAATATCATAGCCTTCACGGGTGATATGATGACCACCACCCAGGTTAAGCCACTTCATCCCCTGCAGATACCTGCCAAACTTCTCTTCAAACGCCTTGGCAGTCCGTTTCAGCGGTTCAAAGAGCTGCTCACAGAGGGTATGAAAATGCAACCCTTCGACTCCAGCCAGAGAGCGTCCATCAAACTCAGCAACCGGAATACCCAGCCTGGATGTGGGGGCGCAGGGATCATAGATAGCGGTGTGACCTTCAGAATGCTCGGGGTTAACCCGCAGGCCGATGGAGACCCTGCCCTGCTCTTTTTCCCATAAGGGTCTGAAACGTTCTAATTGATTAAAGGAGTTAAAGACCAGATGATTGGAGATACCCAGCAGCTCCACCACATCGCTTTCCTTGAAGGCAGCAGCAAAGCTGTGTACCTCACGACCAAACTCTTCCCGCCCCAAACGTGCTTCCCAGGGAGAGCTAGCACAAACGCCATGCAGGGTCCGGCTGATCAGTGGGAAGGTGC
>Ga0209373_10001768_pt1 | contig 24072 bp, 28 predicted proteins | sample Higcelweek5metaG_FD_187173 | JGI IMG/M metagenome (GOLD analysis project Ga0209373, IMG submission 187173) | Freshwater pond sediment microbial communities from the University of Edinburgh, under environmental carbon perturbations - High... | ecosystem: Environmental > Aquatic > Freshwater >... | reverse complement strand
GCTATCCTGATTTGGCGATCCATAGGCATAACTTCCAAATAGAATAACTTTTGCAGGGTCAATTATCTGTAAATTTTCTATTAACTCATTTTTAATCGATTCGGACAGCATGATGCTCATTTTTTTAACGGAAAGATACTGAAATTATCCTTTATTGAGATGTAAAGAGCCTATAGTTCTTAATTTGAGAATTAAATCTCCTTTTGGTAAATACGGAATTTCTTATAAACCACGCCACCCATGTGTTCCATCTCGGCCCTGACCTTTGTGTTTGTTTCGAGTTCGAGGTGCGAATCGATTACCGTTTTCCCATATTTCTTTGCCGATTCGAGCATCTTAATTCCCATCATAATTTCGACACCGCGGCCCTGATAGCGAGGGTCTACTGAGCCTAGCAGTAATACTAGCCGTTCTGTTTTGCGGCTTGACTTCAGTACGTCAAGAAAACCAAAAGGCAACAGCCGCCCCTTACATTTATTTATGCCTTCGCTAATGTCGGGCATTGCGATTATATTCCCGATTACTTCATTTTTTTCGTTAACAGCAACTTTTAAAAAATGCGGATCGAGTAAGAAGATGAAACGGTTAGCAAAGTCGTCCATGTCTTTTTCACTGAAAGGTGTGAACCCGTATATGTCGATGAATGTTTTGTTTATTAGTGACAATACAGGTCGAATGAATGGTCTGAATTTAACTTTTGAGTTGAATTCCAGTATCTTAATGTTTTGATGGTTTTTGCTAAAACGTTCTGCAATTCGCTCATATACAGGAGGGAATGCTTCGGGTATCTCAATTTTGTAATCAACAAGATCAACCTTTTTTATGAACCCTTCTTTCTCGCAGAAATCATTCATATAAGGAAAGTTGCAGCCTGTTGAAATAATATGTACTTCGTCGTAACCTTCAATAAGAAACCCCTGAGGGTCTTTATCCGAAAAGGCAAGTGGGCCAACAAGGGTTTCCATTCCTTTCTCCTTTGCCCATTTTGCAACATAGTCGATTAACGCATGAAAAACCTCTTCGTCGTTGTACGTTTCAATAAACGAGAACCTGCCACTTTTTTCGTTGTGTTCGGCATTATATTTTTTGTGTATCAACCCCATGCAACGGCCAACAACTTTATTGTCTTTTATGGCAAGTAATAGTTTGTAGTCGCAGTAAGAGAATGATTTATTGGTCTTTGGATTGAAGAATGTCTCATCATCGGAATAGATTGGGTGCATCCAGTTCTTATGATCTTTATGAATTTTCTCGGGAAGATAAATGAATTCGTGCAGGTCTTTTTTGGTTTTTACCTCTTTAATTTGAACATTCATGAACAAGTTTTTTTTAGTCAATACGTTAGGTGAAAAAGAGAATCAATTATCGAATATAATTATTTTTGAAAAGAGAGATATTTTGATTCGCAAATTGCCAGACTATCAGAAGCAATCGGTCATTGTTTTTTTGTATTTCTGACTGGCACTTTTTCTTCAATATTCTGATTGAATTTAATTGACAATCATAAATAGTAAATTGCTTAAATTGAGTCTAACGTATTAGAATTCAAAATATTCTTCTGTTGTTTAAAAGTTGATAATAGTCGATAAAGGTTACTTTTCAAAGAATGAAGGTAACCAAAAACTTTTTAAAAAAAACTTTTTTTGGAAAAAGGTTCAATAGTGTATCCTAACGATTGAGCTTGTTCTTTGATTTTTTGGATGATAGTTGATTATTTGTCGATAAAAATAGTAGCGTAAGTATTTACACACATTTGGTTGTATTTTTTGTGGGTGCCAACAGCCACACCGGTATAGTTGAACGATTTGTCGAGAATATTTTTGCGATGGCCTCTTGATTTCACACCATCGTCGATAAGTAGCGATGCTACAATCATGGCTGCATCAGCTTTTCCGTAGTGGATATTTTCGGCATACGAACCTTCAAATTCGCCAAAGTTTTCGGCCCGATCTACCGGCGACGAGTTTCCGCTTCCCTTGTGCCCCACATTGCCTGTAGATCCCTGGTCGTAAACCAGTAAACGACATGCTTTGGTCATACCTTTCGAAGGCTTTAGCAACGGCAATGCGGTAGTCCATTTTAGCGTTTCCATGCAGTCGTTGTAGGCCGATTTCCCTTCTTCAGTAAGCAGGGGCTCCTGACCGGGCAGATTAAGCATCTTTTCTGAGTATAAAGTATCTAATTGCGAGAGTACTAGCTTTGCATACATCTCAGGATTGTACCTTACTTTGTTAAGTTCAAGAATTATATCCTTCTCAATTTCGGAAAGATAATTTGCATCTCGTGCAGTATCGAGTTTCTTTATTGGCCAATTGAATGGCTCTTCGGCTTGTAGTGCGAAAGCCGATAGTGCAATAGTTAGTAGGAGTATGAATTTCAATTTCACGGTTTTAAATTTTGAATTGTTGCTTTTGTTGCTCAATCTTGTTTATAATAGGGAAGGATTATCTCTTGCAGCGAGTTTCAATTTCCCGTTTTCACAATTCTTATATAAATAGAACGAAAAAAAGCCAAATTGTTTTGTTGGAGGGCATATTTTTTTGTGATGTTAACAATTTTTAAAACAAATAGAGGCAATGGTTGATGATGGGGTAGTGCCTGGAGTTCATAGAGTGTCTGGAGTTCATAGAGTTCCTGAGTTCCTGAGTTTAAAAGGCAGAAGGCAGAAGGCAGAAGGCAGAAAGGAAAACGGAAACCGGAAAAAGGGAAACGCAGAAGGCCGCAAGTCGCAATTTTTTTTGTCTAAAATCTAATGTCTAACGTCTAATATCTGAATAAGCAGCAGTTTTCTGGACTTGTGTCTTGATACTTGATACCTGAGTTCAGCAGGCATGTTGTCTTAATACTTTGTACTTGCAGTCTTAATACTCGCTGAAGAGTTCCTTAGTACCTTAGTTCCTTAGTTTAAAAGGCTGCAAGCATCAGGCCGATAGCAGCAGTTTTCTGGACTTGTGTCTTGATACTTGATACCTGAGTTCAGTAGGCAGTTTCTTTGGTCTAAAATCTAACATCTAAATAAAGGTGTTCAACGTGGGGTGTAAAGTTGTGTTGTGGAATTGTAGGGAGAGGACGGGGAAGAGAGTCGTCGGTCATGCTCGTTACTTTTTCAATAAAAAATCAATAATGACCTCTGAGAGTTTCAATCTCAATACTATTGCTTTCAATATTAACACTGTAAACAAGACGGTCTGTGAGTGTTATTCTTCGCGACCAGGAACCCGATAGTTGGTATTTTAATGGTTCCGGTTTACCTATGCCCGTATAAGGATGCTTTGCAATATCGTTTATTAATGCAGAAATCTTCTCCTGCACAGCTTTATTACCACTTCTTTTCCAATAGCTTATATCCTCAATAGCTTGTATGGAATATACTATTTCCATAAATCTTTGGTGGCTATTTTAACACCTTCACCATGTTTTATTTCTTCTTTGGCTAAAAGAACCCGCTCTACAAATTTGGGGTTGTATGTTTTTTCTTCTTCAACTTCAAACTTAATTTTAAAGGCTTTAAAGACAGTCTTAATCGCCTCTATTTGTTCCCTGTCGTGAGGATACACTTTAAAATTTATCGCTTCCATCTTGTTTGTATTTTTTTTACGAAGTTAATGAATTCAACAATTACACTTTTACCCGACCAACAGAAATCTCAAAATAAGAATTGAAGAGTTCCTGAGTAACTGAGTTCCTTGATTCCTGAGTACAGTGGGCAGCAGTTTTTTTTTTGTCTAAAATCTAACGTCTAATATCTGAATGCCTAAAGTTCCTGAGTGCTTGAGTACCTTAGTGCCTGTGTGCAATTCCCCTCCACAGGAGAGCATGTCCCGCAAGGCGGGAGGTTAGGGGTGGGTTTTACCGATTATTAACAATTAACGACCTGTCGAAGGAAAACGGAAAAAGGAGACAGGAAAAAGGAGACAGGAAAAAGGGAGACCGGAAAAAGGAAACCGGAAAAGGCTGCAAGCATCAGGCCGATAGCAGCATTTTTTTGGTCTTGTGTCTTGATACTTGATACCGTTCAGCAGGCAGGTTGTCTTAATGCTTTGTACTAGCCGTCTTAATACTTGTTGAAGAGTTCCTTAGTACCTGAGTCCCTTAGTTCCTTAGTTTAAAAGGCTGCAAGCATCAGGCCGATAGCAGCAGTTTTCTGGTCTTGTGTCTTGATACTTGATACTTGATACCGTTCATCAGGCTGGTTGTCTTAATACTTTGTACTTACCGTCTTTATACTTGTTGAAGAGTTCCTTAGTACCTGAGTTCCTTAGTTTAAAAGGCTAAAAGCATCAGGCCGATAGCAGCAGTTTTCTGGTCTTGCGTCTTGATACTTGATACTTGATACTTGATACTTGATACCGTTCAGCAGGCATGTTGTCTTAATACTTTGTACTTACAGTCTTAATACTTTGTACTTACAGTCTTAATACTAGTTGAATTAGTTCCTCGTCACAGGCGAGAGCCGGTTAACCAACTCTTTACCGCTTTGCTCAAACGAGAAGAGGGAGTGAAGTGGGCGCAAGCATCAACAGTGCAAGGCAACATTCGGCAATAGATATTCGACAATAGACGTTAGTATTCAATAATGATATTTGCATTGGAGAATAATTATCTGATTGTCAGAAACAACCTGATATACAAGTCGGTGTTCATCATTGATTTGTCGCGACCAACACCCTGCTAATTGATGTTTTAGTGGCTCTGGTTTCCCAATACCTTCAATGGGCGTACGGTCAATACTTTGAATCAACTCATTAATTTTCTTAAATATTTGTTTATCAGTTGTTGCCCACTCTTTGTAGGCATCAAAAGCATTGGGCGCAAAAGTTATATTGTGTTTCATGCTCCGAGCATAGATTCCGACAATTCCTCAAATTCTTTACCCGTAAAGCTGATTAAATTTTTATTCGCTTTCACCTCTTTAATTGCCTCTAATAACTCCTTTTTGTTGGCAGGCGTTTTAAATAGAAATTCAGTTTCGTCCTGAGTAGGTTTAATTGATATTTCTATTTCTCGGTCTTTGAATAAGCTTTTCAGAGAGTCGATAAAACTACTATCTAATTCTTTTGCCTTTAATTTGAAAACTGTTTCCATAAAAATCTTTTTTTCAAAAATAAAACATTCATTGTGAATACTTTTAATTTATTCGCAATAATTTGAAAACACTTAATTCACCAATGCCTACTGAATAGTCTAGGCATGTTGACTTAATACTTTGTACTAGCCGTCTTAATACTCGCTGAAGAGTACCTTAGTTCAAAAGGCAGAAGGCAGAAAGGGAAACGGAAAAGGGAAACGGAAAAGGGAAACCGGAAAAAGGCTGCAAGCATCAGGCCGATAGTCGCATTTTTTTTGTCTTGATACTTGATTCCTGAGTTCATCTAATCTGAAAAGGCCGCAGGCAATTTTTGTTATTTATCTAAACAATTGAGAATGAGTGCCTGTATTTAAGAATAGGAGTATTAATTGATTGTCGTTTTGTTCTCATATCAATAACCAATCAGGTTTAATGTGACATTCCCAACATTTGGCGTATTTTCCTGAGAGTTTGTGTGGTTTGTATTTGTCGGGGAGGTGTCCATTTTGCGATAAAATTGACATAACCTCCTTCAATAATATGAAATTCAAGCCTTGCTTTTTGCACCTTAAAACGTCTTTTTCAAAACGGTTTGTGGTCAGTATTGTGTACATCTTCAGGATAACTTATTGAAGAAATCATCAACGCTGTTGTATTTATTCACTTTGCCTTCTTTTGCCTCTTTTAACGATTTGTCGAGTGCGGGGATTGTGCCAGTGGTTTTAAATACTCCAAGTGATAACATAAAGTCAAGGGCTTTTTTTGCCTTTGTATTACGTGGATTGTATTTTAATGTTATTGTAGCCATAATCCTTCTTTTACTTTTATAAAACTAGCGAAATAAAATGTATTCGGAAAGTTTATCCTCCTCTTCTATGTAGTGAGTAACTGAGTAGTGCGTTTTTAGATATTAGACATTAGATTTGTTCCCGAGGCGATATTGAATTGCCTACACCTTTAGGTGTAGGAAAAAAGAAATGCCGATTGAAGGATGGGCTTTATACCCAATAATTATGCGGTAATATTTTGGGCTAAAGCCCATTGTTTAATCATTGCACATTCTAAGCCTCCAGCTAAAGCAGGAGGCAATTCATGAACAATGGTGTTCAACGTGGGGTGTCAAATTGTGTTGTGGAATTGTGGGGGAGAGGTGTTATTTATTCCTTATAATCCTTTTGCTTTTAGCATTACAACAATTCCTTTTCCAATAATATACAAATCGAGCATTAACAAGCGAAACGATGAATAATGAATGTAACGGTACACATATTCGTATTCATAAATGGGTTTTCCAAATTCAGGGGTTCCTTTACGAACGTGCCCATACCCTAAAAGCCCTCCCCTGATGAGCGAGCGGGGAACATTGCCCTGTGCCAGATCGCGTTCGTAATGGTGGATGGCCAATGGACGAGGCCCTACAATCGACATATCGCCTTTTAGTACATTGAAAAACTGCGGTATCTCATCTAAATAGAATTTCTTTACAAAGTGCCCCATGTGGGTTCTCGATTCGGGCATCCATTCGTTTTTGAATGCGTGCCAATCGCCTTTTGCCTGCAACTCCTTGTCTATGTATTTCTCTTTGATTAGCCTTATTTTATATTTTTTAAATACTTTACCCTGGCTTACCGCATTGTAATAAAAGAATAACGGGCCACGATTTTCAGGTATAAACAAGCCCTCTAAAAAGTTATAAAGCAACAAAAAAAGTACAATGGGAAGGCAACACGTAAGGATTACCAATGCCAATAGTTTGTCGAAAACCAACTTTGGGAAAGGAACTTTTAAATTTTGTTTAATTTCGAACAGCTCTTTATACTTTTCTTTAATCTCCTCGGTTGGTGGTTGATAAGGAAATGCCTCTTTAGGTTCGGTTAGCTGAGAAGTAGATGTTGTTTTCATTGTTTTATTCATTTTAGCTGCTTCGTATTTTAATGTAATTGCGTCTTTGCCTGAAGTTATTTATACTTGATTATCAGTGGCAAAATGTATTGTGGAACCTTTTGGGCAATTTTGCATCCCAATGTAAACCACCCCCAAAGATGATAGCGGCGTATAATATCCAAATCTTCAGCCGATTTCAATTTTTGCAATTTTGCATTGGTGCTTTTGCCTCCCAAACGCATTTTAACCACCCATTCATTTAAGTAGATCTTTTTAATCTGATTGTTCTGAAACCAGCGCTGCGAAATTTCATAATCGCTTGCAATGCGGTAATGCTCTTCGTACAGGCCATATTTTTCAAATACCTCTTTACGCACATAAATAGTGGTATGCAATGGAATCCAGCCAAAAGGCAAGTATTGCTTTTTAAAAGGTTTTGAGGAATAAACCCGCTTTACTTTGTCAATATTTACTTTGTTAACATATTGACCTTTAGCATAAACCAGATCGGCTTTTGTTGACAGAAAAGCATTGACCACCTGTGTAATAGTCTCGGTGTTGTACAACAAATCGTCGGAGTGAAGAATACCAATGATGCTGCCGGTTGCTTGCTTAATGCCTTTGTTCAGTGCATTGTAAAGCCCGGCATCTTTTCCCGAAATGTAATAAGCTAAATGCTCTCTGAATGGCTCAATGGCTTGTTGTGTTCCATCGGTTGAACCACCATCAATTACAATGTGCTCAATAGTAGGGTAGGTTTGTTCCAATACAGACTTAATACAATCGGCAATACATTCGCGGTTGTTGTATACTATGGTGATAATGGAGATTTTCACTGGTTCTGTAATTTGTATTAAGGAATAACTGTTTCTTGTACTATGCTGACCTGAGCACCTACACAACAGTTAGGGAGATATCCTTCACTGCGCTCAGTATGACACGCCCTCTGTATGACTTGCGGTGTAATGTGAAGCATTCGTCGGGTTTTAATGACACAAATATTTTTATCGTCTAAAATAATAACGACTATTTAAAAACTCGTTTCCTAATTTCCTTTGCTGGGTTACCCTGATAGATTGTATATGCATCTAAATCCTTAGTCGCTATTGATCCAACTGTTAAAATAGAATGGGACTTACATGTTACTCCAGAACAAACAACCGATTTAGCTCCAATCCAAACGCCATCTTCCAACACAATAGGAGCGTTACAATAGTCAAATGAAGATACTGTATAGTCATGATTTCCTGTCAATAACATTGCACCTTGTGAAATACAAACATTGTTCCCAATTGAAATCCGATCAAGATTATCAATCCATACATTTTCACCTAACCAAACATGATCTCCTATTACTAATTTCCAGGGGAACTTAATATTAACAGTCGGTTTAATAATAAGGCCCTTACCTATTACAGCGCCAAAAAGACGAAGTAGAAATATTTTCAATCTCATAAAAGGCATCAAAGAAGATTTTATGAAAATAGAATTCACAAAAAACCAACAGGCTTGTTTAAATAAGCCGGCTTCCTTGTTGAAGACTGATGCATCAAAAGAGTTAAGCTTTGTATTCATAAAAATTCAGTCTTCATCGATTCGTGATTAATTAATACGTTCTTATATAATTCTAACATATCATTTGCAACCGCAGTTATTTCATACTTCTTTTTAATTAGTTCTTTTCCCCGTTCCCCCATTGTCTGCAACACCTCTGGTGCTGTGCTAATAGCTTCAGCAATGGCTTTTGTCAGATTCCCGACCGACAGCTCTATCCACCAACCACATCGTTCTGCAATCAGTTCGCCCCATGGAGTTCCTGTGGTTGTAATAACCGGGATTCCTGTAGCCAATGCTTCGGCTACAACAATGCCAAAATTTTCGCTGTATGTGGGCAACACAAATAAATCGGTTTGTTGAAGCAATTCGCTTTTTTTATCGCCATATACACCACCAACAAAGGTGAAAATTGAACCAACCCCTTTATCATGAGCCATGCGTTTGAGACATTTCACATATTCAGAAGCACCTTCGCCTGCAATAGTTACCTTAAAGTCCGCATTCGAGAGCAAACTTACAGCTTCAATTAATATCTCGATCCCTTTTTTAGGGTGGATGCGCGACATGAAAAGAATATTTTTAACCGAATTGCTCCAGTTTTCTTTTTGTTTAACTTCGGATAGGTCAATGCCATTGGGAATAACAATTGCTGGCATCTGATAGCCCAATTGACGTATTTGATTGAGCTCCGACTGTGCTGTAACATGGAGACAATTCGCCATGCGAATGGCCTTATCCTGATATAGAAGCATCGCCATTTTCTTTTTAAGCGGATGACGGTTTAAAATATACTGTTCGAGCATACCATGAGGCGAAAGAACCACTTTTATGCCAAGCTGCCGTGCGGCTTTTTGAAATAACCAGTTTTGAGGCAACCATATTCCATTTATATGGACCAAATCGGGTTTTTCTTTTTCTAATATCTTTCTAAACCGATTTTTCAAAAACAGCAGAGAGATACAATTACAATTAAAAAATAGAATTTTGACTCCGGGTAAATCAACAGGTGTTCTGGAATAACCTGTAACAACAGTTAACTCTACCTCTTTTTGCAATTCACGGCTTATTAATTGCATATAGGCCGTAGTGCCCCCTGCCGATTGATCGACAGATGCAATAAAATGGATAACTTTCATATTGAGTTATTAAGTTGAAGCATTTTGATTAGTCTAAATAAACAAAATCAGGTTTCTCAATTCTCCCCTCAATCCACTCGTACATCTCCTTTATTTGTTTGGCAATTTGTTTAATATCGTATTTTTCGGCAATAAGTTTTTGCCCGTTTTGACCCATCTCCTTTAACTCCTCGGGAGGTAAACTCATGGCTAGTTTCAATGTTTCTGTCAGTTGCTGCACTTCGGGGGCGATGCACCAACCCGAACGGGTGGTGTTTAACTCCACCCATGGAGTACCTGTTGTTGTAATAACAGGCACGCCTACCGCCAATGCTTCGGCAACTACATTCCCAAAATTCTCGCTATAGGTGGGCAATACCATTAAATCGGCACTTTTCAGGAACTCCCATTTATCGTTGCCATATTTAGCCCCTACCAGCCTTATATTTTGCTTTCGCCCTTTTGTTATTTCTGCCTTTAGCTTATTCAGATACGAATAGGCCCCTTCGCCGGCAATTTCGAGCTCCCAACCTTCGGTGTCAAGTTTTCCCCATGCCTCAACCAAAAGTTCGATCCCCTTTTTTTCGTGAATACGCGATAAAAAAACAACCCGGTTCTTTTCAAAGGTGTCTTTTGCCGTTGACACTCTTTCTATGTCAATCCCATTAGGGATAAGAGCTACAGGGTTTGCAAACCCCAGTTCCCTTACACTCGCCTTTTCCATCAGTGAGGTAACGTGTATGCAGGCAGCTTCTTTCAGATCGCGGCGCTGATAAACGCTCATGGCCAACTGTTTTTTCAGTCGGTGGCGTTTCATAATCCATGGCTCGAGCATTCCGCGCGGCGAAATTATGTACGGTATCTGGCTTAACCTCGAGAACCTTGCCACAACATGAATATAAGGATCCCAAATATGCTGTAGGTGCACAAGTGAATACTCTTTTTTTGAAAGCTTAAGGCCAAACAACACCAGCTTGATAAGCGAAAGGAAATTAACTTGAAAAGCAGCGGTTGTTGCTACCTGAACCGGATTTCGGCTGGGACGGGCAACAATTTCGACAGAGACACCCAACCCCGATACATGCCCGCAAGTTTGAGGCACACTTCGCGAAGGACCTCCGGCACTTTTATCTAATGAGGCTATGACATTGAGTACTTTCATCTACTATCGATTTCAGGTTTGAATAAAGCTGATCGGCCCACCTTTGGGTTGTCCATAAATTACCGAGAATTAAACTTTGATCAGACATTTCTTTCAAATTATGGTCTGATAAATAGTGTATTTTCAACAACGAATTTAAAATACTTACTTCGTCGGGATTAATGACAAAACCATTTTGGCCATCACGAAGAAACCAAACAGATGCACCACAATTTTTTGAGCAAATAATTGGCAAACCAACTAATGATGCCTCATGAATAACTAGTCCCCAGTTTTCGTTGATGCTTGGAAGAATAAAACAAGAAGCTTCGCTTAATATGGCCGGTAGTTTTGCAGGTTGAACAAATTGCCTCAGCTCAACACCTTCAATTCCCTCACATAAATATTTCTGTGGCCCTTCTCCAACCATTAACAGAGTCCAAGGATTTTTAACATTTTTTCTGTAAGTTGAATATGCATCGATAAGAAGTCTGATCCCCTTATCTTCGACAAACCTTCCTACAAATATAAACCTATGCATATTTATGTTCGCTCTATAGCCCTCAAAATTAGAGCTATTAGCACAATAAAAGCCTTGAATTGGATTTTTATATCCTAATCGGTACGCAAATTGAGCCTGACGGTCGCCAGGAACAAAAAAATTGGTTATTACTGGTTTTAAATACAACGAAGAGATGATTCGTGCAACATTTTGTCGGAGTGTCCCTTTCCATTGATTATCAAAAGCTGCAATAACTGGGATCCCTTTTTTCCGAAACAACCTAGATAAAGACATGTAATGTTTGAAATTCCATGAAGCCATTAAGACTATTTCAGGATCAAATTGCAGAGCTCTTTCCTCGAGCAGTTTATAATCAGAACCATGATCCTCAAAATGTCCAACACAAAAAGACAAGTCAAAGCCACTAAAAGGAGCTTCTGTTTTAACCGATTGATATATAAGAAAAATTTTTACGTCATCTTTTTCCGACAATGCCCTAAGAGAAGCAATAAAGTAGTCGGAAAGAGAAGACCATAATACTATCAGTTTCATGTTCTATTTATTTTCAATAAGACTATCAATAAAAGATACTACTTTTTCAGACTGATTACTCCAAATTTTTTCGGCGAGAATAGTTTGACTATTTTGTCTTATTCTTTGTAATTCAGAATCAGTTATAACAAGAAGACTTTTTATAGCATTGGCCCATCCCAGAGGACAATTGTCTTTGGGTTGAATGAGAATTTTTTCATAATCTGGAGATATGCCAGGCAATAATGAACCAATAATTGGCTTTTGAAATTTTAAATAATACATAATTTTAGAAGGGAATATCATTGGTGTTCCTTGAAAATTAACCTCTCGTGGAGATAAAAAAGCGAAGGCTTTCTCACAAGCCAATTGTAAAGTTTCTTCATCAACAAAACCTTTAACTTTTACTCGACTGTCTTGCTTTGCAAGCTCAATTAGCTCAACAGGTTTATCCTTACCATAAAATTCAAATACAATATCGGGAGAATCAATAAGCTTAATTGCCTCAAATAATATATGCATTCCGCCATAATCTGTTAATTTACCAGCATGAAGAAATATCTTTGAGTTCTTATTAGTATTCCGTGGAAACTTTCCGTCCCAACCACAATCTATATGCAGCTTATTTTTAATTGGAGCATTTTTATACCCCCACCAAGATAAAAATATTGTACCAATTGACCCCTCTGTATCTTTTATGAATTTTTTCCAATTATCTTTTGTTGGATCATCTAAATCTAAAACAACATTAATCCATAAAATATCTGGATATTTCTTCACTATTTTTTTTATTGCTAGGCAGTAATATGGGTATGTGTTATAATTAAGAATAGCAGTAGGCTTACCATATTTTTTAACTTTCTTTTTCAATGAAAAATATAGCGAATATGAAACCGAGATATTCCGAAGGAGAGGAAGATTAATGTATTTTATAACTTTTTGGTCTAATTCATTATCCAAATATTTCCTATTCCCAGGAAATAGCATTCCCTTAGGGAACAAACTATCCCAAATAGGAGCAAGACCATAAACAACAACATTGTTACATATTAATCCACTTAGAAAACCCTTGATCCAAGGAGTAGCAGCTGGAGCTTCTCCTTTATACCTTAATAATCCTTGATAATTTAAAACTGATCCACACCAGAATATTGAAATTCTATTTTCATCTTTATTAATCATATTTAAATATTCTCATTTATAAATAATAATTAATCCAAACAATTTCCCTTTTATATTCAATTAAAAAACCACCTATCTTAGGATTAAATTATTCATTTTTTACCAATAACTTCCGCCATCAACTTTAAGTGCATCTATAGGAGTTTCCTCTTGGGGCGCTTTTATCCAATATTCATTATAAAGATTGCAATATGGGATAGTGAAAAGTTCTGGAATTTTATAATCTGTGCCATAATTGGGATTATCCCATCTGTTACCCTTTATTCCAAATAGTAATTGAGTACCACCACCCAAATGAATAGCTTTTTTCCCTAACCTTTTAACATGAGCAGCCAGGGGCAATCCATAGGCTCCGCAACCAAGAATACAAATATCAAAATCGATGCAAGAAATTTGATCTTCCATGTATTTTAACGCTTCAAACCAGTCTTTAAAAGGAACTTTCAATCCTCTTATCGACTGAACAGATTTCAATGTAATCAACTCATATTCGGGCAAAACATCTTTATTGTCAAACAGGAGATAACGATTAACAAACTGTTTTTGAATTGTAGACTCAAAAGGGTGTACAACTAATATTTTTTTACCTTTTAATGCTCGTGTCCATGGTTGTTCAACAAAAAAAGGATATAACGTTTCAAGATGAACAAATTCAACATCTGGCCTCAATGGCATATATTTTTCAAAATATTGGAAAGACCCCAAAATGTCAATTAATGGTATATCGTCTAAATATCGCTCCGCAAATTTTTCAGAGGTTTCCTTGCAAGGTGGAAAAATACCAGAATAAATACTCATATCTTTAAAATGATCTTCATACCACCAAGGGGTATTTGTATAATCAGATATGTAATTCCAAATTTTCTTTATATAGGATTCCTTATTATGGATACACAGATAATTGTTTATTGTAATAATTTCAGTTGTACCAAATCTAGCAATCATACAAGAACTATCAGACATAAGCAAATTAAAAATTTTATCATTAGCAGATTGCCTGTCTGTATCACATTCGGGACTTTCAAACTTTTTGTTTGATAAAAATCTATATCCCTTTTTCAAAATACGAACTATATAATCTTCTATTTTCATACAATACTGTTTTGATCCTTTTCTGTTTTTATTTTAAATAAAAATAAAGTATTTGCAATTTTCATTGTAATAAGAAAGAAAAATACAGATTCAAAATAAGTCCTCAAAATGAAACGTATTTCAGTCGTATATACATGTCTATCATTAAAGTAATTGATTGAATAAACCAACATAACATAAAAAAAATAAGAGAAATTCACCTCTCCATTTTTAATAATTACAAATGAGTCAAACATTGAAAAAATAATAATAAACATTGGTATTAATAATAATAAATACCAATATCCAAAGATAGCCATACCTACTCCTGTCATACTACTAATTACAGAATTTCCTCTTACAGATGGATCTTGAATTGCTAGGCTATATAGATAATCTCCAATCGAATATGAGGAAGTTACAAATTTTTTTGATTTATCAACATTAAAAATATCCAATACAACATTAGGCATAGATGCCACAATTTGATTTGTTATTTCCTCTTGCATCTGATGATTCTGATATCCAACTTTATTTGCATAGTACAAGCAATTATCTGAAATCTTAAGATTAACAAATCTATTAAGAATCAAATTATTTAGATATCGTTCGTCCCACCCTCCAGAAAACTTATTATCCAACAATGCAGAGCCTATAGTTTTTATTTGATAGATAGCCTCTTTGTCTCTATATATGTCAAATGTTTTTTTTAAAAAATCAACAGCAACTAGATCTTTGCGATTTTGCCGAACAGCAATCATTGCATAGCCAAAATCCATTAAAGGTCCTGAGATAAAAGAAAATAAAACTATTATAAATATGAATTTCTTTGGGATAAGAATTTCCTTAATATCATAATAGCCAAACAAAATTCCGGCTAAATAAATTGAAAAAAGAAGAAGAATCCCACTAAACATATTTGTTCTCCAATTACTTGCAATAGCCACGGCCAAAACAAATACAGAATAAACAATTATAAAAATGATTGTTTGAAAAGAGGTATCATTTTCTCTATTTCGAAATCTAGAGAATGGAATGATCAATGGCATCCAAATATATTGAGATAAAATAGCTGTTAAATAGTAAAGAAAATTTCTATCTGTTACGTCTCTTTGCCAAGCTCCATATATAAAATAAGTATAAAAAGCACCCAGTAAGCCTAATATGGCAGTTAACCATATAATTTTATCAGAAGGAGGCTGATAAAAATTAGTTCTTTTTAAAATCGATCTAAAAATATTCTTTCCCCTTGAAAATTTAATATATATAAAATGTGAAGATACAATAGCAGTGACAAACAAAAAATGATGAAAAAAAGTTTGAAGAGGTACTCTCATGTTATATGTTACGGGTTTTAATTCAATAAGGGTTAATGGCATTGGTAATACATAATAAAACAAAGAAAGTCCCAACATCATTAAGAAAGATACAGGATAAGTTTGTAAAATTCTGTATGTCAATACAAATCTCTTTATTATCAACCACCCATAAATAAGAACTAATGATGCAAAAAAATTAGCAACACTTAGAAAAAAGATGTTCTCTAATACTAAAGAGATTAAAAGAATAAATGTTATTACCTTTTTAAACTTAATCAAAGATTGATTCATCTCCTACCTTTTTCTGTTATTATGTGTTACTTTCTATGAAAATTCGATTTAAGTTTCTACAATATCTTTCACCATATGCGGCCCAAGTAAGATTGTAAATATCATTATTTGAATAAGATCGCAATCCTGTTTGTGTTTTTGCCAATTTCAAAGCTTGATCAATACATTTACCTAACTCATCTACTGAATATTCCTGCATTTCAACTATCCACTTTTTATCTTGTAAAAAATCACGCAAGTCTCTACCCCCAGTATGCATTGAACACACAATTGGAAGACCACATGCTAAAGCTTGTGCTTGCACTAATGCCAACCCCTCTGAACGCGATGGTAATACAAAAACCCGTGCTAATGAATAATAATTGATGAGCTCTTTTTGATCAACAGGTTCAATATGTTTGAATCTATTTCCTGTTGGAAATTCCATGCCCGCAAGAGCCCCAACATGCAACAAACTAAAATTGTATTTCTCACAAACTTCAACTAACAAATCACACCCCTTTTCATAGCGCCATCCACCAACGAAAATGAGATCATACGGATTTTTTAGTAAAATTGTTGGCTTAAACATTTCTAAGTCAACGCCATAAGGATTAACCATCAACCTGTTGTGATGAAATCCATGCAATAAAAAGCTTTCTTCAACATGTGTTGCAGGGATAGAAATATAATCAACCAATTCATATCCATTTAGCTCTCTTTTTAACAAACTTGCTGGATAAGGTTTTAATGTAGTCGCAGTAAACTGTTTCCTCTGTTCAATTATGTGCTTACTTCCCCATTCCAAAATAGTAACCGCTCCAAATCTATCTTTTGCATGTGTAAATGATCTTTTATAAACAGTACCTAAAGCAATATAAACATCGCAAGACTTCATAAAATAAGCCAAATAATTATCTAGAGCTATATGAATTAATCGCTGAGCCCAAGATGCCTGTTTAGATAACTTCACTAGCAACAACAAAGGAAGCATAATATAAAACAAAGAATAACTACACTCCTTTTTTAAACCAAATTTCATGGCTCTTCTTCTTGGAACATAAGAATAAAAACGAACGTCATGACCTCGTTTTTCCAATTCTCTAGCTAAATCCAACAAATGAAAACGATGTGCTGCTGCAATATTAATTTTCATGTCTCCTATCTTTTTACTAGGACAAATAGCGATTTTCTTTCGAGTAATTCCACCCCAAGGTTTAATACCCCATTAAACAACTCCTAATTACAAAAAATAATTCTATTTTACTTTGTACACTCAAAAGCTATTGCATCAATAAATCGCTCTTCAGATTCAACATATTTAAACATTTTATCTTCTGAATCGTTAAAATTTGCTATTCTTATTTTTTTAAAACCGGCTTGTTCAAGTTCATTTTTTAACGATAATAAATCCCACATCCATAAATGTCGAGAATTGCCGTAGAAAAATTTTAATAGACCAACCAAGCCTTTGGGCCTCTTTTCCATTCCTAAGAAAGTATTCTTCATAAAACACAAAGCCGCTTCTTTATCTCGAGATTCAACACTGCTAATATAAATTCTTACAAATGACTCTAAATCAGGAACAACACATCTAAATATTCCATCGTCTTTAAGAATATCATAAGTGTTTTTGATAGCAACTCTCAAATCTTCTAACGACAAATGTTCAAGAACATGGGAACAGAATACACCATCACAAGAATTAGATTCAACAGGAAGCCCTTTAATTATATCTCCCACTCTAGCATTTTCAGGGAAAATAATATTTAATTTATTTTTCAACAACCTACCAATGATTGGTATTTTTTGGATTCTTAAAGTTGGTGATGCATCATAATTTTCCCAACAAGAAGGAGCAACTAAAGCACATCCGTAATGTACATATCTTTTACGAGTCGTCATTTATTCTTTTTATTTATACTATATAGATTTTTAAAATCAGTACGAAAATCTTTAATCAAAAGACTTATGGGTTGTTCTATACGCTTACAAGCTTTTGGCAACACATAAAATGCCAAGATAAAATCTAACACAAAGCTACCTATTGCAGCTCCGGTTAACCCTATGGCATGCGATAAGAAATAAGAACAAATCACAGAGACAATAGCAGCCAGTGTACTTGCTAGTGTAAACTTGTAGGGCTGATTATATGCCTGAAAAATAATTATTGCTGTCCACCAAACAGCATTAAAGGCTATTCCCAAAATAAAAATATTCCACATTGCAGGTGGAGGGTTTAATGCTTTGTTAGTCCATAGCTCGTAAAACCAAGGTCCAAGAGTATAGAGAAAAACAATACCTCCAACAGCTAACAATAAAACCATTTCAAAAGTGATTCGGAATATTTTTCTTGCTTTTTCCATATTACCCGCACCTATTTCGAACTGAAACTCAGGGTAAGTTGAAGCAATAACCAAGCTAAAAGCCTGGTTGACAGAACGAGTCAATGTTCTTACCGTATTAAAAACGGTTACGGCTAAAGGACCTAGGGCTAATCGAACTGCAAAGGTTGTCCCCTGAAAATAGATTGCCTGCCAGATTGGTTGTAAAAGATACCCAAAACCATTGGCTGCAATATCTTTTATTTCAGATTTAAAAATATGCCCCTGATGGGTTTTATTTAACCCAAGTATTTTTTTTGCTTTTACAATGTAAACTGGATTGAATAACAAGGCAACAACTAGGTTGGTAAAAGCAAAAAGCACAATTCCTTTTCCCAAAATTAAAACCAGTAATCCGGCTAAAATATTTAAGCCCGAATAAATAGTTTGAAGGTTTATACTTAAAGCAGCTCTTCGAGCAGCCCTATAAAAAGCTTCATACAATTGTTGATAAAAACAGATAATTCGGGCAATCATCAGAAAAGATACAGCCCAAAGGGCATCATCACGCTTAATTAGAGATTTATCGAAAATTTTAAAATAGTCGAGAACAACTAAGGTAATTATTGAAAGAATAATACTAAATATAACAACCGCAGAGAGTGTAACGAACCCACTTTTTGCAGTATTGGCTGCGTCTTGCTTGTCGCCGGCAGCATAGCGAAGTAAAAACTTATTGGCCGCAGAAGAACCAAATCCCAAATCGGAGAAAGCCAACATTGAAGGAATAATAGTTAAAGTAAGCCATTCTCCATAATATTCAGGCCCCCAAGCCGAAATAAAAAAAGGAACAAGCAACAGTTGCTCCAAAATCTTTATTACTTTCTGGATAGTTGATGCAATTCCGTTTTTAAATAAACTCTTCTTAAGCGACATTCTTGATATCCTCTGTATTCATTGAGTTGTGTAGGCATTCCGATAGGCAATAAAATCGTTGCCTAACATCGACTCAACACACAAATCGGAATGAACGGTTTCTCTTTTGCGTAAAAACTGGGCTGGGTTTCCTGTCATTATTGCCAAGGGTTCAACATTACGGGCTACAACAGAACCGGCAGCGCAAACAGCACCATAACCTATTTTACGGCACGAAGGTAAAATAAAAGCCCGTGTAGCCAACCAGCAGTAATCTTCAATTTCAAGACCGTAGTACTTATGTTCCCAATCGGGCGAATCGATATTATGACTTACGGTAATAATTTCGACCCCTGAACCTATAATAACATGGTTGCCAATGGTTATTGGTATTCGCATGTCAATTAGTGATGTTTGAATTGCTGTATGATCGCCAATCGTTAAATTTGAATTTGCTCTTTTAGCAAGGCTATAAGGTATCGTAGCACATTTACCAATTGTAGCACCCCTTTGTCGGGCTATCCAATTAATATAGCTTTGTATCAGGTACTTTCTGAATCTTGGAATTAGCCCTTTCAGAAACCGGAGTTTAGAACGGTTACGAATTCCTTGCACATATTTTGAATTTGGATTCATTGACTTTATTCTAGTGTTTAAAAGGCTACTGAATGTTTTATAGCCATTACTAAACGTCTTGCAACCACTACTTCGCACGTTGCGATTGTTACTTCGCCTTTTTTAGCAGCTACTTCGTGTATTGCAACGGCTACTTAATGCTTTGCAACCGTTACTAAATGCCTTGTAATAGCTACTTCACTCTTTGCAACGGCTACTTCATGTCTTGCAATCGTTACTATACACTTTGCAACGGCTACTTCATGTCTTGCAACGGGTTTTATATCTCTCGTACCGGGGAGTATACAAAACCCCACCCCTCTAAACAAGCCGGAAAATTGAAGCTTTGTTGCCCGGGATGGGGTTTGCAAAAATAGTTAAAAAAAGCAAAAGCAGGGCAAACGGGTTCATCTGCCCGCTAGAGCTTTTTTAACCCTCGGTTTATTTTGCTTCAACAGCAGCAGCCTGGTCGGTAGGCTCTGTAGGTTTGGCTTCATCGGGTTTTTCGGTGTGCCTCACCTTCTTCATCAACTGCGCAAAGGTGTAATCTTTAAGCTTCGCCTTATCGGTCTGTTTGAACAATATTTTGCCAATGTCGCAAATAGAACCCATCTGGTCGTTTAGCTCGTTAAGCAGCCCCATATTGTTTTGAACCAGGGCCGCCCTGTTCGAAATAATTTTGTAACCCTCTTTCTTATCGGAGTTAAGCAAGGTAACAGCGTCGGTAAAATTTGCCACAAGTGCATCGGTAAGTCCTGCTTCATTTAGCTCGGTTCTGTACTTTGCAATAGTTTTGTTAACGGTGCGCAATTGGCTCAACACGTTTTCAATATCGCGGCTCCGTGCACTTTTACGCAATATGGTCAACCCAAAATCGGTTGCCGAAACTGGTACATTCTTCCCGGCCAGCGATATGTATCCTTCAAGGTGGTTAATTGAACCGATCATTTCGTCGAGAATAGAGTAAGAGTGTTCGTTGATTAACTTTAGGGCCAGAGTCTCCGAAGCTGGATTTACCAGTTCTTCTACCTCCATGATTTTTGCTTTAAAACCATCGACATAAGCCAAATTGAAAAGAGGCGAATAATTATTGAAAAGAGGTTGATCTCGTTCAAGACTTGTTGCAACAAACTCGCAAACGAGAGGCAATTCTTCATTTTTGCAGTTAAAACCGCGAATGGAATTTGAAATCATAACATTACATTTTTTTAAGTGTTTATATTATAATGACTTTTTTTAGGATAAAGTCACAGTTCAATTTATAAAACATTATAATAAAAGTCAACACTTAATATATTAAAAGTAGAGACGTGCCATGGCGCGTCTGTACACCATAGTGCGTTTGTACGTTCCCCGTTCCCGGGCTGAAAGGCTGTAGGCTGAAAGCTTCAGGCTGTAGGCAGCAAGCGTGAGGCATGAAGCTGAAGGCAGTAGGCATCAGGCAGTAGTTTTTTGTTTTTTGTCTTGTGTCTTGATACTTGATACTTGATACCTTTGTTCAGAAGGTTAATGAAGTATCTGAGTTACATGTCTCCGTTCTCCGTTTTTCGTTCTCCGTTTTTTTTGTCTTGTGTCTTGATACTTGATTCCTGAGTTCAGAAGGGTACCTAAGTACCTAAGTACCTAAGTACCTGAGTGAACTGAATGAAGATTAACGATTAATGAAGTATCTGAGTTACATGTTTCGTGTCTCCGTTCTCCGTTTTTCGTTCTCCGTTTTTTTGTCTTAATACTTGATACTTGTGTCCGAATAGAGTTGCTAATGTCTCGTCCTAAAATAGGTTTACACATAAAAGTGTAACCAAAATGAATAAAAGCATTCAAGATCGAGAGTCGATAATTTCAGAATATTTGCTTGGCAATACCACTTACCGTAAATTGGGCGACAAATACGGGGTTGATTTCAGAACCCTTCATGGTTGGGTTAGAAATTTCCAAGGTAAAACGATGAGCAAAAAGAAGCCACAAAAATCTGAAAAGCAAACAAATGTAGAACCACTCCCTGCCGATGTCAAACAACTACAGGAAGAACTCAGAAAAGCCAGGTTGCATAATAAGTTGCTAAATGCAATGATCGATATTGCAGAAGAGCAGCTTAATGTCGATATCAGAAAAAAGTCTGGCACCAAGCGGTAGAAACAGTAGGGCAAAGCGCGCCTCGTTGTATAAACGAGCTTTGTTTACTTCTTGGTTTTAGTAGGCAATCCTACTATCAAGGCATCAAATTTAACCAGCAAAAGGCTTTCGAATCGGATATTATCATCGAAGAAGTATTGCGATATAGGAAACATCAAAAGCGCATTGGTACAAGAAAATTACTGGACGAGATGCATGATTTTTTAGCGTCTCAGAGCTTTAAGATTGGCAGGGATGCCCTGTTCGATTTATTGGCGGAGCGGGGTTTATTGGTCACCAAACGAAAGCGCAGAGGGCCAATAACTACATTCTCAAAACATCGGTTTAAAAAGTATCCGAATATTATCCGTGATTTTATCCCAACAGCACCCAATCAGCTTTGGGTTAGCGACATTACGTATATACACCTAAATGCGGGGTTTGCATATTTATCTTTGATTACCGATGCTTACAGCAGGAAAATAGTGGGGTTTTATTTAAGCAAAGATTTATCGGCACAAGGCCCATTAAAAGCACTAAAGATGGCACTGGCAAGCAATCCAAACAGAATTGGGTTGATACACCACAGCGACAGGGGCGTCCAATATTGCTGCGATGCCTATGTAAGCCTATTGCAGGATAAAAAGAACAACATCAGGATAAGCATGACCGAAAATGGGGATCCACTTGAAAATGCCATTGCAGAAAGGGTTAACGGTATTTTGAAAACAGAACTACTGGAGGAAGTGTTCCCTACTTTTGAGATGGCACAACGTGATGTGGCCATTGCTTGCAGTACATACAACCACTTGCGACCACACGGGAGCATTGATAATCTTAAACCCGCAGTAGCACATCTACAATGCGGAAACTTAAAAAGAAGATGGAAAAATTATTATTATCAAACCAAAACAGAAAAGGAGGTTGTTGTGGATTAGGTTTTTATAAGGCATGACCAGAATGCGTAATAAAAGAAAAATCCGTTACCAAGTGTAAACCTATTAACGGACTCTTACGCTATCTGACCGGATTATTCCTGGCGAGTTGCTCCTCAGCAGAGCCCGCTTCCGCTTCTTCCGGTAAAACAAAAGTAAAGCTATTTTTAGGATTAAAGTAAAAGTGTAAATTTGAAACAGGATTTATAAATCAAAAGTGTAAACTTTTTTCAGGACGAGTCATAAGTTCATTAGCTTAGAAGGCAGAAGTTCTTGTTACGGATCTCCTTTTTTGTACCCCAGACTAAATGCGTAAGGTTATTCTATCAAATTCTTTAACCGGTTAAAAAGCTTTTCAGTGTATGCAATAAAAATATCAGCATCTGTCAATGACGGTTTTCCCTGAGGCATTAGTCCAAAGTCGCTAGGGTAACGAGAATCGATATAAACTTCGTTGATTGTTCCCAGCAAAATTAATTCTGTTTCGGGTAGCTGGATTTCTGCATTTAATTGAAGCCTAAACAGGTCGTGTGATTTTAGAGGTGGAAGTCCTTTTTCTTCTATAACAGCTTTTAAGCCCTTTTCAATACATTGCTGGCAATGAAACGAAGCCACATTTGTAAGACGATTATCGGTTGCAAGTCTTTTTGCGGCCAAGAGATCGTCTTCGGCAGCCAAGAACCATTCGTTAGTTGTTTGCTTCATAAATTATAGCCCCAGTGTTGAGAATTTCATTTTTAAAGCCGCTGTTTAATTGGATAAATTTGTCGTGCATGGGTTTAGTATGTACAATCAAATCGATGTCAGCAACTTTTCGCAATGTATTAAGTGCATTTGCAATTTTAAGTTTGACATCCATTTTTTGGGCAAACGATTCGAATACAAAATTGTCATTCGTTACCACCAACAAATCAATGTCGCTATCTGCTGTTTGCATACCCTTAGCATAAGACCCGAAAAGGATAACTTTGTTTACATTTAATGGCTGTAACGAAAGTTTTATCAGTGCTATGATTTCGTTTCTTGTCATTTTGCAAATTTAATAAAAAAGGGGTTATACGAGTAAATGCGAACTGCACAAAAGGATTTTCTTGAATTAGCGTCAATTCGACATGTAACAAGTTCATAAAGAACTTAGAATTTATAGAGTTCATAGAGTTAAAAAGGCTACAAGCGTCAGGCAGTAAGCTGAGTACCTGAGTACCTGAGTACCTGAGAGGACTGAATGAAGATTAACGATTAACGAAGTATCTGAGTTACATGTTTCGTGTCTCCGTTTTCCGTTTTTCGTTCTCCGTTTTTTTTGTCTTGTGTCTTGATACTTGATACTTGTGTCCTTTGTTCAGAAGGGTACCTAAGTTCCTGAGTGAACTGAATGAAGATTAACGATTAACGAAGTATCTGAGTTACATGTTTCGTGTCTCCGTTCTCCGTTTTTCGTTCTCCGTTTTTTTTGTCTTGTGTCTTGATACTTGATACTTGTGTCCTTTGTTCAGAAGGGTACCTAAGTTCCTGAGTGAACTGAATG
>Ga0209373_10001767_pt1 | contig 24080 bp, 14 predicted proteins | sample Higcelweek5metaG_FD_187173 | JGI IMG/M metagenome (GOLD analysis project Ga0209373, IMG submission 187173) | Freshwater pond sediment microbial communities from the University of Edinburgh, under environmental carbon perturbations - High... | ecosystem: Environmental > Aquatic > Freshwater >... | reverse complement strand
GAACAATTATGAAGCGCTTAAACAAATGGCTATGATTAAACTCAATATGCAACGTTGGAACGATGCCATTTTAATTTACGATCAGCTCGAAAGTAATTATCCGCCCGAAGAAGAGTTTTATAACAATTTGGCTATTGTCTATATACAGACCGGAAACTATTCAAAAGCGCTCGAATATTTTGACAAGACCCTTGAGCTGAACCCAAACAATAAGAATGCTCATTTCAACAGGGACAAACTGAAAAAAGAGATGGCAGGCAGGAGATAACATGGTGGGTCCTATTTAAATTATTGCAACCCATTCAGTCGCAAGACACAAGTATCAAGATATTGTTTGATTATCGATCTAATCACTTCATCCAGATAAAATAAAAAAAGGTAGCTATTTTGCTACCTTTTTTTGGTGGAGAATATCGGAATCGAACCGATGACCTTTTGACTGCCAGTCAAACGCTCTAGCCAACTGAGCTAATCCCCCCAATATTTTTAAACCGTCAAACGCTCTGCTCCAAATCCCGATGTACATCGGGATCGGGAAGCTAATCCCCCAAACGAGTTGCAAATATAAAACTTTTTCTGAAAAACATCCGTTTATCCAAAACTGATTCAAAAAGTTTACCACAAAATGAAAGTGCTAGTTATTCCTGAAGGCTTTATACTAATTTTAAATTGCTTTTGGTATTAAATTTCGGCTTACAGTTAATGAAAGATAATAATCTATATTTTTGTACCCTGATTTTGAATTTAAAAATCAGATTTTATTTTTCACTATGGATGAACAAATTATAGACGGCGTAGGTGCAGAGAAGGCAGTTCTGATTGGATTGATTACACCTGATCAGGATGAAATCAAAGCCAAAGAATATATCAAAGAACTCGCTTTTCTTGCCGATACTGCCGGGGCGGTTGTTGTTGGTAAGTTTTTTCAACGCATGCCCTGTGCCCACCCTGTAACCTTTGTAGGTTCGGGTAAATTGAATGAAATTGCCGCATTTGTTAAAGATAATGAAGTAGATACGGTTATTTTCGACGATGAATTATCCCCTACTCAACTCCGCAATATTGAAAAAATCATTGAATGCAAAGTACTTGACCGCACCAACCTGATCCTCGATATATTTGCCCGAAGGGCTCAAACCGCTTATGCAAAAACGCAGGTAGAACTGGCACAATTGCAATATACCCTTCCCCGCCTGACCCGAATGTGGACCCACCTTGAACGTCAACAGGGAGGTATTGGGATGAGAGGCCCCGGTGAATCGCAAATCGAAACCGACAAGCGCATTATTCTCGACAAAATTGCACTGCTAAAAGAACAACTCAAAAAAATTGACAAGCAGATGATTACCCAACGGAAGAACAGGGGAAAACTGGTCAGGGTTGCACTTGTAGGTTATACCAATGTGGGCAAATCGACCATTATGAACCTGCTCTGTAAATCGGAGGTTTTTGCTGAGAATAAGCTTTTTGCAACCCTTGATACCACAGTGAGGAAGATGGTCATTGGGAACCTTCCTTTTCTGATGACCGATACCGTTGGATTTATCCGGAAATTACCCCACGGATTGGTGGAATCATTTAAATCGACACTCGACGAGGTGCGCGAAGCTGATTTACTTATACATATTGTTGATATTTCGCACAAAGGGTTTGAAGAGCAGATCACCGTTGTTAATCAAACGCTCGAAGAGATAAAAGCTGCGGATAAACCAATCATTTACCTGTTTAATAAGATCGATGCTTTTACTTATATAAAGAAAGACGAAGATGACCTGAAGGAAACGACCAAGGAAAACTGGACACTCGATGAATGGAAAAACAGCTGGATGGCCAAGAACAACACGCCTTCATTGTTTATCTCTGCAAAGGAAAAAATCAATATCGATGAACTAAAAGACAAACTCTACGAAGAGGTGAAGAATATTCATGTAACCAGGTTCCCGTATAACGATTTTTTGTTTCCGGCAGAGATTGACGACGAGGTATAACCGGAAAGATGGAATGTTGGAAAATTGGAATTTCCATCTTTCCAATATTCCATTTTTCCAATCAAATTAAAATACCTTAACAACCCCGGTGTCGGGACACTCTTCGAGCAGCTTTGAAATTGGCTTCCCCAGCAAAGGATGGATCAGGTCAGGGGCAATTTCGTTCAACGGCTCCAGAATAAATTTCCGCTCATGCAAAAGTGGATGGGGTATTTTAAGGTTTTCTTCAGAAATAATTTCTTCACCATAAAACAAAATGTCGATGTCAATAATCCTCGATTCGTATTTCCTGTAGTCGTTTCTTTTTCTCCCCATCGTTTTTTCAATATCGAGAAGGTCGTCGATCAATTGGAATGGTTCTACATCGGTCATTACAACGATAACCTGGTTTAGAAAGTTATCGTTGCTTTCAAAACCCCAGGCTTCGGTTTCGTATACCCCTGAAAAAGAGATGACACGACCGACATTTTCATTAATCTCATTAATCGCTTTTGACAGGTTCGTCTGTCTGTTACCAAGATTAGAACCAAGTGAAAGAAACACCTTCATCATCATAAAGAAATTTAAAAAGTAAAAAATCAATAAAAATTATTTTTCCCATTTGTAACAATTCATCAAACTTTGTTACTTATTGATTAAATATCTCAAATAAAACAATTTTTAAAGAATAATAAACAAAAAAACAGATCTGTTATGAGAAGCTTTTTAAAATATACATTGGCCACTATCGTTGGATTTATAATTGTTTTCTTTCTCACATTCCTGATTATGCTTGGAATTGTTACAGCATTAGTATCTTCAACTGAAAAGGAGGTCGTCGTAAAAGGCAATTCAATTCTGGAACTGAAATTCAATGAAGCGATTGTAGACCGGGCGCCCAACAATCCTTTTGAAAATATGGATCTCCCCATGTTTGCCAGCAGCAAAAGGTTGGGGCTAGACCAGATAATCTCTTCGATTGAAAAAGCTAAGAATGAAGAAAAAATTAAAGGCATTTACCTTCGTCTCGATAATTTAATGGCCGGATATTCTGCCTGTGAAGAGATCAGGACTGCTTTAAAAGACTTTAAGAAATCGGGCAAATTTATTTATGCCTATTCAGAAGTATATACCCAAAAGGCCTATTACCTGGCCTCTGTTGCCGATAAAGTATTCATCAACCCCGAAGGAATGCTTATGTTTACTGGTATTGCCAGCAGATCGCCTTATTTTAAAAATGCCCTTGAAAAACTGGGTGTTGAAATGCAGGTAATCCGTCATGGAAAATTTAAAGCCGCTGTTGAGCCTTTTCTTCTCGACAAAATGAGCCCCGAAAACAGGGAACAAATCGAAGTCTATATTGGTAGTATTTGGGGTAACATTATTAAAGAGATTGCTTCATCAAGAAATATTTGTACATTGAAACTGAATGCCATCGCCGACGAAAACATGACTTACCGCCCATCGGAGGCTCTTCTGTCCTTCAATCTTGTCGACAGCATTTTGTATGAAGATCAGGTATTGGATATTCTGCGTTCAAAAACCGACATAAAAGCGAACAAAGAAATAAAGTTTGTTTCACTCTCTGATATGGAATCGGTCGTAGCCAAACATGAAGGAAAAGGTTTAGCAAAAGACAAAATAGCCGTTATTTATGCTGCCGGTGATATCGGAATGGGAAGTTCATCATCGATGTCGTCGGATGAATCGATTGATGGTATTGCGCTTTCAAAAGAGATACGGGAAGCCCGTTTAGATTCATCGATTAAAGCCATTGTACTGAGGGTGAACTCTCCGGGGGGAAGCTCACTGGCATCGGAATTGATCTGGAGGGAAGTAAAACTGGCTGCCGATAAAAAACCTACCGTTGTTTCGATGGGCAACCTGGCTGCTTCAGGCGGGTATTACATTGCCTGTGCTGCCGATACCATTGTTGCCAACCCAACAACCATTACCGGATCAATTGGTGTGTTTGGCCTTATTCCAAATACCCAGGAGCTTTTTGAAAAGAAACTTGGTATCAATTTCGATGTGGTAAAAACCAACAAGCTTAGCGATATGCCATCGACAAACCGTCAGCTTACTGTCGAAGAAAGGGCTATCATGCAAAACATGGTTGAAGATGTATATACAACCTTTGTTAATCACGTTTCAGAAGGCAGGGGCTTAACTTTCGAGCAGGTCGATGCCATTGGACAAGGTCGTGTTTGGACTGGTGAAAATGCCTTGAGACTAGGCTTGGTCGATAAGTTGGGCGATTTGAACGATGCTATCAAAATAGCGAAAGAGATGGCTGGTCTTGACCGTTACCGGGTGGTTAACTTACCCAAACAAAAAGATCCGTTCGAAGAAATACTTGAAGGCTTCTCTTCCAAAGTAAAGTTCTCGATCATTGAAAATGAATTGGGCGACGCTGCCAAATATTACAAAACACTCCAATCACTTAAAGGTCAGTCGGGGGTTATGGCGCGATTACCTTACGGGCTTGAAATAGAATAAATCTTTATGTCGAATAATTTAAAAAATCCTGTTAATACAGGATTTTTTTTTGCACACAACCCGCTTCTTCGTAAATTAGCCAATTAAATCGATTGAATGCATAAATACCTTTTATACCCGCTCGCGATTGTTTACGGTTTTGTCACCTCTTTCCGTAACTTTCTTTACGATTCTTCAATTTTGAAGCCCTCTTCATTTCATTTACCTATTATTTCAGTAGGAAATTTAACTGTGGGCGGAACCGGTAAAACCCCCCATGCCGAGTACCTGATCTCTTTAATGAAAAAGGAATTCAAGGTTGCCTTTCTTAGCCGGGGGTATAAAAGAAAAACAAAGGGGTTCGTCTTGGCCGACAGCCATTCAACCCTCAACGACATTGGCGATGAACCGGTACAAATCAAACAGAAGTTCCCTGAAGTAACGGTTGCTGTTTGTGAAAAAAGAAAAAAAGGGATTAAAAAACTGATTGATGATAACGAACTTAATATCGACGCGATCATTCTTGACGATGCGTTTCAACACCGAAGCGTTGAACCTAATATCAATATTTTATTGCTCGATTACACGCAACCTGTTTTCGACGACCACCTTTTACCTGTGGGGCGGCTAAGAGAATCGCTTAAGGCGTTTCACCGGGCAAATTTCATCATCATAACCAAATGCCCAAGTCAACTGAAACCCATTGACCAGCGTGTGTACAAAAACAAACTTGATATCAGACCGTATCAAAATCTGTTTTTTACCAGTATTGTTTATGGTGAAATCACCCCGGCAGAAAAAGGGCTTACCCTTTTGTGCGACGATATGCACAATTACTCGGTTTTATTGGTAACAGGTATTGGAAATCCGGCACCGCTGTTGGATTATTTGAAGGATCAGGTAGGTCAGATTGTTCATAAGAGATATCCCGACCATTTTGCCTATAATGAAAGTGACCTGACGGAACTCTCTACGCTCTATTCAGAGATCAACGCGCAACAAAAGTTGATCATTACAACCGAAAAAGATTTGGTACGATTGAAATCGGTGCAGAACTGCCCGCCCGATTTTTTCAGAAATGTTTTCTACATTCCGATTGAAATCAGGTTTCTTGATCGCACTAAAGATCTGTTTAACAAACGAATCATAAACTATGTTAGAGAAAATAAAAGCAACATCCGACTTCATAAAAGATAAAACCAGTTTCACCGGGAAGATAGCTGTTATTCTTGGATCAGGGTTAGGCGGATTCAGCAGTAAGGTTGAAGTTGATATGGCTTTGGACTATGCCGAGATACCAAACTTTCCGGTTTCAACGGTTGAAGGCCATAGCGGCAAACTCATTTTCGGCAAACTGGGCAATAAGGAGATCCTGGTTATGCAAGGACGCTTTCACTTTTATGAAGGATATCCGATGGATCAGGTAACATTCCCAATCAGGGTTTTTCGTGAACTGGGGATCGAATATCTTCTGGTTTCGAATGCGGCAGGTGGAATTAACTACAGCTTTGAAGTAGGCGACGTGATGATGATTACCGACCACATCAACTTGTTTGGCACCAATCCGCTTATAGGGAAAAACTTGAACGAACTGGGCCCCCGTTTCCCGGATATGACACGTGCCTATCATCCCGAATTATGCGAAATGGCCCGTGAAATTGCCAGGAAACATTACATCCAACTACACGAAGGAACTTATGTGGGCTTAACCGGACCAAGTTTTGAAACCCCGGCAGAATACCGGTTTCTTCATACCATTGGCGGCGACGCCGTGGGAATGTCGACCGTGCCCGAAGTGATTGTGGCGAACCATTCAGGAATGAAAGTTTTTGGGATTTCTGTAATCACCAATAATGGACTGATCCCTTCGGATGGTGGAAACAAACATACAGAGGTTTTGGATGTAGCTGCCATGGCGGGACCAAAACTTGAAACCATTTTTTGTGAATTGATATCAGCTATTTAAATTAATGACTGGAACAATTGTACTGGCGTTAGCCCCGGTATTTATCATTGCGTTTTACATCTATTTCAGGGACAAATACGAGAAAGAACCCTGGCTTATTTTGTTTTTTGCCATGCTTGCCGGGGTAATTATTGCCTTACCTGTTGGTTTTTTTGAAGAATTCATGTCTTTTTTAGGAAGTGGTTTTGAAGGAACCATCAAATCATTTTGGGATTCTTTTTTTGTTGCCTCCTTTTGTGAAGAGGGATTTAAACTGATAGCCCTCTCGTTACTTATATGGAAAAGTAAAGAGTTTAATGAAAAGTTTGATGGCATTGTTTACGCGTCGTTTATCTCCCTTGGTTTTGCAGGGATTGAAAATATAATGTACGTATTAAAATCAGGGGTTGGGGTTGGGATCATCAGGGCAATCACCGCAGTTCCCGCACATGCTATCTTTGGTATCAGCATGGGGTTCTTTTTCGCCCAAGCCAAGTTTTACCCGCGAAAAAGAAAGAAATATCTTTGGTACTCTTTTCTGCTACCCTTTATCCTTCATGGTTTTTACGACTTCATTTTAATATCGGGGTTCAATATTCTGTTGCTAATTTTCATACCCTTCATCGTCTATATGTGGATTTCAGGTTTCAAGAGAATGAAACAACAGAACAATGCGTCCATCTTCAGGAATGACCTTGATATTGGGATCGACTTCAGCAAGGTGAATGAATATAAAACCGGGACAAACGATCAAAAGTGATTTTATTATTTTCAGAAATCTAATAAGTGGCTCTATCTTACGAACCGGCTCCTTCGTCTACTCGCTTCCTGAAATGAGGAAAATCGCTAAACTGTTTTCTCGAAAAAATAAAAAATTGCAAGACGATACTTGCATCCAATATCTCTTTGTGTTTGAATGTATTCACCTTTTCTAACAATGATTTGCGCTTTTCCCTCAGAATTGGTTTTGACTTATGAAATGAAAGATGAGCATTGAAAATTGCCGCTGAATTTTTAAAATCGAAGCACACAAAATATTTCGCTATCGCCGTGCTATCAATAATCATTCGCTTAAACATGGTCCATGATAAATGGTTGCCGGTATAGTTTTTATACAGAGTCCAAAGACTGTTTCTGAAGTTCAGGTAGAGTTTATGTGGATTATTGTATTCGAGAGTGGCGCCTCCCCAATGGAAAATTTTGCTCTCGGGGGTAAAAATAATGCGGTATCCCTGATTCTTCAACCTCCAGCAAAGATCAATTTCCTCCATGTGGGCAAAATAATCGGCATCGAAACCGTTGTTTTTCCGGAAAAGATCGGCCCGTATGAAAAGGCAGGCACCCGAAGCCCAGAAGATGTCGGTTTGCTGATCGTATTGCCCTGAATCGGTTTCAATCACATTCATGATCCGCCCCCTGCAAAATGGATAACCATATCTGTCGACAAATCCTCCAACGGCACCGGCATGTTCAAAGCGTGACCAATCTCTGTCGGAGAGAATTTTGGGTTGAATGGCCGCAATGGAAGAATCAGATTCAAACAACCTGATAACAGGATCGAGCCAACCTTGTGTTACCCGAACATCGCTGTTCAACAAGCAATAAATATCAGACTCAACTTTTTCGAGAGCTTTGTTATAACCTCCTGCAAAACCATAGTTCTGATCAAGTTCAATCAACTCGATTTGCGGATATGTTTCACTGACAAATCTCACAGAATCATCGGTGGAGCCATTATCGGCTACAACAATAGACGTAGTTGCCGGGTCGGAAAACGACACAACTGAAGGAAGGTAATTCTCAAGGTGTTTTTTACCGTTCCAGTTTAATATGACAATTGATATTTTCAATGTTTTACTTATATGTGCTATTGGCTTCTGACTATTGGCTTTTTTTATATTTCCATCGTTTGTGTGTCCAAAAATATTGATCGGGGTGTGCTTTAATCGACTCTTCAAGCTTGCGCATAAAAGAATGGGTTATTTCAAATTCAGGTTCATTACTGGCGTCTTCTGTAATCAATTCAAACCTCAACTTCTGGTATCCCCGTTTGATCCTTGTAAATTCGGTAAAAACAACCGCGGCTTTTGTCTTTCTGGCAATTCTCTCGGTTCCTGTTATTACCGGGGTATCCTGGTTCATAAAAGTGATCCAGTGTTTCAGTTCACTTTTCAACGGACGCTGATCGCTTATTGTAAAAACAACATACCTGCTGTCGGAGTTCGCTACAGAGAGTAAAGTTCTGTATGTCTCCCTCATTTCTAACGGAGCGGCCCCCCTCGAACGTATCCGCCTGTAAAATTGGTCGAAGGTCTTATTCCCGAGCTGTTTATAAACATAGAACTTTTGACCGTCCAACGGGGTTCGAAACAATTGGAAATATTCCCAGTTTCCCAAATGACCGGCCAGCATGACTACATTTTTGCCTTCACCCAATAACCTGTGGACCAACTCAAGGTTCTCAACCACAAGCCTTTTTTCTACCTTCCTATAAGGTGTATGGTTGTAATAGAGAGTTTCAATAAACAGATCGGCAAAACTATGGTAAAATTTTCTTTCAACCCGTTTCCTTTCCAACTCCGGCATCTGCGGAAAAGAATGTTGAAGGTTGTCGGCCACCACCTTTTTTCTGTAGCCGAAAACCTTATAAATCAGAAAATAAAACAGGTCGGCAAACAGATAATGAAAGGCAAGCGGAAAAAATTGCATGGGCCATGTCAGTACCAACAATATGTAATAACCAATGGTTTTCTTCATTTTTTAATCGACTTCAAAACAAGCTTCGTAAGGATTTGTTCTTTTTTTGTTGTTGCAAGATTAACAAAATATTCATTTATCCCAACTGCTAAGTCGTCAGATTTATCACAAATATCAATGAACGAAGCATACTCTTTGCCTGTCAGTTCTTCTTTTATCGTATCAAGAACCATGTTTTCATCTTTCGACGATAACGAAATTTCGAGCAGCGCTGTTTCGACAATTCTTCTGGCATTTTCTTTAACCGAATCGGGTTGTTTACTCCCTGCACTGTTGCGAAGTGTCCAACTGGAGTAATCGTATCGAAGGTTTTTGATGAAACCAATCTTCTCATCATCGGGGCCGAAAAACATTTTAAAAACCATTGTAGCTTTCATCTTCCAGGCTTCGAGATCAAACTCTTTTTCCCCTATTTCGTTCAATAAATCGTTGAGGATTGTTGATTTTGAATTGTCCATTTTATTTTCCTAAATGTTTGTTTACAATTTCGTAAAATTTGTTGAAATAGACAGCATTCGAGGCAATTATCTCACCATTAAAGAGGTAATTATCTTCTCCTTCGAAATCAGAAACTTTTCCTCCGGCTTGCTGAACAATGAATGCCCCAGCTGCCACATCCCATGGATGCAGTCCATATTCCCAAAATGCCTCAAACCTGCCACAAGCCAAATAACAGAGGTCGATGGCTGCTGAACCCAACCGGCGGACACCACCAGTTTTTTCCATTATTTCCCTCATGCACAACAGATAATTATCCATCTTGTCGAAGGCAGTATATGGAAATCCAGTTGCAATTAATGCCTGTTGATGTTCAGAGTGTTCGGTAACCTTTATGGGCTCTCCGTTCAAAAAAGCCCCGCCATTCTTATAGGCATAAAACATTTCATTGTGCGAAATTTCTAATACGACTCCCAAAATTACTTCGGTATTTTTCCTTAGGCCAACACTGATGGCATAAGGAGTCAAACCGTGAATGAAATTGGTTGTTCCGTCGATCGGATCGATGACCCAGTTATAGGTTTCACCTACGAAATCGGATGTCCCTTCCTCGGCAATGAAACCCGAGCCTGGCAGTAAATTACCCAATTGAGCAACTAATCTTTTTTCAGAACCTTTGTCTATATATGTAACAAAATTGCTGTGTCCTTTTATCTCAACATCTTTCTGATCTGAAAAATTAGCCCTCTCCGAACGGACATATTCACCCGTTTCTTTCACAATTTCCACTACTTTTTCACATAAATCTTTCAGTTCCATGTTATTTCAATTTAATGTCTACTTTTTTATAACCTTAACGGTTTGAACGCCATTTATAGTTTGAACTTTCACAAAATAAAATCCTGAATGAAAACGGCCTGACTCTTTAAACAGATCGAGATAATTCATCCCGACCGACAGGTTTAATCCTGAAACTGTTTCAACAACCCGCCCCTGCATGTCAATGATCTGAACCGAATAGTCGCCTTTGCCAGGACTATAAAAGCTGAGTGTCGTATAATCGGAAAAAGAGGTCGGGAAACAAGATATCTGTTGCTCTTCTTCGTTAAGAACCCTGTTTGAAACAACCACACTATTTTGGTAACCGGGAGTGCCGCCCAGCTTACCTGCTGACCAGTTACCAGCTTGTTCATTGTTGAGTGATGGAGCTTTAAGCTCAAGGGTTGAACCGGTTCCGTTGGGGGAGGCCGGCCAGGGTGACTGAGCGCCAAAATTCACCTTGTCGATCATATCACCCTCGTTATCATACAAATAAACAATGTCGCCCCCACTACTCAGTCCGAAAATAAAATCACCAACACTATTCGTTACACTTGGGTAAACGCTCCGAAATTTTGAAATGTTATTTGTTATCACACAGTACTCTTCGGGATAAAGTATATGCCCGGCTGGGAAGGTGAAATGATTTTCCGCATTTCCATCCTGAATAATCCAACCCGTTAAATCAACGGTTTGATCTCCATTATTATAAATTTCGATCCAGTCGTCAGTATCATATTCATCGCCTGAATTGTAATTGATTTCATTGATAACAATCCGGAAATCGTTTGCAGAAACCGGTTCAAATACTGCATGAAATTTCATGCTGGCCGTTAAGTTAGCTGCAATGGTTACGTTTGTTGAAGTTGAACCATCTTCCCACCGTACAAACCTATATCCCGGGTTTGGTATCGCTTTTAAAGTGATTGGAACTTCACCAAAATAGTTTCCTTTAAAAGGATAACTATTGGGAATAATTGTATTGATTTTAATTCTACCGGCATTATTATCAGAAACGGATAACGTAATCACATTATCGTGATTGAATTTGAAATAATTCTGGATATAACTTCTCATGTAACTATTCCTGTTACTCGCCCAGTTACGAATTTTTTGCACCGCGCTTTTCCAATAATTATAATCGTTAGACCAACGCGTTAAATGATGTTGTATTTCAGGCTCTAGTATATTTTGTATTGAATCGACTTTCTGAATGATCGACGAAGCCTGAAGGTTTGTGTTCATGCAATCGGAAAACCGGTTCACAAACTGGTTTTTAAAATCATTGTTGACCAACAGTTTACGAAGAAGCACTGTCGACCAAGGTGGATTTGGATAACCCGGACCATTGGCAGCAGCGGCATAAGCCATGGTGTTACCGGTTGAACCCCACAATTCATAACTCGCGTCAGTATCGAAAAGCACCCATCTCCATTTAACCAAGGGATCATTTGAATTCCAGTATTTTATATTATTGCCTGGCCAGTCATTATTACTGATATAGATTTGTAGCAATTCATAATCGAAGTAACAATCAATATCGACTAAATTGTTAATCTGGGCATAGTTTGCTGCATTTAAAATCGCTTTTGAATTTAATACCGATAACAACTTCGAATAACTGGTTCGACTGCCAAAAACAACAGATGACTCATTTTCAAGTAAATTCAAATTCTCTTCATCAATCCCAAAGTTTTCCTTAAAATAGTTCTCGTTTATTTTCTCCCTCATTTCCAAAATGCCCCAATACACACCATTCAGGTAAACAACCATCGGTTGATAGGCCATTCTTTCCATATCCATATTTTTTGCAATTTCAGAATTTAATCCGTCACGCATAAAGGAATTGCCCCAGTCGTTACCCGAATTTCGTAATATGACCGATTCAAAAGAGTCATTTTCACGATCGTTAAAGAATTTATATTTGAAAGATCCTTTCCCATATTCTTTCCTTGCAAACAGAGCCACCGATTTTTGGGCATTCGCTCTCGACCAGTTACCAAAGACTTTCACACCAGCGCCCTGATTGATTTTAATAACACCGTTTTTATCGAAAAATTCAAAGTTGACAGGTTTTTCCCAATCCTGCCAAAAGTTAGCCCCAAAATAGGGGTTCGCCAATTCGGCATTTGGGCCCATCACAAAAATCCCTTCATTCCAATCAAAAAAATGCTTTGGATCGGAAGAAATTGAAACAACCGGCAAATCGTTGTGAGTGTTGAAAATGAAAGTTTTTGTTGTCACAGGGTATTTGGCAACAGTATCGTTGAAAAAAGCAGCCCTGACAACGGTTGTGTTTGAAATGGCAATTGAATCGGAATAAATGGCACTTTGGGCCGTTGGAACAGATCCATCGGTTGTATAGTGAATTACTCCATCGCCCGAAGAAAGTTTCATAGCCAAATTAAAAGGCTGTGCATAAAACCCCGATTGGGCATTGAAAAGAACAGAATCGTCGCTAAGAATCTCAACCGGGTCTGCGTTTTTAAACCCCGGAGAAGGTTGGTTAAAATAAAACCATGAGGAATCACCATCTTCAAACCGTCCAAATGAAGTATCATCATCAACAGCCAGTGCTTTCGATGAATCGATCAATTCGGAAGCAGCATTAAACAAATAAATTGATTCGCCCTCTTTTGAAATTTTGAAATTGGTGTGCAGATTCTTTATTTCTGAAGTAATAAAACGCTCAACATCGTTGTTGGTAAAATATGTGTTACTCAGTGTAAGAAAAGGAATCAGGGAGAAATCGGATGAGCTTGTTCCGTTATTATGCCCCTGAATAGCAATGACATTTTTCCCTTTTCGGAGAAGTGAAATTTTATCCTTCAGATTGAATTGATCGGGGATACCTCCGGAATACAACACAGCTTCGTGGTATCCGGCTTCAACAACAGAATAATCTTCGTTAAATGACGTAATAGCACCCATCGCAACCTGAACGCCATTGATGAAGGCGATGAAGCCATCATCGTAATCGACATGAAGCAACATTCCGGTAACAGAATTAAGATCTTCGACATCAAATTCCTTCCTGATCAGTAATGTTTTGACATTGTTCAGAAAGGTGGAGTCATCATTATCGGTATATCCAAAACCGCTGGGACCCGAAGCCCATAACGAATCATTAAAGTCGGGGTTACGCCAATTCTCAGGCATTCCCTGAGCAGGAATAAAATATTTCCAGGTATCGCCCCTTCTGATGATGGTGTGATATTTTGAACCAACAATATTTCGGTCCTTCCCCGAAGCAAAAACAAGCAAAAATGACTTTGACGGGATGATAACATCGGGGAATACCCACCCTGAAGAGTCTATTCTTTTATCATTCAAGATATAACCTGTCAGATTTATATCCTCGTCAGAGGAATTGTATAACTCGATCCAATCGGAATTTTCGTTATCCTCATCCTGAATACCCGAACTATTTGATGATTGAATTTCGTTGATCACCACCTGAGCTTTTGTAAATGATAAACAACAGGTCAGACACAAAAACAAGAACAATAAACGTTTCAACATGATTTCTCCTCTTCAAATACACACAAAAATACGCCCGATTTCCAACGAAACTACTAGAAACAATGAAGCTTTACTTTCCCCGGAAATAAAGTTATACCGGAAGGTGAAATAAGACAAAAACGAGGGAAAAACAAAATTAAAAAACTCAATGCGGGATAAAAGACTGAAGGGATGAAATATTGAAATACTGAGAGACTGAAAGACTGAAAGACTGAAAGACTGAAAGACTGGATACTCGATGCTGGATGTTCAAAAAACTCAAAGACTGAAATATTGAAAGACTGAAAGGCTGGATGTCGATTGCTTACATACCTAGAGCACATTGCCACATTAGCAAATTGTCGAATTAACAAATTAGCACATTGTCGAATTAACAAACGATTGGAATTTGGGTTTTGGAATTTGTTATTTGGGTTTTGGGTTTTGGATTTTGGATTTTGGATTACACGATTGTTCCCTCAACGTTTCCTTCCTGATTAATCGTTTCGAGTTTAAAACTAACAACATGATTGACCAGCTTTTCGTCCCATCCTGTTTCAACCCTGATGTAGTTATCGGTGAAGCCAAACATGCGGTTATGCTTTTTATCGGCTTCGAACAAAACTTTTCTAACATGCCCCAACTGGTTCTCGCAAAATAACCGGTGTTTCCTTTCCGACAGATCAATTAACCGCTTTACCCTTTCGTGACGCTCGTGAACTGGAACTTTATGCGGAATTTGCAATGCAAAAGTTCCCGGTCGTTCGGAATAGGGGAAAACATGCAGCTGCGAAATGTCGAGATCGAGAATAAATTGATAGGTGTCGAGAAAATATTGCTCCGTTTCACCATTCGTACCGGCAATAACATCAACACCAATGAACGCATCGGGCATCAGTTCTTTAATCCGTTGTACCCTTTCGGCAAAAACTCCACGGTTGTACTTCCGTTTCATCAATTCGAGTACCTCATCAGAACCCGATTGCAGAGGAATATGGAAATGTGGGGCAAATCGTTTTGAAGATGACACGAACTCAATGATCTCATCGCTGAGCAAATTGGGTTCGACCGATGAGATTCGGAAACGTTCAATGCCATCCACTTCATCGAGAGCTTTAACCAGATCGAAAAAGGTTTCGCCTGTTGACCTGCCAAAATCACCAATATTGACACCGGTTAGAATGATTTCTTTTATTCCTTTTCGGGCAACAACGCGGGCTTCCTCAACCGTGTTGGCAATGCTATCGTTTCGGCTCACACCCCGCGCCATGGGTATGGTGCAAAAAGTGCAGTAATAGTTACAACCGTCCTGAACCTTCAGAAATGTGCGGGTGCGGTCGCCAAAAGAGTATGACGAGAAATAGTCTTTAATTTTACGATGATCGGTGATATGAATGACAGGGCCTTCAGGCTTGAGCAAATCGTTTACATAACTGGCGATATTCATTTTTTCACCCGATCCCAGGATATAATCAACCCCTTTAATTTCGGAAATCTCATTGCTCTTCAGCTGCGCGTAACAACCTGTAACCATCATCAATGCAGCGGGGTTCCTTTTAATGGCGGCACGGATCATATTCCGGCTTTTCTTATCGCTTTCAGCAGTAACCGAGCACGAATTTACCACATACACATCGGCAGTTTCCTTGTAATCGACCCGTTCGAAACCCATCTCTTCAAATTTACGGGCCAAGGTAGAAGTCTCTGAAAAATTCAACTTACACCCCAACGTAAAGAAGGCAACCCGTTTCCCTTTGTATTCCTGCTCTGTCATCTTCAATGTTAAAAACGAGGGGCAAAGATAAGAAAAAGGAAGAACGTAGTCAGAAGACCGAAGTAGAGAAAATGAGAGGGTGAGTAGAAGAGATTCTCAGCGCACATTTCTCAATTCCCAGTGCTCATTTTCTCAGTGCTCAGTGCTCATTTTCTCAGTGCTCAGTGCTCATTTTCTCAGTGCTCAGTGCTCATTTTCTCAGTGCTCAGTGCTCAACATCACTTCTTACTTTTCAATTACCCAACAGGTATACTAAAGAGGAATGTGCTCCCCTTGCCAACCTCACTTTCAACCCATATTTTACCACCATTTTTTTCAACAAATTCCTTGCAAAGGATTAGTCCTAAACCAGTGCTGTGTTCACCATCGGTTCCCGGGCGACAAACGTTTGTGTCAATGCGGAACAGGTTATTGATCATTTCTGGAGTCATCCCAATTCCTGTGTCCTTAACTGTTATAAGCACAAAATCATCTTCGGTTCGATTGGCATGAATGATTATCGTTCCGCCCTGATTTGTAAATTTGATTGCATTGGTAACCAAGTTACGCATAATTGAATGGAGCATGTTTGAATCGGCTGTCACAGAAAGTTCCTTTGAAAAGTCAAAAGTGAGCTTGATCGACTTTTTCCGGGTCATTTCAATGGTCGATTCGTCGATATCATAAAAGAACTCTTTCAGCAGTATCTTTTCCGGGTTAAAAGGTATGGAACCCCTTTGCAACCGTGCCCATTCGAGAAGGTTTTCAAGTAAATGAAACGTTGAATCAGCGGTTTTATAAAGTGTTTGTGAAAAATGAAGGTATTGTCTGGTTGTCAATTTCGAATTCTCAGCGGCCATTATTTCAGAAAGCCCTAGCAGCGATGTAAATGGGGTACGAAGGTCGTGGGCAATAATCGAGAAAAATTTATCCTTTGTAGCATTAATTCCACGCAGTTCGGCTTCCAGGTTCTTCCGTTTTTCAATGTTCCGACTGACCCCAACGATTTCAACGTCACCACTTGAATTGAAACGGTATTTGGTAGACAACTCGACCCAAATAACCCTGCCATCGTTGCAGTATTGCTGTACCTGGATTATGTTGGATACCGGTTGTTCAGGATTCTTCAAAAATTCAGGGAGGTTTTTCTGAATTGTGGCAGTAACTATTTGATATGAATCAGGTGTAATAGCATCGGCAATTTTCTTCTTAAGCGCCTCTTCAACGGTTAAGCCAATTAGCTGTTGAATAGCCGGACTGACATACGTGAACTGTTCGTTTTTCAAATTTAAAATCCATATTACGTCGGAAGCATTTTCAGCAAGTATCCGGTATTGTTCTTCACTTTTCCTGATCGTTTCGAGCAATCTCTTACGTTCGTCGATATCCCTGACCACTGCTACAATCCTTTCTTCGCCATCGATAATTGCTTTGCTAAGGTTGGTCTCGTTCCAGAAAACAGTACTGTTTTTTTTCTTTCCCCTCCACTCAAAAGTAATTGCACCCTGCTTAAATGCCGTATTTATCTTTTCCAACGATTTTTCAAGGGTGTAACCTTCTTCCGTTGCGCTAAAATCGTTGATATCCATTTTCAGAAACTCATTTTTAGAATATCCATACATCTCGAAAGCAGCCTGATTACAGTCTATAACTTCTCCCGAAAACGGATTATGGATAAAAATAGCATCGCTTGTTGTGTTAAAAATAGTGCGAAATTTAGCTTCGTTTAGGGCGAGATTCTTTAAAACCTGCCTCTGCAAGCTGATATCAATTCCAAACCCCATAATGAAAGTTTGATTCTTTGTATCGAGCCGAGCTCCATTAAAAATGAAAGGAATCTCATTGCCATCTTTTTTTCTGAGGTTAATCTCTGCCTGATCGTATCGGTTTTTTGCTACACGATGCACTAAATCGATAACTTGGACTTTTGCTTCAGCATTCTGCCAATTGGACGAAAAACTATTTTGAAACTCTTCGGCGGTCATCCCCAAAATCTTTTCCTGGTTTTTATTCCACTGAACTAATTTGAGATCGGGGTAGGAAAAGAGATAGAAAATACCCGGCAGGTTTTCAATCAGGGTTTTATTGAAAATTTGTTCCTCAATCAATTTTTCTTCGGCCAGTTTTCGTTCGGTAATGTCCTGATTTATTCCATACGTTTTGATTGTTCTTCCTTTATCATCCTTTACAATGGCAAAGCGAACCGTTATATATCCAACCTCCCCATCGGCATAGATGATCCGGTGTTCCATTTGCCGAACGTAATTTGGATCATCTGTTTCGATTGAACTTCTGATTTCAGTAGAAACAAAAGCTAAATCCTCCGTATGGACAAAGCGATTGGCATAATCAGCTGAAAACATTGTATAGCCACCTACTTCATCAGCTGTTGTTCGGAAAATGGCATAAAACGAATCATTAAATGTAAACAGATCGTTTACCACATCATATTCCCATGCACCAAGGTGAGCAATCTTCAGGGCAAGCGACAGCATTGATTGACTTTCTTTAATCACTTTTTCAGCCAGTTTGCGTTCTGTTATGTCCTGGATGGTTCCGATCAATGAAACGACATTATTGTTGATATCATAATTGACTTTGCCCAAACCGTTGACCCACCGGGTTTCACCATCAGATATACGTACAATCCTGTACTCGGCATTGAAAGGTTTGTGTTTTATAATGACCTCTTCAGTCAAATACCGATCCATCATCTCCCGGTCATCGGGATGAATGATATTGGTCCACCCCACGCTAACGCTCCGGTCATAATCTTTATCGATTCCGAAAATACTGTCAAGCACCTCGGATGATTCCCAGAAACCGGTAATGAAATCGGCTTTGTATGAGCCAATGAAAGCAGCACGTTGCGATTCTTTAAAGAAGAATTCACTTTCCTTTAATGCCTCTTCTACACGGTTTCGTTCGGTAATATCGCGTGCAATACCTAACACTCCAATTAGTTTTCCCTCTGAATTGTACATTGGTGTTTTGATGGTATCCAACAAAGCGCGATGTCCATCATCGGCAAAGGTGACCCACTCTTCGTTGCTCGATGGTTTGCCTTTTGCCATAGCAACGCGGTCATTTTCGTAGAAGAAATCGGCAAGTTGTCTGTCAACAAAATCGTAATCGGTTTTTCCAATAATATCCGCTTTTTTTGCACCGAAAAGTCTTTCGAACATTGTATTGCAAAAGAGAAAATTGCCTTCAATATCTTTCAACCAGATGAGGTCAGGAATAGTTTGAACCAAAGTATTTAAAAGAGCTTCACTTCGTTGCAATGCCTCTTCTGCCTGTTTCTTTTCGGTAATGTCTCTGGCAATGCCAATAATTGAAACAACCTGCCCATTGGCATTAAGAATTGGTGATGAACTTGAGGTATACCACCTCCATTGTCCATTCTTGTGCATGATCCGGTATTCAACCCCATTGAGTTTTTCTCCGGTCTCAAAGTTCCGTTTGATAATTGCACTTAACCGTTCAACATCATCGGGATGAACAAAATCCCCAAAAGAATGTCCGACAACTTCTTCAATCCCATGCCCAAGTTTTTCGACCCAATTGGGCGAGGTGTATGTGAAAATACCTTCAATTGTAATTGTATAAACCACGTCGTTGGCACATTCAACAAATGAGCGGAAACGCTCTTCACTTATCCGTTGTGCTTCTTCAGCCTGTTTACGATCTGTGATGTCAGTAAATGATGCAATGGTTTTTGCACTTGACGCAATCACCGATACAGACATCAGTCCATACCGTATTTCACCATTTTTTTTATAAAAGGTGAATTCATATTTGTCGGGGACGCTCGGGGGGTCAATAAGCCTTCGTCGGTTATACTCTTTAAGCCGTTCCCGTTCTTCGACCGGCATTTTTTGTACCCAGTTTGAACCAATCAACTCTTCTTTTGAATAGCCGCTTAATTTACAAAAGGCATTATTAACCATCGATATAGTGGCATCGGCTTCAATAATTGCAATGGCAGCCGAACCGCTCTCGAATATCGTCTTGAAAAACGCTTCGCTTTCCCTTTTGAATCTCTCCATATTACTCTGGGATTCACTGTTTGAAGATTCTTGAGTATTGGATTTTCTATTTTTTACCATAACGAAACCCTTTCTTGTAAATTCGGCTTAAAAATCATTTTGGGGAATAGTGAAATAAAACGTACTCCCCTTGCCAACTTCACTCTCGGCCCATATTTTTCCGCCATGTTTTTCAACAAACTCTTTGCAAAGAAGCAATCCCAAACCAGAGCTGGGTTCATTATTTGTTCCAGGTCTGCTTACATTGATATTCATGTGGAACAAGTTTTTAAGCCTCTCTTCATCCATCCCAATACCATTGTCTTGTATCGATATCAATACAGTGTTCCCTACATGCGGACGGGCTTTTACTTTAACCGCCCCTCCATTGTTAGTGAATTTTATGGCATTGGTTATCAGGTTGCGAACAATGGAATGGAGCATATTCTGGTCGGCGTTTACCATCAATTCAGGGGGGAAGTCAACATCTAATTCAATCTGTTTATTCTGTGCCATCTCAAAAGTTGATGAATCACAACTTTCCAAAAACGCTTTCAGATTTATGTGTTCTGGGTTAAATGGCATTACGCCCCTTTGCAAGCGTGACCATTCAAGCAGATTTTCGAGTAATTGGAAAATTGATTGAGCTGCTTTGTGCGCCGATTGGACAAAATGGTTGAGTTCGTCGGGCGAATAATCGTAACTGTTTTCTGCCAATAATCCTAATAAACTAACGATTGAAGCAAACGGGCTGCGCAAATCGTGCGAAATAATGGAAAAGAACTTATCCTTTTCATTAATAACCACCGATAATTCCTCATTCTTCTTTTGTATTTCAATTTCTGCTTTTTTTCGTTCGTCAATGTTGCGGGTCACACCTATAATATCGGTAATCATCGCTCGATCATCAATTTTGAACATGGTTGTAAATTCAACCCAGATTAAAGATCCGTCTTTGCACCGTTGTTGCATTTCGCTTACCTGAGTCATGAGCGATTTGTTGCCTGCATAATATTCAGTAACACGTAAAGGCAACTCGGCTAGTACTTTTTCGGCCGATTTTGTTTCCAGTGCCTCGGTTATACTTTGTTTCAGCGCTTCTTCTACGGTGAAACCTGTAAGGTTGGTCACCGATGGACTGATGTAGGTAAAACCCAGTGTTTCGAGGTTGATTGACCAAATAACATCACTCGTATTTTCAGCGATCAGGCGGTAACGCTCTTCGCTGTTCCGCAGTAAATCTTCCAGCAATTTACGTTCGATAACAATTCCCGCCTGCTTTACAAACGATTCGATGTATTCGTTATCGGTGATGGCTTCCTTGCTACGGTTAAAAAAATGAACTGTAGCATACAACTTGTTATCCTTATTAATTCCAATGGTATACAATTGGTATATACCCAATAGCTTTTCAATGGTTTTGGCTGCAAACCTCGGAAATTCAGTTCCCGAGAATTCTGCTAACCCCCCTAAGAACTGGTGAAAATCTCCCGATTTAAATAGTTGCAGATGTTGGGGCAGAAGGGAAAATTTCTTTCCAATAAAATTGAAGCCTGTAAGTTTTATGGTTTTCTCCAAAAGCTTTTCAGAAATTCCCTTTACATTGATAAGCGTGGAATATGATTCTTTTTCATCGACCTGTGAAAAGAGGATAACGGCATTGGGATATTGCGTGTGCAATATGGTTGTTAAATAGTTGAATATTGATTGAACAGAATCGAGGTTTAGCATTTCAGTGCCAGCTTGACTCAGGCTTTTGAATTTCAGGATGTTCCCGGTAAGAATTAACTCCGCTTGTTTTTTTTGTGTAACATCTTCGTGCGTAACAATAATATTTTTCACTTTTCCCCGACTGTCTTTCAGCGGATAAATACGGGTACTTAGCCATCGTACCCTGCCTTTTCCACGGCCTTCGGTGCTTCCTGTAGCATCGAAACGGTGTTCAGGAACCAGAACTGATTCGCCAGAGTAAGCTCTTAAAATATAATTGAGCAAACCTGTACGTTTTACCTCTTCACTTTTAAGAATATTGAACTTGTTTACCGTATGGCTTGCTGGAAAACCCCACAGATCCTCGTACGCTTTGTTAACATTGATTTGCAGCCCATCAAGATCATACAATTCAATAACTGAAGGCGATTGCAGCATGATCGCCTTAAATAAATCTTCACTTTGGGAAATTTTATCCTCAAGAATCTTATGCTCGGTAATATCCTCAACCATGCAAAGATGGAAAGGTTTTGCTTTGATCTCGACCGAAATAGGCTCAATGGTCATGCTGACCCAAACAACCGATCCATCGGGCTTGATATACCGCTTGTTCATGTGAAAACCGGAAATTTCTCCCGCATTTAGCCGAGCCATGTTATCAAGGTCTTCCTGCACATCTTCGGGGTGGGTAATGCTCATCCAGTCGATGGTCCGCATCACCTCACTGGTGCGTCCCACAATTTCGGCAAACTTTGCATTTACGTTTTGAATGTTTCCTGTTATCGAATCGATAAGTGCAATGCCCAGTGGCGCTTGTTCAAACATGGCACGGAAATGCTCTTCGCTAAAAGCAAGAGCCAGTTTTGCTTTTTCGAGTTCGGAATATTTTCGGGCATTCGAGATAGCCAACCCTCCCATTTGACTAATTATATTGATCATTGACTGATACTTAGGAATAAACTCGGGGAATTTTACTCCAATAATCCCAAACACACCTAGTTGTTTGTGGGCATATTTAATCTCGATCTCGAATGAACTTTCAGCATCATAGTATATTTGTGATTGATTGGGCTTGAAATAAGATGTTGTTGAATCCATGTTGCCTGCCTGCTGATAGATGATTTGCCCGGGTGCAAATAGCAGATCGATAAGCTTGAAAATTTCATCAACAATCGAAGTTTCATCGGTGAGATGAATCAGCTTTTGGAGGTTATGAAATACCAGTGAATAGTCGGCACTTTCTTGATTGAGTCTAGACAGCTTGTCGTTCTTTGTCTTTCTTTCCAGCTCGTTTCTCCATTTTAAAACAACGGAATCCAGAAAAGCTTTAAGATAGTTTGTACCAATAGGCAGAACGTCATAAGGCAACCCCATAAAATCAGACAGCTCTTTTAAATCTGCTTCATAGTCGCCGGGCAAACCGGTTTCGAGCAGGGTGATCTTACGCATCGATTCATTAAAAAAACGATGGGCAGAACTTTTATCGAACCCCCATTCGTTGATATGGCGCTTATAGTTCCGAAGCCACCCGTTAGAAACAAGGTAATTTCCTTGGGCAATAAAGTGATAAATTGTTGGAAGACTGAACAGAATCTCGAAGCATTGCTCCATTCTGACAATTTCGATTTTCTTATGAGTTGGTCCGCTTCTCTCTTTATTTGCATGGCACGAACTAACAATTACAACAATTTTGGAATAGTGATCGGTATCATCGCCAATTATTTCAGTTATTCGCTGGTTGTTGATAGCACATCCGCTACAAACAGCAGGAAAACTCCTGAGTTTCACATCGTGATAATCTCCGGTTTGTAAAATATGGCTAATCTCTGGCGCCAGTGAATTGCAGGTGACGATACAAAGTTGTTGTTCCATTCTAAACGGTTTTAATGGGATATCTTCCGAAAGTATGAACTGCTTCTGAAATTGCCACCAATACTTCTTCGGAAACCTGAAATGGCATCTCGCCGTGGTTGTCGGAAAGAATAAACCCGCCGCCCGGAGCAGCAATTTCGATTGCATTCCGAACGTGTGCCATTGCCTCTTCAGGTGTCCATCGGCGCATTTCAATCCCGTTAAGGTTACCTAACAGTGTCAGTTTATTCTTGAATGCTTCTTTAAGCTTTGATAAATCTTCCTTCGAACTTACACCAACCACGGCTGTTCCGGTTTGAGATACCAGGTCGGCAATGGGCAGACAGTTGCCCGAGGCAAAATGAGTGGCCGTTGCACCTTTGATACGGGCAATGGTACGTTTGGCAATCTCAAAGCCTGTCTCCATATATTTATCACGAGGGATGATGGTTGAACTCGAAACCGGGTCGAAATAGCAGATGGCCGTGGCGCCGGCTGCAAGCTGGGCATTTGACCATTCTACACAAAATTCCTCGTTTACACGCATCAGGTGTTCAAACAGATCTTTCCTGAAATGCATAATTTCAAGGTATTTTTCGAACCCGAGTTGCATTACCGGTAGCGAGAAAGGCGACATGGCAACACCAATAATAGGAACCTCATTTTGAGCCTTCTCCTTCAGCTTTTCAATGGTGAAAAGTACTTTATGCAACATTTTCGATTCGCTTATTTTGGGCGGTTCCAATTGAAGTATCTTTTCAATATTTTGAATAAACGGCATCCCCGAGTTTGGTGGTCCATCTTCGCTAAAGATCACTTTTCCACCAAAGGCT
>Ga0209373_10001766_pt1 | contig 24113 bp, 19 predicted proteins | sample Higcelweek5metaG_FD_187173 | JGI IMG/M metagenome (GOLD analysis project Ga0209373, IMG submission 187173) | Freshwater pond sediment microbial communities from the University of Edinburgh, under environmental carbon perturbations - High... | ecosystem: Environmental > Aquatic > Freshwater >... | reverse complement strand
AAGGCAAGGTCCGGAAGAAGGGCCGTCTGCAAGAACCACAGGAGCACGCCAAAGCAGTCGGCGATTAGCAAGACTCCGAGCCATTTGGGCAGGAAGCCGGATCGATAGACGAGGAGTCCGAGGGGAAACAGCCATGATCCGAAGAAGATTTGGGCGAAATTGAAGCCGCTCTTATGCAGGTTGAGTGAGAGGAGATTGAGCGCGCTGAGCTGGGTCGGGGAGAAGGCAACTTGGAGATCTTGGCTGCCCGCGGTCAACATGGGCGTGAATGTGTAGAGGAGGCTGCAGCACTGGACCGCGACGCCAGCCGCATTCAAGAGCAGGAAGAGCAATGCGATGTTCTTGTCGACGGATTTCAACAGGACGTAGAGAGCCCAAGCCGATACGAGGAACAGGACGGCGGAGACCAGATCGATGACAGAACTTGCGCGCAGGAGCCATTCGTAGTCTCGCAGATGTTCGGCGGTTTTCGTCGCATCGACGTATACGAGGAGATTGGAACGCACGGTGCCAGCGATGACACAGGTGAGGAAGAAGGCGAAATAGAAGAATCCGGCTCTTTTCGCATCTTTGCTTCTTGAAAACTCCATATAAACCTCCAAAAGTTGCTTTCGAATTTGTGATAGATTAAACTATACGGTGCAAGTTAACGGTTGTCAAGGATATTTTGCACCGAACAGTGCAAAAATAAATGACCGTACTATAAAACAAAAAAAGGGCTTATCACTACAGCGAAAAATTGTCCCACAAATCGCTGTGGATCAAAACCTCGCACGTCGGTGTAATATAACCCTAACAACGGAGGTACTCTTATGGACGAGACCCAGAAGCCCAGGAAGAAACGCGACACCAGCCAGAAACGCCGAGCGATCCTGGAAGGCGCGATCGCCGTTTTCACAAAATACGGCTTCGAAGCGTCGAGCATGGATCACATCGCGGACGTAGCCGGGGTGGCAAAACGCACGATCTACAATCATTTCCCGAGTAAAGAGGTGCTTTTCGAGGAGATTGTGAGGGACTTCCTACAGCAGCGTGACAAGATCAAGCCCATAAGTTATGACGCGACGCAGCCCCTCGCGGATCAGTTGAAGGACTTCGCCCGCGCGGAGCTCTTCCTGATCAACGATCCCGTCCGCAGGAGCCTGTCCAAGCTCCTCACCTCCGTTTTCCTGATGGATGTCCGATTCGGCAAGTCCACCCGCGGCCAATTCTCGCCCTACAGCGCCTTCCTCCAGTGGCTCCAGTCCGCCAAAGAGGACAACAAAATCGCCTTCTCCTCGCCGGAACTCGCCGCGCGCGTCTTCTACGGCATGGTGGAAGGTTGCCTGACGTACCCGGCGCTATTCACCGATGGCGAGAACTTGAAGAGCTCGGAGCCTCTGCTCGATGAGTTGATCGCCACCTATTTGGCGAGATATGGAGTCGCGGGGGAGGTTGCGTCGGATGCGTAGCGCAGAGAGTTGCGCGAAAAGTAGCGGGTAGGGGGTAGATGAAGAGGTCATTTTTTGCGAAAAGTAGCGGGCAGAAGTGAGGCGTATTCAGCTGCGGGAAAAGTGGCGGACAGAAGTGAGGCGTGTTCAGATGCGGGAAAAGTAGCGTTCAGACGACGTCATTCCGGGGGAAGAGGGAGCATCCCGATTGCGAGATGCGAGAGCCCTCGAGCCGGAGATTGTTGTTTGATACGGTCGGAGTATTTGATCAGTTATTGTACTTCGGGGGCATCACAAATTGCGTTAGATGGGTCGTTTCTAACCGGTCTTCATCGACCAGAGTTTCGACGCCTTGTGTAGGGAGATTTTTTGGAAATGCAGCCTAGAAGCATACTTTTCGCGATCTAGGCGGTAATCATTGATAAAAAACAGACCATTTTCGAGATGTTTCAAATATTGATAAATCTATTAATAACGATATCTATCAATGAGCATATTTATCATCAAGAACAAACATCATTTTCACACACAAGAATACCGCCTAGAATCGAAAATTTGTCGATTTAGGCCGTATTCTCTATTGATATTTCGCCATGAGAACACTATCATTGCAAGATTAACCACGCATTCTCCCCTTAATAATCAATGCTTCATCCTCTTCGCTCCCGAAACCGCAACTCCAGCGGCAACGTACCTATTTTGTTAAACCTTCGTTCGTCAAAACCGCATAACCCCGACAATAGGGGCCGGATTGACAACTCTTGTCGCACGCTTAATACTTAATCTAATTACTTCAGCGGTATGTCACCACGCGAGGATGCAATATAATGAATTTATTATTATTCGTATTTGTTGTACTCTTGATTCTCGGATTGGATACCTTCGTATATGCAGCGATCCATTTTCGCGAACAGGGCAAAGCAAAGAAGGGTTTCTTTGTTAGCGGCCTTCTCTTCTTTGCGCCGATTGCGATCTGCTTTGGGGTGTTTTCTGTAAACACATTTCATGGCATCAGCTTTTCAAATGAATATTTGGCATTTCTTGCGGTCATTGTTTTCGAGATAATTCTTGTTATCGTTATGTTGATCACTCGTTTCAGACCATCACAGGATCGGACACCGAGAAATGTGATCATGGGCATTGCTATCTTTGAGCTGTTGCAGATTGTTGGTCTGATCCTTGTTCTATTTTGGACCTCAAATGTGCCCCCATTCCTATGATTTGCATCCGGATCTCGTTACTATGCTTTGTCATTGATATCTCGCCATGAAAACACTATCATTGCAAAATTGCTCGCAATCTAAACCCAAAATAAGAGAATGATCGATTCCCATTACAACAAGAGAGATGATCAGGCTGCGACGGCTGAGTTCCCCTTCATTTTTGCCCCTCAACCTCAGCTCGAATGGTTCAGTTCTCCTCCGGAAATTGATCCTTCAACCAGCTGTAACTCGGGTCCTCTGAAATATACTTCTCATATCGTTTCTGATACGCGTCCAAAGGCAAGTCGTTTGCTCCACCGCCCAGAAAATCATCATCATTCTCCCAGCCGCAGAAATGACAGATCGCATAGTCCTAGCTTTACTCGAAAACACTTTTCCCGCAAACGCGACAAATTACTCCAGTGATCTCCATGCAATAACCCCACAGCTCCAAGGCTGTTATGCGTAATGCGCGAAAAAGACAACAAAAGCTCTATAAAACGGGATACGTATACGCTCCACAGATAACTATAATGTTAACAATCAACCGGATGCAAGATGAACGCGCCAGAGACTCTCACTGTAAGGAGGACCTATGAAGAAGTGGAATGCGGAACAATATCTCTTGTTCAAGAATGAACGTACCCAACCGGCCTGGGATCTCGCCTCGCAGATCAATCTGGAGCAGCCGATGTCCATTCTCGACATCGGCTGCGGACCGGGAAACAGCACTGCAGTTCTGGCACAACGATATCCGGATGCCAATATTCTCGGCATCGATAATTCCGAGGAGATGATTGCCGCGGCCCTCAAAAAATATCCTCATCTACGGTTTCAGAGACTGGACGCGGGAAAGGATCTGGCGCGGCTGGGCCAGACCTTCGATGTGATTTTCTCAAACGCATGTATTCAATGGATCCCGAATCATGAGCGCCTCATCAAAGAACTGATGAGTCTCCTCAGGAGCGGAGGAGTTCTGGCGGTTCAGGTGCCGATGATCTGGGAGGAACCGCTTCACAAGGAGCTCAAGGCATTGGCCGCCTCCAAGAAGTGGGCTGCCCTGATGCATGTCGAGGAGTGTTTCCATCACCTTCGTTACGAAGAATATCACGATATTCTCGCGGAGAATTCCGCTGATTTCCGTGCGTGGGAGACGGTGTACCTGCACCGGATGGCATCACACGAGGCCATTCTGGAATGGTATCGTGGCACGGGAATGCTTCCCTACCTGAGCGCGCTGCCGGAAGACAGGCGGGCTTCTTTTGAAGGTGATTTTCTCTGCCGACTGAAGGAAGCATATCCGGTGCAGAAGAACGGCGAGATTCTTTTCCGCTTTCCGCGATTCTTTTTTGTTGCGGTGAAGTAAGAACGGGTAGTTGTGGATCGATCTCTTTGACGCTACAACGCGCCTAATGGAAGAATGCGATTTCTCGCATCGAGGGGGACGATCATCGACGACAAACATAGGATTGCACCCTCACCGATTTCGTTGGGTAACGATGCAAGTACAGAGAAATTTTTAAAGGCATCTTTCCCCGGATCGGCGGACTTCTTGATCTCGATGGGGTAGAGAATTCCGTTATCTAGAATCAGCAGATCAATCTCCTTGCCACTATTATCGCGATAATAAGCCAATCGACTACGGACATCCATTCCTTTGTTCGAGTACTGCTTAATGATTTCCGAGATAACGTAGGTCTCAAACATATCTCCTGCCATTGCGGACTGTTCCAGTACACGAGGGTTATTCCACAAACTCAGGTAACAGGCCAGTCCGGTATCCATGAAGTAAATCTTCGGGCGTTTAACAATTCTCTTGATTGTATTCCCTGAATAGGGCTGAAGTAGGCAGATCAGACCGGAAGTAACCAGCAGCGACAGCCAATGATCGGCAGTTTTCGCGTCGATCCCAACGTCCTTACCGATATCCGAGAGGTTCAGCTCCTGTCCGGTACGCACTGCTACGCTCGACACAAATTTCTGAAACTTCGACTCGTTCTTGATCTCAACCAGATCCCGGATATCCCGCTCGATGTAGGTCTGCATGTATCCGCCAAAATAACTCTCCGGAGTCAATTCCGGATCTGTGATCATCTTTGGCATTCCACCCCGGTATATCTTGTCAAAAACTGACGTGATGGTCTCCTCGGTCTTGATGGTTTTTCTGTTCCCGGGAAGAAAAGGAGTCTCATCCGTATCGAGAATCTCCGCTCGACTGAGTCCGAAAAGGGACAAGATTCCAACGCGCCCTGCCAATGACTCGCTTACGTTCTTCATTAACCGGAACATCTGGGAGCCAGTCAGAAAGTATTGTCCCGAAGCGCCGTTCTCGTCAATGCGGATCTTGATATATGGCAGCAATTCAGGTGCGTATTGAATTTCATCGATGATCACCGGCGCAGGATACTGCTGCAGAAAAAGTTCGGGATCTGTGCGCGCAAGGTCTCGTAAGCGAGGGTAGTCAAGCGTAACATAGGTAACCGCATCGCTCTCTCCGCAGACCTTCCGAATCATTGTCGTTTTTCCGGTCTGACGCGCACCGGTGATAACCACGGCGGGATAATGTCTGGAGAGATACTTTAGCTGATCCTCGATCTTTCTATGAATATACATTCGGCACCTGCTTCCTTGGCGAAAAGGATCTATAAGGAAAGCGTATCATAAGAAAGGCCAATTATCCATACAAATTCGGAATCGAACTCCGGATTTGTATGGATATGCCGTGGAATATTGAACGCGCCCGCCGCCTACTCATCCACCGACTTCGCCGGGAAAAAGCTCAATCCCGCGCCCTTATTCTTTTTCGGTTTTTGGCCGTTGACACGCACGAGAAAACCGGGTGTGCTTTCGGTTACAGCGTTATAGATTAGATTGCCGACTCTCTCGTTTATCATCACACCAGAAGGTGTTTTCGCTTGAAGAAAGTAATCGGATTTTCGACCGCCAATCGGAAAATTCTTGGAGACGACGACAGCGTCCATGATTTGATAATCACCGCTTACGATTTGTTTCGTTTCTCTCGAGGCAGCGAGCTGGAGCCTTACCATAATGATCGTGACTCCGACACCCCCCAAGGCATATGGCCAAAATTCAGCGAAGGTCGACTGACCGGTGAGGACCAAGACCAGCATTGCGATGAGAAGAATAGGAAGTAAAGCCAATCCGGCTATATTGATCGGTCGGTTGGCGCTACAGATTTTGCGCATCCAGGCGGCGATTCTCTCTGTTTCAGAGGCATTCGGCGTTCTCCATTCGCTGTTAGGCGGTTGGTTTGTGAAGCTCTCTGCCGGCCCGATTGATTCGTTTATCGGAATAAATTCGGACGGTTTCGCTTTATGAGAACCGGCGTTCTTGCCATATCGAAGAAGGAATCCAGGTTTGTTAAAAGTTATGGTCTTGGAAACATTCTCGCTCACTTCGACATCCAGAAGCTCATCAGAGGCAGTCTTCACCTGCACGAGAAATTTGCCGGAAGGTTTAAGAAGCGTGGTGATTGCGACCGATTCTATGATCTGATACTCACCGCGCCGGATTTGACGCAACCGGTACACGCCGCTCACAATGACCAGTATTTGGATTGTAAAAAGAAGCTCTACGAGCGCTGCAGCCAGAATCAGTATAGATCCCCATATGCCGGTCATCGACAGAAGGATCAAATAGATCGGCACAATGAGTGAAACCCCAAAGAAATAAAGGAGAGGTCGCCCGGCTCGAAGGACTTCGCGCTTCCACGCAAGGATCAGCTCCGCCTCAGAAGCGGTCGGGGCTCTCCAATCTCTGTTCGCATCCTTCTCGAAAAGGCTCTTATATGACGTTGGTTCTTTGAGATTCGAATCGTTATTCATTGTTGTCTCCCAGCGCGAAAAGCTCCGCAAAGCGCCGTAAAAGAATCGCCCTCACAGGCTTGTATTCAGTATACATAAAAAGCCATATCTGACGCACGAACAAAACCAAACGAACCCACCCCAAATAGTAAAATATAAATTATGTTAATAATTTGTTTTTATTCATCAAAATGAATGAGTATATAATAAAGGCATAGAAGCATTGGAAAGTCACGAAGCCGATGACGCATGGATTCGCAAGGGAAGGAGCGGGTCTGAAGTGCGCCAGATCATCTGATTTGTGAAAGGAGATACGATCATGTCAACGGAAATGATTATGCACCCCACAGCGGAGGAACACGCGAAGCGTTTCAAGGAGACTCACACGGGGAAGGGCTTGTCTGACCAGCAAATTGAGAACATCTGCACGGCCATTCGCGGCGCGAAAAGAGTCGGCGCAGGAGTTGGTGAAGAAGTAGCACCCTATTACAAGGCCAACCTCATCAGCGCGTTATTCTACATCAACGTAATGATCAACTGCTTCACGGACACCCCGCCTCGTTTCAAGAAGTCCTTTGTCGGACATTGCGGCGGCCTCGCCATTCCCGGCGATTCCTTCTACCAGTCCGCCGAGCTGCATACCTGCGACCCTTACACCTTCGAAGACATTTACAATAACCAGTCCGCAATCGAAGTCGACGCGGAGTCCATCACATGCTTCATCCGTTTCTTCGACAAACACAGTAATCTACTCGGATGGCTCTGGGGCGCCGGAGCCGGCTCCGTGATCGGAGTCATGGGTGGTAAAGGCGAGTGGAAGGACGGCTTGCTGGTTGATCCATAAGAGTGACACAATCCTTTGCGGTCTAATGGGCTGTAGCAAAAGTAATTGAATAATCACTGGCGTAACAGCCTCTTTTCATGTGTTTATAGGAGAAACCGCCTCCAGTGCCTCTTCTCAGAGTCGCTGGAGGCGGTACGTATGTAGTAATTGCTTTTCGTATAATAATCAACACATTTTGGCAGGTTATCGAACCTGCCTTTTGCAACATCCCCATGCTTTGTATAAAAACGCCGGGTCCTAAGCTCATGTTTTATGGGCGAAATGGACCACAAAGCTACTTTCCGCCCATACTCAGCGCTCATAAAGTATGGGCGAAATGGACACTAACCTATCGTTTCGCCCATAATCCCCCAGGTCAACTTATGTTTGGAGAATCGATTCTATGGGCGAAATGGACTCTAACCTATCGTTTCGCCCATAATCCCCCAGGTCAACTCATGTTTGGAGATTCGATTCTATGGGCGAAAAGCACCTCGGGCATTGATTTCGCCCATACTCGCGACTTGCCTTCTATGGGCGAAATAGACCCTAATCCGTCTTTTCGCCCATAATCGCGGCGGATGGCGCTCATTTCTGCTTCGCGCAAGAAATAGGGGTTGTTGCATCCTTAACCTTTACGTACATTTTGCAGGCAGCTAATTTTTTACGAAAATCTCTGCAAATGAATTGCGCTCACGGCATGTGTTTACTGTGCTTTGTTCTATCCGACTCGATGACCTACTTTTCTGCGTGCAGACGAAGATGAAGTTCGGGAAATCGATTGTTGTTGGCGCAATTGCATTAGGGTATAATTTGCCTATAATTTCTTTTACAAAATGAAGGGCGGGGAGTTATGCGTTGTGCGTCTTGCGGTCATGTGCTGAGCGGGTCCAAGATCTGTCCTTCATGCGGATTTGATCACCGCGAGATGAAGACACCGCCGGTTGTGTATGAGCCGGAAACTGTTTCGGTGACGAGCGCTGAGAAACAGCCGGCCAAGTCCCCATCTGCGCCACTCGGATCGAAATTGAAACTATATCTCGTCGCATTTCTTCTCGTGGATCTGTGGCTCTTACTCGCAGAGGTCTTTCGGGGTTTTGATACGTATGTAAGCACGTTCGGCAGTAGCGAGATTGATTTATCCGTGAAGGCTCTGGTGGCAATGGATGTGGGCATCTGTTTTGCGGCTGTTCTTTTCGCGATCTTCCTGGTGGTTTGGTTCTTTGAATCCGCTACATGGGCCATTCTTCTTCATGCCGTATATTCGGCAGTTGCTTCTTTCCTTCTACTGGTATCTGCGTTTCCGTATTTATCGGTCTCGTTTTTCGACCGGGGATATATCGGAATTGCCATCATGGTCCTCGCTTTCTTCCGGGTGTATCTCTGGATCGTTTTGGTGGATCGTGAGAAGGGAGTGTTACCCGTATGAATGCTAAGCAGTGGATCATCGTTTCCTGTAGTGTTATCGCTGTGATGTTTTTCGGAATGTGCTCCTTTTATCTGGGTTTCGACGAAGGAGATCCTGCGATCGAGGCACTTGCTTCTGACGCGATATTTCTGAATGACGAGATGAATGTCTTATCGAACGAGGCGCTGACGGGTCTTGAGAATCTGAACAATCAGGTTGAATTTGTCGATTACTCGTTGAGCTCTTTGGATGCGGAGAATCAGACAATCATTATTACGATTCGGTTTAGAACATTAGAAGATTTCAGGAGTACGCCGATATTTGTCGGGCGCATCGGATCCGATGCGTCGGACGCGGTGCAGGCGGACTATGTAGCAGAAGGGTCTTGGAGTGATCGATATCTCTATTCCGCGCAATTGACGATTCCAGTCGATGATTGGAGCAGACTCTATTACGGAGCTGCGCCCGAATACGATGGTGACAACAGTCCGGTGATCCTTAGCATATATCCGGAACAAGAGATCGGCGACCTTGCGACCGAGGAAGGAGCCGGATCATGAAGGATTTGAAGAAACATTTGATGGTCCTTCTTTCTCTGTTGGCGATTTTCTTCTTTCTTTCCTCCGCGTATATGTGGGGAAAGCTCCAGGGAATGAGTCAGAAAGATTCGGTAAGAATCGAATCGGTTTCTGACCAGATCAACTTGACCCGGGAAGAAATCGCGTATATCCGAAGTGAGATGACAGATCAACTGGAACAAGCCCGGAATAATGTTGCGGAGGGGACTAAGATCGCATACGATGCGACCGCTGCCATACTTCAGATCAACGACGAGACCGGAGAAACGACGGTTCGTGTTGATTTTCGAATTCGCAGCTATGTTTATGCGCAGAAGGTAACGATCCTTTGTGTCGGCTCAGAAGGTGCAACCGAGGTCGAAGTCGTGCCGGATCAGGATCGTGTGAGCGTCGAATTGACGATCCCGCAAAGGGCAATGACCGAAATCTGGTGCCGGATCGAGCCAAGCGCCGGGGATGTCATCCAGGTTATCGATATTTCTCCCGAAGAGATGTTGAAGGAACGGTTTACGGCAAGTGCCGGAAGTGATGGGATATGGGGCTCGGGTGACGGGGAGAGCGATATTTATACGTGGTATGCAAACGCGTATCCGCAAATCCGAAACGAGTACGGGAACGACGAGAAGCTCAAGTTGACGGAATGTGTTTTGCGTTTTGCATACGGAGATCACATTCAGGAATACGACTTAATGGAGTTTCTGGTGGATGAGGGCGGTGTGCAGGTTTATTCGAACGATGAGAATAACTATTCTTTTTCTTTCACAGACAGCAAAGAGAATAACGCCGACGATAGTACATATATTATCGCCCGAGACGGTTACGGAACGGAGTATATTTTCAGATAGAAACGGGATCGGACTTCGATGTTGTCTCAAACGATCGCACACATCGCCGAAAACGGATTGATCGACAGGAAAGGATCATAACAACATGAGCCGGAAGAAGAAACAAAGAATCGGACCGATCGCTTTATTTTGGATGGTCATGTGTATTTTACTTTCCGTGTGCGGATGTATGCGGGGAAACGTGTCGACGGGATCAGAATCATACCGGATCATTTATACCACAGACCGGGGAATCTTTACGATCAATTCCGACGGGTCTGACACAAGGAAGATCGCCGATGAGGGCAAGGGGATCGTCGTGTCGCCGGATGGAAGTCGCATCCTTTACAAGACCGAGACAACGCTAGAGGACGGTGAACTACATTGCGTAAATATCGACGGATCTGGGAGTATAGTTCTGGCTAAGCTGGATTATTGCTCCTATGTGGAGTACGAATTCTCCCCCGACGGATCGCAGGTTCTGTATGAAGCCGGATCAAAGGTATATTTGATCAATTCGGATGGAACCGGCCAGTTCCTCCTGGCAAGCGGAAGTCATTCCACGTTTTCCGCGGACGGAACCCGCGTGTATTATGTCGATGCTCATGAGGAGAAGGCAGAAAACGGACTTATGAAGCAAATCGTTGATGATGGCTTCTGTTCAATTTGTCTGGATGGGACTGATAAGAACGCCTTGTTGGATTCTGCATTACTTGCGCAATCCTCCTGGGTGCCGATCTATTCACCGGACAAAAGCCGGGTTCTAATACCGTTCTCCAGCTCCGGGAATTTGAGTTGTGATAGCGCTCGAATTTTTGACGGGAAGGGGCAGTTATCGGAAATTATTTATACTCATATAGATGTGTATGATACGGATATGGGGATCCTTTTCTCACCGGATGGGTCAAGCCTTCTATCTTGTGATGATTCCTACATGGCTGATAGATTTTTCTTGTCAGATTCGGATGGGAAGAATGTAAGGTACTTCAGCTTATCGACGGAGAAAATAACCAATATATACGATCCGGCATTCTCTCCGGACAGCAAATCATTCGTTTTTTGCGCATGGACGGAATGGAACCTGGGAAATCATGATATCTCTTCCATCTCGGGGGATTCCTTCTCGAAATCAATCATTAGGAGCAACGCGCAAGGGGTTGGCGAGCGAAATATCTATGTGAATCCGGTCGAGGGATATGATCCGAAATGTCTGACAAGCGGAATCTTCGCGCGATCTCCGATGTATACGCCGGACGGGTCGGAGATTGTGTATATCGTCGCGGAGCGAACGGGAAATAATCCGGATGATTACCAGGAATTTATCTGCATTATGAATGCGGACGGTTCCGATCAGAAGCAGATCATCTGCGCCGGGAAGATCGAAGAAATGTACGTTATAACTTCTAACGCATGATAAGCCTCGTTTGCATAGGATGAAGCCGGATGGCAGTGATGCCCGTTGCGGATTCGGAAGGAGCAAAGATTGCACGATAATCAGTATGAGATCAGAAGCGTTGCCCGCAAATCTCTGAAAGGGAAATACGGGACCGCGATCCTCGCGGGCTTGCTGACGAGCCTTCTCGGCGTGTCGGTCACCGGTCTATATTTCGGGCTCCGGACCGTATATGACGGAGCGAACGAATTTCTCGCAGTTCGCCGCACACTGTCAGGCGGGTCGTTCTCGTCATTGACGGATATCCTGATGGAATATCTCGATGCATGGACAATCATAAACACGTCGTCCTTTACGAGTGTTCACTGGATCCTGCTACTGGTCGCCGTTCTTCTGCTCTCGATCCTGTCAGTACTACTCGTCGGCGGGCTCACATTGGGGTATGCCCGGATCAATCTCGCCATTGCTGACCGGTCCGGTGTTCACTTGAGGGACCTTTTTTCGCAGATGAGTAGGAAGCGGAATTTTGCCGGATTTAAGCTTGTGTTTTTCCGTGGTCTTCTGGTCTCACTCGGAAGAATCGTCGGGGCTGCGATCGGGGCGATTGCAGCGATTGCAGTATGTTCGCTATTATGGATTCTCATGAGTGAATCAATCAACAACGCTGTATTCTGGTGTATCCTCATCCTATCCACGGCGGGTATGTTGGCTGGCGATATCTTCGTCAATCTCCGATACGCCTTTGCTCCCTACGTGATGTGCGATGATCCCGAGATCAAGCCAACGGACGCGCTGGATCGATCGGCGCAACTCTTAGCCGCTTATAAGAATTCCCTGTTTCAACTTGTCCTTTCATTCATCGGATGGTTTGCGCTCGGCGTCGTCACCCTGGGATTGGCTTCGTTGTGGGTGCGCCCGTACTTCGAAGCAACGATCGCGAATTTTTACCGTATTATTCTTCGCGAAAAGAACGAATCAGAAGAAGCTGTCGAGTAATATCGGTTACGTTACAATTCAAATATGCATAGCGAGAATCGGCCGGGCAAATCAGGCGAGGTACTCGGGATGTTAGACCTTTTTTGGAGCGGATATCTTATATATTATCTTATCGGGATTGCACTGATGATTTACGGATTTGCACCTTTTCGCGATGCGTATAAGGCAAGGAGATGTGACGTATCGGACAGGGGCATCACATAGTAATACGTATAAAATGGCGGGGTTTGGCCATTTTTATCGGTAATCATTGAATAAAAAAGGCTCTTTTTCGATTCGTTTCATTATCGACTATATATATCAATATCGTAATTTGCTGATGATTATAATGCTCATCGTCGAAAAAGACTGTTTTTACACACTCTAATACGTATAAAAATCATCGAGATGGTCATTTTTATCGGTAATCATAAGCATATATCTATCAATAACTGCCCTATCATTGCAAAATTAACCGCAATCCGTGCTGCCAACCAATGCAGAATTAACCGCAATCCAGGCCGCCAAACGACAACCCCCCTATCATTGCAAAATTAACCGCAATCCAGGCCGCCAAATGTCAAACCGGATCGATTCAGACTCCTACGAAAGAGATGCTCCTATTACTCCGCCTCAATTCTCATAACCGATATCTCTTCCCAGTCGGCGTCTTTTACCAGCAGATAGATGCTGCCGTCTTCGGCGAGGAAGTAGCTGAAGGCATCCGCATAGTAGGAGGCGTCGTCGCCTTGATCCGAGACAGCACAGAAGCGGCAAATTTCGATGGCGTCGTTTTTCACGGACATCTCGACATAATAGAGCTGACCGTCGATATAGCGGATGCGGTCACGGTAGGCTACCGTATACCTGTCGAAATCAACCCAGTCGGTGATTTTCGCGGATTCGGAGCTTGTTCCGATGTGGTCCACGCTATCCGTATCCCAATAATATAGGGCGAGTGTGTTGTCGGTCTCGTCAAAGGATGCGCTGTACACGAGGGACACGATCGGATTCAGGTGGGCGAGCATATTGGCGTCATCGTCCAGATTGATCATCCAGAAGTCCTGCTTGCCCGTCTCAGTCCTTTGGGAGCAGAGGAGCCAGTTGTTATTGATATCGAGACACTCGAATTGCGCGGACACCATTTGGTCCGGCATGAAGAAGTCCGCTTCCATAAAGACCTCTTCGGAACCGGATGAGACGTCATAGCACATGATCGAAGCATAATCCTCGTCATTGTTGTAATACTGGTAGTAGAAACAGTCTTTGTACGCCTTGATCTCCAGAACCTGATAGTCCGTATCGTAATCATAATCTTCGCTGCGAACCACGGTAACCTCTTTCGTCTCGTGGTTGTAGCACTTCACCGCGAACTCGTCATCCGTCAATTCGGTCCAGGCCGTGAAGCCATCACCGCAGGCCATGTTCTTGATATAGAAGTCATCCGCGTCATAGACGACATTCATCTCGTCGGTCGAATCGCTGACGGAGATCTTGCTGTACGAGTGTTCGAGATCCTGAAGCAGATAGACAAATTTGCCGTCATCACTGATCGCAAACTGCACCGGAAGCATGTCCTTGTCATCGAAAACAGCCACTTCCTCAGCCTCGAGATCATACTTCTCCACATCCTCAGACTTCGCATCCTCAGACTTCGCATCCTCAGACTTCGCATCCGTGTCGCCAAAGTGATCCTTCTCGCTCTTGGGAAGGAATATCACGCAAGAGGAAAGAACTGCCGTCGCCAGAGCCAACAGAATTAGGCTGATGAATAGCTTCTTCATTCGACTTCCTCCAATATTTTATTACCATGGATAGCAGGAGCATTTCTCGCGAAAAGAATCGAGGCTCGAGGTCAGCCCACGCAATTAGTGAAAGAGACGTCGATGATCGAAATGTGCGTCATCTTCTGATAAAGCGAGCTCCGCCAATTCATCCATGTCAAGAAGAGCGTTCTCCACCAATTCATCCATCGGATCATGGAGAAGATTCATATCCACCGGTTTATAGTCGGTGCTCGTGTTGTCATGCCCGCAACTCGGGCATTTCAAGCTCGTCTTGAGATTGTAACCACATTCATCACACAACATAGCGACCCTCCATCTCGAGCGAAAGCGCAAACGTCAATAAGACCTATTTCGTTGAGTATAACATAATCATAGACATAGAAAACAGCAAGGATCTACAGATCCACCATGTAGCGAATCCTCTGTCCCGGCCCTCGCGAGAAGCACCGATCTTTTGCTGATGTGAAACGTACATCATCAGGTGATATAATGAGCGCAACATCACATCATGTAACTTCTCGCCGATTATATGGAGGTGGCTCATGGCTCGTCAAAAGCTTCGCATTCTCTCGCTCGTAATGTTGCTCCTTTTCGCGTTCACAGTGTTGACCGGATGCATTTTCCTCCCCCGAAGGAGTGACGACTCTGATCCGACAACCCGTGTGCATGAGGACAGCGACGAAGAGGAGGAGACGGGGCTGGAGTCGGAGTTGGAGTCGGATACAGAGTCGGAGGACGCCACGGATGTACCCCATATCGGAATTGCGATGCCGACCTCTCAAAGCTATCGCTGGCTGCGAGACGGGAGTAACATCGAGAGTCAGCTGGAAGATGCGGGTTATGACGTGACCCTCGTTTACGCGGAGAAGGATCTTGATACGCAGATCGAACAGATCGATGAGATGGTCGACGACGGGTGCGGGATTCTGATCGTCGCCCCGGTCATCGGATACGGACTCGAAGGAGCCCTGGACCGGGCCAAAGAGAAGGACGTTACGATAATCGCCTTTGACCGCCTGCCGCTGGAAACCGAGTCGGTGGACTACTACATTACTTATGACAATTTTGCCGTCGGCCAGCAACAGGGCGAATATATCATCGAGGCATTGGATCTTGCGAACACGGACGGACCTTACAATATTGAGCTTTTCGCCGGCAGTTACGATGACTGGAACGCGGATGTTTACTATGAAGGAGCCCTTGATGTTCTGGAGCCGTACATGGACAGCGGTAAACTTGTCGTCGTGTCCGGCGAAACGAAATTCCGAACCGTCGCAATTGATTTGTGGGATACAGTGAACGCGCGCGAAAGGATGGAACTCCTGCTGTCCGAATACTACGCCGACGGGAGGCATCTGGACGCCGTTCTGGGACCGAATGACTCCGTAGCGCTCGGAATCGTGGACGCTCTGATCGCAGCCGAAGTTGCTGACGGCGCCGACTGGCCGATCATAACCGGCCAGGACTGCATGCCCGAGAACGTCATTAATATCATCGAAGGCAAACAGTCGATGTCTGTGTTCAAGGACACCGATACCCTCGTCGCGGAACTCGTGATTATGGTAGATAAGGTCGTGTCGGGAGAACTCGAGGAAGAGTATTTCGAGGGCTTCTTCGACAATGAGGCAAAGGACGTCCCGACCAAGTTCTGTCCCGCGTTCGTGGTTGATGCCACGAATTACAAAGAACGTCTGATCGATACGGGATACTATACCGCGGCCGATTTGATAGCGGACTAAGCGGATATCTACCTGCCAGTCTCAATTTCATTCGCGAAAAGACCGCAATACCCGTGCGGTTACTTGGCGTTCGGCTTCTCATCCACCGGTACTATGGGGAATACCTCTATGTTTCTCGTGCCTTTCTCGCTGATTTTCCCAAATCCAAGGAGAAGTCCGGCTAAATCCAGGTCGGTGATGTTCATGGGTGTTTCATCTTGCGAGGGAGTGGTCTCGCCCCTTCGTTGCAAAGCATCCTGGATGATGGCGTCGAAAACCGCTCGATTTACTCCGACTTCCGTCTCCTCACCGAAAGCGGTTTTGATCCATACATTGAATTCCTTGTCATAGGGAGTAACTTGCGTCACGATCACATCCAGTAGCTGATAACCGCCGTTCAACAATTTCCTTCTGCGCCTTACGAAGAAGAGCATGGGTAAAAAAATCATCGACTCGATCACACCCACTAGAATGAAAATTGCCAACCTTCTATCCGCTTCGATGGTACCGTTTAGCACCATAATGATTGGCACGAGCGGTATCGCTGCGAGAATCACCATCATGATACAAACAAAAGGTCGCTCTTTGCGATGTTGCTTTTGCGCCCACGCGGCAATCATCTCCGCCTCGGATGGATTCGGAACTCTCCAACCATTCTTGATGAGTGGCTTCAAGTACTGCGCAGAAAGGTTTTTGCCTGTGGATGGACGTTGGGCACTCGAATCATTATCCAATGGTAAATCCTCCTTCAAATCTCGTTGCTGCGATTACTTCACATCAGACACAAAAACTATTTCCATATCTCCATCGACAAATCCGACACCGACACCTTATTTCCCCCGCCCCTCCGCAATCTCATGCAGCATCCTCGAGAACTCCTCCGACCGAGATTCCAACAGCCCGTGCGTCGCGCCCGCCATGATGAACATCTCCTTGTCCGGCGCCTTCACCTCGTCGAAATACTCCTGCGCCAGCACGTAGTTCGTCTGATAATCCCGATCTCCATTGATGTTGTAGTAGGGCACGGCGTATTCCGTCTTGCCGAGCAGGGAGAACTTGCTGAATTCATCAGAGAGGATGAAGTCCATGTACACCGAGTAATCCGAATTCAGGTAATTCACGAAGTCTCCGATCGAATAATAGGGATTGAATATACACGTCAGCGGCAGGTTATAATCCGTTCCTTCCGCCATCATGCCATAGCCGTACTTCTGCAGAAGCTGATTGCGCGTAACCAGGTGCTCCTTCGTCAAATGCTCCGGCGAGAGGAGCCCGAGGCTCTCCAAGCCCTCCGCGTCATCGCCGACCCACTCCACAGCGACCTCTCGAAAAGCAACTTCATTCTCGTTCATATCGACCATCTGCCCGGTCCCGATGTACGCGTCATATAGCTCCGGATAGGTCAGCGCCAGGTTCGCTCCGAGATACGTTCCCCAGGAGTGGCCCAGCAGCGTGAGCTTCTCCTTGCCCAGATAGTCCAGCAGAAACGTCGTCATATCCAGCCCGTCATCCATGAACAGATCATACGTCAACGCGATGCCGTTCTGCGCCGCATCGTAACTCTTGCCGCAATTCCGCTGGTCCCAAGTCACGACCGTATAGACATCCGCCCATTGCCGCGTAAAAGCGTAATCATAAGGACTCGTCGCCGACCCGGGCCCGCCGTGCAGATACAGCAGCACCGGATTATCGAGATCCTCCCCATAGATGCTGATCCACTGCTTCGTCCCGTTGATCTCCACGAACATGGACTCATTCACGCCGCCCTCCGGCACCGCCGCGTTCACCCTCTGCCCGACAAACCGCACCGCGAAAAACAGGACGATCAGGCCAGCAAGGACGAGAAGGATATTCCGAACGATCTTTAGAAACTTGTTGCCGGTACTCTTCATCTTTATTCTCCTGCGTCGGGAATTTCTATTTCCGGATACTCTGCTTTGACTGAAGCATAGAAAGATCGTAACGCTTCTTCCTTCGAAAGGCCATCATTCGGATAGCCGTAGCAAAGCATATATAAGAATTGATGTTCAACTTTCCAGTCATCTTTCTGGTCATACGGAACGCGGACCTCACGTGCGATCCGGTCATAGACTTCATAGGGATTCTGATCTCCGAAGAAGGCGACTATTTCCGGATCTGCCCGGTCCATAACGTCTGCCATTACCGTAGCGCTGCTGACCATGGATCCGCCGGATATCGCGAGATCCGGTTCAATTTCCGGATCGATTCGCTTCAGATAATCGTTCGTGTAGACACCTGTGAAAATGTTCGCGAGTGTCTGTTCATTTAGCGTGACAAATTCGATGAAGCGTAAAGCTTCTTCTTTGTTTTTCGATTCTTGCATAATGCCAAGATATGTCTCCCCACCACCATCAAACGGTATCGGCCCCGGGATTGCCGCCCAGTCGCCTGTGGTTGTTACGGGAGCGTGATAACTATATTCGATGTTTATCTCTGCCGCCAACCAGGCGTAGCCCCAGGACGGAAGGAAATAGGAGAACACTTGAAAGGGACGATCATACGATTCATCATTCATATGATCTTGCATCGTGGCCATCCAATTGTTTGAATAGGGAACATAATAATGATCCCATGATGCGGTGAATCCCGAGTTGCTCATCTGAAGGGATATATCCATCAATTCTTGAAGACTCGGCGGAATCTGCAGACGGCCATCGATGATCCAGGGCTGCTCGCGAGCAGCTGCAAACATGTCGAAGAGATCGGCGCCGGAATTCATGAGAAGGGTCCGGCCATCCGACTTCTCCTTGATGATCTCGGCCGAGAGGAGGAGTTGATCCATATCGCAGAAATATTTCTGGACCTCTTCCGGATCGTCCGTGCCGAAGTATTCCTTCGCAAGACTCCGGCGATAGAACATAGCGCCGGAATAGACATTACATGACAACGCCCGAAGAATGCCGTCGGAGGACGTTCCCATATCCAGAACCGAAGGATAGGTTTGCACCAATTCTGTCTGCGGACGCAGACTCTCCAAGCTGTCAAAATAATGATCATCCACGAATTTCTTCAAGTAATCCTCAGAAACACAATAAACATCCGGAACCTCTCCCGTTCCTACCGCGTTGAAGATGTCTCCGGGAAAAACAATGGATGCTTCGTAGTATGGATCCGGTGCGTATTCAAAGGTAACCGCAACATCCGGATTCGCCTCCTGGTATACGAGAGCAAGTGCTCGAATATCTGAATTATTAGCCCAAATCGTAAGCTCGCGTGAAGGCGACTTCATGGTCTGTGTGGAGGAGACCGTCTCATCACCCGTCAAACTGGCGGTCATACTGCCGGCATCGCTCGTTACTTCTATTTGCTCGGTTAACGCGGACGAATCTGCAAAGGATTCCCGTGACGAGGAAGAAAGCGGTGCGACGAGATTATCGCACCCGACAAGATTGCAGCAAAGAAGAAGGATCACAACAGGATATACGAAACGACGATGGGTGCGCATGGCAAATCCTCCTTGCAATTTGAAAAAAATGTATCCATTCATCCGCCGCGAGAATGCCGAAAGCGACCGAACATCATCCTCCGCCGAGCATTGGAATATTACCCGGCCGGCGAATATGTCTCTTGTAGTATCGCAAGCCATTGTCCGTTTAATCTAACGGAAAACTTAAGCTTATCTTAAGCTTAAAAAAAGAGGTCGTCTGTTCACGTCCCGCTCTCTACAATCATCGCCATCGAAGCAATTTCTGTCATTGCACCGAACTCTGGAGATAAATATACTATAAGTGGCACGTATTGTGATGCTGCATTTCTAAGGAGACGTCATGAAGCATAAAGCACCGTTTTTTGGTTCAATCGCGATGGTTGTGGTTGCGGGTTCGATCGCGTTGATTGATCATTTCGTCATCGACCTGCCGGACATCGCGACCGTTGTGGCCGGAATCTTTATGATGGTCGGAATGGTCATCATCGTTTACAGCACGGCGCGAACGCTCTTGCATAAGAAGACGTTTGTATATAAGAATCAAGAGAGCATGGAACAGATTCTCTCCTTCTACGACCGCTCTCTTGCCTCTCTACAGGTTGATATTGAGGAAGAATATGTTCAAACTTCTTTTGGCAAAACACATGTCGTCTATGCAGGCGACAGAACGAAGAAGCCTTTGTTTACGCTGCATGGCGGAAACGGAATTGCTCCACTAAACATCCGCTTGTTTCTTCCGCTACTCAGTGACTACTGCCTGATTTCACCTGATGTTATCGGCATGCCGGGAAAGAGCGAACCATTTCGGAACCTGAGCACAAAGGGCGACGATTATGGGACATGGATAACGGAGATCCTGGATGCGCTGCAGATCGATCGCGTCATGTTTGTCGTATCGTCGTACAGTTGCGCAATGATGTTGTCGCTGGCGAAGGTTCATCCCGATCGAATCTCCAAAGCCGTCCTTCTCGTTCCGTCGGGCATTGCCCACGGACCGATGCACAAGATCATGTGGGACATGGCCATCCCGTTTATGAAGTACTACTTCCGACCCTCGCGAAAAGCACTGCAAGGTATCATGGACACCATGGTGTCCGAAGGCGACGATATGTGGCGCGAGTTCCTGGACTTGATGATGACCTGTTACAAGATGGAGATGCGCCCGCCGCGTGAGTTCACGAAGGCCGAACTCTCCGGCTTCAACTCGCCAATACTTCTCATCGCCTCTTCGGAAGATGTGTTTTTCCCGGACAACAAGGTATTTCCCCGGGCAGATCAGATCTTCCCCGGACCCATCCGCAAGATGCGAATCTCCGGCAAGCACCTTCCTTCCGCGAGAACAATGGCCGATGTTTGCAAGGCGATTGTAGCGTTTGATGCAGAGCACAAATAGGAGAGGGCAAGCAGCTGATAAGCAACGTAATTTATATCTTCAGTAACATCCCGTCAATGCAGAATCTGCTCGAGTATCGACGGATCCTTCAGCTTCTTATCCTCCGCGAAAAGCACGACTTTGGAGAGAATCTCGGCGGTCTTCGGATCCTCGTCGAGGAATGGCAGAAATAGGCGGCCGCGCGACTGCGTGTGCACGGGTAGGACGTTGATCTGAGCTCCTCCGATTTGATGGACGACGCCGCTTCCGAGATGGATGGAGTACTCGGCGCGGGATCCTTGAACAATGGCGAAGTTCTTCTGGAGCGTAACGTTGGTCAGGCGGAAGAGGGGCAGGCTGAAGGATACAATCGCAGAGCGCATCTCAATTGTGGAATGGCTGGTTTCGGGGTCGACGCCGCCGGCATGCGCCACGCTCACGGCAAGATCCACGTCGCGCATCACTTCACTGAACAGAATCTCCGGAATCTCGGACAGGTTGACGGCCTGCCCGGTCTTGCGATGGGAGAATTCGACCCATTCGAGTGTGGGGGCGAGGATGTCACTCGGGGAGAACCAGTCGGCCATGGCATAGATCCTGGCGACAAGATTCTCATTGTAGAAGACTTTCTGCAGACCGTCTTCATAATCAGCGATCCAGCGACGTCCTTTGAGAACGGCGACTGTCTTCTGCGGATTGATCTGATTCCCGGAATATCGCAAGGAGTGCAGCGCGTCCTTCTCATCTTCGGTCTTGAGGTAGAGCTCGCGAAAAACCTGTTTGAACGGCTGCGCGATGGATTGCGTGTATAGGTATTGTTGATACGCTGACCAGATACCCAATGAGTACAGATCGAATGGATGCGCAATTCGTACCAGTGTATCCGCTGAGACGGGAATCTCCCGGCCTTGGGCATCACATAGGACGTCGTGACGAAGGAACCCGGCGAGAGGCTTCGCTCCCTGCAAGTCCGTGACAAATACGAGAGGACGAACCAACGGTCCGATCACGGGGTTCTTCTCGAGCATCGCGAATTCGGATACACGGAAAACGGTCTTGTTCTCCATGGCTTGCTCGAACATTTTCCTGCTCCGGGAATACTGTTGTTGCAGCTCCTTATTGAACGCAGCGATCTCGATGTACTGCGGATTCTTCTTGATCTGTGCCGGAGCGGAAGCCAAGGTTTTCCCGGCGCGTTGCCAGACGAGCGTCGCTTTTCCCTCTTCGGAAACATGAATGGACACGGTCGTGTTCTCGATGTCGATTCCTTCAAAAAAACCGGCGTTTGCGCTGAAGAGCTCGTTCTCCATCTGGATGGTTAATCGCATCACGTCGGAGTATCCGGCGTTGAGGGCCAGATTTGCCAACGCGATTTCGACGGCTTTTGACTCGCTGGCTCGTCTCTGCGCACCGAATTGTTTGCTGTCCTTCAGGAATTTCTGCAGGAAGCGGTAGCGGTCGAGAAGATCAGCGCCCTCGTCTCGAAGGGGGATCAAGGAGTAGCTGATCAGAAGATCTTTGTTGCGTTTGTCGAGAATCTCCGCGGCGGTTTCCTCAAGATTGAATTTTCCGGTTACGGCGTCGGCATATTTCTGTGCGCGGGAATGCTTCGAACCGGTGGTGATGTATTTCGCGCTCTTGTAGAACTTCTGGAAAAGCGCATCGCCGACGGTGGCGTAGGCTTCTTTGAACCAGTTGATATCGAAGGCGCCGTTATTGAGATCCTCGGTGGATATCGGCGTGAATTTCGCGATGCGGGCTGTCAGCTCTTCGTCGAATGTCTCATTCATGTGGGCCATGAAGTAGTAACAGCATGAGCGGAATCCCTCGTGCTCGAGAGTATCCCCGATGAGGTCGACCCATTGTGGGGCGTACATCGCGGCTTCGATCAGCCGAAGCTCCGTGAGATCTTTTCGCTCCGGCATCGCGCGCAAGGTGTCGGCCGTATCCGTGGGAAGAGGGTAGCAGACTTTCAACAGGTGACTCAGCGAGTCCTTCTTGGGAACGGGTTGCGATCGGGAGCCGGAGAAATAGTAATACCGATTGCCGCGAGACAGCTTCTCTTCGTCGAGGGCCAAGAGGATCGAGACAAAGTAACGAAGTCCGAAGATGCGATGAATCGACGGAATCTGACGGGAGAAAAGGGTCTCCCTGTCGCCGCGGCGTAACTCGATGGATAAGATGGTCTCGACGGCACGCATATAAAGGACCTGTGCATCTGCCGCGATGGGAGATCTCTCTGCTAAGGCTTCGACACTCAAAGCTTCGGACTCATTTATTCCTAGGTTACCATAGAGATTTCTCCTCTCATACGGTGTAAGATTATCCCGGACTACAGAGGAAAGCAGCTTAAGTGAGTCGCTCAGATTCAGTTCCTCGAAAAGAGCCTTGCATACGTTATCCTCCGAGAGGAGTCCCAAACGTTTTGCACGAATATAATGCAGAATGTTGATTCCTACGCTCCCTTGCTTTGCTGTCATGTAAGAATATGCTGCGGGGTTATCGGACACTTTCCGACGCGTTTTCCATATCTTGCGGTCTAGGGTATGAAGAAGAGGAAATATGGAAGAGAAGATCTTGTCATCCGGGCTCTGCAGCAAGGAATATATGAAGGGACGAAGTATGGGCTCATTTGTGATATAGGATATACTTTTCCCCCATTTCCGATCGATTACCATGCTCATGTCGGCATCTGTCTTTGCGTTAATTCCTTGAAGAACGGCACAGGCAAGCAGGGCCAGGACCGATTCATCTTTATATGTATCGAGGTAGGCATCGAGTAGGGTTTTGATATGTTTCTGATATTTGGGTCGAACCGGATCTGCCGTAAAGAGCGTCGGCCCGAAAACAGATAGGAAGAGAACCCGGAATGCTTGGTGTTCCGGTTCGATGAACATAGCCATCCAATAGACATAGACTTGAAGAAGCGTTCCGTAATCGTGAATCTCCTCCTGATAGAAAGTTCTCCAAAGATCTGCGCAAGGGAGCTTGTCGAGTCCTACGGTGAAAGAATCATAGGAGATAATACCAAACCGGTCGCCGAGAAGGTAGGCTTCGCTGGATAAAGATGTACGGTATTCCAGCTTCGCGTTCGCCACAAACAATGCATCTAACTTCACAATGACTCCGCGCACCTTCTCGGATGTAGCATTCTTCTTGCTTCCGAAAATTGACTGAAGGATCGTTTTTTTCTCCTCACCGAAAAATTTGCGCAGTATTCCCGTATCGGTTTTCTCCGCAGGAAAATAGATGACGGCTTTGGGATTGTATAGTCCCAACCCCTCTGTAGAAAGAATTTGAGCAGATTTGGTATCCCCGCTAATTTCTTCGA
>Ga0209373_10001765_pt1 | contig 24121 bp, 14 predicted proteins | sample Higcelweek5metaG_FD_187173 | JGI IMG/M metagenome (GOLD analysis project Ga0209373, IMG submission 187173) | Freshwater pond sediment microbial communities from the University of Edinburgh, under environmental carbon perturbations - High... | ecosystem: Environmental > Aquatic > Freshwater >... | reverse complement strand
GGTAATTTATTTTCGAAAATATCGGTATAAAAAGCCATTTGCTCAGCTTGCTGCTCAACAGGCAATTTTTGAATTTCGCCTGCATACATTTTCATGTATTCCTGAGCTCTTGCTTCGTCCTGCGATGAATAGAAGCTGGTGAATGAACCCGGTGAAAGCCAGAACAGAAGCGCAATTCCGCCGGTGAGACCGAAGGCAATATATAATGCTCTCATTTTTAGTTTCAAGCGGTCGGCATTCGACACCAGTTCATGAACACCCAGCACAAAAATAAATGGGATTGCCAGTTCAGCGATTACAAGCCACATTGAAGGGGTTCGGAATTTATTGTACATCGGAATATTATCCACAAAGAAATCGGACAAGGCTGTGAAATTGCCGCCCCAGGCCAGCAAAACACTTAATGCCCCGGCAATAAACAGGGGCCATTTAAGACGGTGTTTTGAAATTATGAGACCCAATACAAACAAAAACATAACAATTGCGCCAACATAGACCGGGCCTGACGTTCCGGGTTGCTCGCCCCAATACTGTGGCCAGCCGCCGACAACTTGTTTCATTTGCTGATCATCGACTTTTTTCAGCAAATCTTTGTTTTCTAATTCAATGGGTTTTGAAGCACCACCGGCATAATTTGGGACAAGAAACGTAAATGTTTCACCAATGCCGTAGCTCCAGCCATATATGTATGATTTCTCGAGACCTTTTGAATCGTTTGCGTCTTTCTTGGTCAATTCCGATTTACCACGAATGGTTTCTTTCGAATATTCGTATGAAGTATATAAAGTAGAGAAATTCACGCCAACTGCCAAAATGAGCCCGACCAACAACACACCGGAAGCCAGAAAAAATCGTTTGATTTGCTTGTCGATGATGGCCCATGCAAGTTCAAACACCACAAAAATCAACACTACAAAAGCGAGATAATACGTAATCTGAATATGATTCGCCGCAATTTCAAGTGCCAGAAAAAAGGCAGCCATTAAGCCACCGAGCGTGTATTTGCCGCGATAGGTCATGTACACCGAAATAAGATATGGAGCCATGTAGGCAATTGCATGTGCTTTTGCATTGTGTCCTACAGAGAGAATGACAATGAAATAGGACGACAGCGCAAAAGCCAGTGCACCTGCAATTCCCGCCCAGACATTTAGTTTCAGCACACGTGTAAACAACAGAAATCCGGCAAAACCGATAAACATAAATCCCATAAAAAACGGGAGAAACAAACGCATGAATTTATCGACCTGCAGAAAAAGATTTCCTACATGTTTAATGGTAATCATGTAAGTAGGCATCCCGCTAAAAACATTCTCGGCCCAGAAAGCCTGTTCGCCTGTTTTCTCATAATAGTCGCGGGCTTCGGCCGAGTTGGCATTCCAGCTTACAACGTCATCCTGTTTCAGCGTTTTGCCCTCCAGAGCGGGTTGAAACAAAACAATCATTACGATGAAAATAACACCCAACGCAACCAGGTAAGGTGTAAGATTCTTCATATTCAATTTCATAACATGTGGTTTATTGAACAAAGGTAAAAATAATCGGAAAATATTGCAGCTGAATTCCATGCAAATATTGAAACTCATGAAGCTGTGTTTGCCTCAAATACATGAGACTTCAATCAGCTGTTCCATTCTTTTAACTTCGGTAAAACAGGTTGCAATTCTCTCAGACGCAAGAACACTCCTTGATTGCTTGTCATCCATTGATAAAGAAAGAGCGCTTTTAACGACATTCTGAAAATCCTCGTCCGTTCTTTTCAACATAGTAAAGCCCGTGTTCCCAGTAATGACAGGCATTGCTCCAACAGGGGATGAAATTGGAATACAGCCTTGCGACATTGCTTCACATAAAGCATTGGGGAATCCTTCAGATATTGAAATTTGCAGTACAAACTCATTTTCAGAAAACAATCTGGTCACTTCTTGGGGTTTTAATGGCCCAATCAAACTAACGTTTTTTGGAATAACAGGAAAATACTTTTCCACATTGCTTACTCCACCAATGGTAAAAGCAGCATCCGGGAAATAGGCTGCGTTTCGCAAAATCACATCAATTCCCTTTAGCAGAAAGCGCTCCTTTGTATTGCAAAAGGCGAGGAGGACAAAGGAATTTCTTTTTCTGTTTTTGTTTATATCAGAAGACAGTGGTGCCTCATATCCATTGTAAATAACCCTGACATTCGTTTCTATTTTAGGAAAGTAGTATTTTATTCCTTGTAATGATTCATCATAAAATGAGTTTTTAAAATGCACTAGAGAATCATCAACAGGGCAGATGACAGAAGCATGTTTAAACGACCATCCAATCACTTTTTTCAATACGGGTTTTCTCAGGCTTCCATAGTTAATAGCTGGGTACGAAACACAATCCGTTCCTCCTGCAATGATAATCACTTTGCGCTTCAACAACTTACCAACAATAGACGGATTTAAACTCCAATATCCACCAAACATTACAATTACACTTTGGTAGCGACGAATATGAAACAATAAAAAGAAAAACTGAAAAATAAAACGTATTGGAATCAGATAGGGATTACGATACCAGTTGTCAACACGTAAATCAACCTGATAGAATGTTGACAGTAATCTGATGTCCTTTTCAACAAATGTAGATTTCCCGGGACTTATGTATAATAATCTTGGCATTGCCTGCAAACAAATAATTACAACCTGTTTTTCAGTTTGCGCCAACTGATTTTCCAACCAGGAATTTGATGATAGGTTTCGATCAAATTTGGTGAAGCTTTAAGCATATACAAAACATAATCACTCTCGGCATGAGTCAATGCATAATCCTGCATTTTCACAATGGTAAAACCATGACGGGTGAATTGTGGGAACAACACATCCTGAGTCACCGGCTGATCAATAATCTGTAAAGCGTCCGGGTTTGTTTTTCTCAGATAATGTATGATTTGCGGGTGTGGGATATTGATGAATAAATCAGCGCTTTCGCTGCAATGATCCGATATATTCTGGAAAAGAGTATCGTAACGATCGATGGGAATATGCTCCAGAACATCAGCTATCACAATAAGATCGTACTTTTTTTGTAATGAACAGCGTTCAGAAAAATCGGATTGAATAAAATCAAATCTTGAATCAGTCAAGCGCTTTTTTGCAAAACCAACATTTTTTTCACTAATGTCAACCCCGGTAATACTGGCTTTCGTAAACGTTTTGGCAACAAGCGATGTAAATGTTCCTATGCCGCATCCAATCTCAAGAATCGACCTGATGTTGTGATTTTTTAATTTCGACAATTTTTTGGCTAAAAAATAATGGCGAAGATTTAAACCTGTTTTGACCTGCTTCGAGGAAAAGTCATCGTAGAATTCAGAGACTGAATGCTGATTCTGATTGCTCTCGTTCATAAAAATCGATTTTGAAATATATACTGGCAAAGATACACTTTTCAACTCAATATCAAATACTGGTTGTCCTCAGAAATACACTCACATGACCAATAATCTATCTGAATAGTGTAACAGATCCCTTATTTGATTCCTGAACAAATTCTGTATTCCTATATAGGGAATAATCAGCAATCCAGAAATAAACACCTTCGGGACATTCCCACCCTTTGAAAGTACCATCCCATCCATCGTACATGGAGTTTGACTCAAACAACATTTGACCCCAACGATTGAAAACCATAAGATGAAAATCAAAGATATTTTCGCCCACTCCCGTAAAAACAGGATTTAGATAATCGCCATTTGGCGTAAAAGCATTTGGGAAATATATAGTGCTGATGCAACTGTCAATGGAGATATAAATATCATCTTGAGCCAAGCCACAATCTCCCTGCACAATAATTTGATATAGGCCTTCTTCTGAAATAATTTGATTCACGTTTGTTGATCCATTAGTCCAGAATACACTGTCCCATTGACCTGAAATGATCGGAATTATTGCTATTTGTTCACCCAAACATATAGTAGAGTCAATTGGCAATACCACCTCTGGTACTATCAGGAAATGGGTATTCAAAACAACGGTACTATCACATCCTTCTACTGAAACAAACTGAAATGAATACGCCCCTTCATCAGATATTGTTTGACCATTATATACGATGGATGAACCTGGGCAAAAAGAAGTGTCTAAATTTTTAATAAGGGAATTTAAGAAATATGTATGTAAAACAACGGTGCTATCGCATCCTTCCTCTGAAACAAACTGGAAGGAATACATCCCTTCATCAGATATTGTTTGACCATTATATACAATGGATGAGCCTGGGCAAAAAGAAGTATCTAAATCTGTAATAGGAGAATTTAAGAAATACGTATGTAAAACAACGATACTATCACATCCATCCTCAGACAAAAATGCAAAAGGATAAGCCCCTTCATTCGAAATAGTTTGACCGTTAAACGCGATAGAAGTGCCTGAACAAAAAGTTGTATCAATATCAATATGATATGTTGGCAAGACCTCGCAATACAAGCTATCATTAATTACACAACCCCCAGCGCCAGTAACAGATACAACATATAATCCGGCTTGACTAAGGTTCAGACCGGATGTTATAGCCCCCGTATTCCACATAAAAGAAATCCAACTTCCTTGAACTTGTGCCAGATAAGAATTTCCATCACACAACTGAACTGAATCAGCCACTAGCAAATCCGGCACACTTGAAATGGAAACAATCGTTTCAAGTGTATCAAAAATACCTCCGGGATATTGAACAATTGCATTGACAGTGTATGACCCAGGCCCGGAAAATTGATGAATTGGTGAATTAAGTATTGAAGTGTTTTGAGAACCTGACGCCGGATCACCAAAATTCCAGGAAACACCAGTAATGGATGTTGAATCGGACAGATAAAAATGATATGGGTCGGCATAACATCCGTTTTCAAGAATTGCATTATAATTATTGAAAAAATTATTTTCGATTGTTGTGGGCAGACCAAGTTTCCCATATCCACTTCCAAGCGAAATTGCATTGTCAATCAGATTACACGCAAGTCCAGCAGCGTCAGGATTACTAATAACTGCAAGATATGACTGATCATACTTTACAATGTAGATCTTATTATCAGGTCCTAACTGCATCGCCCCGGTCAGGTAATTTGCGTTGCCGGTAACGAAACCGACAAGTGTTTTTGATGCATTAATGGCCGCCAGGTTGTACGTCGATAAGTCATATTGAAATACGTCGCCCGGGCCAAAGTTTTTTACATACAAATACCTGCTGTTAGGACTGAACTCAAGGCCATAAGCTCCATATGCAAAATTTGTGGTAGTTTGTGTATTGATTAATGAAACTGGATTACTTAAAATTCCGGTAGCATTATCAAATGAAAAAACTTCGTAAAGACTTTTCTGTCGCACGGCTACGGCAATCTTTGATCGATCAGGAGAAACCTTCATATACCCCAGCCAGTTGTCGCTATTCAACCCTCCATTAATATCATGAATGGTTCCTACTGCTGATGTTACAGGAGTTGAGGAAAGCCCGGACGCAGTTAGTAAATAGGCATAAAACTCATTGTTGTTCCAACCATGACAAATAACCCATATATCAGATCCATTAGCATGCTTGACAGCGACAACTTTTTCAACAACAGGAGTCCTTATTGGCGTATTCTTATTAATAACATCCCCCAATCCAGAATTTAATGTCATATCAACAATAGAATACCTGAAACCATCAGCCTCTACTTCTTTTGCAACCGTGAAAACATAAAAAAGTGTGTTTGATCCAGGCTTAGGAACAATTACAGCACTTTGTGTTGCACTCCAACTTCCCTTTAACCCATAACCATTGGCCATTTGTACATGGTTTTTATTATACACGTAAGTACCATCTGTATAAAACAACAACAGCCCAGAAATGTTACTTATAGTGGCACAGCCTTCAAATGTGTTTAATTGACCATTAGCAAGTGCGCTTGGAGGAGTGGTGTTAAAAGTAATTCCAGCATGATTTCCAAAATACCAGTTATTATTATGATTCTGGCCATTTGAGATCACTATTAATAATAACAGAATGATAAAATAAACAGCCTTCATTTGAATTCTTCTTATTTTAGTTAGCAAATATACAACTAAAAACGCAATATTCGGAAAATATTTATGAAAAAACTACTTGATCACATCTCATTTCCCAGCAGTGTTTTTCAATAAGAAAGGCATATTCCTTATCCAACAAAGTTCAATGGCATTTCATGAACCTGCTCCTAACATTACACCAATTATTGTCAAAATGATACTGTCAATAAGCAAAATTCTTCCTTTTTGTGTCGTTTTCTGAGTTCTTTGAATTTTCTTATTACTGTTTTCAGAGTTTTTTTTCTTAAATTAAAAAATTACGCATTTTCACAGAAAATCAAATTCCGAACCTACCACAATTTGACGATAATGCGTTTTTTTACTCAGCTATTATAAATTAAATCACCAAAAACACAATTAAAACAAACAACATTATTGAAAACCCGCACAAAATCGTGGACTTCCATAAAAATCAAAAATTATTAATTCGTTAATCCTGTTTTAGTAAAAACACTTACGCAACCATATATCTATCTGAATAATGTCACAGAACCCTTGTTTGAATCCTGAACAATTTCAGTATTTCTATACAGCGAATAATCAGCGATCCAGAAATACACCCCTTCGGGACATTCTCTACCTTTAAAAGTTCCATCCCAGCCATTGTCCAATGAATTAGATTCAAATAACATTTGCCCCCACCGATTGAAAACCATAAGATGAAAATCAAAAATATTTACTCCAACGCCTGTGAATACAGGATTGTGATAATCGCCATTCGGCGTAAAAACATTTGGAAACCAAATCTCACTGATACAACTGTCATAAAGAACAGAAATTTCATCCTCATCACTGCCACATTCACCATCCACTTCTATTGAATAAAATCCATCTACCGATATCAATCTGGCTGCTCCAGTATAGCCATCTGCCCATGAAAATGAATCCCACGACCCACTAAAAACGGGGTTAATGTATAATTCCTGACCTAAGCACAAAATGGTATCAGCGGGGAGCTGCACCTGTGGTGCCTCAACAGTCACTGCATTCAAAACGATGATGCTGTCGCATCCCGAACTGGTCGAATAGGAGAATGTATAAAAGCCATTTGTGAAAATGGTCTGCCCTTCAAACAAAATTGAAGAACCTTCGCAAAACACAGTGTCAACCTGAGTATTAAAAGTGCTTCCAAAAGAACAATAGATTGAATCTGAAACCTGACAACCATTATTATCGGTAACAGTAACGTAATAGGTTCCGGACTGAGTAATTGAGCAAGCTGAATTCGTTGATGAATTACTCCAGATATAAGTAGCCCATGTGCCTTGAACCTGCGCCAGATAAGAGCTTCCGGAGCACAGCTGTACTGAATCAGCAGTGAGTAAATCTGGTTTATTCGCAATCGAAACAATAGTTTCAAGCGTATCTGAAACTCCTCCGGGATACTGGACAATCGCATTGACCGTGTACGTACCTGGTCCCGAAAACTGATGTATCGGTGAATACAAAACAGATGTATTCTGTGCACCTGAAGCCGTATCACCAAAAGACCATATAACGCCTGTAATGGAAGTAGAATCCGATAAATAAAAATGATATGGATCGGAATAGCAACCATCCACTAAAATGGCATTGGAATAATTGAAGAAATTATTATCGATGGTTGAAGGTAACCCACATTTACAAGATCCGCTGCCAAGCGAAATGCCAAAGTCAACAAAGTTGCATGCCGTCCCGGCTGCATCTGGATTATTGATTACTGCAAGAGATGACATATCATATTTCGCAATATAAATTTTATTATCCGGACCTAACTGCATTGCTCCGGTCAGATAATTTGTATTTCCCGTAACAAATCCGACCAATGTTTTTGAAGCATCAATGGCCGTCTGCGTATAGGTTGATAAGTCATACTGAAAAACATCACCCGGTCCAATGTTTTTAATGTACAAATATCTACTGTTTGGGCTGAATTCAAGTCCATATGCCCCATATGCAAAATTGGTTGTGGCTTGCACATTGAATAAAGATACCGGGTTGCTTAAAACACCTGTTGCATTGTCAAAATTAAAAATTTCGTACAGGCTTTTCTGGCGGACAGCTAATGCGATCTTTGTCCGATCGGGAGAAACCTTCATATAACCAAGCCAGTTGTCCGTATTAATTCCTCCGTTAACATCATGAATAGTCCCTACAGATGTTGTTACCGGCGTGGAGGATAACCCGGCAGATGTCAGCAAATATGAATAAAACTCATTATTGTTCCAGCCATGACAAATAACCCATACATCAGATCCATTTGCATGTCTGACTGCAACGACTTTTTCAACTACCGATGTTCGTATTGGTGTATTTTTATTTATCACATCACCCAGGCCTCCATTCAGGGTCATATCAACAATAGAATACCTGAAACCATCAGGTTCGACTTCCTTAGCAACAGTAAAAACGTAAAAAAGCGTGCTTGATCCAGGCTTTGGAACAATTACAGCACTTTGTGTTGCACTCCAGCTCCCCATTAATCCATAGCCATTGGCCATTTGAACATGGTTCTTATTGTAAACATAAGTGCCGTCTGTATAAAAAAGCAACTGCCCCGCGCTATTACTTATAGTTGCACAACCCTCAAATGCATTCAGCTGGCCATTTGACAGTGCACTAGGCGGCGTGGTATTAAAAGTAATACCAGCATGATTTCCAAAATACCAATTATTATTATGATTCTGGCCATTTGATGCCAATACAAATAAAAACAGAGTAATGATAAATACTGTTCTCACTTTTGAGCTGGATTAAATTAAATAGCAAATATACAACGAAAACTCAATATTCGAAAAATATTTATGAAATTTTCTTACCTGATCACTGTCACATTCCCCTGCATCGTCTCTTCAACCAGAACGCCGTCTTTGTAATAGGAGATCTCAGCAACAAAATAATAGGTGCCATCGGAACAGGGCTTGCCTTCTGAAGTGCCGTCCCAGCGCGGATTTGCAGATTCCTGATCGAAAAGTTTATTTCCCCAACGGTTGAAAACCGTCAGATGGCATTTTACCAATGCCGGTCCCTCGGGGCCAAAATCTTCGTTTTTATGGTCGCCGTTGGGCGTAATCACAGTCGGAAAAGCCACTTTCAACGCAGGGTTCTCCACAACTACAGCTGTGTTCAGCGTTTCGCTCCTGGCCGAGGTATACACAATCATGACCGAAACCTGATAGGTGCCGGGCGCTGAAAACATATGCTCTACTACCTTTACTGATGCATTGTTTGCCGCTCCTGATGCGGGATCGCCAAAACTCCAATACACACTTACAATATTGGTTGTATCCTGTAATGTAAAGACACAACGCTTATCTGTCTGTTGGGTTCTGATCATATTTTTGAGCGTTGTATTATCATTCTGTGCTGATACAAAACATGGCAGCAACAGCAATGAAAAAATTAAAGTTGTGATGTATTTCATGTTTTTTAAATCTTGTTCAAATATAGAAAAATCCAGTCAACTGTGTTCATTTTTGAAAGATTTCTGCCTTTTCGCACCGGAATAAATACTACATTAGCAAATCATTTTAAAATACACATGGCATCTTTTACATTAATTAATGCATCGGCCGGATCGGGAAAAACGCACCGCATCACACTGGAATTTCTGAAAATGATTTTACCAAATCCGACAGAAGCCGGCCGCATCTTATCCATCACATTTACCAATAAAGCTGCCGGCGAAATGAAGGAGCGTGTCATCAGCTCGCTGGCGGAGTTATCAAATACGCCTGAAAGCAGTAAAATGCTGGATTCGTTACTGAAAGCCTTTCCTGGTACTACATCCGAAGATATACGCCAGCAGGCGCATCGTGCCTTGGTGTATGTGCTGCACCATTATTCCGATATTGCCATCAGTACGATTGATAGTTTTATGCAGCGCATTATACGCACTTTTGCGCGCGAGCTGCAATTGCCGGCACATTACGAAGTCACTGTTGGTGATGAAGAACTGAATGAACTGGTCATCGCTTCGGTGATCGATAAAGCCAATCTGGATGAAGGTGTCACCAAGGTTCTGAAAGACATTATCCGCCTGCAGATGGACGATGAAAATGCCCCATTAAATCTCGCTGGGAATCTGACCCCTTTGGTCTCGCATCTGACTGCAGAAGCCTCTATTCAGATTGTGGATCATGCGTTGCAAAGCGGCACACAGAAAATGATTGATGCATTTCAAAGTCTGCAGAAAAAAAATAAAGATACTGCAACACAGATCAAAAGCCGGATTGAAGAATTCTTTTTGCTCTCGCAACAACATGGACTTCAGCCGGACGATTTCAGAAAAAAAGGCAACGCCAAAACACTGTATGAATTTATGGTGATGTTGCGCCAGTCGCTCGATACCAAATCACCATCCGACACAATGATTACCATGTTGCACAATGGTGAAATTTTGTCAACACCGCAACCCGGCATCGAAAGCCAGCTGCAGAAAATCATCATGGAGATTCTTGATCTGATAACCGATTACCGCTACGGAAAGCTGATGACCAAACGTTTTCCGGTGGTGGCATTGTTGAGCGAAATCTGGAGTTTGCGCGAAGCGTACAAAACCGAAAACAATATTGTACCGGTTTCCGATTTCAACCGCATCATCCGCGAAGTACTCAGCAAGGAGCCTGTGCCCTTTATTTACATGCGTGCCGGCAGTCGCTATAAAACCATTATGATTGATGAATTTCAGGACACCAGCATGATGCAGTGGCTGAATCTGCTTCCACTAATTCATGAATCGCTTTCTCGGGGCAATTCTTCGTGGGTGGTGGGCGATCCCAAACAAAGTATTTATCGCTGGCGCAACGGAAAAGTCGAAATCATGCTATCGCTCCCCGAATTATTCGAAGCTGGCGAAGACAATGCGGATGCGCAAACCCTGATTGAAAATTATTTCATCAAAGAACCCATCACCTTTAATTTCCGCTCTGGAAAAAATATTGTACTGTTCAATTCTGAATTATACAAAGACGTTCGCAACCGCTTCAATCAGGCCTTGCAACCAACAGCAACGGGCGACGATCCTTCAACAACAAATACATTGTACAGTAAAGTGTACGAAGAAATAGAACAACAACCCGCAAAAGAAACAGACGGATATGTTGAATGCCGCTTCTATAATAGTCCGCTGAAAGATATCAGAAGCAAATGGCTGAGCGATATTGTGACGTTAATTCAGGAATTGAAAGCTTCGGGATACCGATATAGCGATATGGCCATCATCGACCGCTCGAACAGCACCGGCGTTGAAATTAGCACCTATCTGATGGGGCAGGAAATCCCAATTCCGGTCATTTCGCGCGAGACGCTCCAGTTCAATGCTTCAGGGCATTGCCGGCTGGCGATGTCGGTATTTCGTTTATTACATTTTCCTGCCGATGATTTAAATGCAACCGAAGCATACATGCTGATGCAGCAGTACACCAGTATTGATTTTAGTGCATCGCCCGGATTGCAGAATTTCACGCAGCAAAAAAACAACAAACGCGGAAATATGCTGCGCGATTTTCTAGTTGATTATGCTCCCGCGCTCGACCCTTCAGCACTCATGTTCCTGGCTCCGGTCGATCAGCTCGACATCATTATTCATTCGCTGAACATAGCAGCAACCGGTGGATTCTTTTTATTGTTTCTGCGCGAACAATTGATGATGGCACAGGACAAAACCGGATACAATCACGACGCGATGTGGCAGTGGTGGAGCGAAAAAGGATATAAGATCAGTGTGGTTGTTCCCGATTCAGGCGACGCAGTAAATGTTATGTCGGTACATAAATCAAAAGGGCTGCAGTTTCCGGTTGTCATTATGCCCCTGTTCGAAATCAACGAGGGAAAAAAACTGTTCAGAACCATGCACTGGCACAGTGTTGATGAAAATAAATTCGGCATTCCATATTCCATCATCAATTACAAAGCAGATATGCCGACGCCATCGTTGCAGCGTGAATATCAGGTCGAAAAATCGAAAAGCCTGATGGACACTATAAATCTGATGTACGTTGGGACTACAAGGGCTCAGGAAAGATTGTACACCATCTCTTTTCTGAAAAAAGAAAAAGCAGAAACAAAATCCAAACGACCTTCGAAAAAAGAGACTGACAAAAAGTTTGATGGTGATTCAACTTTCTTTCTGCATGAATTCATTAAAAAAAATAGCGTGGGATTTACCGAAGAAGAAGGTGATTTTTTTACAGCATTTTGTTTGGGCGATAAATCCGAAAAGCGCATCAGCAAAGAAGATTCGCAGGAAAAATTGATATTGGATACTTTTTATATCAATCCGGATAAGCCACTCGATTCGTTGCGAAAAAATGCCGGAGCATTCGACAGCAGCGAACTCCGCGATTCGGCGCGCGAAGGCCGCATTGTTCACGAGCTTCTTTCAAAAATACATGCAAGCGAAGATGTCAAACCGGTGGTGGACTTATACACCAGCAATGGCTGGATTGATCAGGAAAAGCATGATTCGTTGATGCAGTTTTTTTATCAGCTCGTTCAAGAACATCCGTATATTTTCCCCGGGAAAAAATCGGTGCTGAATGAACGTGAAATTTCCAATGCAGAAGGACATATTTATCGTCCCGACCGCATGACATGCGACGAACAAAACAACTGGCGCATTATTGATTTTAAAACAGGTAACGAAAAACAAGAACATAAAAAGCAGGTCATGCAATACGCTGACCTGCTTTCTGAAGCCGGCATGAATGTTCAGTCTTCACATATTCTGTACATCGATACTGAAAAGTATCAAGCGTACACGGTGAATCTCTGACATCAGTTCATAACAATATTATATTCTTCGCCATTGATGGTGACAACAGCGGTTGCATCACAGGCGCCTGTACCATAATCAACAGACATGGAAAATGTTCCGCTTGTCAATGTCAACACGCCCGATGTAATCCAGCGGCAGCCTACCAAAATACGCAAAGCGGAATTAATGACCACATTGAATTCTTCTCCTTCAATATTGGTTCCGTCAGCGGTTCCGGTAATCATATACACATCGTCCCACGGAATAAACACGGTGCTCTCTCCTTCTTTCCACTCATTCTGCCGCGTCGATGTCCATTGGATGGTGCCATCTGATGTAGTTACAGAGCCATCTACAAATAAGTCATACACCAGGTTTCCATCGGTATTGCGGCCAGTATTGGTGAGTGTTTTCACACCCTGAACTAAATTATCATTGACATAATAACCCTGCGGCTCTACGGTTACAACAGTACCACTGTCGCGATACCAGCCGGTTATAGTCATTTCAACAACCCCTCTCCTGTATCGGCCATCGGTGCCAAGGCAATTGACAGAGCCAAAATCGAGCGTAACGGTTTTTGGGAAAGTGGTCAGATCAAAAGGGGTAATCGTTAAGGTAGCGCATGAACTCAGCGACTGCAGCATGGTTTTGTTTCCTTCGGCCGAATCCTGCGCAGCCATCACGGCATCCGAAGCCTGTTTATACAAATCATTGAACATGTTTTCGGCTGTCGCATTATCAATGGCCGAGCGATAATTATTCTGATTGTCGTTGTCGTCTTTATTGCATGATGACAAAAAAGAAAGAGCACTTAATGCAAGTGCCAGTAAAACGAAGAAACTTCTTTTCATTTTTTTGTTTTTAGACGATATAAACTTCTTCGAAGTTTAAAACTTCGAAGAAGTTTTACCTTCGTTCGAAAATAAGGTACTGATATTTAATCCCGCTCTTCGAATCAGTCATTATATCCGATTCATCAACCAGCTCCCACTCTTTTTCATTCAGCTCGGGAAAGAAAGTGTCGGTTTCGTATTCGCCGTCAACGCAGGTCAGATATAGCTTTGAAGTATGTGGCAGCAATTGCTCATACATGCTTGCTCCACCCATCACAAAATTTTCAGCATCCCCTTTACACAATTCAAAGACTTCGTCCATGGATCTGACTTCTTCTGCACCCGGCTCTCCGAGCGGATCGGGAGAAAGAACCACATTGCGTCTGTTGGGCAGAGGCCGCTTTGGAAGCGAGAACCAGGTGTTGCGCCCCATAATAACGGTATGTCCTGTTGTAATTTCTTTAAATCTTTTCAGGTCATCGGACAAATGCCAGGGCAATGTATTTTTAATGCCAATGCCGTTTTTCGAGTCGGCAGCGACAATCATACTGAGGTTGGGAATCACGTGTGCCATATAAAAAAATTAAACAGCTACCACCGCTTTGATGTGTGGATGCGGGTCGTAGCCAGTGATAGAAAAATCTTCGAATTTGAAATCAAAAATATTTTTTACTTCCGGATTGATTTCAAGTTTCGGAAGTGGCCTGCAATCACGGCTTAGCTGCAGTTTCGCCTGTTCAATGTGATTCAGATACAAATGCGCATCGCCAAACGTATGAACGAAATCGCCTGCCTGTAAACCAGTTGCCTGGGCTACCATGTGAAGCAAAAACGCATAGGATGCGATATTAAACGGAACACCGATGAAAATATCGGCACTGCGCTGATAGAGCTGACACGACAACTTTCCATTCGCCACATAAAACTGAAAAAGCAAATGACAGGGTGGCAATTTCATTTTCGGAACATCGGCCACATTCCAGGCACTTACAATAAGTCTTCGCGAATCGGGTGTCTTCTTTATCTGTTCAATTAATTCCGAAATCTGATCGATGGTTTGTCCTTCACTGCCTTTCCAGCTACGCCATTGCGAACCGTAGACAGGACCAAGATTTCCGTTTTCGTCGGCCCATTCATCCCAAATGGAAACTCCGTTTTCTTTCAAATATTTTGTATTGGTATCGCCTTTCAGAAACCAAAGCAACTCATGCAAAATACTTTTTGTGTGTAGTTTTTTGGTTGTCAGCAGTGGAAATCCGTCCTGCAGGTTAAACCGCATCTGATATCCAAATACGCTCACAGTGCCGGTTCCGGTGCGATCGGTTTTTTGCACACCGTTTTCAAGCACATGCCGCATTAAATCGTGATATTGTTTCATTACTCCTTCATTTCAATTTGTTGTTCCGGGTGCCCAAATTTAACCAAAAAACTTTGAGGGTAAAATGCACTTAACGAGTTTTTCAGTTTTGAAGCTTCCTCTAGAGATGCACATTTTCCACAAAGCACGCGGAACCAGATTTTTCCATACACATCGGCCTGCATGATGCGGGCTTCGGGATATTTCCCCTCGACTTTTTTCAACAGTAATTCTGCATTTTGCTGCATGCCGAAACTCCCAAGTTGCACCGAATAAAATGTAGTTGAGTCAGGACTTGTGGTTTCATATTTAATGGCTTCGCGCGGTGTATACCGGGGTGTTTTTGACACTTCAATTTTTGAATCTGATTTGAAAATATCATTGGGCTCTTTCTTCTTCTGATTATCAGCAGGCTGAACATTTTTAGTGTTTTTCGAAGCCAACAGTGGTCTGTTGATCGTTCCGGTTCCCACAATTTCACAATCAACTGTCACCACACCCTGCGCAATAAAATCAAGTGTTTCGGCGGCGGCCTTACTTACATCTATAACGCGGCCGGCAATGAAAGGCCCACGGTCGTTGATTTTCACCACACACGCTTTTCCATTGCTGCGATTGGTTACTTTTACCAATGTTCCAAATGCCAGTTGCTTGTGTGCGGCGGTCATCGAATCCATAGAAAATATTTCACCACTGGCGGTGGCACGACCATGAAAAGGCACACCATAGTAAGAGGCAACGCCGGAAAATTTTGTTCCGACCTGCGCTTCAAGTACCCCGAACAATAAGAAAAAGCCCAGGAAAAACAGGAGTCCTGTACCCACCGGTTGCCTGAAATTCTGGCATTTGCAATTCCGGATTATGTTCCGCATTGTTTTAGTTTGGAAACAAATATAATCATTCCCGGAAAATCACAAAAATAAAAGAGCGTATGAATTATACAACTCATACGCTCTGCAAAAATAAACAACGACTTAGTGGAGTATCTGAACTTTCAGCGAACTAACACCCTGAGAAGTTGTAACACGGATGATATAAGTACCCGATGCCACAGCGGAAAGATCCAGGTCGGAATAATTTTCATTCATTTCCTTCTCAACGGAGAGCACCTTACCAAACAAATCATAAACAATCAACTCCCTGATGACGTTATCCGATTCAACACGGAAAAAGCCGGTGGAAGGATTCGGATATGCTGTTATCAAACCCGCTCCTGATGTGGCTTCTGATATTCCAACATTATTGAATTTGAAATAAGCATCCACCATGGTTCCTGAAGTGATGGTCAGCGAATGAGGATTATCGGTATATTCAACTCCGTCAATGATCCATTTTTCAAACAGATATCCGGGAGATGGAAATGCATTTAAATCAACCGTACTTCCGTCATTCAGGTAATGAATTCCCTGAGGGGGTGTTGTGGTGCCATTTCCGATGTTGGATACAATCAGTTCGTATTGATTTACAGAAGATGAGTCAAAGAAAACCTGAACCAAAGTATCCTGAATCATTGTCAGATCAAGAGATTGTGTAGTAAATTCAACACCGCCGATTATCCATTTGGAAAACTCGAATCCCTGAGCAGGTGAAGCAAACAGATGAACCACATCGCCGGTATTAATACTGTTTGGACCAATTGCAGGAGTTGTGGTTCCCTGCCCCGAAGCCAACTGCATGGTTAGAACATTGGTTTCAGAAAACACTGCCTCAACGGTTGTATTGGAATCAATAACAATGCTTGTAAGAGGATTATAAATCTCGTTGCCGTTGACGATCCATTTTACAAAAGCGTTTTGTGCAGCAGGATTAGCACTCAGATCCACTACAGAACCAGCATTTACAAGATGTGTTCCGACAGGAGGAACCGTAGTTCCGTTGCCTGTAACAGAAACACTCATATTGTACTGAGTAGCCGTTGTTTCAACAAAATAGGCAGTAGCTGTTTTATTCCCAGTCATGCTCACTGCGATGGAAGGATCGGTATACACATCGGACCCGACAATCCATTTCTGGAATTCGTATCCTGCCAACGGCGAAGCATACAAATATACTGAGGTACCTTCTCTGTAATTGTTGATGCCTGTTCCGGGGAATGTAACACCCTGACCGACCTGAGCAACGGTCAAATCATATGTTTTATAGAACAATGCATTGAGATAAACATCCTGAGAAACCTGATCGTCGCATTGCGACTGCAAAGTAAATTTCAGGTTGTTGTACTGCATGGCCGAAGGACCTTTGCTGGCAGTTATGGTGGCGTATGCCGAGCTGAAAGCCGGAATGGTGTAGGAATACGGTGTGTTTCCAACAACAGGACTTCCGCCAATAGTCAGAATGGCACCGTTTGGATTGCTGGTATGATCAAAAATCAGGTCATAAGTCATGGTTTCATTACTTTCACTGGTATTGGAAAGCTGCAATACATAAACAGCCTGATCGTTTTCTTCAGCTTCCTGATAATAGGTATCCGACAAAAGCTGAACCCCTTCGCGATGTTGTGAGCCATCTTCCCACGGGCAGCTTGAGCGACCGGCCACCAGTCGGAACACAGGTGTTCCGTACAGTGAATCATTTGCGATATCCACCGAATAGCTGTCACCATTATCATCATCAGATAATACATATCCAACGGTAGTTGATGTCTCTGTGTCGGTTGATACAACATTTCCCCAGGTTGAGCGGCCTTGTACTGCCACACCATAATTAAGACCAATACCACTGATTGTTGCGCCCAATTCAACAGCAACGCCGTAATCCAGATAATAGGTCATCTCCAGAGAATGGCTGGTGGCGCGGGTTGTAGTAGCAGAATACTCCGAAAGAGTTCCGCCACTGAAAGTTTTGTTTTCAATTGTACCGGCCGAAGCTATATTGTTATGATTTTTTGTTACCACCTGCTGCCAGACGCCAAGCTGATTCTGATAATAGTCAGCGGTATCTGTTTCACCCTGTGCATTGTAATAATCAACAATATACTGTAGCTCTGGGATAATGACATCAGTGATATGTTTTTCCGTATAAATAAAAGTGGTCTGAATACCGTCTGGCTCCATCATCAATACCACACTATCCAGTAGCTGACAGGTGTTGAAATCATACAGCAACGCATCTGATAGTGCATACAGCATATTCAGAGCACCGCCAATATACAAATCGCCTTCGCCACCAATCATATCGGTGCTGCCGGATGTTTCGAAACGCTGTGTTGCTGTTGAGGTAATTGTCGATGCATCTGTGGTGAGGCCGCTTACGCCAAAACCCAGTGTTCCTGTTGCATCAATAGTGACATCAATTTCAGTCTCTACTTCTGCACCAATTCCAGCCGATACGCTTTGATCGGGACCTGCATGCACTGTAATGAATGCATTGACTGATCCTTCCTGCAGAAAACTGGTGGTAAAGGAATTCGAAATACTTGAACTTTGCTCAAGATAGGCATAAGATGCATCTCCCGGAGGATTGTGAATGATATGGAAAGGGACCTGAGGTGTAACAGTGGTGAATGTTTGTGTCCGGGGATTATGCCCAATGACAATGGCATCGTAATGCACTGTATCAACTGCTGCCGGACAAAATAACACGGCATCAAATGACTTTTTGTTCGGATAAAAAATGTTTGGTGTACCGGGAGTCAATATGTAATGAATAGTGTCGCCCTGCAAATATTGAAGAGTGTCGTAATTGAATGTAACTCCGTCAACAGAAATATTCTCCTTGATGATCACTGTACCGTCACCGGCAGGACATGTGTTTCCGGAAAAAGTTTCAACAGCAAAAACATCAATGGAGTAATCAATATTCTGATTCAGTATAGGTAAAATTTCACCCGAGCAGGTCACAATATCGTCTATATTGTTTACCACCAGCTGAGCCGGACGACGGAACACAAAATCATATGTCATCGTATCACCATGAAATGTCGTCGAATCAATATTGGTCAGGTTTATGGTGCTTTCATTGGCGAAATAGGCCATGACTTCGGCAGAGGGAACAATTGTTTCATCGTTTGAAGTGAAACTGAGTAAGTCAATTTTGTATTCACGGGCAGGCAACTCAATTGAAAAATAGCCATTCAAATCTGTGGTTATTGTATCGCTGCTGCATGCCGGCGCCTCGTCGGTTGTAAAAATTCTGAGTTGCGCTGTGCCAATGTATGTATTACAACTTGCCAGAAAATGTCCTTCGAGATAATATCTGGTTGTATCCGAAAAGTTGATTCCGCCGGTATTCGCTGTTATTGATTCGGTTCGTATGGCAGGTGAAAAAGTGTGGTCGCCCAGTTGAGGCTTAATCTGATATGAACCTCCACTTGAGACGGTCATATTATACACGCCGTTGCTGTCAGTCAGCACGCCCGAATCCATTCCGTCAAGCAACATACTCACGCCCTCTGCCGGACAGCCATCCTGCAGAATAGTACCGGATACCGTAAACGATGACATATCGGTGAAATTGGTTACCGTATTTGTTGGTGTTGTCAGATTCAGTGTTACATCACGACTTGCCGGATTGAATGTTCTTCCTGCAAATACCGGTTGTACAGTGAACGTTGCCTCATTATAATAATAGATTCTATTGATGGTGTACTCACCGTTGGCATTTGTCACAGCGGTATATATCCTGGTTGTATCAGTCGGCAGATTTGGTCCCTGCAGGGTGGCAACAATCTGAACAGAAGGGACACCAATATTAGTAGGAGTAGTCACCCGGCCGCTGATAACGCCGTTGGGCAATATCTTGCCTTGTGCAACACCAACAATATTGTTGGATAAGGGAAGTTCGTAAATCCGGTATGTATACATATATCCGGGTGTAAGGCTTGTTGCAGCATCTTCGGTTGATGTAGCATAAATGCTGGTGCTGTTTTCGATGGTGGGCGAATATGTCGAATCGGTGCGTGTGATATAATAACCGGTTGGAGCATTTGTTCCGGAAAAATTACTCCACGTCAGCATTACTTTATTTGTAAGGTTCTTTGTAGCCTGCAGATTGATATTAAATGCAGAGCCATTATCACCCGATGGTGCGCTGACAAGAGAATTGTTGACCAATCCGCGAACAGTATAATTACCACTGGAACCCGCGGTTAGTCCACTGTGGGTAAAAGTTGTAGTACCAGCCCCTAAATCACCGCTTACCTGCGTTCCATCTTTGTACACGCGGTATTTATGCGTAGCAAACTGTTCATTCACTGACCATGATACAATAACCCGGTCGCCGTATTTATTATCAGTGGCACTTACCCCCGATACAGGATTGTATGAAGCCAGCGTCTGAATATAGTCACTGCTGGTGTTGGCATAAGTCAATGAGCCGGAATATGGCCATACACAATAATAATGATCGGCTACAACCTTTATGGTCACATTCGAATTCGGCGCCAGATCGGTGCAGGTAAAAGTATGCGACACATCAAACCATTCGTTGTATTGCAGCCAAACGGTTTCGCTATACACTTCAGTTCCATTGCGGTACCAGTGTATCACCGAAAAATCGTTGTTGCCTACACACACATTGCGGCCTTTATAGGTGGCCGTAACCGAAGTAGTGGTTGAACTTAAATTGTACAATGTGTTCTCCGACTGAGCTGTCAGCTTAACAGGAGAAAACAGAAACACAAAGCCCAGCAATAAACACACACGTGAAAAAATACATCTGTATACAGACCCGAAAATACTTCTTGTCATAAAAATTGTTTTGATACGGCAAATATAGCCGTAAACCAAAACATTACATTGATAAATACCTTAGAAAAACCTTAACAACCGGTTTCAGAGTTTTCCTGCAAACAACGTCAGATTATCGGAAGGTGTCAGTCCAAGTTTTTTTCGCAAACGTGATCTGGCAACATGAACACTTTCAACAGTATTACTTGTCAATATGGATATCTCTTTCGATGAGAATCCAAGCTTAATAAAAGCTACCAGCTTCTGTTCAGAAGGCGACAAGGATGGAAAGTGTTTTCCCAGCTTTTTGAAGAAACTTAGATGAAGTTCTTCAAACCTATTCTGAAAACTGCTCCAGTCAACATTTTTAAATGAAGCAGTCATCTCCGAAATAATCTTGTTAAGTTTTATTTCCATCTTGTCTTCATCGCACTCAAGGAGCTTTTTCAGATCGCGCAGTGTGTATTTATGAATGTCGTTTACATGCGAAAGAATCAGCGCATTCGAGGCCAGCTCGCGTTTTCGCTTGTCCAGCATATTTTTCAGCTTTACCGATTTTTCCGCTTCAGCAGCAATAAGTAAATCCTTTTGTTCATTCAGCTTATTAAGTTCAATATTCTGGCTTCTGATCAATTCCGCATTATACTTAAGTTCCGAAATATCTCTCACATTCAGCACCAGTGCGTTGATTGCCGGATTGTCGAAATGGTTCTGCCCAACGGCTTCCATCCAGATAAAGCCTTTTGTTTTATGAATATGCCGGTATTGAACTTTTACAACTTCCTTACTGGAACAAACTTTCAGATATGCCTGGTTTACTTTTTCGACATCATCGGGGTGAATCACCTTTTCAAAAGGGCCCAGTAATTCTTCTTTCGTAAAGCCTGTTACATGGGCACCGGCCTCGTTCAGGTAAATCTGATTTCCACATGAATCGAGCAATACAAAAGAATCGTTGGAGTTTTGAATCATCAGACGAAAGATTTCTTCGTTCATCTGTAAATCAAAAACAGGAAGCACTTCAGCCGATGTTTGCTTCAACTTTTTATTCACATGTGCACTACTCATCCGAAATTGTTTTCATCGGAAATTTAATGAGCCACATGCTGTAAATTCGGATCATCCGGATTGTGTTTGTGTCTGAAAAAAATCGCAAACAAAATTGCAACAACAAAAGCATAAGCGGCGAAGAGAAGCCAAATATTTCTCCAGTCGCGCATTCCATTTGCATCGGTATAGTATTGTTGAATAACATATCCGCTTATTGTACTTCCCATGATGGCACCAAATCCATTGGTCATCATCATAAACAAACCTTGAGCACTTGAACGAATCGCAGGCTTGGTGGTGGTTTCAACAAACAGGGATCCTGAAATATTGAAGAAATCGAAAGCCATTCCGTAAATTATACAACTCAGAATGATCATCCAGAGACCATCGGTTGGATTACCTAATCCGAATAAAGCAAACCGAAGCACCCATGCAATCATACTTATGAGCATCACTTTCTTGATTCCGAATTTTTTCATGAAAAACGGAATGGCAAGAATGAACAGGGTTTCGGACATCTGAGAAATGGACATAATAATTGTTGAATATCGCACGACAAATGAATCTGCATATTCGGGAATTTTTTCAAACTCGCCCAGAAACAAATCACCGTAAGCATTTGTCAACTGCAGTGCAGCACCAAGGAACATTGAAAAAATAAAGAACAGCGCCATTTTGGTTGATTTAAACAGTTCAAATGCATCAAGTCCAAGCATCTGCATGAATGATCTGTTTTCTACCTTTTTTCCCAGCGGCGGACATTTCGGCAATGTGAATGAATATAATCCAAGTAAAATAGAAATAGCCCCGGCAATATAAAACTGATTTTCCGAAGCCTTGTTACCAGTCAGGTTGACAACCCACATAGCAGCAATAAAGCCAACGGTGCCAAAAACACGAATAGGTGGAAATGCTTTCACAACATCGAGCCCACTGTTTTTGAGCGCGGTGTATGAAATCGAATTAGTTAAAGCAATCGTTGGCATATAAAAAATCATTGCAACCAGAATGCCCCAGAAAAAACCGTTCGGAGTCTGTATTTGCACTAGATAGAACAAAGCAGCTCCACTTAAAAGATGAAGAATCCCATACAATTTTTCAGCATTAAGCCAGCGATCGGCCACAATACCCATGAGTGCAGGCATAAACAAAGAGGCGATTCCCATGGTTGAAAAAATAATTCCGAATTCGGCACCGGACCATTCTTTGTTTCCAAACCAAAAGTTGCCAATGGTAATGAGCCAGGATCCCCAGATATAAAACTGGAGGAAATTCATGACTGTAAGTCTAAGTTTCAGTCCCATAACAGAAATATTTTTGTGATTATTTTCTACAGTTAATTTCATCGCGGATTTGCGATGCAAGCTCGAAATCTTCGTTTTCGATGGCTTCGTTCAGCATGGTCTCCAGTTCTTCAAGCGTGAGTGAAGAAAGACCAGAAGTCGGGTTCATCGAAGCATCGGATTCTTCGGTCTCGTGTTGAATCTGGTCCTCAGCTTGCTCATCGAAAATGACACCGACCTCGCTCAGAATTTCTTCGCTGGTATAAATCGGGCAGTTAAAACGTATGGCAAGAGCCACTGCATCGCTGGTGCGCGAATCCAATGAATGAATTTGATTTTCCTTTTCAAAAATCAGCATACTGTGAAAAACGCCTTCTTCAAAACGATGAATAAAAACTTCGTTCAGCTTAATCTTAAAAGACTGTGCAAAGCTTCGGAATAAATCGTGCGTAAGCGGTCTGGTCGGTTTCATCTTTTCCATTTCAATGGCAATGCTTTGCGCTTCGAACTGACCGATAATAATAGGGAGCTTGCGCTTGCCGCCCGATTCGGACAGTATAAGCGTATAGGCGCCACTCTGAGAATAGCTGTAACTGATGCCGCTGATTTCGAGTTCTACTTTTTCCATACTGAAAATCCGGATAAAAGTATGAAAACTTATTGAATTAACAAATATTCATTTTTGAAGTTTGTTAACCGGACAATGTTAGCTTTGGGTAGGCTCAACGCGCAGGGCACAACGCACAATGCACAACGCGCAACGCACAATGCGCAAGGATCAATGCTCGAGGCATGAGGCAGGCGGCCCAATGCTGCGCGAGTAGAAAGTTTAAAAGTTATCAAGTAGAAAGGCTTCGTTAGAGTATGCCGCAGTGGATCAGCAAAGGTTCGCTGATCACTGCTCATACCGACGATTCGGTCGGCACTTGCAGCCGTTCTCCGCTAAGAATTTGACGGCTGAACGCTGACAGCCCCGACGCTCCCGGTCGGGACAATCTGCTGATGCCTGCCGACCCTAACTAACTTTCACATAACTTCTTACTTCATAATTCATCCGCGGCGGCGGATTCCTTGTTCATTATTCAAAAAAAAATGTACCTTTGCACCCCAATCGGGATGTAG
>Ga0209373_10001763_pt1 | contig 24130 bp, 16 predicted proteins | sample Higcelweek5metaG_FD_187173 | JGI IMG/M metagenome (GOLD analysis project Ga0209373, IMG submission 187173) | Freshwater pond sediment microbial communities from the University of Edinburgh, under environmental carbon perturbations - High... | ecosystem: Environmental > Aquatic > Freshwater >... | reverse complement strand
CTGGTTTAGTATTTGCAGGGTTATTAATGATATGGATAAGTACTCTACATATTCCAGATTTTAAGTCATTTACCGAGCGTAAAGTAGAGAGTTCAACCAAAATATATGACAGAACTGGAACAATCATACTTTATGATATTCATCAAAATATAAAAAGAACTGTTATCCCTTATGAGAATATGGGAACTAATATTCTAAACGCAACTGTCGCAATCGAGGATTCGGAATTTTATCAACATAAAGGTATCCGTATCTCTTCTATCGTTCGCGCAACGGTTTGGGCAAAATTAACAGGAAGAAAAGTACAAGGTGGTTCAACAATAACTCAACAATTAATAAAAAATACACTGTTAACATCAGAAGTATCAATCTCTCGTAAAATGAAAGAGTGGATTTTGGCAGTGAAACTTGAAAAAATAATGAGTAAAGATGATATCTTAACTCTCTATTTGAACGAAGCTCCTTATGGAGGAAATATTTATGGAGTGGAAGAAGCTTCAAAAGCTTTCTTTGGAAAAGAACCAAAAGATATGACACTCGCAGAAGCAGCCTACATGGCAGCTATTCCTAATGGTCCTACATACTATTCCCCTTATCGTAGTCACAAAGATAAACTAGATGAAAGAAAAAACCTGGTATTAAATAGAATGCTTGAGTTAAAATTTATTACACAAGAAGAATACGACAAAGCTAAAGCAGAAGTTGTTGTCTTTAAACAAGAACAACCAATGAACATCGCTGCTCCTCATTTTGTATTCTTTATAAAAGAATATTTAGAAAACAATTATGGAACCGATACTCTCGAAGAAGGAGGTCTGAAGGTTATAACAACTATTGATTATGATTTACAAAAGAAAGCTGAAGAGATAGCACTTAAGAGAGCAAAAGAAAACGAAACAAGTTGGAATGGTAAGAATGCAGCTGTCGTAGTTATTGATCCTAAGACTGGTCAAATATTGGCTATGGTTGGATCTCGTAATTATTTTGATACAACAAACATTGAGGGTAACTTTAATGTCGCTACAGCAGCAAGACAGCCAGGATCGTCCTTCAAGCCAATTGTTTATGCTTTAGCCTTTGAAAAAGGTTACACAGAAAAAACTACATTGTTTGATGTTAGAACAGAATTTAATTCTTCTTGTAACCCAGATGGTTCTTCAACTGGAACTACATGTTATACCCCAGAAAACTACGATAATGGCTTCCGTGGCCCAATGACATTGCGAGACGGACTTTCTCAATCAATAAACATAATTGCTGTAAAACTTTTATATTTAGTTGGTGTTTCAGATTCTATTAAGATGGCGCACAACTTAGGAATTACAACCCTAAAAAATGATCCAAATATTTATGGATTATCACTCGTTATCGGAGGCGGAGAAACAACCCTTCTTGATATGACTTCTGTTTATAGTGTCTTTGCTAATAATGGAATAAGAAATCCAAACACGGGAATATTATCTGTAGAAGATGGTAAAGGAAATATACTTGAAAAATACGAGAGTAGACCAGAACAAGTTGTTAAAGCAAATACAACTCACATTCTTTCAAGTATTCTTTCAGATAATGTAGCTAGAACTCCAACCTTTGGGGCTAACTCTGTTTTAAAGATTCCAGGAAGAGACGTGGCGGTCAAAACGGGTACTACAAACGATAATAAAGACGCTTGGACTATTGGATATACTCCTTCCGTTGCTGTTGGTGTTTGGGTGGGAAATAACGATAATATACCAATGAAAAAAGGTGGTGCTGCTTTAGCTGGACCAATATGGAATGAAGTTATGACTGAGGCCTTAAAAGATTTACCGGTTGAAATATTTGATAAACCTGAACCAATAGATCAATCAATTCCAGCTATTCTTCGGGGTTTTTGGCAAGGAGGAGAAACATTCACAATAGATACCATCTCTGGTGGTTTAGCAACAGAATATACACCTGAAGAATATAAAAAGGAAACTTCCATAACAAATGTTCATACAATTTTATATTGGATGGATAAAACAAACCCTCTCGGAATTAAAACCGACGATAGAGATAGTGATTCACAATATAGAAACTGGGAATATGGAGTCTCTAGATGGTGGGAGATAAATAAAGGAATGTATCAAACCATCACTGAAGCAAATAAACCAAACTTCTATGATAAAGTTCACACCGAAAACTCAAAACCAATATTCAAAATAAACGGGGTTGAGGATAGAAAATACGATAAAAGTGAAAATATTATTATCTCAATTGATTCCACCAATAAAAATCCAATTAAGAAATTAGATGTCTTTGTTAACAATACTTATTTAACATCATTAAAAACATACCCATTCACAACATCTTTTATTCCAAAAAACATTGTTGACCTCTCAACAGTAAACACAATTAAAGTTATCGGTGTTGATACCCTTGGAAACGAAGGAGAGCAAACCATTTCCCTACGAATAAATATGTAGGGTCTATTTAATATCTAAAAAATTATTATTAGGTAAAAGATTTTTTAGTTTTTCTAAAATCTGTTTTTTGTGAATTAAAATTTCACTGTGTAATATTGGGGACCCTTTGATATAAATATATGCGTCCTTTATTTTTACAGATAGTGGTTCAATAGGATGAGAAATTTCTTCTGAGATTGTATTAACTACAATATTTTTTAGTTCTTCTTTTTGAAAAACTAGTTTTCTAAATTTATCTAAAAAACCTGTAATATGATTATAGTCCATAACTATCTATTCATCGGCATAACCAAATATACAAAAGAGGGGTCACCTACTCCTTTAATAATCATGGGTTTGTTACTACCACTTAATTCAATACTTAGACTGTCACCACCAATAGACTGGAAACAATCCAAGATATATTTGTAATTAAAATTAACAGAAACATCATCCCCTGATAAAGCCCCTGAAATAAGTGTTGTGTTTTCTCCTATATCTGTGTTTTTTGATTCTATTTCAAAAACTTTTTCATTTGGTTTAATAGTTAAGACAACTTGATTAAATTTATCTGAAAAAATATTGGAGATTTTTAAAGAAGAAATAAAGTCTTGTTTTAGAACAATAGATTTAGTTGTTGGATTCTTAGGAATAATCTGTTTGTAATCAGGGAAACTACCATTAACAACTCTTGAGGTTAAATATATACCGGCAGATGAAAAAGATATTTGGTTTTTTTGAAGAGTTATTTTTATATCATCCTCTAATCCATCAAAAACTTTAATTATTTCTGTAATATTTTTAAAAGGTATTAAAATTCCACCAAATGATAATTTTTGTTTTATTTTTATCTTTTTCTCAGCTAAACGGAAAGAGTCTGTTGAAACAAAGACCAACATATCATCTTCTGGATAAATATAAACACTTCCTATTTCTGGTTTTATTTCTGATATAGAGGCACTGTAGTAGACAGATTTAACCCCATCTATAAACTTTTTACTCGAAATAATAAAATCTTCTCCCTCAACAATTGGGATTGTAGGAAAATCTTCATGTGAAATACTTTTTAGTAAAATAGTGCTTGTTTTGGTTTTTACTAATAAATTACCATTAATCAATTCAAATAAAACATTGTCATCTCCTTGTAAAATAGAAAATAAAGATGAAAGAATATCTCCACGGACAGCCACAACTCCCTCTTTCTCAATTTTAGCTGGAACTTCTATTTCTATTCCAATGTTTAAATTAGTAGCTCTAAGTTTTAATGTTTTACCAGTAGCAACCCAAAGAACAGAACCAAGAACAGGAAGAGTTAGATTTTTACCTGTTATTCTTTCCACAGAAATCAAAGCTTTTTTTATTCTATCTATTGAGCATTCTATTTTCATAGTTATTCTTATATATTATCTTATAAATACTTATTACTACTATTAACAGTGTGGATATGTGGATTGTCTAAAAACTTAATAAACTGAACCATTTTTTGAAATATATTTTTTATTTTTTAAATTTGATTTGTTAATTACTTTTAATTTTTTTAATAAACAACTTTTATACACATTTTTTCTTTTTATAAACACACCTTTTCCACACCTTTATTCTTTTTATTTAAACATGATTCTAATTTTTTCTATTTCTTGTAATAATGATGGATCTGTCTTTAAATCATCTTTTATTTTTAAATGGGAGTGTATTACTGTTGTATGATCTCGGTCTCCTAGTTTTTGTCCTATCAATGGGTATGAGATATTAAAATCTTCTCTTAATAAATACATTGCAACCTGACGGGCTCTAACAATTTCTCTTCTTCTGGTTTTTTCATAAATAACTTCTTCGGCTAGGTTATAATAATCAGCTACAACCTTAACAATATCTTTAATTGCCACAGTCTTTTTTGGTTTAATATTGTTTTTAATAAGGGTTTTGACTTCGTTGAGAGACAAAGATTTGTTTTTTAATTGAGACTGGCAAATAACAGTATTTAAACTTCCTTCTAATTCTCGTATATTACCCTCGAGAGACTCAGCAAGATATGAAATGACCTCTGGCTCTATAATGCAGTTTGTAGACTCAAATTTGGCCTTTATAATGGCCACACGGGACTCATAGTCTGGTTCAACAATCTGAACAGTCATACCAGAAGCAAACCTGGATTGTAATCTTTCTTCAAGCCCTGAAATAAAATTAGGGTGCTTATCTGATGAAAAGATTATTTGTTTATCTTTTTCATATAAAGTATTAAACAAATGGAATAATTCTTCTTGAGTTTTGTCTTTTCCAGATATAAATTGTATATCATCCATAATAATGACATCATACTTTCGATATTTTTCTTTAAATGAATTTGGATTTTTGTTTTGGATTGAATTTATATAATCTATTGCAAATTTTTCTAGACTAACGTAATATACTTTCTTTTCAGGATGTTTTATCTTTATAGTATTCCCTATTGCTTGGATCATGTGTGTTTTACCTAAACCTGTTCCTCCATAAATAAAGAAAGGATTATAGTTTTGTCCCGGGTTTGTGATTATTGCTTGAGCAACAGCATATGCTAACTCGTTGAAAGGTCCAACAATAAAAGAATTAAAATTATATTTTGGATTTAGATTATCTTCTTTGTTTATATATAAATCACTTAATGGAAGTTCTTTATTTACATTCATCGGTGTCTTTAAAAGAGTTCGATTGTCTTTAGAATCCTCTATATTTTTAGGTTCCTGTTTATATATTATATATTCAACACTACGAATACTGTCATTATTTCCTATGAGTGTTTTAAAAATAAGCTTATGAAATTTATTATAAAGCCAATCTTTTACAAATTCATTTGGTACACCAACTAGAATGGTTCCATTATCTTCTTTGATTATAGACGTGTTTTTAAACCAAGTGGTGAAGTTAGCTTTTGAAATATTTAATTCAATTTCAGCGAGACATTTATCCCAGAGTTCTTTTGTTTCCATGGTGTGTATTATACCCTCTTTTCTAATTAACCAACAATAAAATACCTTAATTAACATGTTGATATCGTGTGGATATTTTTTTGCTTTATGTTTGCATTGTTGTTTAATATAGTATATATTATCCAATATGTCTCAAACATACCAACCAAACAGAAGAAAAAGAGCAAAGACACATGGTTTTCTTGTTCGTACTAAAACACAAAATGGTAGGAAGGTAAACGCTGCTCGTCGCCGAAAAGGTCGAGCTAATGTCTCAATAAAGAAATAACATGCTCTCAAAGAAGAAGCGGATCACAAAAGGAATTTTCCAAACTATTATAAAAGGAGGAAAAACCTTTTCCACCCCGCTTTTTTTGTTCCATTACCAGAAAAGTGACTTCCCCTCGTATGTTTTTGTTGCCCCCAAAAATATCTTTAAAAATGCGGTAAAAAGGAACAAGTTTAGGAGAATTGGCTATAATATACTACGTTTTATCCCCCTTAAATCTGGTTCCGGGATATTTGTCTATAAAAAGAAGGCTTTTTTGGCTACCCAGGAGGAAATTAGAGAAAATATCATTTTTATCCTTAAAAATACGGGGTTTTTAGGTAAAAACTAGAAAACCCCTTTAAAATATGGCTAAAATTATCATTTGGCTCATAAATGTATATCAAAAGACACCGACAAAGGCACATTTCTCGTGTGTTTTTATTCCAACTTGCTCTGAATATACCAAAGAAGCTGTTCTCAAATATGGAGTCTTAGGAGGGTTGTGTCGTGGTTTTATAAGGGTTTGTCGTTGTCATCCCTGGCAGAAAAACCATTATGATCCACTGAAATAGGTGTTTTATTTGCTTAATTTCTAAAAATTTTGATTTTGGTAAGTTTTAAGATACAATGGAATGATGTCAGCTTTGTGGAATACTATACTTTATCAACCGATATATAATATACTTATTTTTATAATTGATCATATCACTTTTGGTGATGTTGGTTTCGCTATTATATTGGTTACTATAATCGTTAAATTAGCCCTCTCTCCTCTCACTCGTAAGTCTATAAGAAGTCAGGTTCTCATGAAGAAAATGGAACCTGAGTTAAAACAAATAAAAAAAGATTTTCCTAATAAAGAAGAACAAGCCAAGAAAACATTTGAATTATATAAAAAATATCAGACTAACCCATTTTCTGGTTGTTTAGTTGTACTTCTCCAGATGCCAGTTATTTTTGCTTTGTATTACGTTTTTTATAAAGGATTAGCTATTGATGAGAGTCTGATATATTCTTTTGTACAGATACCAACAATTTTACATACAAATTTCTTAGGATTGGTTGAAATGGGCGATAAAAGTATTGTCTTGGCTTTGATAACAGGAATTACACAATTTATTCAAGGCTATTTATCTACTCCAGTGAAGCCTAAGGTTGAAATAGTTAAGGAGGTTGATGAAGCACCACAAACATTTCAAGATCAGCTTTCTGGAAGTATGCAAATGAATGTCAGATATGTTTTACCGATATTTATTGCTTTCATTGCTTGGAAAATATCAGCTGCAGTTGCATTATATTGGATTGTGAGTAATATATTTACTATCGTTCAGGAATGGTATATTCGTCGACAATTGGCACGTAGCTTAGTTTAAATATTATGTATAAAGATAAGATAAAGGAAATAATAGAACAAGTATTCAAAAACACATCATGTGCTATCACTAAATGTGAGTTTAATGATGATAACGGAATGCTTTGGTGTATGATAGAGACTCCTGATTCCGGTTTTATGATTGGAAGAGACGGAGAAACTCTTCGTTCTTTGAATCACTTGGTCCAGAAAATAATAGAAAAAGATATGACTGAAGAAGAGAAAAGACCTAATATTTTTATCGACATCAATGGTTATCAGCAAAAACGTTTTGAGAATCTAAAAAATATAGCCCACATGATGGCAGAGAGAGCTCGTTATTTCAAAAGTAATATTGAAGTTGATCCAATGCCAGCGTATGAGAGAAGAATTATTCATATGTTTTTAGAGGGAGATAAAGATATAAAAACAGAGTCAGAAGGCTTCGGAGCTAAACGTAGAGTAGTCATTAAATACACAGGAAATAATTTATAAAAATACCCACGAGTAATCGTGGGTATTTTTTATCTAATATTTAAACTCCACAGTGTAGAATCTTTTTTGTTTATGAAGAATAAGAAGTCTTCTGTTTTACTCAAGAATAAATTAGTTGCATCTATCGGTGTTTCCTCTGCGGAATTTGCTATTCCCTTTATTTCCCCTGTACTTGTATTTATTTTTACAAATATATCATCAAATGAAACTAATCCCTGATACCAATAATCTGGATACTGATATCCAACAATAGTATTTGGTATTGCACAATATATATTTATATTATCATTACTCCAAACACATTTTTCTGGTAGCCCAGATTTACCTAAATCTTTTTTCTCATATGTGTTCATATCAAATATTCCAAGCGCTGGTCCAGTTTTTGTGAAAGAACTATATAAAGTAAGTGAAGCTCTAGGATTAACTAATGTAGTCAATCCCGTTATTCCACCGAATACTTTGTTTATAGTTTTACTATCAGTATTCAATAAAAACATACTTCCCTCTGCATTATAGGATGCCTTTGTTGTTAAAAAGATTTTTTGATTTCCAGCCCATTGTGATAGCCATTCTGTAAGAGGGGAACTGAAAACAATAGCGTCTTCAATTCCTCCAAATAATCCAACTAATCCCGTTACTCCATCAACATCTTCTACTAAATAGAAGTATTTACTTTTATCTTGAGAAAGACTTACATCAGAAATATTTGTTGGTAGATAATCTCCCTTAGGGGTTCCCATCGTTGCGATAAAGCTACTGATAGCTTTTTCGTTTGATAGGTATCTATAAATAACAGTTTTACCTGTTGCATCAAAAAAAGCTTCATGAATATTGGGAATAGTTGAGTTTGAGATTTTTTCCTGGTTTTTTGTATCCAAAAACATTTTATAAATATGACCATTCTTTTTCTCGGCAAATCTTATTGATGGAACTATTTCATATTTACTTTTTTCGGCTGTCTCTGTGTTTATTGTCTCAACTGTTTTTGTGAAAAGAGGAGCGGTTGCCTCGTCTATTTTACCTGTCACAGTTAATTTATTTAATTTTTGGAATTCTCCGATTGCTTTTGTTGTTAATTTGCCAAAATTTCCATCTGTAACAAGGGGTGGATTAAGAGATAGCGTCTTATTTAGAATTGTTTGTATCTCTTTTCTTCCTTCTAGGGTTTTTGAATCTATAACTGTCTTAATTGGTTCTTGAACTACTGGAGCTACTACAGTTTCTGTTGCAGTCTCAATGATAGGTCTTGTATCTTCTAGAAAAGTGGCTCCTGCTACAGCAAAATCAGTAATCTGATAAAATCTTGATGTTGGTGCCACTATTCCCGTGTCTGTCGGATTTGTTGTTCCTGTGTCTAATGGTGTTGTAGTATCTCCAGGAATATTTGTTCCAGTTCCAAAAGGGTTAAAAGATTGATACCAAGGTGTTGTTCCATCTGTATTAGTCGTTTTATCTTTGTTTATCCACAAATAAATACCAGAGAATACTACTATGGCAACTATAAATGTTATTATAAAAATTTTAATTTTTTTAGACATATAAATTACCAATTTTTTACATGATAATGGCTACTTTCTTTTATATAAACAGCTCCACTTTTTGTGTACACAGGGACATTTGTTTCTCCAGCCCACTTTTTTAAGTAACTAACAACACTATCTTTTTCAAGATAACTAGAAAGGCCAGAAATTCTTAAATCGACAATATTACCTCCTGGGACGTGTGTTGTCTTTGCAGAGTGTAACCAACACTCTGTTCCCCCTGTTATAACGACAGTACAACTACTACCACAACTTTTTTTAAGAGCAATTACTTTACCCGTATCTAATCCAGAAAGACTTGTACATCCTGTTTGTCCAACACGAGTGCAATTGCTATTATTTACAGAAATTCCAGAGGCAACAACTTGAGCTCTTTCTGTCGTGTCACTAGGCCAGGTCTCATTAGCGGTATATTTACCACCACAATATTTACCATTAACAGCAGTCTGTGGAGTATCTCCATGAACACTTTCGTCATATGACACATATACAGCCTCAACGGTTGCGTTTCCTTTTAATAAGTCAGGATTTATAGTGTTTAATAGGGCGTATGATCCAAGAGCAATTAATAAACCAAGTATTGCTGCCAAGATTTTTTGTTTAGCTTCTGTTTTACCAAAAATTGAATCCTCTCCCATATAAGCTACTCCGTTGACTATTATCATTACCACCGCCAATACCCCACAAAGGCCTATAGCAATTTTAAATATTAAATTAAAATAATCTCCTGTATTAGTTGGAGCCGTTTCCATGCCTCCTATAGGAGCTAAAAGTGTGTATGTATCATCACTAGTAGAATTTGTTTGCCCAGTGACGGTTACAGCTTCACTGGGGCAAGAAAACTCAACAGCATTGTCTTTACAAGCAGATAAGGATGTATATATACAAGTAGCAGTGGTGTTAGCTCCGCATGTTGTCTTTAATGCAGTCTCACATTCGGTTATGGTGTTATATCCACAATAACCTTGAGCTTGGTATCCATTTATTTGGTATTCAAAATAACCCAAAACTGTTGTCGTATTTAAAAGAAAGGTGAAAGAAAAAATAACAAAAAGAAACATTCCCGCTATTTTTTTATGAAGTTTTTTGTTTCTTATGTTTATCATATTAAATGTTTAATTTTAATTCCTTACTTACTTTTTGGAATATTTCATTCAAGTTTTCAATTGTTACTTCTATGGTTGCATAACCACCGCGTGCTTCTGGTCTTATAGTTAATTCTGATTTTTTAGAGGGAGTTGTTATCATTGACCCATTTATTTTCCAGTTATAACTTAGATCTTTTATTTTATCATTTAAAGAAAAGAAATAAGGTTCGGCAACTACAGTCATTTCATTTTCAGTTTCACTGATTACAGCTTCTTTATTAAGAGCGATATTATAAAAAATACCTTCTATTGGAGATTTTTTGTAGAAAATTATTTTTGGTTCATAAATTGGTATCTCGATTGTCTTTTCTGCGGCATAGTTTCCACTAATAGATGAAGCAACTACTGTCACCTCATTTACTTTATCAAACATGCTATTTTTAAACTTATAATAATTTTTATTATAGCCAGAAGCATCAGTTACTGTTTCCCCACTATTTTTCCAAGTATAAGTTAAGCTACCGCTACCAGATTTTATAGTACTTGTGTTTGGTATTGCGACTGCTTTAATGAAACCACCACTAACAGGAAGAGATTTGCCTCTATAGAATGGTGGGACGTAACCATTAACAGACTCCCACATAACTTCAATTTCTGATGGGGTTATAACAATGTCTTTTGTTATTGTATTCATGGAACCAACAGGGGTGATTTCTACTGTGAGATAACTAGTTGTATCAGGTCCTCCAACAGTAAAGGTATAACTTGTTTTACCAATACCAGACAAAACGGTTCCTTTTGAACCCTGCCAATTTATTATTGCCTTACTTAAATCTGTAGCATAACTAGAAATGGTGACTGTTACTTCCTTATATGGTTCAGGATTGTTTGGTGATGTTTCAACACTTATTTCTTCGTCCTGGACTTCTATCTGTGACTCAGCAAAAGAAATATAAGGTATATTAACTATCCCTAGTATAAAAACTCCAAGGAGAAAAATTTTTGTTTTTGTTAGTTTCACTTTATACATTATATAACAACATTATTCACTAAACAATGACTGAATTGGCAATTTAATTACTGCTATTTGAAGACGCTAATTCATCTTTCGCCTTTTTTATAGCCATAATTTGGGATGGGTCGGAAGTAATTATTTGATCCTCTGTGTACGAAGCGATTGTTTTGATAGCAACATGTTTTAATCCCGCGAAGAATATTCCTTCTCCAACGTTTGCTTCTAATAGTAGATACTTTTCTTCGTCTGTAAGGTTAAATGTCTTCTGTAAGGCATCTATGGTTGATGGAGATTGCTTAAGCAGTAATTGTAGAGATGAGTTGGTTATTATAGGTATTCCGTAAGCACTTTTCATGAAATCTCCGACGTCTTGAGTAATAGTTGCAAGCCCTAGGTAGTATTTTCTTCCTCTTTTTGCAATAGAATACAAGAAAGAGGCAGTATCCTCTGACTTCATCATCCACCAGGCTTCATCCACAACAAGTAAACGTTTCTTTATGTTTTTGCGAACGGCGTTCCAGATATAATGAGTAATTATATACATAGCGACGGGTTTTAATTCATCTTCCATGTCTCGTACGGAGAAAACTATAAATTTACGATTGATATCAACATTTGATGGTTGGTTTAAGAATGAAGCCCATGAACCATGAGTGTATTTGGTAAGACGTTGCATTAATGACTCACTTCCCTGCATTCCTGATAAAACAACTTCGAAGTCTGACAATAGTGGTGGTTCAATATTTCTAAAATCAGATTCAGCAGTTATATCTTTCAATGCATAAGTTTCTGTTATTGCTGCGTCAACAATTGAATCTTCTTCTGGACTTAAACCTCCGAGCATTATACGAAATAGACCGACAAGATTTATTATATTTGCTCTCAAAACATCAGCGCTAGTTTCTTCTCCAGTTGGAATAGGTAAATCGAATGGATTTATGTGGTGTTCTGATGAAAGAGCGATATTGAAACATCTTCCGCCAATAGCTTCAGCTAAATATTCATATTCACGTTCTGGATCTAGAACGATGACCTCAGTATCAAACATAAGAGTACGAATAATTTCTAGTTTTGTTGCATAAGACTTACCAGCACCAGACGTTGCAAATGTTATAGAATTATAGTTTGGCAATGAGAATCTATCAAAAAGGATAAGACTAGAGTTGTGACGATTTACACCATACAAAATTCCCTTATCTTCAGTTAAGTCAAAGGAGACGAATGGGAAAATACTTGAAAGAGGTTCGGTATTTAGTTTTTGGTGTATTCCCAATATGTCAGTTCCCAATGGAATAACACTCTTGAATCCTTCATTCTGTTGGAATAATGCAGGTTTTAGATAAACAAGTTTTGACTCAAGAAGAGATTTGATTTCGCTTTCAATTTTAAACAATTCATTCTCATTGTCAGCATAAATTGTTATATAAAGTCCGACATCGAACATTTTTTCTTGAGCTTGCATTAAGTTGTCTCGTAAATCTTCAAGATCTCGATAAGCTGTATCAAGCATTGGATCACGAACCAGCCCCTTCCCTTCACGAATAGAAATCTGACTTTGAACCTCGGCTACTTTTTTCTGGAATGATCTTAATATTTCGGCTGTTTCAATAGGATGAATGAAAATAGATACATCAAAAATTTTGTCGAGATTTATTATCGGAGAAAACCAATTATCACTAAGAAATCTAGGATATGAGATAACGAAAAATGTTCTCGCGATTTTATCTCCGAGATTTAATGACTTTGGTGTTATTTGTAGAGCAGATGGAGCAATGATATCTTGAAGCTCAAGTGTTGCAGCTTTATATATTTCACTTGGTAAGACAGGCATAACACCACTCTTTCCTTTGGTGGTGTCATCTCCTTTTTTAAATAATGATGAAAATATTCCCATCCCGTTAGAAGTAGATCGCGATTTTTTCGCTGGCCTGCTTGGTTAATCTATTAAATTTAATCATATATAATTGTATCATTTTATTTTTTATACTATTGCGATCGCGACTTCTAACGGGACCCATGTTATTTTAATTTAATTCCTTGACTAATATCTCCTGGGTTGAATGTTTTATAGAAAAGTTCAACAACTTGATCTGTTTTGAGCTGCAAGGTTCGTATTCCAATTCTTCCAAGTCCTCCCATTATTACGCCAACTCTTTGATCGAGCTGTGTTCTTTTTTCTTCAAAAGAAGCCAAGTCCATTGCTTTTTTAGTGTTTTCGATTTGTTTTTTTTGTTCTCCTCCCCCGAGAAATCCTTCTAATGCTTTATCTCCAGTTTTTATAATAGTAGGGCTATAAGGGACAACAATGAAGAAACTTTTTGTCATAATATTTACCTCATCAGTGAAAGATTTTATAAACTCGATATATTCTTTTGTTTGTATCTTTAGAAGAGGTTCCACTTGTTGTTTGAGTCTTTCTTCCAAAATCAATAAGTAAGGTCTAATGTCTAGTCTTCGTGATTGAATACTAATCTGAGTAGGAAAATCTAATCCATTTATAAAATTTTGAAACTCGCTTATTATTGCTGTTTGTTCTTCTGATGATTTTAAAGAAAGGTTTAAAGATGAGGCTAGTAAAACAGCTCGAAGTCCACCATCTTTAAGTATAATGATTCCATCTCTAACTTCTTTTATTGGTACGAATTCTTGAGAACTTTTTGCATTAATCATATGTATCAAATTTATGACATTTATTGTCTAACAATATTTTATCATTTTTTCTTTCTTTAACCTAAATTAAACTCTAAGATCCTTATCACTTAACTCATTACTTTTAATCCCCTCTTCTTTTTTGTCTTGGACATCTAAACTAAACGAAAGATCTTTTAATTTATTGGCTGAAGTCATTGGAACAACAGAAACAAGTGATGGAGATTCTGCTTCATCTTTCTGCATGGCTCCGGGTTTTACCGTTCTCTGTTTCCATAGGTACAATTTATTTGAAGTAAGATAACTAATTCCGGCTTGCAAGTAAAAAACGAATGGTTTATCGTTTATTTTATAAAAAACAAGGAGAAAAGTAAGGACACCAACTGGAAGTATTAAGAAAATGGCAATCCACAAAGGTAGAATTTTATATATGATAAACATTAATCCAATTCCACCCACCAAATATGCGAATTGATGGAAAGTAAAAGGACCAAATAGTTTATCTTGAACGTCGATGAATTGTGGAACTTTAAATTGCATCTTAAATGATTACTAATTATTGATTACTAATTACTAATTATAAATACCCATAAAAACTTACTAATTACATTATACTACACAACAATAAAGTTACTTAATTGTTCTTTTTAGCTGTTTTTTGTATTGCCGTTATCAATTTTAATATTACTATTATTTCTTCTGTGTAATGATTGAATTCTTCCTTATTTATATATTTTCCACCTAATAATAATTTTAACCAATATTCAGTTTCCCTCGCTTCTTTATATGCGATGGAAATTTTTGATATAAAATCGTTTCGTGACTGAGCTCCGATAGATTCTTCTATATTAGCACCAATAGAAGTTCCAGATCTCAGGATTTGTTTAGAAAGCACAAATTCTTTTCTTTCGATTAGTTTTTTGTATAACTCAACTATTGATAATGCAAAACTAAAACTTTTTTGTTGAATTATATTTTCTTTCATTTTTCGAATTAGTAATTGGTAATTAGTAATTCGTAATTAAAATGACTCTCGGTACGGATCAACTTTTGGGTTCGAGTAGTTAGAAACTGTCTCAGTATTTACGGTTGGATGACTCAATTTTTCCTCTAATATATTTGGAGCTTTGTTTAATTCTAGTGGTTGAGCTATAGGTTCGACTGTTTTTATTTGTTCAGGAGTAGAAATTGATTCTTGTTTTGATACAGGTGGCATAACAGGCTCTATTGGACGATTTTCAATAACTCTTGGTTGCTCAATTGTTTTTGTCTCAGTCTGTAAATATGGAGGGATTGGGATTTTTTCTTCTTGGAAATATTCTTTTTCTATTTGGTTTAAAATAAGTTCGTTTTCTTCTTTGTCCTTTATATATTCATCAATAAAACCAAAAATAGAGATGTTTAATTCTTTTGCTAAATTTTCTGAGACATCATTTGAAAGGTTTAATTCTTTCTCGAAGATTTGAGGCAATTCTTTAGGATTAATTAATTTTACAATAACCATTGTTATGTAATATTTTAAGGTACTAGCGGAATTACCAGTTAAACTATATCGCATTCCAATTTCAGACATTTTGCTATCAAACTTGAGTGACCCCAATGCTTCAAAAGCGTTTGTGTCTAATTCGTTAAAAGCTCTATTGATTTGTTCGGCTGTATAATTCATCTTATGTAGTTTGTTCCCTCCTTCCTAATAGATTATTTTGTCTGTTAATTGTATCTTGTTCTTGGACTTGAACTTTTTCGTACTTTTCTTTATTTGTCAATAGTGAATTTAGCTTATTGATTTCAGCCTCAGTTGTTCTCTTGTTCAATAATGCATCGGATAGAGCTGCGGTCGCGCCATTGTCTTCTGGGTTTTGTGCCATTTTTGCTTTTGCTTTTTCTATTTCAGCTTCGTATTGAGATACTTTTATCTGTTTACCACTAACTACTGTATTAATATGATTCTTGTCTATCAAGTTGAGGTCTATATTACCTTCAGTATTTCTCAGATTTAATTCTTCTGCGATGTTTTGTAGATTGTCCTTTATTCCGTTTAATTCTTTCCTAGCATTATCAAATGATTTAGCCGCTTTATCTCTTGTCTGTTCAATAGTGTATTTTTCAAGAGGATTTAGTTCTGGCTTGGCTGGTTTACCCTTGGCTTTCAATTCTGCAACAGCGGTAGCTTTAGCTTCGGAGCTACCTACTAATTTTTTATTTACAACTTCAGCATATTTAGTCAACCTTTCTTTGTTTATCTGTTCTGAAGTTTTTGGTTTTATTCCATTCTGTGTTTCAAATTGTGCTTTAAAATTATCTTCATTAAACCTTCTACCGTTACTTTCATCTTCTCTTTTGGCTTCAGTCATTTCAGCCAAGTATTTTTTATTATATGCTTTGACTTTCTCATCTTGATTGAGGGCGTTTTCAGCTGACATGTTGAGTTCTTCCCCGTGTTTAACTTGTTTTCGAGCGTTCTCTTCTTCCCACTTCTTGAACCCTCCTTTCTTTGCTTCCCCAAGATTTGTACCTGCCAAGGCAGATAAATCTTTCCCTCCGATTTTTATTCCACGAACGTCCATACTTCCTTTCCCAGTATATGATCCAAATTTTCTTAACTGTAACGCTCCAAATCTTGATAATAGATTACCCTCGGTTTCTGCCTTTTTCAATCTTTCTGAGTTGAATATTGCACTACCAGCTCGTCCAATTAATTGTCTACCAGCAAAAGCAGCTCCACCAAGAGCTACGGCCCCAGCAGCTCCACTAACAACCTTTGTGATTGATTCTCCAATCGTTCCAGACATCTTTTGAGCGATATCTTTAGCTTTCATTAAGAGGATCATTATAAATACAAATGGAACTATCACACCCAAGATGAAATCCAAACCAGTTTTGCTGTTTGTAGAATCAATTCCCAATCCAGCATCTAAGAATTTAATAATCAAATATAAGAAGAATATAAATACAGGAGCGAGAAACGCCAACTTTAAAGTATCTGGCCACCATCTTTTCCATCCTATCATTTCTATATTTTGTAATGCTGGAACGGTATAACTGAGAAATGCTATTGGAGCAAGTATCATCGCTATCCATAACCCAACAACTCTAGAAATAAAAATGAGAGACGACATCAAGAATGCTATCAATCCGACTATGTTTACAATTGAGGCTAAAATGATAACTAAGATTGAAGTTTTTGCAGATATGTGTCCATCCACACTTGAGTCCCCTTCGGTATCAAATTTTGTACTGATACTCCCTATTTGTTTTGCTTTCAGTATTAATTTTTGTGGATTTACTTTTGCGACGATAGCTTCAGATAATTTAATTTCATCATGTGAACCGAGTCTTTGCTGGACAACTCCATTTACAGTTGGTCCGACAACAATTGTTTGTTGGTTATAAAATATTCTGGCTATTATATTTGAAGTATCGACAATGACTTGGACAGCAAAGAGACTGAAGTTCATCAGAAGTCCGATGATGACAACATTTTTAATCATCTCTTTTGTATTGGCTCCGTTGAGATTTAAAATAGTTGCAAAAGCGATATAGAGGAGGATGAAGATAAAGAACATGTTACAGAAATCTCTCACAACTCCCCATCCTTCAACCACAAAACTAGAACGATATGATGTATCTTTAACAGAATAAGCAACCGTAATATCTAATAACTTACCAGTTAATCCGAAAATTGTTGAAGTTGGTTGAAATACTCCCCAATATAAGAGTCTAGCAATACAACCACCTATTGTCTCACCTAACTTTGTTATCTCACATACAGGTAAAATTGCATCTGTATTTACACTAGTTTGTTCTTCTTCAACATCTACATATTGAGTTATTCCTGTTGTAGATGTAGGTTCTGTTATAAAAACTAAAGGATTTGGGTCAGATATTGTTGTGAAAGTAATATCTGGCATTACAAGACTTCCTGGCAATGCACCAGCCTTTATTAATTTCCACACAGATGTGACTTGGTGCGATGCAAATGTTTGTATCCCATAAGTCGTGTTTGGTGTTAATCCTGAAAAAGTGACTGTACCTGTTTGTACACTGGCAGCTAATTTTTCACCAGTTGTCAAATTTGCCGAGTCAACCTTTTTTAAAGAAACTTCTTGTGTTTCTAAAATTTTCTTATCACCATCTAAAAGGGTTACTGTGACTCCTTCACCACCAGTTAGGAGGTTTTCTTTCCCCCAAACGACTCGTACATGCACAATTACTGAGGTATCTGCTTTACTTGCGGTTGTTGTAACTGTGATGTCATCACTAGCTTCTGCTATGTTACTTCTTATTGAAAAATTATCTTTTATACCGCCACTAATATTAAACGGCGCAAGCAGTTGCACTATAATAGTGATTATTAAGATGTATGGAAACAATTTTTTCATTATTTTTTAAAAACTATTTATACCAAACTTTTCTTATCCCAGAACAAATATAATTTCTCTAATTTAACAAAACAAATTACCAAACATTGAGGATAGCCTCATATTCTTTTAGATCTACCCAATAACAACTGACTGCTTCTAGACAAACTAACCCGTATCTATTTGAATCATTTACAAGCGATGATTGTCTTCCATTAAGTGTATTACAGACCCTCCCTTTATAATTTCCGTCTGATGATGTAGTTCCATAACATGCGCTAGTTGAAGATAGTGAACTTACGTATGAACCTCTTGTTGTATATTTAAACCATGGATTTCCATAACGTGTTTTAGGTCCTGTATAAGTAGAACTAGCCGTTTGCTCGTAACATTCTTTTATTAAGGTATCTAGTTGATTAGAAAAATTCTGCTGCTGAGTGACTTCGTTATAAGTTAATCTTATATCTTCTTCTGTTTTAAGTGTTGGTGCGACAAGATAGAATTTACGAAGTAGTTCTGCTAAGTCGGATTTCTCTTTTTCAGTGAAGGTTAATGGATTTTGTTCTATTCCTAAACATATATTTATAGAGGCTGATGTTGGAGAATTTGATTCAGAATCATTCGCAGGAACATAATCATTATTTAAGTTTCCATCATAATGACAATTTGGATCAAGACTATCTGTATAACCATCGCCATCATTATCGACTGTATCATTACATTGATATAGTGTTATTGGAGAATTTGATTCGGAATCATTTGTAGGAACGTAATCACTGTTTAAATCTCCATCAAGGTGACAGTTAGCATCAAGACTATCTATATAACTATCGCCATCATTATCTAATCCATCACTACATTGCATTAATGTATCAGGTGATGGTAACGAATCTGAAACAGTGAGAGTTATGTATGATCCACAGTTATTATCTTCATTTGATTCTGTAATAGTTCCTGTATCAGAGGAAGAACTTTTATCTGCACAAGCTCGGATGAAATATTCTCCAGAAGTGGTGAAAGTATATGAAATTTGTGCTGTTCCAATGTTACTTGCCAAAATTGTTGATACGGTTGTATCTAGCTCAATGGTTTCACTACCTGTTTTTGTTGAGGTTATACTAAAGAAACTTGAGAAACTATTTTTTGTACTGCCTCCTCCCCTGTTTGTAATTATAGAAGATAGCGTTGTTTTTGTATTGATTGTGGTACTTATTGGAGTAACTGTTCCTGCTTGTAAGTCAGGATATCCAGTATCTGCTCCTTGTGTACAATCTGGAGGATTGACTGCCCCATTCATACATAAGCCACCGATAGTAGTACATTGTGGAGGATTTGTTGCTCCATTCAAACACGTTCCATTTGTATTTGTAGTACATAGTGGAGGGTTACTCATTCCATTCAAACACGCACCGTTAATAGTAGTGCACAAGGTAGGATTATCTGCTCCATTCAAACATGTTCCGTTTGTATTTGTTGTACAAAGAGGAGGATTACTCATTCCGTTTAAACACGCACCGTTAATAGTGGTACACATAGGATAATTATCCGTTCCATTTATACATGTATTACTTGTAGTCGTTGTACATTCTGGAGGATTTGTAGCTCCATTTAAGCAAGACACAGTATCATCAGTAGTTGTTTTTGTACCGTTTGTATCTATTACTGTCGTACACAATGGAGGATTATTTGTTCCATTAATACATGTATTGGTATCGTCAGTGGTCGTTGTAGTTCCGTTTGTATTTGTGGTTGTTGTACACATAGGAGGATTTGTAGCACCATTTAAGCAAGATGTTACATCGTCATTGGTTGTTGTTGTATCATTTGTATCTATGATTGTTGTACACATAGGAGGATTTGTAGCTCCATTGATACATGTAGTAGTGTCATCAGTAGTTGTAGTAGTATTGTTTGTATTTGTAATAGTTGTACACAATGGAGGATTATTTGTTCCGTTAATGCACATACCACCAATAGTTGTACACATAGGATAATTATCTGTCCCATTTATACAAGTGTTATTTGTAGTAGTCGTACATTCTGGAGGATTAGTAGCTCCGTTTAAGCAAGAGCCGTTTTTAACTGTACATAGCTGAGGATTTGTAGCTCCATTTAAGCAGGATAGAGTATCGTCATCGGTTGCTGTTGTGTCATTTGTATCTGTGATTGTTGTACAGAGAGGAGGATTTGATGCTTCATTTAAACACTCACCATCCGAATTTATTGTACACAATAGAGGATTTATGGCTCCGTTGTCACAAGTCTCTCCTCCTACACTGAGAGTAGTACATTCTGGAGGATTACTCATTCCATTCAGACATTCACCACCTACAGTAGTACACTCTGGATAGTTATCTGCTCCGTTTGTACAAGTTTTTCCAGTAGTTGTCTCACTTGCTTTAAATAAATTGCCTAAAAATTTAGAGAAGGAATTCCAAAAGGTATTAAAATCATTTCCACTCATTTTTATTTCGCCAGTACTTCCATTTTCTATGCCCTCCGAAGCTACTCCGTAAACTGTCTCGCCTGTCTGTGCTGTGTGGACAAGTGGAACGCCGTTTGTACCAGTACCAACAATAGATACATCACTACCCTTCTCTATATTTTCAAGAGCCTGAACGGATGTCTTTGTTTTGTTTTTTGAAGTTGCAAGTGATGAAAATATTTTAGCAATACCACTAGTACCTTCTACTCTAGTATTGTTTCTATTTAGGAAAAATAGAACCCCTACCAATATTAAAAGTAATACTACAACAATGATTGTTATAATAAGTGCTTTACTTTTTTTAGGTCTATTTTCCATATAATTTATTGTCTAATTTTTTAATCATTCATTAATAGGGTTTCTAATACTTTATCATTTGTAGTTGTGTTTCTATCAATATAATCATTATTAATTTCTGAATAACCTCCTGATGTCGAAGTTGTTGTAGTCGTTTGCGCTGCTCCTTCACAACCAATAAATCCTGTTGGTGTAGGTGCAGTTATATTTGCTCGAGCACCAGATATTTTGGTAGTTTGTGATCCCGTAACAGTAAAGTATATACCGGAAGTGCTTTTTGCTTGATCTCCGATTTCATATTTTCCACTTAAGGCAGGTCCGACTTCATAGATATAATCGGTGGAACAATTTTTTAGTGAGTAATAGACATAGCCCTCCTTGTTGACTCCGGAGCTTCCCAAACAATCTGAATCTTTCGTATCTATCTTTCCGTCCAAATCATTATCAAGCCCATCGTTACATCTTCCCTCTTCCCCACCTGTTCCGCTGATTAAATCGGTATCCTCATAGAAAGTTATTTCTTCTTCATCTAGACAGTCAGAATATTTTGCCAAATATTGTGCTTCTGTTAATATCGCGTTACCATTTCGTACAGCTTCCTCATTTAATATTCTAAGCATGTTTGCATTACGTCGAGCTTGAGCGGCTTTTATTATCACACTAACTTTATCTTTAATCTCACCCAATTTATAAATATTTGAATTTGTTTCAACAATACTGTCCTTATACCCTGTTGTCATTTCAGTATAAGTTTCATCATAACTCATTATATCTTTTGTTATATCAAGACCGACTTCTGCCATTGGAAGATATGAGGAATTTGGAATCAGATCGGAAGTTAATTCGTTTTCTAGATATGGTCTTTGCATTAGACTATTACTGCCATAAAGATTTTTTATTGCGATATCGTATTGAGTGTTAAATTCTTGCAATGATGAACTTATATCGGTCATGAGCTCATTAATTCGAGCCTGTATTTTACCTGCGAGATCATCACTTTTGATTTCTCCTTTTGTTCCATTATATTCAAGTCTATACCAATCGGTAGTTTTTGTGACAGCTGTCCAGACAGATGCGGCGGTGTCCTTGAATACATTCTTAAAGTTATCATATTCAGAATCTCCAGGTCGAGCGATTGAGAATGTGTCAGTACTTCTTTTCAACCATTTTTTGGCTTTATACTCTGAACCTAAACTATATACATAAGTAGTGAAATACTCATATACATCTCCTGAAATAACTTGCCAACTTGGATTTGGTCCTGGAATACAGTAATCAAGTTCTCCAATTTTTGGCATAATTCCTGGAAGATTTGATAGTAATTCTTTAGCAGCAACAACGTAATCTTTTTGAATTTGTAAGATACCTCTATCCTTTATTGGATTTGTTGCACCCTTTTTCCAATTTTGCCATTCGCTACCATTCCAAAAAGCTCTATCTCCAACTGCCCAACCATTATATCCATCTTCAATGAGTTTTGTATTACCAGCAACGGATACAGTGTAGTAGACATTGGTTAATGGATCACCATTACTGTCATATGGGGCAACGTCAATGTGTAATTCTGGAACATTGGTTTTAGCATTCCATGTCCCCAAAGCAATCTTTTGATAATTATGTATATATGTATTTCCTAAATCACGAGTTAGATCAAAAGCACCATTAGTATATCCACTATTTAAACCACCATCTAGTGTGGTTTCAGAATTGTCCCCATAACCCAGTCCCATATTTGCGTCACTATAAACATATGAGTCTGATGCGGTTGAAAGACTTGAAAGTCCTTGATTTTGGAATTTTGAAATTAACGCTGTAAATAAAGCATTTAATGATTCATTTATCGTATCAGCAAGTTCTAGTTGACGTTCCGGTGAGTTTAGATATGTACTAACTTTATCTTTTATAAGACTACCTGGGGTTACTACTTCGTAAGTTAGGCAAACATCATAAGCTGACTTTTTACTTGTCCCATATATAGGAACGACTAATCCACTTGCGAGTGTGTTATGTTTTGGTTTACCATCATCTCCATACATTTGCCATTTGACACATTTCTTTTGACTTAGAATTCCTCCATTAGTTTGTAATTCTTCTTTGACTTCGTTTGTCTGAGTTACTTTTTGATCTTCCAAGAATTGACTAGCTTGTATTGTAAATCCGATAGGGTTATTTTTATCTTCTTGAGTTAAAGCCATGTATCCTTCCCACCCTCCAGACAAGAAATCATTCTCGAAAGTATTATTTGCTAATTTTGCTTTTTCAACGGCTGTTAATGATGAGTCGTATGAAGTTGGGATTGTAATATAACCCATTAGATCAGAAGCAAGTGATTCAAGAAAATCACCAGAGCTACTCCCATAATTATAACTACTTATAGCTGTTTGTGCGAAATCACTCCCGTATGGAAAAGCTTGTGAAGTAGAAGTAAATGCGTCGATCTCTCTCTTTAAGAAATCTTTTTCTAAATTATTTGTAAAGTTTGTGAGGTTACGAACATACATAGGATCTCCATTAAAACCAGTATTGACCCAGTTAACAGTATAACGAGTCATAGCTGTTAATTGATTTTTAGCAAGAGTATAAGCTATACCATTAAAACATTCTTCTGTCTTTCTTTGTTTCTCGGCATTCTCTGTTTGAACTATAAGTTCCTCTATTGCCGTGTCATCTGAATTTGATTGGACTTTATCACAGTCGATGACATCCTTAAGAGCATTTTCTATGTTTACATCTGGTATGACTGCAGCCACCATTTCTGATGCTCCCTTTAATTTACCACAGATGTTTCGTACGGCTTGTATCTTCTGGGCTTTCAAATCTTTTGCCATATCATCACTTCTGAAGAGATTGGTTATAGCAGTTGATATTTTGTCTACTACTCCAGTACATCCGACGACTTGCATTATCAATTGTGAATTTAGAGCATCGGTAACTTTGAATTTATAAGCACTACTTTTAGTACTGTTTGGATTATCCCAGTTCAATTTGGAAGTGCTCGTTGCGGCGGAAGTTTCTATCGGGGAAATAGCTTGTAGAAAAAACAACGCGAATATAAAAATAATTGCTATTGGAATTATTTTTTTTATATTTTGTTTCTTCATAAATAGTTATATATAGTATATCACTTTTGATAGTTTATTGTAAAATTTCAGCAAGTTTTTCAACGTCGAGAACCAAAGCATCGCTGTACTGTTTGTAATTTATAATCG
>Ga0209373_10001762_pt1 | contig 24138 bp, 16 predicted proteins | sample Higcelweek5metaG_FD_187173 | JGI IMG/M metagenome (GOLD analysis project Ga0209373, IMG submission 187173) | Freshwater pond sediment microbial communities from the University of Edinburgh, under environmental carbon perturbations - High... | ecosystem: Environmental > Aquatic > Freshwater >... | reverse complement strand
AGCGCGATGACGGGAACTTTCAGTTCGCGCGCGACTTCTTTTAGCACACGGCTGATTTCCGAAACTTCCTGAACACGGTTTGTCTGGTTGGGAACGGATCCTGAGAGCAATTGCAAGTAGTCGACGACCACCAGGTCGAGTTTTTCTTCCTGTTTCAGTTTACGGCATTTACTGCGCAGATCGGTGACTTTGACGGTGCCCGAGTCATCAAAATACAAATTGAGTCCTGAAAGACTGTTAACGGCGAAATGGATTTTTTCCCATTCCTGTGAGGACAGTTTTCCTTGACGCAGTTTGAAGTTATCCACTTGCGCTTCACAGGATAAGAGACGCATGACCAATTGGTCCACGCCCATTTCCAAGGAGAAAAACGCGATATGCGGATGGGTTTTCGCTTTCGCGACATTCAAAGCGATATTCAAAGCGAATGCCGTTTTTCCCATGGAGGGACGGGCGGCAATGATCAGCAAATCGGATTTCTGCAATCCGAGCGTAAAGCGGTTAAAATCGTAATAACGCGTATCAAGACCGGTGACGGATCCGCCGATTTGAGCTTGCTCGGCGATTTTGTCGATCAGAATGTTGGCGATTTCGCCGACGTTCTTGAAGTCACTGGTTCGTTTGTCTTTGGTGATGCCGATGACTTTTTTTTCGACGTCATCGATAAAAGCCGGCGTGTTTTCGATCGAGTACGAATTCTCGATGATTTCCCGACATGTATCCTGGATGCGGCGCGTGATTGATTTGTCTTTGACGATATTGATATGGTTAAGCAAGTTGGCAGTGGAAGGAACCGCATCGATCAGACTGGCGATGTATTCGATTCCGCCGGCTTTCGCCAACAGGTTTTTGTTTTCAAGCCGATCGGTGAGCGTCGTGTAGTCGATGAATATATCTTCACCATGCAGTTCTCTCATCACGGAATAAAGCACCTGATGGTTCGGAGAATAAAAATCTTGTTCCTGAAGTTTGTCAAGGATGGTCTTGATTGATCCTTGATCGAAGAAAACGGAACCGAGTACCGCTTGTTCTGCTTCGATATTTTGTGGGATTTTTTGTTCCATGTCGATCCTCCGATCCAGATGCCTGCTTATTTTTCTTCGATGATTTGCAAGCTGATGTTGGCTGTTACTTCCTTATGCAGTTTAACCGGCACTTTGTAGACGCCGAGGGAATGAATGTTGTCTTCCAGTAAAATCTTGCGTTTGTCAATGTCGAGGTTATAGACTTTCTTATATTCTTCTGAGATTTGCTTGGTATTGATCGCACCGAACAGTTTTCCGGATTCACCAATCTTAACATAGAGACGAATCGGTTTTTCTTCAATTTCGATTTTTAATTTTTTCATCGCTTCGAGATCGGCGATGGCGTCATTTTCCACTTTTGCTTTTTCATCTTCGAGCGATTTGATGTTCGAGGAACTGGCTTCAATTGCTTGCTTGGAAGTTAAAAGGAAGTTGCCGTATCCGGTTGCGACTTCAATGACTTCGCCTTTCTTTCCTTTTCCTTTTACATCTTTTATTAAGATAATTTTCATAGTTGTTTCCTCCTTGAATGATAGTTTCAATATTTCTTCCAGTTTTTGCACAATATCGGGAATATTCCCACCCTGTACCTGGGCGGCAGAGTTGTTCAGATGTCCTCCGCCTCCAAATTGTTCCATCAGCACAGACACGTTGTATTTGTCAACGGATCGTGCCGAAATCGCGACAGTATCGTTTCCGATGTTGCCGATGGCAAAGGAAGCAATGATGTTATCGATTTCCAGTAATTCGTCCGCGGTTTTCGCTAATTGGATGCGGTCGGCTTTATCTTCTGGCGCCATCGTGGCGATGGCAAAACGATCGTTGACGATTTGCGCCGAGTTGACCAAGTTCGATTTTGTCTTGATGTCATCGAGCGATTCACGCAGAATCAGGCGTGCTTTAAACGGATCGGCTCCCTGCCGTTTGAGTAAAGCGGCGGCTTCAAAGGTGCGGACTCCGGTGCGATAGGTGAAGTTGTTGGTATCAATCATCATACCGGCAAGCATGACGGTGGTTTCAAAGCTGTCCAGTTCGACTTCATAGTTATACAGTTCGACCAGTTCGACCACCAGTTCCACGGAGGACGAAGCATAGGGTTCGACATAGTTTAGACTGATCTCGGAGAGGATGTTGTCGATGCGGCGATGGTGATCAATGATGGCGATATTTTTGGTTTTGTCGATTAATTTCGGTTCAATGGTTTGAACCGGGCTGTGGTGATCCACTAAGATTAACAGACTGTTTTGGGTGATTTCTTCCAATGCTTCATCCGGGTCGACCAAATACTCAAGCAATTTCACATCTTCTCGGTTGAGCATGTCGATGACTTTCGCGCAAGTATGGTCGATTTTATCAAAATCGATTACAATACGCGAAGGCTTTTTTTGGGCGATTGCCATTTGCAGCAAGCCGATGGCGGAACCGAACGCATCAAGATCGGTATCTTTATGCGGCATGATATAGATCATATCGGCTTTGGAAATCAGATCGCTGATCGCGCGTGAATTGATGCGAGCGGTAATCTTCGTGCGTTTTTCAACGGTGTTGCTCTTGCCGCCAAACAAACGCAGCGGCTGGTTTTGCATGTTGACGACCACTTGGTCGCCACCGCGTCCGAGCGCCAGTTTCAAGGCTTCTTCCGCAAGTTCTCCCAGTTTGTCGGCAGGGGTATCAAAACAAGCGATTCCCATGCTCATTGTGACGCGAATTTCATTTTGATTCGATATTTCATTGACGGTATCCATAATGGAAAACTCGTCTTTCATCGCTAATTCCAACTGTTTTCGAGAGAGATAAATAACGGATTTTTCCGGTCGCAGATTGAGGAAAAAGATATCGTATTTCTTGCACCAGTTATCCATGGCACCCAAAAACTTACCCTGAATCGTGTTTTTTACCTGCAAGTCCATATTGGTGGTTGCTTCATCCAGATTGTCCAGACTCATGACGCCGATGACGGCGGTGCCGTCAAAAAGCTTCTTTTTGTAATCTTCGCGTTCCGTCACTTCAAACAGATAAACGCATTTGTTCTTTGGATAATGGATGACTTCGTAATCTTTTCCGTAAACGTTAAGAAGAAATTTCCCTTCGCGTTTTTGAATCATATTGAAGAGACTCTCATGAATGAAAGAGAGCTTCCGTTCGACGAGAATATTGGCAAAGAAATCTTTCGCGACGTTATTCGCCCAAGTAATCGTGAAATTTTCATCATAGAGCAGCATTCCGACGGGCAGATAGTTGAGCGCGATGTCCTCACTGTTTTTCAAACGGCGAGATAAAAGGTTGGCTTCTTTAATTTTTTCTTCCAGAGTGCGGATCTTACCGACTCTTTTTTTGTTGGAAAAGAGGGCGGACAAGGTGCCGACGATCACGGTGATCATCAGTGCGGTTGCCAGGATGATGACTAGGTGGTTATCGAGTTTGACGATTTCGATGAAACCGACGACGCTGAACGCCAAAACGATGATTGAAACGATTACAATCAAGATAATTGAACGTTTTTTCACCTTAGCACCCCTCTCATTATTAACAGAATAATTATAACACATTCTCTATGTTTTGCAAATTGCATTAATAAACTGAGAAAAAAAAGACTCATTCGAGTCTTTTTGGGTTTAGTCTTTAACGAATGGCAAGAGTGCCATGAAACGTGCGCGTTTGATGGCTACAGCGAGATGTTTCTGGTAAAAAGCCTTCGTGCCGGTTACCCGTCTCGGCAGAATTTTGCCGCGGTCGGAAATGAACTTCTTCATCAGTTCATAATCCTTGTAATCGATATAGGAAACTTTATTATCAGTAAAATAGCATCTCTTTTTAGTTTTTCTCCGCATGTTCCGGTTGCCGCCCTGGGCTCCCGATTGCGGTCTTCCGTTTGGATTGTACATCGTTTATCCTCCTATTTAGAATGGTAGATCGTCTTCAATAACATGAATGTCATTGGTTTTCTCTACTGTGGTGTCTTTTTCATTGGAACGGTTGTAATCTCCGCTGGGTTGGCTTGAGCCTTTCGGTTCAAGGAACTCCACCGAATCACAGATGATTTCGGTGATATAGCGTTTGGTGTTGTTTTGATCCATGTAGTCGCGGTTCTGCAGACGTCCTTCCACTGCAACCATGTGTCCTTTGAAGACATACTTCGCAATGTTTTCCGCTTGTTTTCTCCAGGCGACGCAGTTGAAGAAATCAGTTTGGTTGTTCGCGTTATTCGCAACGTTTCCAGTTCCTGAATTGTCAGAACTGCTCGTGAACGGGCGATTTACAGCGATCGTAAAAGATACGAAAGGAATATTATTGCTTGTTGTGTGTCTCAGTTCGGGATCCTTTACCAGTCTTCCGACCATTATGACTTTATTCAGCATTGATATCCCCCCAGACTACTTTTCGTCTCTGTTGATGATGAGATGTCTTACGATGGCTTCTTTCAGTCCGAGTACACGGTCTAATTCATGAATGGCATCGGCGTTGGCAAAAGCGGTTAAAATTACATAATAACCTTTTCTCATGTCATCGATCTCGTATGCGAATTCTTTCATTCCCCACTCGTTGACGGTTACCGATTCGGTTCCGCGAGAGGTCAGAATAACATTGATTTCTTCAATCAAAGCTTTTCTGGCTTCCGTTTCAACGGTGGAACGGATGATGTACATCACTTCATACTTGCTCATTTTCGTTCCTCCTTATGGTCTATTGGCTACAGAAACCCTCTGTAGCAAGGTGGTGAGTTTTCTCACGCTCGGTTATTATATCATAATATCCCGGGTTTGTCTATAAAAAACAATGGATAAAACAGGTTTTTTATCGATAAAAAACGGGGCTGATTTCCCCGTTTTTTCGCATATCAGTTGCTTTCGCGCACAGATTCATCCTCGTCGGTCTCCGGGTGCCGGAAAAACGGAACGAGAATCGAAACGGATTGTTGATATTTCCGGTAAGCGGGACGTGAAGTGAGAATTTTCTTTTCCATCATCGGAATACTGATGAAAAGGAACAGACAGGTCATCAGAACCGGGGCGATCACGGTGAAGTCGAGGGTCTGACGAACACCAAAATACATCAGCCACACTCCCCACCACATCGATACTTCACCAAAGTAGTTCGGATGTCTGGAATAATGCCATAGTCCTTCGTCGATGCACTGATGTTTTCCTTGATTCTTCAAACGGAACTCGGCCATTTGATGATCGGAAACATATTCGTCGACAATCGCGGCGAGCGAAACCAGAAAACCGAGAATCGTCCAAAAACTGAGTGCTTGAGCGTTTTGAATGAAAGACTGGCTGCCGGCTAGCTGAATGAAGACGATGAACGTGGGCATCATATTGATACCAAACAGATTGGATACGAACCATAGTTTGGGAGCCTGTTTTCGGATCATGACATACCGCCAGTCCTGATCAGAAAAATCAGTCCATCCCTTTGCCCAGTTCGCCGTTAAACGAATTGACCAAAGCAGGATCGCTAAAAAAAGAAAAGCGAGTGGCAAATTGAACTCAGGCCTGTATTCAATGACCCAACCCAGTACAACCAGCGGCGGAATCACGCTCCAGTACGGGTCATAAACGCTTGAATTGCGCCGAATGATCCCGTGGAACCAAACGACAATCGTCGCAACAATATCCGCTGCAAGCATTCGCAGAAGGACATTCGCACTGGCAAAGAAAAGATAGGTGATGCTGCCTAGGGCAATCGCAATAAAATAGACAATGCCCAATTCAATCATCGATTTTGTATGAGACGACCATTTCTTCATGAAAGCACCCGCTTCTTCAGCTTTTCCCTTCGTTTTTCAGTAATAGAATTGACTGGATCAAGGCAAACGAAACCGCTTTTTGCCGAATAGCCTGACGATCGCCGGAGAACCATTCCTTAAAGGTACGAACAGTATCGTGAAAAGAAAAACCAAAACAGACGGTCCCCACCGGAACAGAATCGGTTCCTCCTGCCGGACCGGCAATGCCGGTAATGGCAATGCCCAAATCGCATTCGGATAATCTTTTTAGTCCCTTGGCCATCTCTTCGGCGGTCTGAACACTGATGACACCATTTTTTTTGAGCGTATCGGCACGGACACCGAGCACTTTTAATTTTGCATTTTCGGAATAGGTGATAAAAGCTTCTTCGATAATGGATGAAACGCCGCTCACATTGATGATGCGCGCACAGAGCATCCCACCTGTGCAGGATTCGGCGGTGGATACATGATATTTCTTTTCCGCCATGATGTCAAAAAACACTTTTTCCAAAGAGGTGTTGGGCGGTGTCATGATAAAATCTTTAAATTTGTTCTTAAAGAGTTTCAATACCCGATTGAAGTGTCGTTGATCCTCTGCCTCCGTGTAAAAACGGATCATCAGATCCCCAGTGTCTTCAGAAACAGAAATCGAAAGATCCCGATAATCAGGAAGGTCTTCTCTGATCTTGCGGTTCGCATCGTCGAGAGAAAGACCATTTAATGTATAGGACTCTTCAAAAACCACTTTTTGTAAAACGTTATTTTCCATCCCTATCACCCGATCATAAATTGAAACGGAAATGAAAAATATCCCCGTCTTGAGCGACGTATTCTTTTCCTTCAAGCCGAATTTTTCCTAATTCTTTGGCTTTTGTTTCCGATCCGCAGGCAATCAGATCAGCATAACCGATCGTTTCCGCCCGAATGAATCCTTTTTCAAAATCAGAGTGAATGATCCCGGCGCATTCCGGTGCTTTGGAACCTTTTTTAAAGGTCCATGCCCGTACTTCGTCTTTTCCGACAGTAAGAAACGTTTGCAGATTCAGCATGTCGTAACTTTTGCGAATCAAGTCGACTAAACCGGATTCTTTTACACCGAGATCCTCTAAAAAGAGTGCTTTTTCATCATCGGCGAGTTGGGCCAGTTCCGACTCGATTTTCGCGCTGATCACGCAGACTTTCGATCCTTCGGAGTCCGCCAGTTTCGTGACACTCTTCACGTATGTATTTTGGCTATAGTCGGTCAATTCCCCGTCCGAGACATTGCATACGTAAAGCATCGGTTTTGCCGTCAGAAAGCTGTAATTGCGAATCCATTTTTTCTCTTCTTCATTGAGCAGCAACGCCCGGATCGGCAATGATTTTGTCAATCCTTCGCGGATCTTGGAAAGCAGTTCAAATTCGACAACCGCTTCTTTATCTGTTTTCAATTGCGCGCGTTTTTCAATCTTGGGAATCCGTTTTTCCACCGTATCGAGATCCGCAAAGATCAATTCCAATTGAATGGTTTCGATGTCTCTTAACGGACTGATGCTACCTTCGACATGAATTACATCATCGTCGTCGAAACAACGAACGACTTGACAGATCGCATCCACGGCGCGGATATAGGAGAGGAATTGGTTACCAAGACCTTCTCCCTTAGATGCGCCGCGCACCAGTCCGGCAACGTCGGTGAATTCAAATGTGGTATTGATTGTTCTTTTTGGCTGATACATTTTTGAAAGGACATCGACCCTTTCATCGGGCACCTGTACCACACCGACATTCGGGTCAATGGTCGCAAACGGAAAATTGGCCACGAACGCACTTGATTTTGTTAATGCATTAAATAAAGTTGACTTGCCAACATTGGGCAATCCAACGATTCCTGCTGTTAATCCCATACTTTCAACTCCTAATGAAACATAGTTCTATTGTACCAAAAAACGCTTCACTATACAAGGGAAAACCGGGTCCACTGTCCGTTAAAAGAAAAAAAACGGACAGAAAAATCCGGTCTTGTCACTTCTCGAGAATACGGTAAAGGAACTTTTTTGTACGGAGATTTATCGTATTTCCAAAGGTTTGATCCGGCACATCAAGCCGTTAACGCCGCTCGACGCTCTATATATTGCGAATACCTTGATTTATAAGTTCGCACCCACGATCATTTGAAAAATCGTTTTTTTAGAGAAATGTTTTCAACGAATGGAAATGTCAATCTGAAATAATTTTGCCGTATTACGGGTGGTGATCTGCGCCACTTCATCATAAGTCATGCCTTTGAGGTCAGCGAGCTGTTGACAAATATAAGATAGATACTCGGGTCCGTTTGGTTTTCCGCGAAACGGATGCGGGGTCAGATAAGGAGAATCTGTTTCAATCATCATGCGGGCTTCCGGAACGGCAAAAGCGACTTCTTTTGGCGTTTTGGCGTTTTTAAAGGTCAGCGGTCCGGCAAAAGAGATGTTCATATTGAGTTCCAGAAAGCGGTTCATCGATTCGACCGATCCGGAATAGCAATGCATGACACCGGATTGGTTGGGAAGTTTATGCATCTGCAGAATCTCGTAAGTGTCTTCCGTGGCTTCGCGCATATGAACGACGAGGGGCTTTCGGAGTTCATTTGCCCACTTGATCTGACGGATGAACACGGCTAACTGTTCTGCTTTATGCGTTTTATCCCAGTAGTAATCCAGTCCGCACTCGCCGATGGCGACGACTTTCGGATGTTTCAACTGAGCGGATAAAATCGTCCAATCTTCTTCTTGTATGGTGTGGGCGATTTCGGGGTGATATCCGATTGCCGCATAGACAAAAGGATACCGGTCCGCCAACTCCAGTGCCCTTAAGTTGGCGATGCGGTCATAACCGATGCAAAGAATCCAGCCGACATCATGACTGATCGCATTCTGGATCACCTTTTCGACCTGGAAATAGAGCAGATCGTCGTTCAAATGACAATGGGAATCAAAGATCATAACATCACCCGCTTCCGATTCCATTATATCATGAAAGCAACAGGAAAGATGAGATAAAAATCCGGCGTTTTTTTTGGGGGCGGTATCGTATTCCCCTGGTGTTCCATGGTATAATAAATATCATAAAAAATACTTGATTTTCATTTTTTTCCTGCTCAGATTTTTTGTTAAAAAAATAACGTGGAGATCGCCCGTTTTCGAGTTATGTTTTTATTTCGGAATATCCATTTTTGTGTCATGTTTCATTTGTGCGAATGATTAAAATTTCTGTGCCTAAAAACCGGATTGAAATTTGGAGGAAATATGAAAAAAATTGTTGCCCTTTTCTTCAGTATCATCATCACAATATTCTGTTTATCCTGTATTGATCTCACCACTACGACGACCCCAGTTGTGACTGATCCCCCCACTTCAACAACACCGATCCCGACGACAGGGTCAGACACGACCACCACAACCACGATTCCAACGACGATTACGACAACCCCTCCGGTGACTACCACCACGACTACCACGACCGTCCCGGTGATCCCAATCGATGAAGGGGCACGTTCGCTCTCTCCGACAAAGAATTATATTCTGGTCGATGCGAACACCTCCTTGGATCTTTCAAAATGCCAGTATCAGGGAGATTTCGGAACAGTGAGCTTAAGCAGTCTGGCGATTGCCCTTACCCCGACGAACCTGACACGGAACGGATCATTCCTTACAATCGCATCGAAAGGAATCTATTCCCTTACTTTCATCTATGGGTCCACCAATATTTCCATCATTCTGATTGCGAAAAACGCATCCGAAACAGAATATGTGCTCTTTCAGGATTCTTTTACCATGCGGGCCAACGGACCGGTTCCCTCCGGCTATACCGTTGATACCGGAACCGCATCGATTGTGAGCGGGAAACTGGTACTGGATGGCATCACATCCAATCCGACCCGCGTGCTTCTGCCCAGCTACCTTTCTGTCTTCGGCAACTATATCATCGAAACCGATCTCACCATCCAGTCAGTGACGGAATCCACGCGCTGGGCATCCTTCATGTTCCGCTATGGCACAACCGGATACTTCCAGATGGCGGTACGGCAAAACGCCATGGCCGCAAATGGCGTGGAGTTCGCCAAATGGCTAAACGGAAACTGGAACGTGACCAATACCGCATCCTTTACCGAAAACTTCAGTTCAACTACATCCTACCGTCTGAAGATGGATATCTACAAGGATGTCGTTAAAGAATACATTAACGGCAGTTTGCTGATCACCTCCGAAATCGCTAATGACTTAAGCGTCGGTAAATTGGGAATGCAGGCCAAAGGCGCCGTCGCCGCCTTTAATAACATCAAAGTGACTCTTCCGGCCAGCTATGTTGATGCCGAGACCATCAATCTGACCGGAATTCCTACTGTCTATGTACCCGAAACCGGCATATCGCTACCGCCATCGGTTTTGACGAAAGCGGAAAGCCTAACTGATCTGCAGGCAATGAGTCAGACCGTTCGTCCGCAAGTGCTCGTCATGCGCGTGGACGCATCGCTGAATGTCGTCACTCCGGAAAACACCGTGATCTTGTCTTTGATTGAGGCCTTGCAGCTGATCGATGCCCGTGTCATTCCCGCCTTCTATGTCACCGATCCGGAGATTGCGGAAGCACTCGCCGAACAACTACGGGATTATGGAGTGATGGATGTGTTCATCATATCCCCGGATCCGGCGGTGATCACGAGGGCACGTAGTGCCTCATCCGTGATCCGGGGAATTCTGGAGATTGTCTATGATGAATTGAAACCGGAATTGAATGATACAAATCGGTTGGCGATTCGAAACGCGGTGAACACCTGTGGTGCGGTCGGAGCGCTGCTTCCATCCGAGTACGCCACAACCGATAATATCGATTATCTGCAGAAACGGTTCCTCACGGTATACGCGGATGTAACGGATGAAGCTTCCTCTGTTATGTACCAAAGCGTCTTAAGCGGAGCGGACGGCATCCTTACTACGGATCTTCCTACCATTTATGCATTCTTCGCTTTATTCCCGGAAAATTCCATTCTCCGCCACCCGATGATCATCGCCCACCGCGGACTGGTCGCCGGCGCCCCGGAAAACTCGATTGAAGGAGCACTCCTCGCCTATCAGGCCGGTGCCGATGCGATTGAGCTCGATATTTACATTACTACCGACGGACGGCTGGTAGTCATCCATGACTCCACTACCACGCGGACTACTAATGGGGACTTGACGGTGGAAAACTCCACGCTCGCTCAGCTGAAGGCATTAGTGCTTGAGGATCTAAGCGGTAACTTCCCGGGCTGTCAGATTCCGACCCTCGATCAATATTTCACGGCCTTTAAAGATCTCGATGTACAGCTGCTCATTGAAATCAAGAGCAGCAGTCCGCAGATCGTCGCTGCGCTGGATTATTTAATCAACCAATTTGGTATTTCCAGTCAGGTGGTCGTGATTTCCAAAATCGTTTTGCAATTGGAAAGAACGCGCGACCTGATCCCGGAAGTGTCGATCGGATTCTTAAATCAATCGATTACCGAAGTAACAAACATGTCCGGTTGCATCCAGTCGGTCTTGAACATGATTGTTCCGCTGAAATCCGCCTACAATCCCGAGTTCTTCCAAATTTCGGAAGCTTTCCTCGCCCAGATCCATTATCGCGGCATATCCACGTATCCATGGACACTAGACACACTGACGGTTTTACACAACTACTTTGTCATGGATGTCGGTGGCCTCACCACCGGAATCACGGACTACATCAACGATGATCCGCTGTTCTACGAAATCAGTCAGTCGGAATATACCGTGGATTTAGCAGCGCCGATTGCCGGCATTGCCCTTACGGGAGTATCAAAAACACTGGATGGACAAACCGCTTCCCTCATTCCGCAAACCATCCTTCTAGATAGCGGCGGCACCGGAATTCAAATTGACGATTCCGCCTACGTATCCAATTTCACACATGCAGGAACTGCATTGATCCTAGTCTATCATTCGATGACGTTCGATGATGCAAAAACATATGTTGTTTTTGACGATCTGGTCAGAATCGCAGTCATTGGCACTGTTGGGGAATAAGGACAAAAATTTCTGTAAAACAAAAACCACAAATCGATGATGCCCGCAAAGGCATCATTTTTTTGTGGCCGGATGCAAAAAAAAAGAGATGCGGGTGCATCTCCAGTATTTTTTGAAAAAGTCGCTTATTTCTTAATTGTAACGACGGATCCTGCGTCGATGGTATGTCCGCCTTCACGGATCGAGAATTTCGTTCCTGTCCCAAAGCGATCGGCTGAGTTTAGCTCGTAATGACTTTTTGAATACAATGAACTGCGTCAATTGTTTGAAGCCATTCAACATCTTTTGCGTATGAATTACTGGATTGATACGAATTCCAACGACTTCTTATCCTTGAATCTTGTTCGATTTGGGTCACAATATTTTTTGCATTTGGCAAAATTTGATTCAATGTTTTTCGATACAACGAAGTGTTGTAAAATGCTTGTTTCAAAGTATCTTTATTAATTTCCTTTTCCTTCAGAAACCATAAAAGATATACATCATAAAAATCGCGCATCCGAGTATTCAAGATGCCACGTGATAAAATGGTCTCCATTTTTTCGGCAAGAACTGTTTCAAGTGTATATGATTTTAGTTTAAAAACTTTGTTATCCAATATTGTCGTATATCTGAAACTTGTTTCTGTTGGAGTCATGATGTCTCCGGTTGTAAAATCAATCTTTATCGATTCTCTAATCCCATCATACCGAACAGTTATTGCTGCTCTAAGCCCTGGGTAATCAGCATCTTCGTGAATCTCATCTATGCTCTCTAGTTTCATTTCTAATTTTTCGTTTGTTGGAATAGAGATGATTTCCTCAATATACTTTGACAAATCTTCTTTTCGTATGGATAAAGATTTCAAAGTGACATCAATGTCCATCGTTGTTCTTAAATCAATTTGAGTGATTGCAGAAATTAAGAAACCGCCTTTTATGATAAACCGGTTCGCATAATTAGATTTGGCTAGTTTTTCCAGAAAGAATTCAAAAATAACATTTCTTAAAATAATATTGGCATCTAGCTTTAGTGCAGTTGACTTGTTTCGCACGAGGGCCTTTAGTTGTTCGCCAGATGTCATAGTAAAATCTCCATATAATTTCGAACAAGAGTTTCGATGCTCATTTCTTTAGCGTATCTCATCAACTTGTTTAAATCTTTATTCCTGTCATTCACATATCGTTTTAACCCGTCCGTAAAAATTTGTTTGTCGATTCTATTTCTAGAACGAATGATATCACAGATCGTTCTTTCTTTATCGTAAACAAAAATATCATTTCCAAAAGCGGTTTTTGTTTTCTCTTTTCCTAATTCAAAAAGTGATGATTTGATCGTATAAAATGTAACACTATCGTTTTTGATTTGTGAGGTGTTATAGCCTGTTGGCAATGTCACGGAAAAAAATACCGGATCCCGGTCGGATAATCCATGCAAATATAAAGCAGTATCATGTGAATAAATCATCCGTTTCTTTTTTTGCTGGAAAGAATACAGTTTATCTTCCCAAGCGCTTGGTGATTGATAAACTCCAAGTGAAGTTCTATTTAACTTTTTTTCGGCAACAAATAAGGATAAATATTCGCGATGAATACCCTCATTTTCTGCATCTTGCGTTGTAATATAGCCATTTTGCTTTTTGATGAGATCTTCAAGTTTCTCTTTTGACATGATATCACCTTTTTTGTCATTTATGCTTTTATTGTACTTCATATTAGTTATTATGTCAATAGTTCTAAACAAAAAAAGGAGATGCGGGTGCATCTCCTGTATTTTTGAAAAAGTCGCTTATTTCTTAATTGTAACGACAGATCCTGCGCCGACGGTATGTCCGCCTTCACGGATCGAGAATTTCGTTCCTTGTTCCAAAGCGATCGGATGGATTAATTCAACATTCATTTCGATGTTGTCGCCAGGCATAACCATTTCTACGCCTTCCGGAAGCATGATGACTCCGGTAACGTCGGTCGTACGGAAATAGAATTGCGGACGATAGTTCGAGAAGAATGCAGTGTGACGGCCGCCTTCTTCTTTGGTCAGGACGTAAACCTGAGCGGTGAAGAGGGTGTGCGGTGTAACTGACTTCGGTTTTGCAATGACCTGTCCACGTTGAACTTCTTCACGAGCAACACCACGGAGTAAGAGTCCGACGTTGTCGCCGGCTTGGGCATAGTCCAAGAGTTTACGGAACATTTCGACACCGGTAACAACCGATGCTTTCGTGTCTTTGATACCGATGATTTCAACAGCGTCGCCGACTTTAATGGTTCCACGGTCAACACGGCCGGTTGCGACAGTGCCGCGTCCGGTAATTGTGAAGACATCTTCTACCGGCATCAAGAACGGTTTATCCGTTGGTCTTTCCGGTAGCGGAATGTAGGAGTCAACCACATTCATTAATTCGACGATTTTCTTTTCCCATTCTTTGTCGCCTTCGAGGGCTCTCAGAGCGGATCCGACCACAAACGGAGTTTCGTCGCCATCGTAATGATATTCCGTGAGCATTTCACGAATTTCCATTTCGACGAGTTCGATCAGTTCGGGGTCATCGACCATGTCGGCTTTATTCAGGAATACAACCATCTTCGGAACTCCGACTTGGCTGGCAAGCAGGATGTGTTCGCGAGTCTGGGGCATTGCGCCGTCGGCTGCGGAAACAACGAGGATAGCTCCGTCCATTTGAGCGGCTCCGGTGATCATGTTCTTTACATAGTCGGCATGTCCTGGGCAGTCCACATGTGCATAGTGGCGTGCTTTGGTTTCATATTCGATATGAGCGGTGTTAATCGTGATTCCTCTTGCCTTTTCTTCCGGTGCGGAGTCGATCGACCCGTAATCACGGAATGTGGCGGTTCCTTGTTGAGCTAACACTTTCGTGATAGCGGCAGTCAAGGTCGTTTTGCCATGGTCAACGTGGCCGATTGTGCCAATGTTAACATGGGGTTTGGTACGTTCAAACTTAGCTTTTGCCATGATGATTTTTCTCCTTTTTTTATCTATTTAGATATATTTTGTTTGGTTTATCGTGAATATTTTATAACAACTTGGAAAATAAAGCAATAGTTAGATGCCTAAGGCATCAAATTACGCGAATATTCTGCCGAATTAGTTGTTACGTTCTTTGATGATGCCTTCAGCAATGGATTTCGGGCATTCATCATAGTGCGAAAACTGCATGGTGTGCGTTGCGCGGCCCTGGCTGTTGGAGCGAAGAGCGGTAGCGTATCCGAACATATTCGCAAGCGGAACTTTCGCCGAAATCTTCTGCGCGTTTCCTCTAGATTCCTGTCCTTCAATCCGACCGCGACGGCTGGTCAAGTCGCCAATGACGTTTCCGAGATAATCATCCGGGCAAACGACATCAACGGCCATGATCGGTTCGAGCAGGACGGCTTTGCATTTTTCTTTTGCAGAACGAAGCGACATCGAAGCGGCGATCTTGAACGCCATTTCGGAAGAGTCGACATCATGATAGGATCCGTCGAACAAGGTGCATTTGATATCAAGAACCTGATATCCGGCTAAGATACCGCCAGCCAGTGCTTCTTGAAGACCTTTGTCGACAGCAGGGATGAATTCGCGGGGAATGACTCCGCCGACCACTTTGTCGACGAATTCATAGCCTTTGCCGGGGTTCGGTTCAAAGCGAACCCAAACATGTCCATATTGTCCATGTCCGCCCGACTGACGAATGAATTTGCCTTCGCATTCAGCGCTCTGTTTGATCGTTTCGCGGTAAGAAACCTGCGGATTACCAACGGTTGCATCCACGTGGAATTCACGACGCATACGGTCCACGATGATATCGAGATGGAGTTCACCCATGCCCGAGATAATCGTTTGCGATGTTTCTTGATCCGTGTAGGTGCGGAAGGTTGGGTCTTCTTCCGAGAGTTTCTGCAGGGCGACGCCCATTTTTTCCTGGTCTGCCTTGGTTTTTGGTTCAATGGCGACGGAGATGACCGGTTCGGGGAAGTTCATCGACTCGAGCACAACCCATTGGCTTTCGCCGCAGAGTGTGTCGCCGGTGATGGTATCTTTCAGGCCGACGGCGGCAGCGATGTCGCCGCAGTAAACCTGATCAATTTCTTCCCGGTGGTTCGCATGCATTTGCAGCAGGCGGCCTAACCGTTCGCGTTTGTTTTTTGAGGTGTTCATGACGTACGAGCCTTTGTCCACTCTTCCCGAGTAAACCCGGATGAAGGTGAGACGGCCCACAAACGGGTCTGTCATTACTTTGAACGCTAATGCGACAAAGGGTGAGGAGTCGCTGTGTTCGATGTCGATTTCGACGCCTTGCTTGTTAAAGCCTTTGACGGCGATGACTTCTACCGGTGAAGGGAGATAATCAATGACCGCGTCCAGCATGGCTTTGACTCCTTTGTTTTTAAAGGAGGATCCGCAAATGACGGGGAAGAACGTGACAGTCAGAGTTGCTTTCCGGATGGCGGCTTTCAGCATTTCTGCGGAAATGTCTTCACCATCGAGATAGGCCATCATTAAGTTTTCATCATAGTCGGCGACTGCTTCGATCAGCTTCGTGCGTTTTTCTTTCATGAGTGGTAACATGTCCGCAGGGACCGGAACCACTTTAAAATTTTCATCTTGTTCGCCATCATAAACGCGGGCTTCTCTGGTGACGAGGTCAACCATTCCGTTGAACTTGTCTTCCGCGCCGAGCGGCCATTGAATGGCTTCGGCTTTTGCCCCTAGACGGCGATGAATGGATTCAACCGAGTACGCAAAGTCTGCGCCGGTTTTGTCCATTTTGTTGGCATAAACAATACGGGGAACTTTATACTGGTCTGCTTGACGCCAAACCGTTTCGGTTTGGGGTTCAACGCCAGAGGAAGCATCGAGCACTGTCACGGCACCATCCAAAACACGCAGGGAACGTTCGACCTCAACGGTGAAGTCCACATGTCCTGGGGTATCGATAATGTTGACCCGGTGGTTTTTCCAGATGGCAGTGGTTGCAGCGGCCGTAATCGTAATTCCACGCTCTTGTTCCTGTTCCATCCAGTCCATTGTTGCTGCGCCATCATGGACTTCACCAATTTTATGGATTTTGCCCGTATGGTACAACACACGTTCTGTGGTGGTGGTTTTACCGGCATCGATGTGTGCCATGATGCCGATATTACGTGTCTTATCTAATGTGAATTCGCGTGCCATAACTTACCCTTCCCAACTAAAATCTATAATGTGCAAAAGCTCTGTTGGCTTCTGCCATTTTTGCCATATCTTCTCTTTTTTTGACGGACGATCCGGTGCCGTTAGAGGCATCAACGATTTCCTTCGCCAAACGTTCTTCCATGGTTTTTTCATTTCTGGAACGTGAATACTGTACGAGCCATCTCAAACCGAGAGTAACGCGACGATCTGCGCGCACTTCACCCGGAACTTGGTAGTTCTGTCCGCCAATACGACGGCTTCTTACTTCGATCAAGGGCATGATGTTGTTGAGGGCATCGTTGAACACTTCGATCGGTTCACGTCCGGTTACTTCTTTCACACGGCCAAATGCGCCATATAAAATACTCTGAGCGAGTCCTTTTTTTCCTTCAATCATGATGCTATTGATCAATTTCGTAACCAATTTGGAGTTATAAATCGGGTCCGGTAAAACGTCTCTTTTGACAATTCTTGCTTTACGAGGCATAAGAAATTCCTCCTTTCGAACGATAATGGAATTTTTTTAATTATGTCTTTTTTTAGGCGTTACTACTTCTTTGCAGGAGCCGGTCTTTTTGCTCCATATTTGGAACGTCCTTGAATTCTGTTTGCGACAGCGGTGGTATCCAAAGTACCACGAATAATGTGGTAACGGACGCCAGGAAGGTCTTTAACACGACCGCCACGGATCAGAACGACGCTGTGTTCCTGCAGTTTATGTCCGACGCCAGGAATGTATGCGTTGACTTCGCCGCCGTTGGACAGACGAACACGGGCGTATTTACGCAGAGCCGAGTTCGGTTTCTTCGGGGTCATAGTCGCAACACGGACACACACACCGCGTTTCTGCGGAGAAGCGACTTCCGTGTAATGCTTGGTCAAAGTGTTGAATCCGACACCGAGCTGCGGTGCTTTCGCTTTGACAATTTTGTCATGACGACCATTTTTGATCAACTGATTAATTGTAGGCATTTTGTTTTCCTCCTTTCATACCCACACACCCAGGAGGTGCGTTTGTTTCTTTTTTATAAGGTCGCGGGTGCGACCTCATGTTTTGACATTTTACAGCAACAATATTATACACCACGCATCGAGGCGTGTCAACACAAAAAAAATCCCTTTTATTTTGTGGTAAAATCCGTCGATTTTGTCAGTGAATCTCATTGCTATTCGAACATACTCTTCGATTTTACACCAGATCCATAAACGCGTCAAGAAAATCTACAATGAAAACGTTGTCAAATAGCTGGTTGTTATATGAAAAAACCAAGACCGCAGTCTTGGCTTAAGAACCATTTTTTATCGTTCGATTTTGATGCGGAACGGCAAAAGTGGAAGATCATTCTCTGAGTAAATGTCACAAAGCGGAAACGGATCAAACGCATACCGAATTTCCCGCACTTTTTCCGTATTTTCCAGAATAATCGTGTTGTGTTCGAGTCTGACATGGGAAAAATTCTCCCACGTTTCTCCGTCATATGTGATTTTGAATCCGAGATCTTGTCCCGATCGCGAAAGCAGATCGCGATTATTATACCGGGTATAAATTGCGATCGTGCTGCCATTCACCTGATAACTGAAGAATGCCGGAGACAATGAGTTCTGCCCCTGATGATAAATCTTTTCGAGCACAACATTCGCCAACCGCTTGGAAACCACGGTTTTATCTTTGGGATGAATGTTTTCTGCTTCTCCCGCATCAATGGCAGTGACCATGTAGCGGTTGTCGCTGATGTCAATCGAGTTCTGCTGCGCTTCGCGCACGATCTGGATGGAATCCTTGGCCGTTCCGGGATAGGAGTATCCCGCCACCTGAACGAATACAAAGGGAAGTGAAGGCTCTTTAAAGACTCTTCTCCAGCCCTGAATCATCGCTTTGAATCCTTCCTCATAAAGAGTGCAGTCCTGGTGATTCGATTCGCCTTGATAGAAAAGAACGCCTTTGGAAGCGAAGGGGACGATCGTCATCAGCAGGGAATCAAACATGCCTGCCGGCCGATTGTAATGTTTCGGTCCCATCGGAATATAGGGATCGGGAACTTTTTTCAAAGCCTCGTTGTTCGCATCATCCGCGCACATTCCGGCTTTGCGGCCTTTGTCAATTTCGCCCCAGAATTCCATCAGACGCGGAATCTGTTTGTGGAAAAGCGCATAGTACTCTTCCACCGTTTGATACTTTGCCATTTCTTTGTCGTAGCTGTCAAGCACGCTTTTTAACTTCGGGTTTTGAGAGAGGCTGAAACGATCCGTCCAGGAAAACACCGATGTATCGCCTAAATTGCAGGAAATGACTCCGATTGGAATATTGAGATCTTGTTGCAGTTTCTGCGCCACGAAATAACCGATGGCGGAAAACCACGGCGCGGATTCTTTGGTACAGACACTCCAATGCGGGTTGGAAGGATAGAGCCAGGAAAATTCCTGATCGGCTCCGTCATACGGCACTTTCGGCACTTCGTAAAAACGAATGTTCGGATTATCAATGGGATCGACTTCGATCCCTTCACGCAAGGTGAATTGCATGTTCGACTGACCGGAGGCAATAAACAAGTCCCCCACCAGGCAATCATGCACGGTGACCATGTCTTTTCCGCATGAAACACGGAAACTAAACGGTTTCTCTGTGAAATCAAGTGGTGGCAATTCAAAACAGAATGTATTGCCGCTGGTGGAAAAAACATAGACTTTTTCATGGAAATGAATGCTTATTTCTCTTTGACCCAGGCAAGATCCGAAAATGCGAATCGGTTTGCCGGCTTGAAACATCATATGGTCCGAAAAAATCGGCGCTAAGGTAAAATTGGTTTTCATCGAAAACCTCCGTGTTGTCTATTTTAAGTATAAATATGGAAATGGTGATCCGGCAAAACGAGGGAGGAAAGGGAAATCCCTTTCCTCCGAGGTCATGTTCTGCAGGTTATTAATTCTTGTTGTTATTTCCAGATAAGGTTATCAACGCACATTGTTCCAGTGGATCCATTAGCAACATTGGCCTGGAACGAAAGCATGGTGACGCCAGCACGCAAATCGCTGACTTTAATCCAAACATAAGTTCCGACGGACGCATATGTCATACTTCCGTACGCGGTACGTTGTTGAAATGCGGAAGCAACTCCGACGTAATCGTAGAATTGGAATTGGGATCCAGATTTAACCGTTCCGTTCATCAAGACGTAGATGCCAACATAGGTAGCGCCGAGAGCGACTAATTCGTCTTTGCTGACGTTGACTTGAATGCCATTCATACCATTAGAACTATACAGGAAATTAACCCGAGCATATTTGTTGGTTTCATCGCCGATTAAGGCACCATTCGTTTTGCCCATCGTGTTTCCACCGGATCTCATTCCATACAGTCTGGAAGAGGCTAAGAAAGCAGCGGTATCAGCATAGCTGTTATAGTTTTCTAGTACAGTACCAATGCCGACATTCAGGCAGATCGTAACGACATTGGATGCTTTTCCGTTGCTGTCTTTGCAGGAAATGGAAACGTTATAGCTTCCGACAGCCGGATTTGCGACGTTGAAATTATAGGTATTGAGCATGGCTGCGGTTGCGGCAATGACTCCATCTTCAGCGTCGTTGATCGAAATCATCGACAGTAATGTCGGGATAAACGCTACGAGCGATTCGCCCGGAGTGAAGATTCTTCCGGTAAGAGCGACAAGGTTGGCTTCGCTGATTGAAACGACAGGAGCGGCATTTGCTGGAGCGTTATCTAAAACAGCGATGTTGTCGAAATAAATCTTTCCTGCGCTTGCGCTTCCGCAGTTGAGCACCAGCGAGAGAACAGTGGTATCACCTTGCAGAGCGGATACTGGCACGTAAACCATGGTTCCTTCACCCAGTTTTGCGAAAGAGCCAATAAGCGAGTTGGTGATTTCAACAAAGGATCCGCCGGCATTATAGATAAAGGATTGGAATTTCACGATTCCGGTCAGATCAGTGGCTTTCACCCAGAAAGCGATGTATCTTGCGCTGGCCGGGAGTCCAGCTTTGGTAACGTTGATCTTGATTCCGTTGGTTCCAGCGGCGATGCCCATGGACAAAACTTTGTTTGTTTCAATCACGAGAATTTCGCCATTGTCTTTAACAAATGTTCCAGCACCAAGACGAACTCCATTGATGTTGTCGACAGCGGCCCGGAAAGCAGCGGTATCGGCATACGATTCAAAGTCATTGAAGCTGACGGACGGGGTTGCCGATCCGACAAAAACTTCGACCGATACGGTCTTGTTTGCCGTGTTGGCATATCCAGCAGGTAATGTCCCAAGTACAGCTGTGAAGGTATAGGATCCTGCAACTGCCGGGTTGTAGGTGTCGACGTCAGTCCAAGAAGCGACCGGGACCGTCACATCAGCGTAATGAGCTTTCAGTGTAGTCGGCAGAGCGGCCTGAACAGCGGCTGCGTTTGCATAGGTCGGAGCCGAAACGCTTCCGCCCTCAAGATTGGAAACAGCGTCGAACATGGTGATTTCGGCAATTTCGCCAGAAGCATCGACATGTTCAATGATGAAATCTTTGACATAAAGAATGTTTGCTGTGTCTGCGCCATAGCCAATGCTGAATTCAAATTTGGCCGAGTGAGAAGCATCAAATGATGTTTTATTTACAGTGAAGTAGACATAGTATGTAACATAACTCGTGGTAATTGAAATAATCTGATTGCTTCCGCCCTCAAAATCGTCAATCCACGGATCTGCACTCAAACCGGTGCCGATACGTAAACGAGCATTGGTAGCGGTAAGGGTCTTCATCGTAGCGACGAAACGATAGGTCTCGCCATAGGTGAGTATGGAAGTATTGAAGTAATAAGTCAGTTTTGAAGTACTCCAGTCATTCGTATAAGCCGGCATGTTGCTAATAGTAGCGGCGCTTTCCAAAGTATCTGTCCCTTTGATCGTGCTGCCACCGCTAACTGATCCGCTGAATGCATCGTTCGGAGAGAGATCGGCAACTTGCAGATAAATCGGTTGCTTTTCGGGAACGAGCTTGAATGATTTAACAAAAATTTCGTTCGAGGTATCGGTATCAAGATAACCAAACTGGAATTGGAATTTCACTTTGTTAGCTCCGGTCGGAATATCTTTATTGATTTTGAAGATGACACGATAGGTCACATATTCGGTCGTAATGGAGATGGTCTGCAGACCGCCTTCAAAGTTGTCGATCCAAGGATCAGCGGACAATGCGACGCCGATGCGGAATCCAAGAGTGGTCGCTGCTGCGGCTTTGACCCGGATTTCGAACATGTAAGTTTGACCTTTGATGAGTTGAGTGCTAGTGAAATAGTAGACCAAACGAGCGGGGCTTCCCCATTCGTCTTTGGAGATTCCAGAAATTTTTGCTGCTTCTTCGACTGCGTCGTTTGCAAGCGTGCAATGATATGGGGTTTCTGAAGGAGTTGTGAGAGTAATGGTTTTGTCAGTATCCCAAACGATGTTGATGACTGTGATAACAATAGTCTTCTGAACTGCGGCGTTTCCAGCAGCGTCGGTAACGTCATAGGTAACATTGAAGGATCCGATGGTATCCACGATGCCATTGGCATCCGTGAAAGCGTCGATTCCAGCGATGGTTACCAAATCATTGGACATGGTGCCGTCGATGTTATCGGTAACAATAAGTCCGCTCTTGGCATTGAAGAGTTCGCCCATGCTGATAGTTCTGTTTGATACAGCGATGACGGGAACCTGTTTGTCATTAATCGTCACGACGAATGTAGCGATCGTCTCATTACCGGATTTGTCGTAGCAGGTGTAAACAACGTTGTAGACTCCGGCGATGTTCAAATCAAGACCGTCGTTATCGACCATCGCAAGGGTCGGAGTAATTGCGCCGTCCACAGCGTCTGAAATCGAAACGAATGCAGTGTAATCAAGCGGATAGTTAGCATATTGATCAAAAACAAGCGGATTCGGCAGAATCGGATTGATGGTGATGACCGGTCCGACAACGTCGGCATTGGCCACTTCCACAACGGTAATCGTCAAATCTTTGGTAGCGGTCTTTTCATGCGCATCCGTCACGGAGTAATGGATGACATAAGATCCGGCTGCAGCCATGTTAACGGCGGAAGCGTCGATGGTCGGGGTCAACACGTTTTGCGACATGTCGATTGCGGTGATATAGGTTGCCCAATTCGGAGCAGTGTCTCCGACTTTGAAGGTCGTCGGCATATCGACTGCCGGTCCGAAGTTTTCGGAAATCGTCGGATCTTCGTATTCGGTCACAACACGATACATGTAAACATCTTTGAAGGTAACGATGGTGCCGGTGCCTTTGTTTCCATAGTTCGGGTCACCAAGGTTGAGTTCAATCTTAAAGGTGGTTTCGTTACCGGATGAGGTGAGAGAATCGAGCTGGAAATAAATGCTGTAAGTTTGGAATTCGCTCGTCATCGCGAAGGAATGACCGGCGGAGTTTCCATCATAGTCATCGAGCCAACCGTGAGCGGCATCGGTGGAAAGTCCCATACGGAATCCCATGTTACGGTCATAAGAGGATTTAACCTGGAAGGTGAACAGATACCATTCGCCAACCACGAAGGAAGCGGTGGATTTGCTCAGATAAGTTCCGGCTGCGGACATCCAGTTTCCATCATTGATGATGCTGCAGATCATGGTTCCCGTTGCGGGATCATAGGTAATGTCTGTCACGCCATCGTTGCTCTTTTCATTCCATTGTCCGTCTCCTGCCGTTTGGAAGGTCGGGTCAGTGATATATCCGGAGTCAACCAGGTTGCCGATGGTCACTTGTCTGGTCACAGATACGGTGTTGTTGCTGGAATCGGTCACGCTGAATACGACATCATAGACACCGACCACCGTGCGATCGAGGGTGCCAAGATTGATGGCAACTTCATTCGAGATGTTTCCATCATTGTTATCCTGAGCAGTAACGCCCGTTCTTAATACGGCGTCCAATGCTTCTGCGGTGCCATTGACGCCGAATGCGAATCCGTCGGACGGAACGTTCAGAATCGGATCAACAGTATCACGCGCTTCAGCGAATTCGATTTTCATCGTCAGAGCGGAAAGAGTCAGTCCATTCAGATCGAGTGCGACGGTAGCGTCCACGAGCGGAGCGGTAATAATGAAGTAAACCACATAAGTAGCTTCCGTTGCGGATACTGCCAGTTCATTGTAGTTCGACGGTGCCGTTCCGAGGGCGATACCGA
>Ga0209373_10001761_pt1 | contig 24170 bp, 21 predicted proteins | sample Higcelweek5metaG_FD_187173 | JGI IMG/M metagenome (GOLD analysis project Ga0209373, IMG submission 187173) | Freshwater pond sediment microbial communities from the University of Edinburgh, under environmental carbon perturbations - High... | ecosystem: Environmental > Aquatic > Freshwater >... | reverse complement strand
GAGCAGGTGGTTGCGGCGGTTTTGTCTGTTCTTGGCGGCAAGGGATAGGCGTTTTTACGCTTAATACCGACAAGCCTATCAAAGGCGACATGCAAGGTAACCTCGCCCTTCGTCCCCCCCCCCCCCGCACTTGATGCGGGGTCCAGCCACATTTGGACACAAGGGACTTAGGTTCGGGGAATGGTCCGAGGCCTCGCTGGGTCCCGCATCACGCAGCCTGCGCTTCGCGCCGTCTGCTGTGCGGGAAGACGAGGGGTAGGGAAATTGGACGGCACGCGCGTGTCAGTTCATCGGCTCGTTGGTCTAAGGTTCTTCCTCATTCAAAAAAGCTTCGACGCTTCGACTGGCGGGGGAGGTGCTGTCGATCACGCTGTTATGGTGGGCCGCGCGGCGCGCGCGTGTTTCGATGCGGTGCCACAATCTTTCATGGAAAAAGAAACAGATGGTTTGCACGCACGGCTCGATAAGCCCGATGGCCAGCGCGACCTGCCAACTGCCGCTCAGGATAAAGGCGACGGTGATGGCTACGGTCATGTGCATGGTGGCGTAGCTGAGGGTTTTAAAGAGCGTGAGTTTGATCATGCCTTCTATCTTGCAAAAGAAAGTTTGCGATAGCTTAACGCCTCGGCGATGTGGAGTTTGGTGACGCTGTCTTGGCCCCCCAGATCGGCGAGGGTGCGGGCGACGCGCAGGACGCGGTGATAGCCCCGGGCCGAGAGCTTGAATTGCTCGCAGGCTTGCATCAAAAGGTCGCGGCCAGCTTGATCGGGGGCGGCGACTTTTTCCAGAAGCTCGCCGTCGGCCTCAGCATTCGTGCGGATGGGTTGCTGGGTGTTGGCTTCGGCCCCATTGGTTTTAGTCAGGGCGGCATAGCGTTCTTGCTGGATGCTGCGGGCTTGGGCGACGCGGCGGGCGACGTCGGCGGAGCCTTCCGCCGGAGGGGGCAGGGATAGATCGGCGGGGCTGACGGCGGGCACGTCCACATGGCAGTCGATACGGTCCAGAAGCGGGCCGGAGATGCGGGACTGGTAATCAAGGGCGCATTTGGGGGCGCGGCCACAGGCTTGGGTCGGATCGCCCATATGGCCGCAGCGGCATGGGTTCATCGCGGCGATAAGCTGGATGCGGGCGGGATAACTGACGTGGTGGTTGGCGCGGGCGATGACGGCGCGGCCTGTCTCAAGCGGCTGGCGCAGGGCTTCAAGCGTGGCGCGTTGGAACTCTGGCAACTCGTCGAGGAACAGCACGCCGTTGTGGGCAAGGGAAATCTCGCCCGGCTTGGCGCGGGTGCCGCCGCCGATCAGCGAGGGAAGGGTGGCCGAATGGTGCGGGTCGCGAAACGGTCTGCGGCGCAGAAGCTTGCCTTCCTCCAAAAGACCGGCCAGCGAGTGGATCATGGAAACGTCCAACGCCTCGTCCGGTTGCAGGGGCGGGAGCAGGTCAGGCAGGCGGGCGGCCAGCATGCTTTTTCCTGACCCGGGCGGGCCGATCATGAGCAGGTTGTGCCCTCCGGCGGCGACGACTTCTAACGCCCTCTTGGCCGTTTCCTGTCCCTTGATGTCGCGCAGGTCGAGGGTGGGGCCGCTCGTCTCGCAGGTCTGAACTTGAGGTTCAGGGCGCGGAATGATTTGCAGGCCCTTGAAATGATTGATGAGAGAGAGGAGGGTTGGCGCAGCAAGGACGGTGAGGTCGGCACTTCCCCATGCGGCTTCGTTGCCGTTTCGCAACGGACAGATCAGGCCTTTTCCGGCGGCATTGGCGGCGACGGCGGCGGGCAGGGCTCCGGCTACGCTAGCAAGGGCTCCGTCGAGGCCAAGCTCGCCAAGGGCCACATAGGTTGCCAGCTCTTCCTTGGGCAGGACCTCCATCGCGGCCAAAAGGGCCAGGGCGATGGGCAAGTCAAAATGGCTGCCCTCCTTCAGGACATCGGCGGGCGCGAGGTTGATGGTAATTCGTTTCGCAGGCAGAGCGAGTCCAAGGGCGTGCAACGCACCGCGCACGCGCTCGCGGCTTTCGCCGACGGCTTTATCAGGCAGCCCAACGACGTTGAAGGCGACGATGCCCGACGCGATCTGGGCCTGCACGTCGATCGGCAAAACGGTGGTGCCTTCAAAAGCGACGGTGCCGATGCGGGCTAGCACTTAAAAAACCTCACTGTATTCGAAACGGTTTTCCAGACATAGGGCTGTAGGTTTCACGCGTCAAGGATTCGGTGACTCGGGCTGTGTGGTCATTAGTCAATTGTTCACATTCAGGCTTTTAAAACAGTTGCAATGCTTGAAGTATGGGGAGCTTAAGTCTATTCTTCCTCATCCATCCTGTTCGGGGGCTTATCAGTTGGTCTGCCCGCCTGCCGTATGTGCCGGAGAATGCGTGTATGCTCAATGTTTTGGACAGCGTTTTGGCCTCGTTTCTGATGTTGTCAAAACAGCCGATCGAATCCTTTGTCCAGTTGGAAACAGCTGACGATGCGACCACGCTTGTGGCTTCCGACGGGTCGATGGTGTCCTATCTTAAAATCCACGGCTCACGCCAGATTATCGGTGACGCCGAATATCAGTGGATTATCGAGCAGGCGACAATCAAGATGGGCTCGCGCTTTGACCGGCCCGGCTATGCCTTTCAGGTTTACTTCATGCGCGACCCCGAAATGGCGGGCGCGGACCTTGACCACGTGATGCAGGCCAATCGCTCGTCGTCACGCGCGATGGAGCTGGATGTCGAGGATTTGCTTTCCGAGCGTCAGCGTCACATGACCAAATATCTGGCGCATGAGGAAATCTATTTCGTTCTGTGGACGCGCCCGTCGGCGATTACCAAATCCGATCTGAGCGGTGCGGTCAAGGGACGGCAGGCCCAGAAATGGGTCGTTGCGAACGATGCCCAGCACCCCTTGTCCGCGCTTGAGCCTTTGCGTGTACGCCACAAAAGCTATGTCGCCGCGATGTTGGCCGCTCTTGAAGAACTGGCGATCCGCGCGACGCTAGAAAATGTTCATTCGGCTCTTTGTGCGGCGCGGCGAAGCCTTTATCCGACGCTGGCCCACGACAACTGGCGCGCCAATGTGCCGGGTGACCCGCTGATCCCCCGTGCGCCGACGACAAAGAACGATTTGTCGGAAATTTTGTGGCCTCCCATTGGTCGCCAGCTTTGCACTGGTGATGCCGAGGTGCTTTCGCCAACCATTGTGCGAATCGGCGATCTGGTATGGGGGGGCGTCGATATGACGCTGGGGCCTGCCGACCCCTCACCCTTCCCGCAATTGCTTGCCCGCTTGATTGATTCGGACGTGCCGTTCCATATTTCCTATCTGGTCGAAAGCGCAGGAGCGCATTCTGCCGGATTTCGGGCGTTTGCGGCGGCGATTTTGGCTTGGACGAACGGCGTAAACCGTCAGATCAGGGAATCCATCCGCGCCTTGCAGGAACTGGCGCAAAGCGATCCTGTGGTGCGGCTTCGCATCTCGCTTTCGACCTATGCGCCCGTCCGTGATCGCAAGCTGGTGGAAGTGCGACTGGCCGCCCTGACACAGGCTCTTGAAGCATGGGGCTATTGTCAGGCTTCGTCGGCGGGGGGCGATCCGCTGGAGTCCGTTTTGTCCTCGACTTTGGGGATTGCCTGCGCCTCGACCGCGCCACCGGCCATTGCGCCGCTGCGCGACGTCATCAAGCTATTGCCATGGCAGCGGGCCTCTTCGCCTTTTACGGAAGGCTCGGTTATTTTCAGAACCTCGGATGGGCGCGTGTGGCCTTACCAGCCCGGCAGCAGCCTTTGCACGACATGGTTCGATCTGATCTTTGCCCAGCCTGGTGCCGGTAAATCCGTTTTGATGAATGCGCTGAACCTCGGGACCGTGTTGTCGGCGGGGAACGCACGGCTGCCTTATATGGCTATTCTTGATATCGGACCTTCCTCTTCAGGGCTGATTTCGCTGATCCGCGATGCCTTGCCGCTTGAGCGGCGGCACGAGGCGATGCACTTCAAGCTTAAAATGGCACCCGAATATGCGATCAATCCCTTCGATACGCAGTTGGGCTGCCGCTATCCGTTGCCGGAAGAGCGCGCCTATCTCAGCGAGCTTTTGACGCTGCTTTGCACGGCTCCCGGACAGAAAACGCCTTATGACGGCATGGCCCAGCTGGTCGGTCTTTGCGTAGATGAGATGTATCGCTGGCGCGACGATAAGGGCGCGAATGCCGAGCCTCGCCCCTATCTTCAAAATGTCGAGGCGGAGGTTGATGAGACAATCCGCCGCCACAATATCCACCTGCCTGTCGATCCTTACTGGTGGGATGTTGTCGATGCGCTCTATGAAATCGGGGCTTACCATGAATGTATGATGTCCCAACGCCATGCCGTGCCGACCTTGGCTGATGCCGTGACGGCAGCGCGTCGTCCGCAGATTCGCGCTTTGCTGGAGGAAACCTCGATCGGCGCATCGGCGGAGTCAATTATTCACGCTTTTGACCGCATGATCGCGTCGGCTGTGCGTGAGTTCCCGATTTTGGCCTCGATCACGCGGTTCGATATCGGGACGACCCGTATCGCCGCCATCGATTTGCAGGACGTCGCGCCGCAGGGCGACGACAGTGCCGACCGTCAGACGGCGGTGATGTATATGCTGGCGCGGCACGTTCTGGTTCGGGCTTGGTGGCTGGGACAGGATGCCGTTCGCTTGATGCCGGAAAAATATCGGCCCTATCACGAAGCGCGGTTGCGTGACATTCGGGAATCGCCCAAGCGGCTCTGTTTTGACGAGTTCCACCGCACCAGCAAGACCCAGTCCGTGCGGGCTCAGGTTGTGCGTGACATGCGTGAAGGTCGGAAATGGGGCGTGCAGATCGTGCTGGCCTCCCAGCTTTTGGACGATTTCAGTGATGATATGGTCGATATGGCCACGGGCGTGTGGATTTGCGGCACTGCGGTGTCTGAACGCGCGATTTCCTCGACAGCCGAGCGATTTGGTTTGTCCGATACCGCACGGTGGGTGATGCGCTATCGTCTGACTGGACCTCGGGCCAGTGGCGCTCCCGTCTTGTTCCTTTTGAGCACCAACGAAGGCCGTTACGAGCAGCATTTGATTAATACGCTGGGGCCTGTCGAGCTGTGGGCTCTGTCCACCTCGTCGGAAGATGTTGATTTGCGCTCAAGGCTTTATGAAGCGGTTGGGGCACCCCGGGCGCGGCAGGTTTTGTCCAAATTCTTCCCAGGCGGTTCGGCGCGGCAGGAAATTCGCCGTCGTGTGGTCCAGCGCATGGAAAAAGGCGATCTGGAACGGGCAACGACCACCCATATTGTAGGGGAATTGGCGAGCGAAATGATCGCGGCTGTCCGTAATGCCTTTGGTGACGAGGTCGCTTCGTCCTGATTTTCAGGCCCTTGACCAGTGTTAACCTTAAAAAAGGTTGTTGCAAGTAAAAGCTTAGGGCATTCTGGCTGCTTTCAAGCGCGTTGTTTTCCACACCTTAAACACGCTATATAGTGGAAAGAATAACAGAACTCTAACCGAAGGCAGAGGCTTTTTCGATGGCCGGCAACAATAATGATGATCCTGTCTGGATACTGCTCATCCTGCTCACCGTGATTGGCGGGATTTGTTGGGGAATCTGGGTCTTTTTCGAACCCCAGTTTTTAACAGGCTTGAAGTATCTTCGCATGGCCGAACTTGGGATCATGTCGATTTATGATGACCGCGCGGGTTATTGCTTTACGTGGTTGCGTTACGCCCCTGTGGGTGAGCTGATGCCAACCGATTCCGTTCGTCTTGCGAGCCATAATTGTTTTGGGGCTGGCGATATTCAATCTATGCCGATTCAAGAAGCGATCAAATACTATAACATTACATCCGAGAGCATCGGCCTTATCGGACAGTATGTCGGAAGCCATCTTAAATGGATTGTCTTCATCGTTTGCGCGGGCTTTGCTTATGTGGCTGCATTTGTGTCCAAGCGAAACTTTTTCAAGACTCGTCATACGCTTGAAACCTTTATTAAGTCGCAGGTTTCTATCTGGCCTGTGATTTCGCCGATCGTCAATTTCAACCCGACCAAGGCTAGCGCGCGCATTCTGGGCCATAAGGTTCCCGACAAGACGCCGCTTTTTGCGGAAGCCTTCGCGCCAGAGGAATGGATCGCCTATCACCGCATTCCTGTTGTCAACAATGTGCCCGAACGCGAGGCTGTCCGGCGCGCCTTTATGCGTCAGCTTGGGCCGCGCTGGAATGGCTATCAGGATTTGCCGATCCACTATCTGGCTCTCTTTGCGGCTTTTGCCCTTAAAGGTGTTCAAAAGCGCGACGAAAGCGATGATTTTCTTGGCAAGATTTCTTTGTGCTGGTCCGCCGACAAAGGGTTCAAGGTTTCGCCAGAGCTTAAAAGCGAAATCATGAAGATTTTAAAAGATCCTGCCGTTGGCGGCGTGGCTTTGGAAATTGCGGGCAAGCATGCCTATCGCACGACGGCTCTTTTGGGCGTTTTGAAATGGGCGCGTTATATGGGCGGCGTTCTGGCGGCTGCCCAATGTCTTTGGGTGCGCGGCGTTGACCGTGAATTGTGGTATGCAATCAACAATCTGGGGCGGCGTTCCTTCCACACGGAAGGGGCTGGAGCCATTGCGCATTACATGGCCGAGGACGCGGCGGGTAAGGCTTTGCCGACCCCGCGTCTGGATACGGCCATCGTAACGTTGAATATTTACATGGGAGGAGACACGCTTGTGCAGGTTCCGCCTCGTGAAGAACCGGCTCAAGCCAAGCGTTGAAGGCTCAACAGCAAACAAGGATAGGGATCATGTTATCGTTTCTCGGCAAGAAGCCTCCTGTTAAAGCCAAGGTTGTCCACTGGAATACCGTGCCGTGTCTGGTCGTCTCGTTCCAGACGAGCGAACCGCCCATGTTGTGGCACCTTGATTTGGAAAAGACGCCTAATGTCACGCTTAGTTTGCGTGAAAAGGACGGCGAATGGGAGTTCGGGTACAAGCCTGCCGAAAAGGATTTTGTTCCCGTTTATTGTTTCGATGATCATGATGAGGCGCAGGAATCTTATGCCAAAATCGAGAAAACGCTTTTGTGTGGCGCGCCCTCTTTTTCCTTTGAACGCCTGATCAAGAACATTTTGCTGCTCGTTTTCCTTTTTGTTGTCGGCATGGGGGTTTTGGCTTTCATGATGCCTTCTGAACATGCAAGCGATAAAGCCCAGGAAGAACGGGCCAAGGCTGCTGCTGTTGTCAGCGAACAGGCCGTTCCATCAGTGCCGGTGGACGCGGCGACGGACCATGACGCGATGCGCAACGGCGTGCCTGTGAATGCGGACGACGTTTTGCCCAAAGATGTTGAGTAAGAAATAAGGGTTAAGGAGAACAAGGAAGATGCCCCTTCTCAAGAAACATTATGTCGCTCACCGCGACTTGCTTCGCGATGCGAGGCCGGCATCCGTCCGCATCAAGGACTTTTGGAGCCAGACTAGCTCTCTTGTCATGGTGTCCATCGTGGCCGTCGTGCTGATAAATCTTATGCCTGAATTGGCGAAGGGTAGCGACTTCTTCCTTGTTTTTTATGTTATGTATGCGCGGTGGGTCCTGAATGCGAAGATCGAGCTTCCTTTCAAGATGCCTAAATCTGCCGCGCCGCTTCCCGATCCGCACAACCCCAAACCCGGTAAAGCGGGGGCAGGCACATCGGAAGGGATTTTGTATCTGGGCAATCTGGATGAAGCCGACAACCCCGATCACGGGCGCGAGCTGTGGCTGACCAACAGCGATGCACGTACGCACATCCTGTTTTTGGGAACCACTGGTTCGGGTAAAACCGAAGGCCTGAAATCGCTGGTCGCCAATGCGCTGACATGGGGTTCGGGCTTTGTGTATATCGACGGTAAGGCCGACACTGATTTGTGGGCCTCGCTGTATGCGCTGGCGCGGCGGTTCGGGCGCGACGATGATTTGCTGATCCTCAATTACATGACCGCGAACTCTGATAATGGCGCGGTTTCGAACACGATGAATCCGTTCTCGAATGGCTCGGCTTCCTACCTGACCAATATGGTTGTGAACCTGATGCCTGATGCGGGCGGCGATAACGCCATGTGGAAAGAGCGTGCAGTTGCGCTTATGGGCGCGCTGATGCCTGCGCTGACATGGAAGCGCGATAAGGGCGGCCTGCTTCTTGATGTCAGCATTTTGCGCGATTATATCGAGCTTCCTGCCATCATTAAATTGTCTCGCGATCCCGAACTGCCCGAACGCATCGTTCGCGCGCTTCAGGGTTATTTGCGCACGCTCCCCGGTTATATCGACGCGGCTTTCGATGATGAGGGGAATGAGCGTCCGCCGACCGCTGACCAGCCGATGTACGATCTTCAGGTCGCGCGGCAACAGCATGGCTATCTGTCGATGCAGTTTACTCGCTCACTGCAATCGCTGGCCGATGACTATGGCTATATCTTCAAGGCTCAGCTTGCCGATGTTGACGTTTTGGATATCGTGCTCAATCGCCGGATTCTTGTTGGTTTGATCCCGTCGCTGGAGAAATCGGGCGATGAAGCTGCCAACCTCGGTAAAATCGTTGTGGCTTGTTTGAAGGGCATGATGGGGGCCACGCTGGGCAACACGGTTGAGGGAAGCTGGGAAAACGCGATTGGCAGCAAACAGACTCGTTCGCAATCGTCCTTTATGACGGTGTTCGACGAAGTCGGTTATTATACCGCGCAAGGCATGGCCGTTATGGCGGCACAGGCGCGCTCACTGGGTTTCTCGCTGATCTTCGCGGCACAGGATTTGCCGTCAATGGAAAAGCGCGTGAAACAGGAAGCGCAATCTATTCTGGCCAACTGTAACCTTAAAATCTTTGGCAAGCTGGAAGATCCGGGTGACACGAAGAAGTTCTTTTCCGATCACGTTGGCGATGGCTTCGTTCTGGAATCAAACGGCATGCAGGCGAAGACGGACACGGTTTCAGGCATGTTCCTGAATAAGCCGTTCTATGACAATATGGGGACAGGTGGACCGACGCTGCGCGTCCGCGCCGCTTACGATCATTTGCGTGGCCAGCGTGAAGGCGAAGTGCATATGCTTTTCGCTGAGTTTATTGCCCGTGCTCGCATGTTCTATGCCGTCGCCGATCGCGTTGGCGCGTTGCGCGTACAAAAGCTTTTGCCCGTGCCCCCGACAACGCCTATGACGATCAAGAAAGAGCGGGCGATTACCGAGGTTGCGGCGCGTCTGAATGATCCCGACTGGTCGGCAACCGATATCGCGCCTGCGGCCACGACGCCCGCAGAAATTGCGCGTTTGGCCAAGGTGATGGCCGCCGCGACCGAAGCCGGGCAAACACCAGCGCAAGCCGCGATGGCGGCTGTTGGCGGGTTGCCAGAGGTTGTGACCGAGCCGCCCCGTCTGTTTGACGAGCCAAAGGGCACGAGTAAGACAACCGGCTCGACAGGGGCTTCGACTTCCGGTACGTCATCCCGTCCGTCTCAGGCCGTTGCGGCTTCGTGGACAACGCCTTCTTCTTCACCTCAGACTTCGGCGTCCAGCGGTGCAGGCAAGCCCGCGACGGTTTCCATGCCTGCGGGGCAACAGGCCTCATCAGGCGATACGGAAGCCCAGTCTCTGGCTGCCCATGAATCGCTGGCCGAGCCGTCGCGTGGCTCGTATATGCCAAGCGATCTTGACACCAGCATCGTGCCGCCGATTGATATCGAGGTCGATGGTGAGGGAATCGTCAAGACAAGCCTTCCGGCGGATATGGCCGCAGCTCTTGAAATGGCGGCTGGCAAGCTGAACAAAGGACTGGGCGGCGAAACGACGCAGGCGTAACCGGGAAGGGCTTGTTTCCCGAAAAAGGGCGACGAATCGGAAAACCCCATGTAAAAAGAAAGACGGAAGGCACAGCTTTCCGTCTTTTTTGTTGGGTTGAGAGGCGAGGGGATCATGCGAGTTCTTCATATCATGGCCGGACGCGGGCTTGGCGGCGCGGAAACCTATGCCGTCGATGTGATGCTCAGCCTTCAGGCAGAGGGTGTCGATCAGTGCGCGGTTGTTGCCGCCGATGCGCCGCGCACGCCTGAACTGGAGAAGGCCGGTGTCCGCCTTGCCTGCGATGTGCTGCGCATGCCGCTCAGGCCCTATCAGAAATGGAAACTCAAAAAGCTGATCGAAAAGGAAAAGCCCGACATTATCCATTGCTGGATGCGGCGCGCGGCCAGCTTAATGCCGGTCTGGTCAAAAGGCCCGGTGATCGGCTGGTTTGGCGGCTATTACGATCCCCATAATTTCAAAAGATGCAGCCATTTTGTCGGTGTGACCGAGGGGATTGTCGCGCATCAGGTTGCCAAGGGTGTGCCCGCCGACCATGCTTTTTATGTGCCCACTTTTCCCGATGTGCGGGACGAAAAAGCCGCCTCACGCAGCGAACTGGATACGCCGGAAGATGCGCCGGTTATTCTTGCCCTCTCGCGGCTTCATCAGAAAAAGGGCCTTGATACGCTGCTTAAGGCCGTCAAGAAGGTGCCGGATGCCATTGTCTGGCTGGCTGGCGAGGGACCACTGCGCGGGAAACTTAAGAAACTGACGCGTAAGCTGGGCCTTGAAAAGCGCGTCCGTTTCTTGGGCTGGCGCACGGATCGTGGCGCGCTTTTGCGCGCGGCAACGGTTTGCGCGTTGCCGTCGCGCTATGAGCCGTTCGGCACCGTGATTCTCGAAGCCTGGGCGGCGGGGACGCCGCTTGTTGCCGCGCAAAGCGCTGGGCCTGCTGCGCATGTGACCGATGGCCAGAACGGGCTTTTGGTGCCGATTGACGATGTTGCGGCTTTGGCGACGGCTTTGCAAAAAGCCCTGCACGACGAAGATTTGCGGCGTCAAATGATCTCCAGCGGGTTTGAAACCTATAGCCGCAGTTTCACGCGCAAAGCCGTCACGGCCAAGATCATGGGGCTTTATCAACAGCTTGTAAAATCGCATACGAAATAAACCGCTTCCCCGTATGCAGTAAAATTACAGGCTGACAAATCGTTATGGTTAATGTAAAAGAAGACAGTCTTTTGCTTTGATCCTCCCTCTATTTTTCCCGCCTTGGGGAGGTGCAAAAGGTCTTTTCTGGTCCTTTACGATGGAAGCACCCAATGTCTGAATCTATCCTCGAAAACAAAACGTTCGACGAAATCAATGTTGGCGATTACGCCAAGATCACACGTAAACTGACCCGCCGCGATATCGAGTTGTTCGCCATTGTCTCTGGTGATGTCAATCCGGCCCATCTTGATGATGATTACTCTTTTAAAAGCCGCTTTCATGGCGTGATCGCGCACGGCATGCTCAGTGCCGCGATGTTCTCGGCAGTGCTGGGAACCAAGCTTCCGGGGCCGGGGACGATTTATCTTGAGCAAGGGCTCAAGTTCCTCAAGCCCGTTCGTCCCGACGACACGATCGAAGTGACCGTGACCGTTGTTTCCAAGGATATGGAAAAGAAGTTCCTGACGCTCAACTGCATTGGTGTCAATCAGGACAACAAGGAAGTGGTGATCGGCATTGCCACGGTTCTTGCACCAACTGAAAAGATCCGCCACGCGATTAACAGCTTGCCGGAAGTCAGCTTGCTCCACCACGACCGGATGAGCACACTGATCGAAAAGGCCAAGAGCTATGAGCCTTTGCGCACGGCTGTTGTGCATCCGTGCGACGCCACGTCGCTTGAGGGGATGAGCGAAGCGCGTCAGGCGGGTCTTATCACGCCAATCCTTATCGGGCCCGAAGCGAAGATTCGCGCGGCGGCCGAAGCGGCGAGCATCTCGCTTGACGGGATCGAGATCATCAATGTCGAGCATAGTCATGCTGCCGCTATTGAAGCGGTTGCCCTGGCACGTGACGGCAAAGTCGGTGCCCTGATGAAGGGCAGCCTTCACACGGATGAGCTTATGTCCGCTGTCGTGCATCGTGAAAAGGGCCTGCGCACAGAAAGTCGCATGAGCCATGTTTTCGTGATGGACGTTCCGACCTATAAGTTCCCGCTTTTGATCTCCGATGCGGCTATCAACATTGCGCCCGATTTGGAGACAAAGAAGTACATCACGCAAAACACGATCCATATGGCGCATGCCTTGGGTCTCGCCGATCCGAAGGTTGCCATTTTGGCGGCGGCGGAAACGGTCAATCTCAATATGCCTGCGACGCTTGATGCGGCCGCTTTGTGCAAGATGGCGCAGCGTGGCCAGATTACGGGCGCAACGCTGGATGGTCCGTTGGCGTTTGACAATGCGATCAGCAAGGAAGCTGCGCGGATCAAGGGGATCGATTCGCCGGTTGCTGGACAGGCGGACGTTTTGATCGTCCCGAATATCGAGGCGGGTAACATGCTGGCCAAGCAATTGGCTTATCTGGGAGCGGCTGAGGCTGCCGGTTTGATTATCGGAGCCAAGGTTCCCGTCATGCTGACCAGCCGTGCGGATCCGCCGCATGCGCGTCTTGCTTCTGCGGCTTTGGCCGTTTTGATGAATGTCGAACAGAAAAGCCGTCTTGGAGAGTAAGGTATGGATAAAAACGCCGCCGTTCTCGTGATGAATGCTGGCTCGTCGAGCCTGAAATTCGCATTGTTTGTTGGTCCCGAGCAGGAATGTATCGGGCGAGGGTCGATTACCGGTATCGGAACCAAGGCCGTTTTCGCGGCCAAGGGTTCCGGTTTCGATGGTCACACGCTTCCCGACATCAATGATGATAATTGCAAATCGCCTTCAGAAGGGGCGCGGCTTTTATTCGATTGGCTTGAATCTATTTTGCCTGAGTTGACGATTGTGGCCGTTGGCCATCGCGTCGTTCATGGTGGCGATCTGGGCAAGCCGTCCATTGTGCGGCCTTACATTCTTGCCTATCTCAAGACGCTGATTCCGCTGGCACCGCTTCACCAGCCGTTCAACCTCGATATCATCGAGTTTTTGCAGCAGATCAGACCGAATGTGCCGCAAGTGGCTTGTTTTGACACTTCGTTCCATACGACGATGCCTGCGATCCAGACCCGCTTTGCGTTGCCGCGCATCTGGCATGAAAAGGGCGTCCGTCGGTACGGGTTCCACGGGTTGTCTTACGAATATATCGCCGATCGTGTAAAAGAATTGTCCCCCAGAGCCTATGCTGGCAAGACGCTGGTTATGCATTTGGGGAACGGGGCGTCCATGTGCGGGATGGAAGGCGGCAAGAGCTATTCCACCACAATGGGTTTTTCGGTGCTTGACGGCCTGATCATGGGCACGCGTTCGGGCTCGCTTGATCCCGGCGTTGTGCTGTATTTTCTTCGCGAAGCCAAGCTGGATGAAAAGGCGATTGAGCGTATGCTTTATCACGATTCCGGTCTGCGCGGCGTGTCGGGGATCAGCAACGATATGGGCGTTCTGCTCAAGAGCGATTCGCCTCACGCGCGGGAAGCCATTGATTTGTTCTGTTTGCGCATTACGCGCGAGGCTGGCGGTTTGATCAGCCTTTTGGGCGGCCTTGATGCCCTGGTCTTTACGGGCGGTATGGGCGAGAATGCGGTGTCAATTCGCGAGCAGATTCTCGATTCGCTCCGTTGGTTTGGCATCAGCTATGACCCCGAAAAGAACAGGACTGCGCCGCATGGGCAGGAGGTTAAAATCTCTAACCCTGACAGCAAGTTCGAAGTCTGGGTCATTCCCACCAACGAAGAAATCGTCATCTCGCGCCACACCTGCCTTGCCATGGCCGCCAAGCATTAGCCGCGTTGCCGCGCCTTCTTTTTTTGGGGGGAGCCCCAATTAACCACAAGGGCGTGTTTTGAGGTGGTTGCGGGCCGGTAAACTGTCCCGCAAGTGAAAAGGGTGAGAATCGTATTCGCGAATGACGTTTCCTGAGCCTTGGATGGGTTTGGGGCGCATGAAGCAAGGGCCCCCCTTTGACACCCACTCGTGACCAATGTAAAAATTGCTGTACGACGCTTAAAACGGCCTCTACGAGGCCAGCGAAGCGTGGCTTCGTGCTATTTCGTTGAATCGTTGAACCGCTTGGTTGACTCGATGGTCTTCGGACAGGGGGAAGACACTTAGCAGGCGCAAGTTGCTCTCTTTGGGCGACTTTGTCTTGAGAAGCTCTTTTTCTGTCACAAAGGCTGTTTTTTTGAGAAAGGGCAAGAGCTTCTTGCCGACGATTTGCGCCTCTTTATTGCTTTGGCACAAGCCTCTCGCTTTTCTAAAAAGCTGAAGGTAGAGGGGGAGAGAATCAGGTGCATAAACATGTACATAAGGTCTCGTGCAGTGTTTTTTGACCAGCCCCTGTATTCTGTGTAGATAGTCTAAGGCGATGCCGTTTGGCTGAGCAAGGACGACGACAATATCGCTGTTGACCAGCATTTCCTTGTGGGCATGTTCATAAATCTCCAATCCGGCTTTACCAGCGGGGCGCGGCTCGTCGCTTTTCCACCCGAAGCTTTGATCACAGGGCGGGGCACAGTCGAAATGTCTGTGAAGCTGTCCACCAATGTCGATTTGTCCAAGACGATAGGCCCACCCACGGTAATCTGGATCAAGGGGGATGAAGGGAAAAGAGTATCTGATAAAAGTGGTTTTACCTGTGTCGGGGCCTGCATAAACCGAGATTGTCACGGGGCGGTCATCGTTTTGCACAACAGCCCCAACCACCTGACCAAAAACTTGGGCAAGGGTTTTTGCTTGCTCTAGACTTTCCAATCTTAAAATCAAATTATCGGGAAGCATAAAGAACCTGATTAAAATGGCGGTGATGCGCTATGTGCCTCATTATACATTTTTATGACGACGAAGGCACGCCGTGAAACTATTAAAAAAAGGCCGTAACCTTTTGGGTTACGGCCTTTTTACTTAGGCTTGGCTTTTGAAAGCCAAAGGACCTTGGCTTACTCTGCGATTACAGAGACAGCGCGGCGGTTCTGGGCCCAGGCGGCTTCGTTGCTGCCCAAAACGGCAGGACGTTCTTTGCCATAGCTGACCGTGCGGACGCGGTCGGCGGTGACACCCGAAGCAACCAGGTAGTTCTTAGCAGCCGCAGCGCGACGTTCGCCAAGAGCCAAGTTGTATTCGCGTGTGCCACGTTCGTCGCAATGACCTTCCAGCGTGACCTTGACCGAAGGATACTTCTTCATCCAAGCGGACTGGCGATCAAGCGTAGCAACGGCTTCGCCCGACAGGTCGGACTTGTCGAAACCGAAGAAAACGCGGTCGCCAACATTGACAACCAAGTCTTCTTGTGTGCCAGGACGGGCAACGCCCATCTTGCCACCAGCACCCGAACCATTCGCTCCTGCGGAACCGTCATCTGTGCCGGTCGTATCGCAAGCCGAAACCATAACAAGTGCCGCCATCAGACACATAAACTTCTTGAACATTTCTTCCCCCTCCGTGAACCTCTGGCGGAACTGGCTGAAAGCGAACTTACGTTTTCAACCGTGGCCGAGATGATTGAGATTTGTTTTGCTGTGTCACAACCGCCATTGGTTGCAACAGTGAATCCGCCTCACGCCAAAGAGCTTATCTTTTTGGTCCTGCGACGTCTTCGGTCCTAAAAGTAACCCCAGCCCTTTTTTGAATCAAGAGGAGTCCTTTCATTCCTTCTTCATAAAGTGTCGTAGTTGCGGGCCGTGTCCTGTAAGCAACAGAACTGTATCCTTTTCCGCTAATTGTGGCAAAAATGAAGGGGCTTGCCACAATTGCGCCCCAATTTTGCTTTGAAGCGTAAGAAAAAGGGCCACCGCACAAACATACGATGGCCCTTTTGGTCACAGGACAAGTGCCGGAGATCAGGGAATCAGCGGCGACCAGGCAGGGTCAGAGGCGTCCATTGGGGTCTGGACTTCCCGTTCGTTAAAACCGGTCAGGTCGATGCTGTAGAGGTGGGCTTGCTTGACGCGTCCTCCCGGTCCCGAAGGGATATCCTTGAAGTACATCAAGACGCGTCCATTGGGGGCCCATGTCGGTCCTTCAACATGGTAGGCCTCGGTCAGCAAGCGTTCGCCCGTTCCGTCGGGGCGCATGACACCGATATAGAAGCGGCCTCCCTGTTGTTTGGTGAAGGCGATCAGATCGCCGCGCGGGGACCAGACCGGCGTGGCGTAACGACCGTCGCCGAAGCTGATGCGCTTGACGTCGCTGCCGTTGGCGGACATCGTATAGACCTGTTGCGAGCCGCCACGATCCGATTCAAACGTGATCTGTTTGCCATCCGGCGAGAAGCTGGGGGCCGTGTTGATCGAGGGGCTGTTGGTGATCTGGGCCACCTTGCGGGTGCGGACGTCCATCGTATAGATGTCCGAGTTGCCGCCCTTGGAGAGGCTGAAGATCACCTTGTTGCCGTCCGGCGCAAAGCGCGGGGCGAACGTCATGTTCTCGAAATCGCCCAAGACTTCCTGACGTCCCGTGTCGATGTTGAACAAGTACACGCGCGGCCTGTTGTTGTAATAGGCCATATAGGTGATCTCTTGCAGCGTCGGCGAGAAACGCGGGGTCAAGACAAGGGCGCGTCCGTCGCTGAGGATGCGATGGTTTTCACCGTCCTGATCCATGATGGCCAGACGCTTGACACGTGCGGTGCCAGGGCCGCTTTCGGCGACATAGACGATGCGCGTATCGAAATACCCTTCCTCGCCCGTGATGCGCTTATAGATTGCGTCCGCGACAATGTGGGCAACGCGCCGCCAGTTGTTCGGAATGGTGAAATAGGCAAGGCCAGTCATCTGTTGTTCGCCGAAAACGTCCCACAGACGGAACTCGACCTTTAAGCGACCATCGGCTTGCGCTTCGATGCGGCCCACGACCAGCGATTGGGCATTCAAAACGCGCCAATCCGCAAAGCGCGGGGCGACGAGAAGCGAATCGCGGTCCTGAATAAAAGATTTCGGATCAACCGCCGAGAAAAGGCCCGAGCGGACAAGATCGGCGGTGACGACTTTGGCAATGTCGCGCCCGAATTGGGCTTCGTTGCCGCCCGCGCCATAGAAGGCAGGGATGGCGATAGGAATAGGTTCAACCACGCCACGCGTGATGTCGATGCGGACCTCGGCCTGTGCCGGAGAACTGAAGGCCAAAGGCAAAAGAAGGGTCAAGAGCGCGGCGGCTTTTTTGACAAAGTGGAGGTTCATAGCATGTCCCTTGGGTCAAAGTTAAAGCGAATGGTCTTCCATTTTTCGTACTGCTCGGGCGGCAGGTCAAGCGGTGTGCATTTTGGGTGGCGTAGCGCGCGCATGGCCGCTTCGGCAGCCGCTCTGAAATGCGAATCAGTATTATAACGCAGTTGATCGACAACCTCAGCCGAACGTACCGTACGATCCTCGTTCACCTCGATCAAGACCTCGACGATGAGGTCTTGTGCGTTTCTTGCGCCGATCGGCATGTTCCAGCACCCGCCGATTTGGCGGCGCAGGGAGTCTTCCTGACTGATCGTTAGCCGCTCGGCCAGAGCTGGGCCCTGATTGCTGCTTGCCCCCGTTGTCGTTTCGCCTTCGCTTTTCTTGGTGTCGGGGCGGGCATCGGCGGTGGGCGCGGGCGCAGGCTTCATCTTCGCGACGTTTTTCAGAACGCTGGCCAAGGGGTCGCTTTGTTGTGGCTGAGGCTTGGGTTCTTCCTTTTTCGGTGGCTCTGGCGGCTTGGGCTTGGTCGCAGGCTTCGGGATTGCGGCCTCGTCAGGTTCGGGCGCAGCCTTAGGTTCGGGCTTCGTTTCGGCCGGCTTGGGTGGCTCCGGCGGCTTGACTTCGGGGGCAGGTGCGGGCTTAACGGGTGGAGCCGTCTTCGCAGGCGGTGTCTCTTCCGTATTCTTGAGGCGCGTATTCGTGATCTCGCCGATATCGACAATATCGACAGGCACCGGATGCCACGGCAGCGCATCTGGCGGCTTGAACAAAGACGGCACCCCGAAATAAAGCACAACCAGCGCGACGACATGCATGATGGTCGAGACGGTCAGTGGGCCTTGCAGGTTTTCGTCGGTGACGGTGGTCATTACGTGTGGCTCTGTTTTCTTTTAGAGCATTTGGCATTTTGCGTTTGGCATTCAGGGAAGAATGCCGGGGGCTAGATGTCGAATGCTTCCTTACCTTTTCTTGCTCTTGGCGGGTGTTGGCAGCTCGGCGACGAGGGCGACTTTGCTGTAGCCCGCAGCGTTGATGGTGCCCATCACTTCCATGACGCGGCCATAGGGAACGCCTTGATCGCCGCGCACAAAGATGCGGGCATCGGGGTTGGTTCCGGTGATGGCTTTAAGCTTGGCGACGAGGACATCCAGTTCCGTGCGAGATTCTTGCAGGTAAACGCCGCCGCTGGGGTCGATGGAGATGACGAGGGGTTCTTTGTCCTGCTTGACCGAGCTGGCGTTTGTCTTGGGCAGATCGACGGGGACGGCTACGGTCAAAAGCGGGGCTGTGACCATAAAGACGATCAGTAGCACGAGCATGACGTCGACAAGAGGCGTGACGTTGATATCCGCCACAGGACGATAGCCGCCGCGTCTTCCGCGCCGTCCGCCGCCCGATGTTTGCATGGTTCCGCCTGACATCTTACGATTCTTCCATATTACGGGAGAGGGTCGCCATCAGATCGTTGGCGAAGTTTTCAAGACGTGCGCCATAACGGCCAATCTCGGTCGAGAATTTGTTATAAGCCGCTGTTGCCGGAATGGCGGCGACAAGGCCGATGGCCGTGGCCAGAAGGGCTTCGGCGATACCCGGCGCGACGACGGCGAGGCTGGTATTCTGGGCCTGTGCAATCCCGATAAAGGCGTGCATGATGCCCCAGACTGTGCCGAACAGGCCGATAAAAGGCGCAACCGAACTGACGGAGGCGAGGAAGGTCATCCATGTCTCGACCAAGGCCATCTCGCGGCCAATCGTGACTTGCAGGACGCGGTCGATGCGGTCAAGGATGCTGGCGCGGCCCTGCGGCGTGGTGAGCAGGCCCTTGTCATTCGCGCTGCGCCATTCTTTCATGCCCGCGACGAAGACGGCCTGCATCGGGTCGCCCGGACGCTTGATTTTCTCGAACAGCATGTCCAGTGAGCCGGTGGACCAAAAGCGTTCCTCAAAAAACATGGCGCGGTTTTTCAGGCGTGAGATTTTCGAGATTTTATCGAAGATGAGTGCCCATGTGAAAACCGAGATGACCATCAGGCTGATCATGATGGCTTTGCCGACCATATCGGCATGGCCGAACAGACCAAACAGGGACATGTCAATAGGTGCCACCGAGCCCGCCAATTTGACGGAGTCTACAATTTGAGGTTCCATGAGTTGCGAAGCTCCCACTTTTCTTTCATACAGGGTCCCTGTCGCGTCGCGACAAAGAGAATCAAACGGATGCGGCCAAAAGCGCGTCTAACTTTTGCCGCCATTCGGGGGGCAAGCGCAAGACCTTTCCGTCTTGCGTAACGCAAACTAATGTCACTTTTGTGGCAACAAGTGTTTCTTCGCCACGCTTGATGTCTTGAGCCATCCCAAGGCTGGCCCCGCCGATATGGGTGAGGGTGGTTGTTACGGTCAGGGAATCATCCAGCCGCGCGGGGGCTTTGTAATCCGCCTCAAGGTGCCGCACGACAAAAAGCGGGCCATCCGCCGTCCAAAGCGGGCCGTCCGGCTCCCCCCAAAGCCCCGCCAGCACCACCCGTATAAACTCCGTCCGCCCCCGCTCGGTAAAACGCAGATAGTTGGCGTAATACACAACGCCTCCGGCATCGGTATCCTCATAATAGACGCGAAGAGGGAGCGTGTGGGGCATAAGGGCGTGAGTCATAAAGAGACCTTAGGCTATTGTGTAGAAGGGTGGCGTTCTTACACGTCCTCGTCACCCTCGCCGAATAGGTCGGCGGGGAGGCGGGAGACGGGGGCGGTGAGGCCTAGGTGTTTGAAACCGGTTTCGGTGAGGAGGCGGCCCCGCGGCGTGCGTTGGAGGAGACCCTGCTGAATGAGATAAGGCTCGATAACCTCTTCCAGCATATCGCGCTGCTCGGACAGGGCAGCGGCGAGTGTTTCGACGCCGACGGGGCCACCAGCATAGTGCTCGGCAATCATGGCAAGATAACGGCGGTCCATCGAGTCAAAGCCGCGGCTGTCAACTTCAAGTCGGATCAAGGCGTTATCGGCTGCTTCTTGATCCACTGCTTTAACACCAGCGACGACGGCGAAGTCGCGGACACGGCGCAAAAGCCGTCCGGCAACGCGAGGCGTGCCGCGTGAGCGGCGGGCGATTTCGGTGGCACCGTCGGGGGTCAGGACGAGGTCCAGCTTGCCAGCGGCGCGGCTGACGATGATGGCTAGCTCTTCTGTTGAATAGAATTGAAGGCGCAGTGGAATGCCGAAACGCTCCCGCAACGGTCTTGTGATTAGGCCGCTGCGTGTCGTTGCGCCGATCAGGGTAAAGGGCGGCAGGTCGATCTTGATCGACCGCGCGGCGGGGCCTTCGCCGATCACAAGATCAAGCTGGAAATCCTCCATGGCGGGATAAAGGATTTCCTCGACCGCCGGATTCAGGCGATGGATTTCGTCGATGAACAGAACATCATGCGGCTGAAGGTTGGTGAGCAGGGCGGCAAGGTCGCCCGCGCGGGCGATCACGGGGCCAGAGGTTCCCTTAAACCCCACGCCAAGCTCATGCGCCACAATCTGGGCCAGCGTCGTTTTGCCAAGCCCTGGAGGGCCAAAGAAAAGTACGTGGTCAAGGGGTTGCTGGCGACTCTTTGCGGCTTGGATGAAGATGGACAGGTTATCGCGCAAGGCTTCCTGCCCCGTAAAATCGGCCAGCCGCGTGGGGCGCAGCGCAACGTCCGGCGCATCGGTCTGGTTCATTTGCGGCGTGATCAGGCGGTCGGGAGCGGTGGAGGTCATGCGTTATAAAACCGTTCTGTTTGAGAATGATGGACCGTTATTCTCGTCTTTCCGGAGAAACTTTCTCTTCGACGCCTCTTCGCGGCGAAAGAAAGTTTAATCCGGAACCCGGTCGATCTCTGAAACAGTCACTGGATTCCGGATCTGCGCACCTCAGCCCTTACGGGCTTCGGCACTTGTCCGGAAAGACGATACATTATTTGTTTTATTCTTTCATTCTCTTTCATGCGGCACCTTCACGGGCAGAAAGGTCGGACAGGGCGGTGCAGATCAAGGCGTCCAGCTTCGCGTCGGGCCCCAGCTTGGCGGCGGCGGACGAGACGGCAGCAAAGGCCTCCATCCGGCGATAGCCGAGGTTTAAAAGGGCTGAGAGTGCATCCTCGGCCAGGCTGCTCACGACACTCAGGGCGGGTTTGCCCTTGCCCTGTGGCAGTGCGGCGGGTAGGGCCATGTGCGCGACCTTGTCTTTCAGCTCGGTGACAAGGCGCAAGGCCAGCTTGGGGCCGACACCATCGGCGGCGGTTAGGGCAGCCTTATCGCCGCTGGCGATAGCTTGCACCAGCCGCTCGGGCGAGAGAATCCCCAAGACTGACAGGGCCGACTTGGCCCCCACGCCCTGCACATTGGTCAGCAGGCGAAACCAGTCCCGCTCCACCGCTTCGGCAAAGCCGAACAGGCTGATCGCATCCTCGCGCACTTGCATCTCGGTCCACAGGCTCGTCGTATCGCCGATTTGCCCCGCCAGTCGCAACGTATGGGCCGAGCAAGCCACCAGATAGCCCACGCCTCCCACATCCAAAATCATCTGGCTGCCGTGAAGGCTGTCGATCTTTCCGGTCAGTTTACCGATCATGGGTGAGCACCAGACGAGAGGTTAACCGCTTGATAAGTGAAGGGGGACGCTTGGCTTTTTCTTCTTCTCTAAGGATTTCTGCAAAGGCAATAACCCATGGGGCAAGGTCATGGGGGGTAAGCGTTTTGCCAACCGCGAAAGGATTAGCACTGGTGACTATGGCTGTTCTGGGAATCTGGTATCCTGCTTTTTGAACGGCTTTGTAAGCGGAATACAGCTCGTTTTGATCGTCATTATCCAGCCCCCTCCATTTTCTTTGCATGAACTTGGCCAGCTGCCTGAATTTTGTGGTGATTTGCTTAATGCCAAACACCACCAGAGCCCGCGGCTTAAAGGGGACCAATGTTATCAGCGGGCGGTGTGCTTCGGTGATAAAGGAATTCGATCGGGGGACGGCACAATCCGTTGGAAGCATTACGTATTCTCCTTAGCGGCTTAATATGGTGCTACTATGCGCGTGGCAGATGGCGATGGCAAGGGCGTCGGCGGCGTCGGGGGCGAGTTTACCCGATTGGGGGAGCAGAAGGCTGATCATGGCCGTGATCTGCTTTTTGTCGGCATGGCCGAAGCCCGTGACGGTTTGCTTGATCTTGTTGGCGGCATATTCGCTGACGTCCAGCCCCGCTTGCGCCGCCGTGACCATGGCTACACCTCGGGCTTGGCCCAGTTTAAGGGCCGAGGCTGCGTTTTTATTGACAAACGTCTCCTCGATCGCGGCTTCGTGCGGGGTGTGGGCCTCAATGACTTGGCGCAGCTCGTGGGCCAGTACCTTCAGCCGCTCCGCCATAGGCAGGGCAGGGTCGGGGTTGATGCGGCCCGCTGCGATGAAGGACAGGCGGTTGTCTTCCTGACGGATCAGGCCCCATCCCGTATGCCGAAGGCCTGGATCAATACCTAAAATCGTGCGAATCACTTTCATGTCTGGCAGGATAACGAGCCGCTTCTGCTCAGGCTATGATTTCTTGTCGTTTTTCCAGTCTTCGAGGTTCAATGGACACGCCTCCCCCTTCGCCGTCTTATGTGCATGCCGCTTATCTGCTGGCCCTGTCCGAGCATGTGAAGGCGATCGGCATCTATAACCAGACCTTGCGTGACGGAGACGTCTCGCCTGCCGATCGGGCCATGCTTTTGGAGGTGACGCGCTATCTTTGCGAGGACAGCGGGGCGCAGGGGTTTCCGTTAATTGCCGAACATGCGCGGATTTTGGGCAAGCTTTTGGCTGCGCCTGCGCCGCTCGCGCATCTGGTGTTGTCGCAGAAACTGGCCAACTTGTACGAGATTTGCAACGCCGCCATCGAGCTTGAAGAGGCGGAGGGGCCGCAGCCGCAGGAAAACAAGCCCGTCATCGCCGTTGTGGATGATGACCCGATGATGCGCCTTGCCCTTACCAAGCTTTTGGAGAAAGAGGCGCAAGTTTTTACGGGCAAGAACAGTCACGATGCCGTGACGTTGATGCGCACACATAAACCGGCCCTGGTTTTGATGGATGATATCATGCCGGGCGGGTTGACGGGGCTCAGCTTGCTTGAAGAAGTGCAAAAGGACCCCGAGCTGTCGCGCATTCCGATTGTGATGGTCACGGCCAGCAGTGACAAAGAGCATGTGCTGCGCGGCCTGCGGGCCGGTGCGGCAGAATATGTGACCAAGCCGGTTGCCTATGTCAAATTGATGGAGGTCGTTCACAAGATTTTGGCGCGACGCGAGAACTGCGTTGCTCTGTATCTGGACGACGCCGATCTAGCGCAAGCTATTACCCAGCGGCTGGAAGCCCTGAAGTGCAAGGTACAGGGCGGCTTTTCAACCGTGCAGGATTTTGTCGGGTTTGTGCGGGACCAGGACGCTCTTGGCGTGTTTGATGGGGAGCTGATCAATCCGGCGCAGGCCGCTCAATTGCCGTCGCTTTGTCCTAAAGCCTCGTTTCTATACGTGCCGGAGCCACAGGAGCCCATCGCGCCTCTTTTCTCAAGTCCGCCTTTCACCGCGTTGGATGAGTCCCCGACTAGTGAGGCCATCGTGCGGGCCATCGGGCGGCTTTTGGCCGCGCGCCGGATGCGGTCCGCTTAACCTTGACAAAAGGTAACTTGGGGCTTATTATGATCATACGTTCATAACAAGGAGCCGCTTGCTGTGGTTCGTCCCAGAAAATGTCGCCGCGTCCATGGATGCCCCGTTTCACGTTTTTTTCGCCCGCATGAAATCCCGCTCTCGGCTTTAGAGACGCTGGTTTTGAAGGAGGAGGAGCTGGAGGCTCTGGCCTTGGCAGACGGGCGTGGACTGGATCAGGAAACGGCGGCAGGCCTTATGAACGTATCGAGACCGACTTTTTCAAGGATTTTGGCGCAGGCACGCCGGACCGTAGCGGCAGCCTTAGTTGAGGGCGCGGCGCTTGAGATTGGCGGTGGTGATTTTCACAGACCGGAGCTCGACTCCGGGTTAACAGAGAAGGAGATGAACATGCCTATGATGGATAAAACAGGTCCC
>Ga0209373_10001758_pt1 | contig 24179 bp, 21 predicted proteins | sample Higcelweek5metaG_FD_187173 | JGI IMG/M metagenome (GOLD analysis project Ga0209373, IMG submission 187173) | Freshwater pond sediment microbial communities from the University of Edinburgh, under environmental carbon perturbations - High... | ecosystem: Environmental > Aquatic > Freshwater >... | reverse complement strand
CGAGGCCGTGGCCGAACTGGCCGCCAGGGGCGAAACCTTCGACACTGTGGTGACCGTGTGCAGCAAGGCCGCGGGCCTGTGCCCCTTTGTTCCCGGCGTGCGGGTGACAGAGCGCTGGAGTTTCGACGACCCCGGCACGGTGACCGGAACCCCGGAGGAGCAGCTGGAGAAAGTGCGCCGCGTGCGCGACGACATCGAAGCCGCCGTGCGCGCCTGGCTGGCCGGGAGAAAGGAATGAAGCCGCTGGAACCCCTCGGGCCGGCGGATGCCGTGAAGTCCTGCTCCTGCGGCAAGACGCCGGCAAAAACATCCCCGGAGCCGCCCACAGGAGCAAGCCCCAAGGCTGACCGCAAGGCCATGCTCGCAGCCATCCGCGCCCAGCGCAAATTGTCCCGCCAGGCCCGCGAGGAAGCCCGCGCCCGCCAGGTGGCCGAGGCCCTGGCCCCGCCCGCCAGCCTGCCGGGCAAGCTTGGCCTCACGGCGGCCGCGCTCATCATCTGGTGGAACCTGTACCAGCTGCTTCCGGGCATTGCGCGCTTCACCACCCAGAACATCTTCAAGCTGGACCCGGCAAGCCGCCTGGGCTCGAGCGTGGAGTTCTTCCTCTACGACACGCCCAAGGTGCTCATGCTGCTCGCCCTGGTGGTTTTCGGGGTCGGCATCGTGCGCAGCTTCTTCACCCCGGAGCGCACGCGCCGCGTGCTGGCGGGCAAGAGCGAGGCCTTCGGCAACGTGCTGGCCGCGCTGCTCGGCATCGTCACCCCGTTCTGCTCCTGTTCGGCCGTGCCGCTGTTCATCGGCTTTCTCGGGGCCGGGGTGCCCCTTGGCGTCACCTTCTCCTTTCTCATTTCCGCCCCCATGGTGAACGAAATCGCCGTGGTGCTGCTGTACGGCCTGCTCGGCTGGAAGGTCGCGGCCATTTACATGGGCACCGGCCTCGCCGTGGCCATGGTGGCCGGGTTCGTCATCGGCAGGCTCAAGATGGAGCGCCATGTGGAGGACTGGGTGCTGGCGGTGCGCGCGGAAGCGGCGAACGGCGGCGAGGAAGGCGTTCCGGAGCCGGACTGGGCCGCGCGGCTCAACGCCGGAGCCTATGCCGTGCGCGACATCGTGGGCAAGGTCTGGCCCTGGGTGCTGGCGGGCATCGCCGTGGGCGCGGGCATTCACGGCTACGTGCCGGAGGGCTTCCTCGCGTCCATCATGGGCCGCGACGCCTGGTGGAGCGTGCCCGCGGCCGTGGTCATCGGCATTCCCATGTACTCCAACGCGGCGGGCATCGTTCCCGTGGTGCACGCCCTGCTCGAAAAGGGCGCGGCCCTCGGCACCGTGCTGGCGTTCATGATGAGCGTCATCGCGCTCTCGCTGCCGGAGATGATCATTTTGCGCAAAGTGCTCAAGCCCCGGCTCATCCTCACCTTCGCGGGCGTGGTGGGTTTGGGGATTCTGCTTGTGGGCTATCTGTTCAACGCCATTTTATAAGCGACCAAACCCCCGCCGCGCGCGGGGCCACACGGAGAAAAGCGCATGGCCGAATCGGCGCGCACATTCAGCAAGGGCGAACTCATGGGGGCCGTGGTTGCGGCCCTGGCCGTGGGCTTTTTCATCGGCTCCATGTTCATGGAGCTGCGCCAGGGCTCGAGCATGTCCGGCCCCCTGTCCATGCAGCAGGGGCCCGCTGCCCAGGCGGACGGCCCCGGCGGCCAGATGGGCGTTCCGCCCGAGCTCATGACTCAGATCCGCGATCTTGAGGTTGAAACCGCGCAGAAGCCCGGCGACCAGGCTGCCTGGATAGAGCTGGCCAATTCGTACTTCGATGCGCACCAGGCGCAGAAGTCCATCGCCGCCTATGAAAAGGCCGTGGCCATCGGCCCGGTGAGCCCGGATGTGTGGACCGACCTTGGCATCATGCACCGCGAGGCCGGGCAGACGCAAAAGGCGCTGGAGTCTTTTGACGCCGCGCTCAAGCTTGAGCCGCATCACCAGAACGCGCTGTTCAACAAGGGCGTGGTGCAGCTGCACGACGGCCGCGACCGCGCCGGGGCCATAGCCACCTGGGAGCGCCTGCTTCAGGTGAACCCGGAGGCCAAGAACCCTGATGGCAAGCCGGTCAAGACGCTTTTGGACGAGTTGAAGAAGGGCTAGCGTACAGACCGCAGGTGCGTTTCGCCTGCCGCAAGGAGAGATATGCAGATCAAGGTGCTGGGGCCGGGCTGCTCCAAGTGTCATGAGACCGAAAAGCTGGTTGCGGAGGCCGTGGCCGAGGCCGGTGTCGCGGCCGAGGTGCTGAAGGTTTCCGACTTCAAGGAAATGGCCATGCTGGGCGTGTTCGCCACCCCGGCCGTTGTCATTGATGGTGCTGTGAAGTGTTCGGGCCGGGTGCCCACCAAAAAGGAGATTCTCGCATGGCTCGCATAGTGTCGCGTCGTCTGATTTTCGCTTTGGTCCTGGTCAGCCTTTGCGTGGCCGGCGTGGCCGCGGCCGCCACGGCCCAGGCGCCCGTCGTGCCGGTGAAGGGCGTTGTCACCCTGGTGGACTTCGGGGCCGGTTATTGCCCGCCCTGCCGCATGATGGAGCCGGTGCTGAAGGAGGCGGAGCGCGAGTACCGCGGCCGCGCCGCCGTGGTGGTGGTGGACGTGACCAAGTACGGCGCCCTGGCCACCCGCATGGGCGTGCGGGTCATTCCCACGCAGATCTTCTACGACAAGAATGGCAAGGAAGTGGCGCGCCACGAGGGCTTTTTGGAAAAGAAGGCCCTGAACGGCCAGCTCGACAAGCTGCTGGCCAAGTAGCGGAGCGCCCGCCATGCCCGATCAAGTCCTGCTCGCCATTCACGCCTGGATGACCGGCGGCTCCATTGCCGCCTACGCGGGCAGCTTCCTGTGGGGGCTGGTCAGCGTGCTGTTCAGCCCCTGCCATCTGGCTTCCATTCCGCTCATGGTCGGCTATGTGGCCGGCCAGGGCAGGCTGGTGGAGGGCCGGGAGGCCATGCGCTACGCGTTGGTCTTCACCTTTGGCCTCTTCAGCACCATCGCCCTGACCGGCCTTGCCTGCGCGCTTCTTGGCCGCATGCTGGGCGATGTCGGGCCGTACTGGACCATTTTTGTGGGCCTGGTGCTCGTCGGCATTGCGCTCGACATGCTGGGCGTCGTCTCCTGCGCGCTTTCCGGCGGGCTCATGTCGAAGCTCACGGTGCGCGGCATCTCCGGCGCGCTTGTCATGGGTCTGGCCTATGGGCTTTTGTCCGGCTCATGCACCTTCGGCTTTCTGGCCCCCATCCTCGCCGTCATCACCGTGCAGGGCGAGGTGGCCTCCGGTCTGGGGCTTATTCTCGCCTTCGCCCTGGGCCACTGCCTGCCTATCGTCATTGCGGGCAGCTCCGCGGCCGTGGCCCGGCGCATTCTGGAGCAGCGGGCCTTTTCCGGCGGCAGCCTGCATGTGCGCCGCGCGGCCGGGGCGCTCGTGGGCGGGCTTGGGCTTTATTTCCTCGTCCGTCCTTTCCTTGAAACCTGAGGAGGCGCGTCATGGGCGATTCCGTCACCGGAAAACTGTCTTTTCTAGACCGCTGGCTGACCTTGTGGATCTTCGCGGCCATGTTCGCGGGCATCGGCGCGGGCTATGCGTTCCCCGCGCTCAAGGATGCCGTGGGCGGCATGCGGACGGGCACCACCAACGTGCCCATCGCGGTGGGGCTCATCCTCATGATGTACCCGCCGCTGGCCAAGGTGCGCTACGAGCTCATGGGCCAGGTGTTCAAGAACGTGCGCGTGCTGGCGCTTTCCCTGGTGCAGAACTGGATCATCGGTCCGCTGCTCATGTTCGGCCTGGCCGTGGCCTTTCTCTCCGGCCACCACGAGTACATGACCGGGCTCATCCTCATCGGGCTGGCGCGCTGCATCGCCATGGTCATTGTGTGGAACGACCTGGCCGGGGGCGACCGCGAATACTGCGCCGGGCTGGTGGCTTTCAACTCCGTGTTCCAGGTGCTGTTTTTTCCCGTGTACGCCTGGATTTTCTTGACCGTGCTGCCGGGCTGGCTGGGCATTGAAGGCGCGGCGGTCGACATCTCCATGGGCCAGATCGCGGAGAGCGTGTTCATCTACCTGGGCATTCCCTTCCTGGCCGGGCTGGCTTCGCGGGGCATCGGGCTCACGCTCAAGGGCCGCGAGTGGTACGACACGGTCTTTGCGCCCAAGATCGGCCCCATCACGCTCATCGCGCTTCTGTTCACCATCCTGGTCATGTTCTCGCTCAAGGGCGAGGTCATCGTGGCCCTGCCCTTTGACGTGCTGCGCGTGGCCGCGCCCATGCTCATCTACTTCCTGGTCATGTTCCTGGTCTCGTTCTGGCTTTCCAAAAAGGCCGGAGCCTCGTACGCCCAGTCCGCCACCTTGAGCTTCACAGCGGCCTCCAATAATTTCGAGCTGGCCATTGCCGTTGCCGTGGCCGTGTTCGGAATCAATTCCGGCCAAGCCTTCGCCGCTGTCATCGGACCCCTGGTCGAAGTCCCGGTGCTCATCGGGCTGGTGAACGTGGCGCTGTGGCTCAAGAAGCGCTGGTTCCCGAACGACCCCGGCACCCTTGCCAGCGTGTGCCATGTGGACTGCAAACCGTAGAAAACTGCTTCCGGCGCGGCTGCGCGACGATTTTGCAACAGTTTCGCAACACCCGCTGCGGACGTCTGGCAAAGCCTGGCGCTTCGGCTATGGTCAGAAGAACACTGGGCGGCCGCATCCCAAAAATGCCCCGTCCCGCCACTCCCGAACGCGAGGTGCCGATGGACAAGCTTAAGGTTCTCTTCATTTGCTCACAGAACGCTGGCCGCAGCCAAATGGCCGAAGCCTTCCTGCGCCGTTTCGCAGGCGACAGCTTCGAGGTGGACAGCGCCGGGCTCGACCCGGCGGAGCAGGTGCATCCTCTGGTGCAGCAAGCCATGGCCGAGGTTGGCGTGGACCTCTCGGCCAAGAAGCCCAAAAGCGTCTTCGATCTGTTCCGCGCGGGCAGGCTCTTCGATTATGTCATTGCCGTATGCGATCAAAAGACCGCTGAAAACTGTCCCGTGTTCCCAGGACTTACGCGACGCTGGAACTGGCCCTTCCCCGATCCAGCCGCTGTCACCGGACCCCCGGAGGAGCAGCTGGACAAGGTGCGCGCCATCCGCGACATGATCCGCGAAAAGGTGGAAAGACCCTTTTCCGAGATGCCGGAGAGCTGAGGCTTCGCAACCGTTCTTGACATTCGCGCCGGATGATGATGCCGGAAGACCCATGCCGCACAGCACTGAAACGAATCCTCCGCCCATAAGCGCCGCCCTGGGCCAGCAGGCCCCCGAACCGGCTGACCGGGAGGGTGACCGGGAGGCCGCCGGCCAGATGGACCGGCAGACCTCCCGCGTGGTCGGCCGCCTGGCCCCCAGCCCCACGGGACTCCTGCACCTGGGCAACGCCTGGGCGTTTCTTCTGGCCTGGCTGGCGGCCCGCGCCGCTGGCGGGCGGGTTGTGCTGCGGCTGGAGGACATCGACCCGGAGCGCTCGCGCCCGGAGTTCGCCGCCGGAATTCTGCGCGACCTGCGCTGGCTGGGCCTTGACTGGGACGAGGGCCCGGATGTCTCCGGCCCCCACGGCCCGTATGAGCAGAGCGGGCGCTTCGCCTTCTACGCCGAGGCCCTGGCGCGGCTTGAGCGGGCGGGGCGCGTGTACCCCTGCTACTGCACGCGCAAGGAGCTGCGCTCCCTGGCCTCGGCCCCGCACGCGGGCACGGCGGACGACGGCTCGCCCATCTATCCCGGCACCTGCCGGGACTTGAGCCCGGCGGAGCGTGAGGCGTTCGCGCGCCAGGGGCGCAGCCCGGCCTGCCGCCTGCGCTGCGACGACGTCGATATAGCCTTCGACGACCTTGTGGCCGGGCCGCAGCGCATGACCCTGCGTGACTGCGGCGGCGACTTCGCCCTGCGCCGCTCCGACGGCGTGTTCGCTTACCAGCTGGCCGTGGTGCTCGACGACATCGCCATGGGCATCACCCAGGTGGTGCGCGGCGACGACATCCTTTCCAGCACGCCCCGCCAGATCTACCTCCACGGGCTGCTCGGCGCGCCAGTGCCGCAATACGCCCACCTGCCGCTGGTGCTCGATGCCGCAGGCGAGCGCCTGGCCAAGCGGCACCAGTCCCTGACGCTCGGCACATTGCGCGAAGCCGGAGTTTCTGCCCCGGCCATCGTGGGCTACCTGGGCTGGCGCGCAGGGCTTAGTGACGCGCCCCGGCTTGCCACGCCGCAGGGCCTTGTGCCTGCCTTCTCCTTCGGTCGTTTGTCCGGCGGCCCCGTGCGCCTGCCAGCGGACATCGCGTCCGTGCTGGCGGGGCTCTCCGACTAAGCTTCGCGCACGCGTCCTCTTCGACCGCCGCCGCGCCGCTGAGTGACGACGGCCGGGGGAGGCGGGGGGCTTTGTCCGGCGTTCTTTCCGTCCACAGGCTCCGCCGTTTGCCGGTTTTCGTCCTCGCTGTCCAAAGCGCGCCAGAGCGGCGGTCTCCCGGCCCCAACAGCGCGGGTGACAGCCCCACGCGCATGGGCTATCATGCGGCGGATGAACGCCGAATCCCGCCAGATAGCCCGACGCGCCGTCACCGTGGCCGGAGCCACGCTGGTTTCGCGCGTGCTCGGTTTCGTGCGCGATCTCATCACCGCCTTCGCCCTGGGCGCCGGGCTTTTCGCCGATGCCTTCTTCGTGGCCTTCCGCATCCCGAATCTTCTGCGCAGCCTGTTCGCGGAGGGCTCCCTGACCATGGCCTTCATTCCGACCTTCTCCCGCGTGCGGGCGGAGGAGGGCGACGCCCGCGCCCAGGAGATGGCCCGCTCGGTGCTGGCCTGGCTGGTGAGCATCCTGTCCGTCATCACCGTGCTGGCGATGATCTTCGCGCCGCAGCTGACGGCGCTGATCGCGCCGGGCTTCGGCAAGAATCCGGAGCTTCTGGACACCACGGCGAGCCTCCTGCGCATCTGCTTCCCGTTCATCGTGTTCATTTCCGGCGTGGGCCTGTGCATGGGCATTTTGAACTCCATGGACCATTTTCTGGCCCCGGCCCTTGCCCCGTGCATTTTGAACATCGGGTTCATCGCGGCCGCGCTCATCGGCTGGAAGCTCGGCATCAACGTGGCCTACGCCCTGGCCTGGGGCGTGCTTGTCTCCGGCCTCGGGCAATGGCTGTTCCAGCAGCCGTACCTGACGCGCCTCGGCTTCTCCTGGCGCGGGCCGTGGCGCTGGAAGGACCCGGCCGTGATGCGCATGGGCAAGCTCATGCTGCCCTCGGTGCTCGGCTCCGCCGTGTACCAGATCAACCTGCTGCTGGGCACGCTGCTCGCCTCGTACCTGCCCGTGGGCAGCATTTCGTACCTGTACTACGCGGACCGGCTGGTGCAGTTCCCGGTGGGCGTGTTCGGCCTGGCCGTCAGCACTGCGGCCTTGCCCAGCCTCTCGCGCCTGGCGGCCAGCGGCGAAATGGACGAGTTCCGCGCGGTCATCCGCTCCAGCATGCGCCTTTCGCTTTTCATCAGCCTGCCCGCCATGGCCGGGCTCCTCGCCCTGGCCGCGCCGCTCATCGGGCTTCTGTTCGGGCGCGGGGCCTTCGGGCCGGAGGCCATCTCGGCCACGGCCGGGGCGCTGGTGGCCTATGGCGTGGGGCTGCCGGCCATCGCCCTGGTGCGGCCCCTGGTGAGCGCCTTCTACGCCCTGGAGAACACGCGCATGCCGGTCATGGTGGCGGGCTTCTGCGTGCTGGTGAACATCCTTCTGGGCTTTGCGCTGATGCAGCTTTTCGCCCACGTGGGGCTGGCGCTGGCCGTATCCGTGGCCTCCTACGTCAATGTTGGGCTTCTCTCCTGGCTTCTGCGCCGCCGCCTGGGGCAGTGGCCCATGGAGCTTGCGCCCACCATCAAGTGCGCGGCGGCGAGTCTGCTTATGGGGCTCATGGCCTTTTCCACGGCGGGCGCGCACCTCATCTGGGCGCTTTTGATTCCCGTCTGGGCCGTGGCGTACTTCGTGCTGGCCGGGTTCTTCGGCCTGCCGGAATCCAGGCAGTTGTACGACGCCCTGCGCCGCCGCCTGGCGGCCAAGTTCGCCCGCGCAAAGACGGATGGGCATTCCTAGCCGAGAAGCAAGGCATTCCCGGACGAAGGCTTGTCAAGACCGGCGGGAAGCCCTATGTTTCATTTAGCGGAATCAGGCCGAATCAATGCGTCTTCGGGAGAGCTGCGCGCAACCGGTGAGGGAGGGCTCACGTATGTCTGTCTGGCCACGTTGGCGCACCCTCTTCTTGCTCGCGCTGGTTTCGGCGCTTCTTGCCGCCGGGTGCTCCAAGGCGGACCCGGAACCGGCTGAATTCCGCATCGGGATGATCGCCCCGATCAATAGCACTAATAGCTCCGCACGTTTTACCGGGCATCTTTTGGCCCAGGCCCGCGTGAACCAGCTGAACGCCCAGGGCGGCGTGGAGATCGGCGGCCGCAAGCACCTGGTGCGGCTCATCGTGGAGGACAACGACGGGCGGGTCGAACTGGCCATGAGCGCCATGAGCCGCCTGATCCAGCAGGAGCGGGTTTCCGCCATCATAGGACCGTACTACAGCCGCGACGCCATTCCGGTCGCCGCCGCGCTGGAAAGCCTGCATGTGCCCATGCTCAGCCCCTCGGCCACCAATCCGGACGTGACGCGGGACCGCCGCTTCGCCTTCCGCGTGTGCCAGGTGGACAGCGACCAGGGCGCGGGCTTGGCCCGCTATGCCTATGAAGACCTGGGGCTGCGCCGGGCGGCCGTGCTTTACGACGAGGCCGACGCCTATTCCTCCGGCCTGGCCGGATATTTTCAAAAGGCCTTTGCCGCGCGGCCGGGAGCCTCCGTGGTTATGGAGGCTTATGCCACGGGAGCCCAGGACTTCATGGCGCAGCTTGCGCGCATCCGGGTCTCTGGCGCTCAAGTGCTTTTGTTGCCGAATTTCCCGGCGGATCTTTCGCTCCAGCTGCCCCAGGCCCGGGCCGCCGGATTTGCCGGTCTGTTTCTGGGGGGCGATTCCTGGGATACGGACAGCGGCTTCCATAGTCTGCCCGAAGCCCAGGGCGCGGTGTACAGCACGGATTTCACCCTGTCCGCGGCGGACAAGACGCGTCTTGCGGCCGCCCAGGCCCTGGCGCGGGCCAGCGGCGCGGAGCTGATCAAGAACTCGGCGCTGACCCTTGACGCGCTTGAGCTCCTCGTCGCGGCGGCCAAGCGCGTGGGCAGCACGGACCCGGTATCCTTGCGCTCCGGCTTGGCGGAGCTGACGGACTTTGAGGGGCTGACCGGGCATATTTCGTACAATGGCGGGGGTGACCCGGAGCGCACGGTGTGCATTGTCAGCATCTCCGGCGGCGCGCAGCAGCTGCGCGCGTGTCTGGCTCCTCTTCGCAAGCGGTAGCGGGGACGGTCATGGGCTGGTCTGTGCAGAGAAGTTTGGTGGCCCGGCTGGTGAGCACCTATCTGGTGCTCTCCCTCGTGGTCATCGCAAGCGTCGGCGCCGTGAGCTGGCTTGCCGGGCGCCAGCTGCTGCGCGACGCGGTCTTTGAACGCCTGGACGCTTCCTCGCGCCAGAAGGAAACGGATCTGGCCCTGTGGGTGGAAGAGCGCTTGCGCGACCTCAAGTTCTTAAGCGCGCTTCTGGCCCAGCAGCCCGGCCTTCAGAGCCAGCCGTCCGGGCAGATGCAGCCGGGAGGCGGGGTGAGTACCCTGCTGCGCGACTTTAAGGCCTCCCAGCCGGACATCATGGAGATTTTGGTGCTGGCGCCTTCCGGGGGCAAGGTGCTGGCATCCACCAATGACGGCAACGTGGGCGGCTACCGCGCCACATACAATTTCTACACCCAGGGGCGGCAGGGTCCGGCGGTTCAGAGCGTCTACCCCTCGCCGGATTCCCTGCGCTCGGTGCTCACCGTGAGCATGCCCGTGCGCGGCGAGTCGGGCGAGCTCAAGGCCGTGCTGGCCTTCCACCTGAGCCTGGAGCCCATCGCCCAGATGATCCGCTCACGGGCGGGCATGGGCGACACGGGCGAAACCTTCCTCGTGGATTCCTCCAGCCTGCTTGTGGCCTCCGGGCACATGGACATGGAGGCGCAGCAGCGCAGAACCCATTCCGAGGGCGTGGTGCGCGCGCTTTCCGGCAAGAGTGGGCATGGCCTTTACAGCAATGACGCCAGTGTGCCGGTTCTCGGCGTGTACCGCTGGATGCCCGACTACCAGATGGCCCTCATCGCCGAGATGTCGCAGGGCGAGGCCTTTGCCCCGGCCGGGCGGCTGGCGTTGATGCTTGTGATCGTGGGGCTGGTGGCCTCCATCGGGCTCGGCATCGGCGTATATGTGCTTTCCCGGCGGCTGGCCCGGCCCATTTTGGCCGTAACCAGCGCGGCCATGCGCGTGGCCGAGGGAGACCTTGACGCGCGCGCCCCGGTGGAGACCTCGGACGAGCTGGGCAACCTGGCCAAGGCCTTCAACGCCATGACCGGCGAACTTTCCGGCCTTTACGACCGGCTGGAGCAGGAGGGCCGGGAGCGTGGGGCCATCTTGCAGGGCTCCTTCGACGGCATCGCCGTGGTGGGGCGCAACGGGGCCGTGGCCTATCTGAATCCAGGCATGGAGCGGCTGTTCGGCTGCGCCATGGAGGATACGCCGTCGCTGGCGGCCCTGGCCGACCGCATTTTCACCGCGCCGGAGGAACGCAAGGCGTTCATCTTCAACCTGGAGTCGGACATGACCGAGGACAACCCGCCGGAACGGGTGTTCTCCTTCCAGCACCCGGGCGGGTCCCGGCGCTGGTGCCGCCTCAAGGTTTCGTCCATGGGCGGGCAGCGCCTGGTGCTGAACGCCCAGGACCTCACGGAGATCAAGGCCAGCGAGGAGCGCGTGCGGCACATGGCCCTGCACGACCATTTGACCGGCCTGCCCAACCGCCAGCTGTTCATGGACCGCCTGGACCAGGCCATGCGCCGGGCCAAGCGCGGGGGCGCGCATGTGGCCCTCGTGTATATCGACCTGGACCGTTTCAAGGGGTTGAACGACGCCTACGGCCACGCCCACGGCGACCGCGTGCTGGTGGAGACGGGCCTGCGCCTGCGCGCCTGCGTGCGCGAGAGCGACACCGTGGCCCGCCTGGGCGGGGACGAGTTTGTGGTCATCTTGCCTGATCTGCTGCACCTGGAGGACGCCCTGCCCGTGGCGGAAAAGATTCAGCAAAGCCTGTACGACCCGGAGGCCGGAGGCGGACGCCTCTTCCTGGGAGCCTCGGTGGGCCTGGCCTGCTACCCGGAGCACGGGCTCGATCAGGACACCTTGCTGGCCCGCGCCGATGCGGCCATGTACGAGGCCAAGCGCGCCGGCGGCAACGCCGTGCGCCTGGCGCTGCCCCTGCGTCCGGAGAACCTGGACGGGCTGCTCTGAACGCCGCCGCGTCTTTACAGCCGCGCGCCTCCCGGCTAGGGTTCCGCGCATGAAAGTTCCCGCTCATCCCGCCGCTTTCGCCAAATCAGGCCTGCCCGCCCGGCCGCCGCGCCTGCTTTTGCTCACCAGCGCCTACTTTTTGCTGGGCGAGCTGGCCACGGCCTGCCAGCGGCTGGATGTGCCCCACATGCTGCTGGACCTTGGCGCGCGCGAGATGGACGCCGACGACTTCGTGCACGCCCTGCGCGAGGCCAATGCCTCCTTCCGGCCCGACGCCATCGTCACGGTGAACCACCTGGGCGTGGACCACGAGGGCGTGCTCTACGGCCTGGCGCAAGAGCTTTCGCTGCCCATTGTCTCCTGGTTCGTGGACAATCCAGAGTTCATTCTGCCCCTGTTTCCGAAGCCCGACCCCGACGGAACCCTGGTGCTCACCTGGGATGCGGACAGCCTCGACGCCGTGCGCTCCTTCGGCTTCACCAAGGTGGCCTGGCTGCCCCTGGGCGCGGACCCGGAGCGCTTCCGCCCGAATCGCCCCGCTGGAGCGGCCCGGCCGGAGTGGCGCGCCCCTGTTTCCTTCGTGGGCAACTCCATGCTCGTCAAAACCGCGCGGCGCTTGCAGGCGGCCCGGCCCACGCTCGCGCTCCTGGAGGCCTTCGCCCCGCTGGCCGGAGCCTTCGCGGTCTCGGGCGAGCGCAGCGTGCGCGCCTTCATGGCCGCGGAAACGCCCGCCCTGGTGCCGGAGCTCGACGCCCTGGGAGCCGTGCGCGGCACGGCCTTCGAGACCGCCGTGGTCTGGCGCGCCACCCTGGACTACCGGCTATCCTGCGTGGCCAAGACTCTCGATTTCTCGCCGCTCATCGCGGGCGATCCCGGCTGGCGCGAGCTTTTGGCCGGGCGCGAGGGCTTCCGCCTGCACCCGGAGGTGAACTATTACGAGGAGCTGCCGGATTTTTACCTGCAAAGCGACGTGAACTTCAACTGCACCAGCGTGCAGATGAAAGGCGCGGTGAACCAGCGGGTGTTTGACGTGCCCGCGGCCGGAGCGTTTCTGCTCACGGACAGCCGCTCCCAGCTGGAGCGCATGTTCGAGCCAGGCCGGGAGGTGGCGGTTTACGCCAGCCCGGACGAGGTGCCGGAGCTTCTGGCGCGCTATCTGGCCGATGCGCCGGCGCGCAGGCGCATGGGCGAGGCCGGCCGGGCGCGGGTGCTGGCCGAGCACACGTACGCACACCGTCTGGCCGCGCTGCTTGCGGCCTTTGACGAACACTTCCCGGACAGGAAATAGGGGCGGCCCGTGGCGAACGATCCTGTGCTGGTGCTGCAGATGCAGCGCATGGGCGACCTCATCTTGTCGTTTCCGCTTATGCTCTGGCTCTCTCGCTGCTATCCCGGCAGGCCCATCCACGTAGTGGCCGAGGATACGTTCTTCCGTCCCCTCATGCCCATAAGCCCCCACGTGGCGTATATTTCCTGGAAGGACGCGGCAACGGGCGCGCTGGCCGGGCGGCATTACCGCCTGGTGGCGAACTTGAGCATCCGCGAGGAGGCCGCGCGCCTGGCCGGAAGCCTGAGCGCAGACATCAAGGTCGGGCCCGTGCGCGAGGCCGACGGAACCCTGCGCGTGCGCGGCGGCTGGCAGCTCTACCGGGCCAGCTTGGTGGGCCAGGGCCGCCACAACCGCATCCATTGGGCCGATTTGAACGCCCTGGACATGGTTCCCCTGGACGCCCTGCGCCTGACCAATTTCGACACCCCGCGCGTGCCGGAGGCCGAGAACGACCGCGTGGGGCTCTTTGTGGGCGCGAGCGAGCCGGGCAAGCGCCCGGACGCTGGCTTCTACGCCGGGCTGGCCCGGGGACTGCTGGACCGGGGCCTTAAGCCGGTGCTGCTGGGCGGCCCGGACGACAAGCCCCTGGCCGACGCCGTGCGCGCCGAAAGCCGCCTGCCTCTGGTGAATTTCGTCGGCCGCATGACCCTGTCCGAGCTGATCGAGTACGGCAAGACCCTGGCGCTCATGGTCACCCCGGACACCGGGCCCATGCACCTGGCCGCCTGGACCGGGCTGCCCACCCTGAATATTTCCGTGGGGCATGTGAACCCCTGGGACACCGGGCCATACCAGCCCGGGCATCTGGTGCTGCGCAGCACCGCCTCCTGTGCGCGCGGCTGCTGGAGCTGCCGCTGGGAGGATCGCTGTCCCTGCCGCGCCGGGCTTGAGGCGAAGCCCGTGGCCGCGCTTACGTCGCTCATCTTGCGCGGGCCGCGCGCCCGCCTTGACCGCGTGAACCTGCCAGGGCTGGCTGTGTTCGAAAGCGCCCGCACGGAGGAGGGGCTCTTCACCCTGCGCCGCCTGGGGCCAGCGCGGCAGCCAAGCGCGGCGGACCTGACCAGCGAGTTTTGGCGCAGCTTCTTCTTGTGGAATATTTGCAAGCAGCCTCCGCAGCCGCTGGAACCGGTGGCCGCAGCCTGGGCCGCGCTTGCCGGGGCGTTCCCCCGTTTGGCGCAGTCCGCCCAAAAGTCGCTGCCGGTGCTGGGACGTGTCGTGGCGCGCCTGAGCCGCGAGGGGGCTGCGGCCCCGGAGGCCCTCGGCGAGGTCCGCCCCTTCTGGCGTCCGCTCGCCTCGTATTTGGAGATGACCGGCCGGAACGCGGACGTGGCGCACGCCTGGACCAAGAGCAGCCTGGAGCTTTTGGAGCGCTTGGACGCGATCGTCGCGTAAGATCCCCCCTTCCCTTTGCGGGCGGGTTGCCTGCTTCCCTCTTTACTTGTCCGGCTGACCGCAGGGCCGCCGCCGCGATGACCGCTGGAAGCGGCCAGGGGTGCGGCTTTTTGCGATGTGGCAATTCTTTCCGCATGCAAAAAGACCCCGTCCGGCTGGTCGGGCCGGACGGGGTGACAGGGGTAAGGCTCGTTGGTCTTAACGCTTCATGGAGATGACGGTGCTGAGCAGGGTGTCCGCCGTGGTGATGACCTTGGAGTTGGCCTCGAAGCCGCGCTGGGCGGTGATGAGGTCGACGAATTCCGAGGCCATGTCCACGTTGGAGGCTTCCAGGGCGTTCGAGGTGATCGAGCCCTTGCCTGCCGAGTTGGCTGTACCGGTGAGGGCGTCGCCGGAGTCGAGGGTGGAGCTGAAGAGGTTGCTGCCGTCGCGCCGCAGTCCCCATTGGTTGGTGAACGTCGCTATTTCGAGCGAATAGAGCGCCATCTGCTGGCCGTTGGAGAAGGTGCCGGTGATGACGCCGTCTTCGTCGATGGAGACGTTTTGCAGATACCCGGCGGTGTAGCCGTCCTGGCTCTGGTACAGGGTGGAGTTGCCGCCCGTGTCGTATGATTCGGTCGCCAGGGCGCTGACCATGGGGTTGGCCATGCTGGGAAGATAGCTGGCGTTGCTGGTCGCGTTGCCTATCATGGAGGCGTTGCTGGCAACTGTGCCCGCGCTTTGGGTCCAGCTCTTGCTCTTGCTGCGCATGCCCAGGTTCAACTCGATGTTCTGGGCGTTGGTGGCGGTGGAGCTGCTGGCGTTCGAGGCTCCCGTGAAGTTCGCCGTGAATTCCGGGTAGCCGCCGTTGGAGTAGTCGGCCAGGGTCCAGTTGGCCAGGCTCTTCAGGTCGCCGGTGGCGTTGCTCTTGAGGGTATAGGCGCTCTGGCCCACAAGCACGCCGGAGCGGAAGGTCATGGTGCCGGTCATGAGTATGCCCGCGGCGCTGGTGGAGCCCACCTTCTGGCCGTCGATGGTGCGGCCGTCGTCGTCGGGACTGCAGGTGACGGTGTATTCCCACACGGTGTCGCTGCCGGCGTTGGAGCTCAAAGTGACCTTGTCGTAGTAGACCGTGAGGGTGTGCGAGGTGCCCGTGTCGTCGTACACCTTGACCGTGCCGCTGTAGCTGTAGTTGGAGCTGTCGAGCGGGGTGTCGGCGGTGCCTTGCCACTTTTCGAACATGGCGAAATACGGATTGCCGTCGTCCGAGTCGCACTGGCTTTCCGTCGTGGGGTCAAGGTTGGTGATGAGGCTGACCTTGCTGGTGGCCGAGGCCGGGGACTGGAAGTTGGACACCTGGATGTCCGTGGCGGTGCCGTAAATTTGGTAGTCGGTGGTGGTCGTTGTGGTGCTGGTGGCCTTCTTCATGGCCCAGCCCTGCACGCGGTAGCCGTTGGTGTCCACCAGGTAGCCGGCGTTATTGAAAGTGAAATTGCCGGCGCGGGTGTAATAGGTTTCATCGGAGTTGCCCGGGCTGACGCAGAAGTAGCCGGAGCCGCCGATGGCCACGTCGGTGGCTGAGGTGGTCGTCTCGATGGACCCCTGCGAGAAGTCGCCGTAGATGGAGGCCACCTGGACGCCCAGGCCGAGCTGTGCCACGCCCGCCGAGGTGGTGACGTCCTGGCTGATCAGGTCGGCGAAGGCGCATGTGGAGCCCTTGTAGCCGATGGTGCTGACGTTCGCCAGATTGTTGCCAATGACGGATATGGCCGTCGAATGGGCTTGCATACCGGAAATGCCTTGGTACATTGCGGAAAGAAGAGACATGCCTGACCTCCTTGAACCCCTGTCTTATTTCGTAAAGTCGACCTGAAAATCGCCTGATTGCCGCATTTAAGATGTCGTGTCCGTCGTGGAGGCCGTGCTGACCACCTCCGTGACGTTGGCCAGTTCGACGGTGCGCCCGTCGGCCAGCTCCAGGTACACGGTTCCGCTCGAGCTCTTGACTCCGGTGACCACGCCGCTGATCTGGGACTGCACCACGACCTTGTCGCCGTCGGCGTTCGTGGCGTTGATGATGATGCCGTAGGTGCCGTCAGCGCAGGTATTTCCGCTGGTGTCCTTGCCGTCCCAGACAAAGGAGTAGTCGCCGGAACCCTTGGAGCCGAGAGACACGGAGCGGACGATGTCGCCGTTGGTGTCGTAAATGCTCGCCGTGGTGTCGGTGACGGCCTCGCCAAGGCTGTAGTAGAGCGTGCTCACCGTGCCGTCGGAGACGGTGAGGTTGTAGCCGGTGCTCTTGATGCTCTTGCCGATGTAGTCGACGCCGGACTTGATGTTGTCGGTGCTGTTGCTGTCGACCAGCGTCGTCAGGTTCTCGTTGATCTTGGTCAGCATCTCGAGGCTGGAGTACTGCACCAGCTGCGACGCCATCTCCTTGTCGTCCATGGGGTCGCTCGGATCCTGATACTTCAGCTGCGCCAGCAAAATGGTCATGAAGTCAGTCTGGTCGAGCGACGTCTTGTGCGTCGTCGAGATGGTGCTGTCTGTGGTGCTGCTGGTGCTAGATGTCGAGCTTGTGGTGGTCATGTCGCTTTCTCCTGCTATGCGATGAGATGCAGACCTTGGTCGGCAAGAATTGCCTGCATATCCGTATTTTGCATATCCAGGGCCACGTCGCCTGAATCACCGCGCATCATGCGCATTTGCGAGAAAATTCTCGACATGTCCTGCTGTTCCTGGGCCTGCTGGTTGTGCTGCTCGGCATTGAAGCTGGCCTGCTGGTCCTGCCGGGAGGTGAGACCCGTCTGCACCTCCATGCTCTGCACCGTGAGTCCCTTCTCTTCCAGGCTCTTGCGCAGACCATCCATGTTCGACTGGAGCATAGCGGCGGTGCTGGAATCCTCGGCGTGGATGACGGCGGTGACTTCCTTGCCCTTGACCTGAAGCATCACCTGAACTTTGCCGAGGTTGTCGGGATCAAGCTCCACGGTGAGCTGCTTGCGGCCCTGGCCCAGGTCCTTCAGCATGGCCTGGGTGACCTGGTCGAGCACCTTGGGCGCGGTGACCTGCTCAAAGCCCTTGGCCGTTTGCGTGTTTGCGGTGCTGGTTTGCGCCGTGGCGAGCGCCTGCGCGGAGCGGCTTATGGCCGCATCCAGACTTTCCTTGCCGGAGCTTTGGGCGGTGGTGTGGCTGGCTGCGCTGGAGTTTGTCCCCGTGCCTGTTCCGCTCCCGGTGTTGTTGGCGCTTGTTCCGTTGCCGGCGCTGTTGCCCGTTCCGGAGCCGGTTCCGCCGTTCGTCTGCTGCGAACCAGAATCATCGGTGCGGACCTTGTTCGCAAACTTGCCCCAGGCGTCGTCGCTGGCCTGCTGCTGGGTCTTTTCGTGATCGTTGAACCAGCTGGTGTCGTTCCTGTCCTTGGTCTTCAGGTCGTAAGGCACCTGGCCGGAGCTGGAGCTGGAGGCTGTTGTGGTGCTGGAGCTGGTGTCGCGGGCATTCTTGGCCACGTCCTTCTCCATGATCTTGGTCAGGCCCTTGGCCACCTCGGTGTCGTTCGCGGTCGCCTTGGTCCGCTGTTCCTGCATGGACTGGCTGATGGAGGCCAGCGCGCTCTTCATGTCGGCAGCGGTCGCCGTGTCGCCTGCAAGCTTCTGGGTCAGCTTTGCCGCGGTGTCGTCAGGCAGGCGCAGCGCCTTGAAGAGTGTGGAAAGCTCGCTTGAGCCGAAACTGAAGCTGGTGTCGTCCGCCGTGGTGGAAAGCTTGTTCTGAATGGCGGAGAGCACCTTGAGACCGTCGCCAGATGCAACGGACTTGACCATCTCGGCGGACTCGGTGGTGGCGAAGCCCATCTTCTGGAACATGGTCTGCAAGTCGGAGGTTTCGCTGGCGGAGAGCTCCACGCTCTTCTTGGCGCCAGCGGTGTGCGTGCCCAAGGTTTGCGCCAGCTGGCCCCAGGTGAGGGTGCCTGCCTGCACGCGGCCGCTTAAGTCCGTGATCTCGGTTTCGGTCAGTCCGGCCTTGACCAGCAGCGCCTTCGACTTCTCGAAAGCCGTGCGGGACACGGCGGTGTTCTTGGCTGCGTTGGTGGTGGTGGAGGCGCGCTTGCTGGCCACGCGTACCTTCGAACTGGCTGTGTTCGAGCTGACCGTAGTGCCAAGGGTGCTTGCCGTGTCGCTTTGAACCAGGGGCTGCACAGGAGCAACGTTCGCGGTTGCAGCCGAATTTATTTGGGCGAACAGGTTCTGCACCCCGGTGCCGACAGTCGGGAGCGCCGTGGCTGCGGTGCTGGTGGTGCTGCTCGCGCTGGTGTTTGTGCTGGCGCTTGTGTTCGCGGGTGTGCCTGCGTTTGCGCTGGCGGCGGCGGCTGCAACGCTGCCCGTGGCGGCGACGACGCTGTTTGTGATGGCGTTTACGCCGGTGCTTGCCGGAGCGCTTGAAATGGCATTGCTCACGGTGCTGGCAACGGGCGCGGACAAGGCGGCGACAGCGCCGACGGCCGGATTGGACGCGGCGTCGGCTGTCGTGCCGGCTGCCGTGTTGGCCGCAGTGCTGACTGCTGAGCTGATCGTGGACCCCGCGCTCGACTGTGACCCAAGGCGCATGAAATCGGAGAAGGCGCGTGACTGGGAGGACATGTCCACCAGGGCGCTGGTGCGCAGTTTGTCAAAGCTGTTGCTGAGGTCGCTCGTCGTCGAGGTAACTTCCTGCATGGGATGCTCCTTTGACCAGCTCCAATTCAAAAGCCGTTCCAAAGTTGCAATGCAGGAATATCAACGGGTTGCCGTGATGTGGGACGGCAAAAGCTGCCGCCCTGGCGCTAGGAGAGGAAAAAAGGTTCGAGGTCGATCTTGAACTCGGCAGGGTTCAGCACCTGGGTTATCTCCTGCGCCTCCGGCCCCTCGGCTATCTCGTAAAGATCGAGGCTGCGGGGAATCTGCGGGCGCATCTTGGCGTCCATTATGATTTTTATCTCCGGCTTGGTGGGTTTGAGGGGGTTCACATTGGCGACGATGCCGTACTCCCCGCCGGAGAGCTTGACGAAGCTGCCCACCGGGAACACGCCGATGCAGCGGATGAAGCTCTCTATGGCCTGGTGGGGGAAATCCTTCTCCCGCCACTGGTACATCATGCCCAGGGCCTTGGCCGGGGCCATGGCGCTTTTGTACACGCGCTTGCTGGTGAGCGCGTCGTAAACGTCCACCACGCTGATGATGCGCGAGAACCGCCCGACCTGGCCGCCCGTGAGGCCGCGCGGGTAGCCGGAGCCGTCGTGCCGCTCGTGGTGCTCGACCACGGCGCGCAGGATCTCCGGGTCCATGTCCGGCTGGGCCGCCATGATCTTGTAGCCCTCCAGCGTGTGGGACTTCATGATCTGGAACTCGCTGCGCGAGAGCTTGCCCGGCTTGTTCAGAATGTTTTCCGGTATGCGCGCCTTGCCCACGTCGTGGTACATGCCGGCAAGCCCCAGCTGGATCAGGGTGTCCTTGTCGAGTTCCAGGTGCTTGCCCAGAATCACGGCCAGCAGGCTTACATTGATGGAATGGGTGTAGGTGTATTCGTCGAAGCCGCGCAGCTTGAACAGCGTCACGGCGGCGGTCTCGTTGCGGAACACGCTTTCGACGAAATTCTCCACCAAAGGGGCGGCGGCCTGGCAGTCAATGTCCGTGCCCTTGCGCACGCCGTCCACAAAGCTGCGCACATGGGTCAGCGCGTCGGAGTAGAGCCTGCGGGCTATGGGCAGCTCGTCGCCCTGGCTGGTGGTGACGGGAGCGCCCGCGGGCCTTGCCTGGCCAAGAAAAGAGATGTTCACGCTGGCGTCGATGACGACGTCCTCGACGTCCGAGGGGACGAGCAGGGCGATGTCCGCCTGGGTCATTATGGGCTTGTTCACGCGCACGAGGGGCTGGTCGAAAGTGCCCAGGCCGTGGCTCACCACGTACATGCCCGGTCTGAGTTTCTGACGCTTGACCCGTTGTTGCATCGGAATCACCGCCTGTTCTTTCGAAAACGAAACGTCTCCCTAGTAAGGCAAGCCGCCGGAATCGCGCAATTGGTCCAATAATGCCGGGCAGTCTGTGGCGAGGTAATCCGGCCGCGCCTCGGCCAGGGCCTCGCGGGTGGCGTGGCCGCTCATCACCGCGGCCGCAAACACCCCGGCGCGCCGGGCGGTCTCTATGTCCAGAGGATGATCGCCCACCAGAAGGGCCGCACCGGGGGCGACGCCAAGACGCGCCAGCATGGCCAGGGCGTGGTCCGGGTGGGGCTTCACCTTGAGCGTGTCCTCGCGGGCCATGAAGGCGTCGCAGCAGGCGCAGACATCGGGGAACACGGCCTTGACCGCCGCCGTGGAGTTGCGCGTGAGGATGCCGGTTTTAACGCCGTCTTGGCGCAGGGAGGCAAGCATGGGCCGGGTGAAGGGAAACAGCTCCGCCTCGCGCGCGGCGTCGAGTTCCGTGGCCTGAATGACCAGGCGCCCGCGGGTGTGAAATTCGCGGCTCAGGTCTTCGTCGAACTCGCGGATCTCTGCGGCAAGCTCGTCCAGCCACTCCAGCACGGGCAGCTCGGAAGGCTCCGGCTCCTCGCCCAGAAAGGGCTCGGCCAGGGCGGTGATCTTGCGGCGCAGGCGGGTGAAGTCGATGGTCAGGCGCGAAAGGGTGCCGTCGAAATCGAAAAGCAAGGCTTCAAACCGTGGAAAAGCAACGGACATGGTCACCTCGGGGGGAGAGGGGGTCTTGCCCGCGCGGCCTTGGCGCGCTACACGGACAAAGCAATGTGACGGATGGAGGGGGCTGTGGTCAAGGGGTTTGACGTGCTTGTGGCCGGCGCTGGCCCGGCGGGCTGTGCTGCGGCTTCTGTACTCGCTGCGCGCGGATTTCGCGTCGGCCTTGCGGACCGCGCCGCACACCCGAGGCCAAAGCTTTGCGGCGGGCTGCTCACCGCCAAGACCATGCAGATTCTGGCCCGCGTCTTCAGCCTCGGCGAGGCCGACCTGGCCGTAAAGGGCGGGCTGTTCCACCAGACTCCGGAATATCTTTTTTGCCACCAGGGGCAGGAGCTGGCGCGTGGCGCGGCCGCGGAGCCGTTCCGCTTCGTCGACCGCCCGGCCTTTGACGCGCTTCTGTGCTCCATCGCCATTGCGCGCGGCGCGGAATACCTGCCCGGCCGCGAGGTGGCCGCCTGCGACGCGGACGCCGGGACCCTGACCTTTCTCGACGGCGAAACGCTGCGGGCAAGGCTCGTTATCGGCGCGGACGGCGTCAACTCCGTCACCCGGCGGGCGCTCGCGGTCGACCGCGCCGCCTGGCGGCGCGATTTGGCCGCGGCCATCGAGGTGGAACTTCCCGTTGGCGCGGGTCCGGGCCGCTTCCCGCGCGAGGTGCGCGTGCCGGAGCTGCACGTGGGCGCGCCCAGCGCCGGGTATGGCTGGGTGTTCCCCGGTCCGCGCGGGCCAAAGGTGGGCATTTGCGGCCTGCGCCACAGCGAACGGGATTTCGGGGCGATCTTTCGCGACTATCTCGCCCTGCTCGGGGTGGAGCAGGCGGAGCGCGTGCCCTTGCGCGGGCATCCGCTGCCTTATGGCAACGCCCTGGCCCGGCCTTTTGGCGGGCGGCTTCTCTTGGCGGGCGATGCCGGGGGCTTTGTGGAGCCGCTGTTCGGCGAGGGTATTTTCTACGCCCTGGCCACCGGAGCCCACGCGGGAACGGCGGCCTGCCGGGCGCTTTCCGCTGCGAACGGGGACGCTGCGGGCGAAGCCGCCGCGCGGGAATACACGGCGCTGCTCGACCGCAGCGTGCGGCCGGAAATACGCTGGTCCAACCGTTTGCGCTGGGGGCTCTTTTGGGCCATGCGCCACCTGGGCGCCGCGCCCATCAAAGGCTTTGTGCAAAGCGCGCCCTGCGCCCTGGCCGAGATGGTCCACGGTGGGCGTTCGTACAAGCTCCTGCTGCGCAAGACCTGGGAATGGGGGGCGGAAGCGGGCGCTCCCGGCGCGGGCGCTTAAGGCTGCTGCGCGTCCGGCGGCAGGTTGCGGCCCGAGGCGGCGGTGCGCGCCAGCACGTCGCAGCGCTCGTTCTCTGGGGTGCCGCAGTGGCCGCGCACCCAACGCCAGCTCACTTCATGGGCGGCGATGAGCGGTACAAGCCGCTTCCACAAATCCTGATTCTTGACCGGCTGCTTGGCCGCGGTCTTCCAGCCGTTTTTCTGCCAGCCCACGAGCCAGCGGTCGGTGAAGGCCTTCTTCACGTATTGCGAGTCCGTGATGATCTCCACGGCGCTCTTGGTCTTGAGGGCCTCCAGTCCGGCGATGACCCCCATGATCTCCATGCGGTTGTTGGTGGTGCCGGAGAATCCCTGGGAAAGCTCCAGGCGGTGCGGCCCGGCCAGCAGCACCGCGCCGTAGCCGCCGGGGCCGGGATTGCCCAGGCAGGAGCCGTCCGTGTACAGGGTGACGCGGGGAAGTTCTTCGCTCACTTGGTGTCCTTGTCCGCGCCGTGCTCCCCTGCGGAAGGGGCTCTTGGCGGCGCTTGCTGCTGTAATTTTTGTGTCGTCTGATTTGCTGGCTGGCCCGTCCGCTGGCCTGTTTGCTGACTTGGCTGCTGACCGGTTGCCTTGCCGGCCGGCTGGCTCGCCGGGGAATCCTCTGGCTTGGTCACCTGCCGCCCCTCCGCGCCAAGGGCCGCCAGACGGCTCTCGATGAGGTCAAGGGCCGCGAGGAGCCCCTTCTGCCAGCTCTTGCCCGGCCCGAAGTGGAAGGGGAAGTGCTCCTGCTCCAGGCTCCGGGCAAAGTCCGGTCCCAGGGCGCGGGCCATAAGCGGCGGCAATTGGACCACGGCTGTCTTGTCCTGAAGGCCGAGCCCAATGTACAGGGTCTTGCCATCGGGTTCCGGCGGCTTAGGGGCAGCCTTGGCCAACTGCACCCGCGCCTCCACGCCGTAGCTTTGGCGCAGGGTGGAGATGAAGGCCAGCACGTGGGCGCGCTCGGATTCGGAAAGCCCCTTCACCTCGTCGGCCAGGCCGTAGCGGGCGCTGGTGCGCTCGTTGATGCGCTCCACGTTGCGCTCGCTGTTTTTCCAAAAGCCCAGCACCGTGAGCCCCACCACGACAAGCAGTCCGGTGAAGCGCAGCAGCGCCTCCAAGGGGCCGTTTGCGCGCAGGCTGAATAGGGCCATGGGTCCTCCGCTGGCGGAACTACTACCCGCAGGCGCGAAAACTGGCAAGACCCGATGGCTGCGGGGTGCGCGCTTGGGGCTTGCCGGAGCCGGGGGGATGGGCTATCTGAAGTGAGCGGCGTTTTTCCGCAGGCATTTCATGCAAGGAGCACTACATGCAGAGGATGGTCATCCTGGTCGTTTTGGCGGCGCTTGCGGCGCTTGGCGGTTGCGCCTCGCGTGATCCCAACCTCGCGGTGCGGGGACTGAGCGAGTTCGGCCGTGCCGCGGGCGACTACACCCTGCACGTCAACTTTTACGAGCTTGACGCCAAAGGCCACCCCCAGCTGGTCGTGGCCGAGGACCCCTCCCTGGAGGGCTTTGTGACGCGCGCTTTGGCCCCCAAGGGCTACGTGCTGCGCGCCGATGGCCCGGCGCGCTACAACCTTGAGGTGCACCTGCTTTGCGGCAACATGCGCGCCGCGGACATGGGCATCATGGCCGAGGAGCTGCGCGTGCCCGCCAGCGTTGTCGGCTCCGCCTACACCGAGCAGGCCTACTACTGGCTGCCGGACAAGGGGCTGGGCACGGGCAGCCGCGAGACCCAGGACCTGCGGAACTCCATGCAGCTGAGCCGGAGCGCCCGCACCTCGGGCCGGTACGCGCAGGATTTTCGCGGCGGCACGCCTTACGGCGCGGTTAATCCGGATTTTTGCCAAGGCCGCGTTCTTGTGGTGCTGACCCCGGAAGCCACCGGACCCAAGCGCGAGATCTTCGTCAGCCGCGCCGCCACGGACGATTGCCAGGCCGTGCCCAACTGCCCTGTGGACGTGTGCCGCACCGCGCTGGAGCAGGCCGTGGTGGAGCTTTTGGAAAGCC
>Ga0209373_10001757_pt1 | contig 24184 bp, 16 predicted proteins | sample Higcelweek5metaG_FD_187173 | JGI IMG/M metagenome (GOLD analysis project Ga0209373, IMG submission 187173) | Freshwater pond sediment microbial communities from the University of Edinburgh, under environmental carbon perturbations - High... | ecosystem: Environmental > Aquatic > Freshwater >... | reverse complement strand
CTGTGGTTAGTGCTGTTGATGATGGCAGCGGCAGAATTGTTCCTGATCCATCCAATAAAAGCTCAAACAACAACTATTTTTTCATGTTATCATATGCATATAATTTCTGGAGTCGTTTTTCTATCGGTGTCAATCTTGATTATGCATATCAGACTGGCTTTGGTACACCAAAGATGGGTATGGGATTAGATTTAGGATTAACCTGCCGCGCTCTGCATAATTCTGTTCTTGGTGATCATATTCTGGGAATTGCAGCCCAAAACCTGTTCGCTCCGCAGATGAAAGAGGAGTTTTCCTTTTTGTCAAACGGAAGTCAGGGTGAGTATGCCCGAAATTTACGAATAAGCTGGTTGGCCTATTTTCTTGATCATCGTATTGAGAGCAGTCTTGATTTGAATTTTAAAGATTTTCTTGCAACCGCACAGAATTTCAGTTTAAGCAGTGGAGAAAGTTTTTCTAAACAAATTGAATTTGATATGAACTATAAACTTGGTTTATGGTTAATGAAGCTGCTTCGGCTGTTTATTCATTTTGGTGTGGGACAGGATGGACTTGACTATTGGGGTATGGCATTTGGATTCAATATACCAGGCCTGAATAATGGCCGTGACCTTGAATTCCTTTATCAATATGATATTATGACTGAAGCGGAAAATGAGGCAACCGGACATACGATTTACTGCAGATTTGATATGGGAAAGCATCGTGAAGAAATATACGCCAGAAAAATGGCGCGTATGGCAAGTCTGTCACCAAATGATCTTTATAATAGAGGAAGAAAGCTGTATGCCGAGAAGAACTACTGGGATGCATTTTTTATCTTTAGTAAATTGTATACGGAATACCCTGACTTTTTCAAAATAGACTGGGTTGAATATTTCCGCGGTTCATGTCTTGAAGAATTGGATATGCGTGAGGCTGCTATAAAGAATTATGAGAAGATGAAGACCGATTATCCGCTCAGCAGTGCTACGCCGCATTCTGATCTTGGTATCATGAGAATTGCATATCGTAAAGGTGATGTTGAGCGTGTATCAACACAGTTTGCTGAACTCAGTAAACCAAATGTCAATGATTCTTTAAAAGCACATTCCATGTATCTCATGGGACAGACATTGATGCAGCAGAATGATCAGGTTAATGCAATGGATATGTTCCTGAGAGTTCCTGATGGTCATCCTGATTATGTATTTGCGCAACATGCTGTTGCAATCTGTCAGGCTCAGAAAGATGTTGATCTGAGTACAGTTGTAAGTACTCTGGAAAACTGTGTTGGTGCAAAGGTTACCACTGAAGCTCAGAAAGAGGTTATCAACAGGTCATATCTGTTCCTGGGTTATATATTCTTTGAAGAGAACTCGTTGTCAAAAGCTATTGTTGCTCTTCGCATGGTTCCTACAACAAGTAAATTTGCAGAAGATGCTCTTCTTGGACAGGGGTGGACATCTCTTAAAGCCCGTCAATGGACAGATTGCATCAGTGTTGGTCAGACGCTTTATAAAACTACAAACAAGGATGCTCTTAAATGTGAAGGACTGCTTATTGAATCCTATGGGCATCTGCTGCAGAAAGAATATGTAGAAGCTTTAAATCTGCTGAAAGAAGCATCTGACAGAATTAAAAATGTCAAGACACCTGATCAGGACTCTTTGAATTACGTCCGTATGCAGAATGAAAGTGATCGCATGGGACATAATAATCTGTCAGAAAATGTTGAATATCTGTCAAGCTCCGGAGAAACTGTTACGATTATGGCACAGATTGACAGTCTTCATACAAGGCATAATGAATTTATAAAGAAATTCGATGATTATTACAAGTTTGCATATGATTTTAACAGAACAACATTCTTCTCCCGTAATGCTCAGACAATCAGTGATGATATTGAATACGCATATGCTACAGTTCAGAAAATCGTTGGACAGCGCGGGCTGCTAAAAGAGCAGGAAAAGATTGGTGATAAACAAAAAGAACTTGATACTGAACTTGAAAAACTTAAAAATGAAATGCAGCAGATGCAGGATGAGTCAAAGTAAGAAGGGTGAAAATGGAATTTCTCAAGCTCGTTGAAAAAAGACATTCTGTCCGAAGCTTTCTTGACAAACCTGTAGAAGATGAGAAAATTATGAAGGTGCTTGAAGCCGCAAGGCTTGCACCTTCTGCCTGTAACAATCAGCCTGTCGTTCTTATTGTAATACAGGATGAACTTACTAAAAAAAGATTGATTTCTGTATACAATAGACCCTGGTTTCTTACAGCACCGGTCATCATAGCTGCGTGCTGTGATCACTCAAATTCATGGCATCGTGCCGATGGAAAAGACTTTGGTGATATTGATGTCGCAATTGCTGTTGATCATATTACACTTTCTGCTGCTGATCTTGACCTTGGAACATGCTGGATAGGTGCATTCAAACAACCTGAAGCAAAAAGTATTCTGAAACTTCCTGATAATATTGAACCTGTCGCATTCACACCTCTTGGTTATCCATCGACTGATGCTATAATAAAAAATAGGAAAAATATTGAAGACTTTATTCACTGGAATTATTTTGGGGGAAAGAAGCAGCAGTAAAGCTTCTGATATTTTATATTGTGGAATTGTCAATAATTTACGAAGATGAAATTCTGATTGCTATAAATAAAGACAGTGGAATTCCAGTAATTCCCGGGCGCGGCGAAAACTCATCTGACTCTCTTCTGCAAATCACCGAACAATCATTATCAAAAAAACTTTACGTTGTTCATCGTATTGACAAAGATACAAGCGGCGTAATAATGTTTGCAAAAGATGCTCAGACACATCGGTATCTGAATATTCTTTTTGAAAAAAGGGATGTTGAGAAGCATTATCTTGCAGTTGTCAATGGTATTCCTGAGAATGGATTTGTTATTGATGCACCTGTTTTTGAATTTGGATCGGGCAGAATGGGCATTGACAAAAGGGGTAAACCGTCGAAGACACGATTTGAAATTGAAGAAAAGATGATTAATGCTGCACAGCTTGATGTATGTCCATCATCCGGAAGGCGTCATCAGATTAGGGTTCATCTATATTCGATTGGTTTTCCTATTCTTGGCGATCGCATTTATGGTTATCCAAGACCAGTAGGGGGTATTGACCGCTTGATGCTTCACGCAAAAAAAGTGTGTTTTTTGCATCCTGACGGGAATATGTGTACAATCACTGCTCCTGTTTCTGAGCAATGGAGCGATATTGTTAGTAAATTGAAAATTCCGACAGCCTAAAATATTCTGCAATAACTGACTCCCTGACAACTCGCGTAATAATTAATAATCCCTGACGCATAATTTGGGATTATCTTCGTGACATCACAGCTGAAAAATCGTATTTTTCAAATCTTCGGCAGGTTATCAGTAAATTAAGGAGAATAGATTCATAATGACAGCTAAAGTGTTGCCTTTCTCAAATGAACAGATCAAAAAAATAGTCGAAAAATATCCTACTCCGTTTCATTTGTATGATGAACATGGAATTAAGAGCAATATAGATAGACTGCTAAAAGCATTCTCATGGAATGCCGGATTTAAAGAGTATTTTGCAGTTAAAGCTGCACCAAATCCATTTCTTATGAAAATATTGAAGGAAAAGGGGATAGGCGCAGACTGCAGTTCATTGCCTGAGCTGCTTCTGGCGGAAAAATGTGGTATTACTGGTGAGAATATCATGTTTACATCAAATAATACACCTGCAGATGAGTTCAGGAAAGCAGGAGAACTTGGTGCAATAGTAAACCTTGATGATATAACACATATTGAATTTCTTGAAAAAAATGCAGGGTTACCCGAGCTCGTCTGCATGCGGTATAACCCCGGAGCTTTACGTGAAGGCAATGCGATTATAGGAAATCCTGAGGAAGCAAAATATGGATTTACAAAAACACAGCTGATTGACGCTTATGGAATACTTAAGAGTAAAGGTGTCAAGAGGTTCGGGCTGCATACCATGATCGCATCAAATGAACTTAATTATGAATATTTCATTGATACAGCTGTAATGCTTTTTGAACTTGCTGTTGAAATTAAAAACATATACGGAATTTCACTTGAATTTGTCAATCTTGGCGGCGGTTTTGGAATTCCTTACAGACCTGAACAGAAACCGGTTGATATTGAAGCTGTTTCTCAAGGTGTCAAGGCGGCCTACGGTCGTATTATCACTCCTGCCGGACTGCATCCCCTCAAAATTTATCTTGAGTGCGGACGAATGGTCACGGGTCCTTACGGATATCTTGTCAGTAAAGTGATTCATCTGAAAAATACATATAAGAAATATGTCGGCCTTGATGCATGCATGGCAAATCTTATGCGTCCTGCTCTTTATGGCGCTTATCATCATATTACTGTTATAGGCAAAGAAGATGCACCTGCAGATCATACTTGTGATGTTATTGGTTCTCTGTGCGAAAACAATGACAAATTTGCTATTAATCGCAATCTTCCACTTGTTGAGCCCGGTGACATTGTAGTTATTCATGATGCCGGCGCGCATGGTCATGCAATGGGCTTTAATTATAATGGAAAGTTGCGTTCAGCAGAGTATCTTCTCAGGGAGAATGGCGATACAATCGAGATTCGTCGCGCGGAAACTGAAAATGATTATTTTGCAACTCTCGATTTTGACAAATTAAAACAATTTAAATAAAGTAACAGGAGAAACCATGAGTGTCAATGAAATAAAACTGAGATATGGATGTAATCCTCATCAGGCTCCCTCACGTATTTTTTCAAATGCAGGTGCTTTGCCTTTAAAAGTTCTGAATGGAAGCCCGGGATATATCAATCTCCTTGACGCACTTAACTCATGGCAGCTCGTGAGTGAACTGAAGAATGCGACCGGCCTGAGTGCCGCAGCGTCATTCAAGCACGTAAGTCCTGCCGGTGCTGCTGTCGGAGTACCATTGACAAGCGTACTTAAGGATGTGTATTTTGTAAATGACTGTGATCTCACTCCTCTTGCGACTGCTTACGCCCGCGCACGCGGATCGGATCGTATGTCAAGCTTTGGTGACTGGGCAGCTCTCAGTGACCCTTGTGATATTGCAACTGCAAAGCTTCTTAAACGTGAAGTATCTGATGGTGTTATTGCTCCCGGGTTTGAACCTGGAGCGCTTGAAATTCTGAAAGAAAAGAAAAAGGGCGGATATGGCATAGTTGAAATCGACCCATCATATAAAGCACCTGAAATTGAAACCCGTGAAGTCTTCGGGGTAACATTCGAACAGAAGAGAAATAATATTGTAATTAGTAAGGATACTTTGCAAAGTATAGTCACGACAAACAAGGTGCTTCCTGAAAGTGCAGTCCGGGATCTTATTATTGCACAGATTACGCTTAAATATACACAATCAAACTCTGTATGCTTTGTATATGACGGTCAGGTGATAGGCGTCGGTGCCGGACAGCAGTCTCGTGTTCACTGCACCCGTCTTGCTGCATCAAAAGTAGACAAATGGTTCCTTCGTCAGCATAGTTCAGTATTGAATCTTAAATTCAAGGAAAAAATTGGTCGTCCTGACCGTGATAATGCAATTGATCAATTTCTCGAAGACTACCTGAGTCCTGCAGAACAGTATATATGGCAGTCAAATTTCGAAAAAACACCTGATCGCCTATCTGCGGATGATAAGCGTGAATGGATGGGTCTTTTAAAAAATGTCGCCATAGGATCAGATGCATTTTTCCCTTTCCGTGATAATATTGACAGAGCGCAGCAGAGCGGTGTCAAATATATTGTACAACCCGGTGGATCTGTGCGTGATGATGTAGTGATTGACGCATGTAATGAATATGGTATGGTTATGGCATTTAGTAAATTACGTCTGTTTCATCACTGATTCTTGTCAGTGACAATGGATATTAAGTGTCAATTATATTTCCTTGTAAAAGATATTGATTTTTAAAATAGTACTTGCTGAAAGGTGGATATATGGCAGCGCAGACAAAAGGTACGCCTAAGACAGCGATAACGCCGACACGTGTTGAAGATTATCCGGAGTGGTATCAACAGGTCATCAAGGCAGCAGATCTTGCTGAAAATTCTCCTGTTCGCGGATGTATGGTAATTAAGCCATGGGGATACATGATCTGGGAAAACATTCAGCGTGTACTTGACGGAATGTTTAAAGATACCGGTCACAAAAATGCATATTTCCCGCTTTTTATTCCGAAAAGCTTTCTTGAAAAGGAAGCTGAGCATGTTGAGGGGTTTGCAAAAGAGTGTGCTGTTGTAACTCATCACAGACTTGAGGCCGGGCCTGATGGAAAACTTATTCCCGCAGGTGAGCTTGACGAACCACTTATAGTCCGTCCTACATCCGAGACTATCATCGGTGCAATGTATGCAAAATGGGTGCAATCATATAGAGATCTTCCTATTCTTATAAATCAATGGGCCAATGTCGTCAGGTGGGAGATGAGAACACGTCTGTTTTTAAGAACTACCGAATTTCTGTGGCAGGAAGGGCATACTGCACATGCAACGCGTCAGGAAGCTATTGACGAAACAATGATGATGCTTGATGTGTATGAAAAATTTGCTGAAGAATATATGGCAATGCCTGTGATCAAGGGTGAAAAAACTGCCGGAGAACGCTTTCCTGGTGCAGTGTCCACTTTCTGTATTGAGGCTTTGATGCAGGATCATAAAGCTTTACAAGCAGGTACATCACATTTTCTTGGACAGAATTTTTCAAAGGCTTCCGGTATAAAATTTCTTGACACAGAGGGAAAAGAGGAGTTTGCCTGGACGACATCATGGGGTGTATCTACAAGACTCATTGGCGGCCTTATTATGACTCATGGCGATGATGACGGAATTATTGTACCTCCACGCCTTGCACCATCACATATTGCGATATTGCCTATTATTCATGATAACGAGAGCGGGGCAGATGTACTTGAGTATTGTGATAAACTGGCTGCGGAGCTGCGAAATGTTTTATATGACGGAAGAAAGCTGGTTGTTGAAGTAGACAAGAGAGAGGGACGCGGAGGCGATAAGGTCTGGTCGTGGATTAAAAAAGGTATTCCTGTTTATCTTGAGATCGGCCCTCGTGATATTGCTAACGACTCGGTATTTGTTGGTCGCCGTGATAAGGGACGCAAAGAACGTTATGGTCAGTCAAGAACTGAGTTTGTTGCAAAAGTTGCAGAGGTTCTCGATGATATCCAGAAATCTCTTCTTGAAAAAGCCAGGAAATTCAGAGAAGACAATACAAAAAAGATTGATACAAAAGAAGAGTTTTATGCATACTTTACGCCCGAAAACAAGGATAAGCCTGAAATTCATGGCGGCTTTGCATTAAGTCACTGGAATGGCTCATCAGAAGTGGAAAAGATTGTCAAGAATGATCTTAATGTGACAATCAGATGCATACCACTTGACGGGGAGCTGGAGAACGGAAAGTGCATCATAAGCGGCGAACCATCAACACGCCGTGTAATCTGGGCAAAATCGTACTGATAAATAAAGGCGCACTTTTAAAGTGCGCCACTGCTGTCACTGTTGTTTTATTGTCAAGTTTAATCTGTCTGTTTTCCAATGTAAGTAACAAATTGACCTATCGGTAAAAATGAAAAAAAACATAGTCCTGATATTTTTAATATTATTGTTCACGGTACAGAAAACCAGACCTGAAAGTTCCTCCGGAGCAGCAGCTTTTGGAACTGTGATAGGCTGTGCTGTAATCAGCGGCGGTACATTCGGGTTGATAAAATTAGTTAAATTTATAAAGAAAGACCGGATTCACGGTGATAGTGTAATTGTCAATGTACATTCTTCCATTGATTCTGCAGAATATTGCTATTCACAGGATGATTATGTCAAGTCAGATCGGTTTTATCTGCAGATTGTAAACGTATGGGATGAATATCTGAAGTACTGTGATAAACGTCATATTGAACAGAGAATAACAAGGGATACACTTGAAGACCGGATATCAGACTGTAAACTGCTTCAAAGTTTGTCAATTAAAATCAGACAGATTGAAAAACTGCTGTTTTCTATTCCTGATAATGCAGATGATATTGTACTTGAAGACAGGCATAAAATATTAAATGAACTCAATTATGCCAATGGTACGATTAAGCTTATTGAAGAGCATAGCGGGTCTAAAAAATATGTTGTCAATTATGGCTTCAGGAAATCTTTGAAGTATATAGAAACAATTGATTCATTATTAGCATATGTTTACGAAAAGGAAAAATTGAATTTCTCGCTTAAATGTAAATTTTTCTATAACAGGGCTGAGGATTCAAAAGATACTTCCATGTTGCGGCAGTTTGTTGATGATTGTGATTATTACAATGTCGATAAGGAATGGTGTCAGAAAGCAAAGATATCACTTGGATATCATGATACATCAAGTAAAAAATCTGAAATCATAAATGAAACTGAACAGAAAATTATAAGTAAACCTGTAAAATTAAATCCTATTGATTCAATGCATAATGATTTTAAACAGGCAGTTGAAAAGAGAGATATTTCTCTTCTGGAACAGTACATCAAGCGATATTCCAACCGGAAATTCCGGAAAAAAGAGAGTAAAATCGACAGCGTTAATAATCTGCTGATTTTATTAACTAATGAGAAGAAAAACAGCATTGCTTATTTGAAGGAACACCCGATATTATCAAAAGCAAATTTAGATAGAATAAAAATTGAGTTTAAAGGTGTTGATATGGAGTTTCAGAACATATTTCAAAATGTGCTGAATTCAGTTGATGAAGAGATGGTTTTGGAATCAGGCATAAGACTTCCGGTTTTTCTGACTGTTGATAAACGTGATAACGGGACACAATTTTTCATGACTGGTTATGTTGACCAGAAGAAAGACATACCTTTTGAGAAACGCAGTGATACAGTGGAATACTCGTTTACCGGATGCAGATGGAGCGCAGTATTTCTTCACAGATTATTATCAAAAGTTGAGTCTGAATTGACAAAAAACAGCAATATCAGTTCACATAATGCTCAATTATACAGAAAAAGTATTAATTCGGCAGTATATATTGTTCGTGCCAGGAAAAACGAGAATGATAATATTACAATGTATGCCTATGGTTTACAAAATACACCTGTCAAGTTTTATACATTCTTTGATATTACAACAGCTGAAGTAAGAAACAGGCGGTTTGACAATATGGTTTCGCCGGTTATAAGAATTGGCGGGTCTCAGGCAGATACATTAAAAAATCGTCTGGTAGTTTCTTTTTTTAATTGAATAAAAAAGGGAGTAACGTGTCTTTCACTGCTACTCCCATCGCACAATTGCTACTCATAACTATCTGCAGTATCTGTTAGAATAATACTATGAACGGGCATGCATATTCAATATTCTTTTATAAAAAGTGTATTCTGTTTGAATACACACTGGAATATGTTTCAACAATATAGTTTATAAGCTCTAAGGTATTGGCAGGACAGAGAAAAATGTTTCAATAATCTGAAACAGAATTTTTTATAATAATAACGGGAAAAGATATTTAAATTTATGGCTATTGATCTTCATCTACATTCTACAGAGTCTGATGGTACTTTTACACCGGAACAGCTTATTGATACGGCAAAAGACGGTGGTATTGATACAGTTGCTCTTTGTGATCATGATACAACTTCAGGACTTGAACGTTTTATGAAACACGCAATTCTTAAAGGTGTAAGAGCTATTCCGGGTGTTGAGATTTCTGCAATGTCTTCAGGTGGGGAGTGTCATATACTCGGACTCAACGTCCCTTTACAAAATACACTACTTGAAAATGCTCTGCTGCATTATCGTAATTCACGAATACAGCGTAATTTCAAAATATTCGAGAAATTGCAGGCGTTAGGATATGATGTAGAATTCGATGATATTGAAGAGTATGTGCATGGAACAACAGCCGGGCGGCCGCATATTGCAAGATTGCTTGTGGATATCGGGGCTGCAGAAACAATTGAAGATGCATTCAGGAAATACCTGGTGAAAGGTGCTGCTGCTTATGTTGAGAGGTACAGATTTGATCCGTTTGAAATGGTTGAGCTGCTCAGGAATGCAGGTGCAACAGTAGTTCTTGCACATCCGGGTCTTCTTAAAATGACAGAAGAGGAATTATATGATTTCATCTGTTCACTTGTAAAAAAAGGACTTGATGCATTGGAAGTATATACACCGCACAATACTGATGAACAGGTAATAATGCTTGAGAATATCGCTGCAAAATTGAATTTACTGTGTTCCGGAGGGTCCGATTTTCATGGTGAGAATAAAGTCGGACATGTAATCGGATTTTACAGAAGTGATATATCAGTACCGGCATGTGTGCGCAAAGTTGCAGATCTAAGGAAATAATAAAATGAATGAATCGGATGTATTTGATATTATTGTCTGTGGTGCCGGACCTGCCGGATTGACAGCTGCTGTAAGTGCTGCATTGAGTGGGAAAAAAGTTGCGGTTTTTGAGCGTATGCCAAAGCCCGGACGTAAACTTCTTGTAACTGGCGGCGGGCGCTGTAATATTACAAAAAGGGAACAATTGACAAAGTTTTTAAGGTCATTTGATGATAAAGAAATGTTTGTCAAGCCTTCACTAAAACAGTTTTCTCAGGAATCACTGATAAGATTATTCGAAAATCATGGTCTTGCGCTTCATACATCGGAAACGCTTCAGGTTTATCCAGAATCTCACAAGTCAATTGATGTGCTGAATTGTCTACTGCAGCTTGCTGAAGATAATAAGGTTGAATTATTTACTGATTGTAATATTGATAAGATTAATATTGACAATGGGAGTGTGACCGGTGTTACTTGTCATAACGGTAATACATATGAATCTGAAGCTGTAATAGTTGCAGCGGGTGGAATGAGTTACCCTGCGCTTGGTGCTGATGGGCGCGGGTATGGTCTTGCCCAATCTGCCGGGCATTCAATTATAACACCAGTTCCTGCACTTGCAGGGTTAGTGTCTAAAGAGAAATGGCCAGCCCAATGTTCTGGACTGTCAATTGATCCGGTTGTTGTCTATGTTGATACAAAGCAGTTTCGTTCAATCAAAAAACGCGGCTCAGTGCTTTTTACACATAAGGGAGTAAGCGGTCCGGCTGTACTTGATCTGTCCAGATATGTATCGCGTCTGCTTCAAAAAGAAAAGTCTGTAAAAATAAGAATTAAACCTCTTCCAGAAATGTCAAGAGAACATATTGATGATTTATTTGTCAAGGTACAGCAGAAATGCGGCAGTAAACGTCTGAGGTTTGTACTTGCAGATCTGCTGCCGTCACGTTTTGTCAATCAGCTTATGGTTCTGGCGGATACTGACCCGGAAATCAGGGCGGCGGATGTAAATAAACAGCATAAACTGCGTTTTCTTGATCTGCTTGATAACGGTGTGCCGCTTGATGTAATTGCTACTGAACAATTTGATAATTCAATGGTCACATCCGGAGGCGTATCCTGTGATGAAATCAATCCGCAGACAATGGAAAGTCTAAAAACCGATGGACTTTTTTTCTGCGGTGAGGTTATTGATGTTGATGGCCCCTGTGGAGGATATAACCTTCAGTGGGCCTTTTCAAGTGGTTTTTGTGCTGGAAAATCAGCTGCAATTAAAATAAATAATCTGCCGATCGGCAGATGTCAGGATAACTGATCAAGATATCTGACAAACATCTTATTTTCTTCCGGTAAACGTACTGCAAGCCTGATATATCCGCAGCCGTCACTGAATTTGGAACTTATATCCTTTATGTAAATTGAATGCTTTGAAAGAAACTGTTTCGATAGATTCGATGCAGTTTCCCTGTTGCCGTCAAGTTTGACAAGTAAAAAATTTGCCCCGCTCCTGAATACTTTTTTTACAACTGGAGATTTTTCAAGCAGAATGGAAAATTCCTCACGATCCCTTATAGTTGATATAAAAGATTGTCTGAGTGCATTTCTGTGCTTTAAAATTATTTCAAGAAAGTGTTCTGCTATAGAATTCATGCTCCAGATAGGCATATTACTTTTAATAAAACTGTTAAATGTCTCATCACACGAGTATGTAAAACCAAGCCTGATTCCCGGAATACCAAGTGATTTACTGAGACTTTTCAATACAATTACATTCGCAAGCGGTTGTTTTTCAAGAATTGGAATTATGGAATGATTATCAGAAAATTCAATGAATGATTCATCAACAATAAATGTTTTCTGAGGATAACGTTCTGCAAAGGAAACTATCCAGTCAGTTGGAAATTCCGTACCCGTAGGATTGTTTGGATTGACTATTACAATGCAGTCAGATAAATGTGCTTTGGCTGCAATATCATTGAGGTCGAAATTGCCATGATCTGAATATGTTGTATAATTTGTAAATATATGTGTATATTCCCCGAAGGTCGGATCCGGAATTAATGCTTTGCATGATGAAAAACGGAGCCGCAGTAAAGGGTAGATCTGTGATGCACCATTCAGAGCTGTAACCCGTGATTCATTACAGAGAAGAAACCATGCCATTTTACGATCGAGAATTGTCTGACGGGAACCATAATTATGAATGAGTGACGGCAGTACATTTTTTAATTCTGATATAATTGACGTATTGGGAAAGTGCATGTTTCTGATAAAACAGAAATCTGTCATCTTGTAGTTCCAGTATCCGCCGAAAGCATACTCAAGAATTTCTTTGCGGTGTTCATTGAAATCGAATTCTGCTACCTGAAGATCATTGGGGTCATCAACCTCAGACCAGTTTTCGCCATGAATGATCTCCGCATGAATAGTCTCTTTCTGCATATAGATAAGTATGCCGAGTATCAGCTCATAATAGCAATTGTTGTCAATAACATTTGCGTAATAAACAAGAAGTTTCTTGAAGGATGTTTCACAGAATTCACGTGAGAATTTATAAATATTAAGGGTTTTATATTTATCTGAAAAATCGAATGATTCCGACTGAAGATGCGGTGGAATGACATTTGTAACAATGTTATCTTCAACTGTAACAACTGTACCGTCCATTCCGGACCTGAATTTGTCAACAAGTGCAACATTACTGTATTCTGATCTGATCAGACGTGTGATAACTTCTGGCCTGTAAAGAAGGTCCGATTCTATGAGAATGATGTCGCTGTCAATGGTACATTGTTCGAATGCCAGTGCCATTGAGTAAATGTTGTTTGTTTCGCGGTATTTGGCGTTATGTATAAAAGTAAACTTCAGTGCCGGGTATGCTGCTTTAAGGTATGCTGTGAGTTCGTCTGCACGGTAACCAGTAACAACAACTATATCTGAGATGCCATTATCGAGTAATCCATCAATAATCCGTCCGATAATCGTTTTTCCTGCAACAGTAAGCATTGTCTTATGGCAGGTATCTGTAAGCGGACGCATTCTGTTTCCATAACCGGCTGCAAGTATTATTGCTTTCATGATGAGCTGTCCTTTTAATAAAAAGAATCAAAAAAAATCAATTCAATCAATACTGAAGGGTGTCAGGAAAATATTTTTCCGGCAGACACAGTTTTTTTGAAATGCTTAACTTTATGATAAAAAGATGATAAAAACGCAAGAAAATTGTTCATTGTCCAGTATAGCACCATTCCTGCCGGTGATGTGTAAAGCAGGATAAAAAAGAGAAGTGCCATAAAGTAAAGATTGTTTCTCTGGCTTTTTCGAAGTTCAGTTGACAATGATGCATCATGGTGGAGCCATGATGATGCGAAAGTTATTGAAGTCATTACAAATGGAAGTATGTTGAGATATTTTCCAAGTATCGGAATTGTAAAAGGTAATAAGAATGCATGATCAGGAAATGCAAGGTCTTTCATCCACAGAAAAGAAACATGACAAAGTGAGTAATGTTCACTGAGCGCATGGTATGCTGCAAAAAATATTGGAATCTGTATTGCCGCACTTCCAAGGCTTTTAAGAGAATAAAGTGGACTGATTCCTGATTCCTTATGCAAAGCGAGTATTTTCTGTGTCTGTTCTTCGCCTTTGAACTTTGATTTTATTTCTGCAAGCTTTGGCTGAAGAATGGAATTTTCACGGTTAACCTGCTGCTGCCATCTGTCAGCAATAAAAAACAGCGGAGCAATTATGATTTTGACGCAGATTGAAAGGACAATAATTGATAGTACTACATTGTCAAGTGTTGACAGAAGTATATCAAACAGATGCATCAGACCAAGTGAAAGCCAGCGCATCCAGAACCAGAGCGGGAAAAGCAGATGAGTACATTCTGATCCGGCTTTCAGAAGATCTTTATAAATTACAGGGCCGCAGTAAAATGTTACAGATAGAGAATCTGGAGTTGACTTATTATTAATTGAAAATGATTTTTCTGATGACGTAAAAGAATATTGCGCTGAATCATAACAAGTAAAAATAAGTGCCTGGAATCTGTTTCTGATTCCTTTCCATGCATTTTGAGAGAGTGTCTCAGATTGCAGTGATCCGGATGTACGGATATTTTTCTTTTTTTTATTAATTGTCACAAATTTCAGATCATTGTCAGTATTTATGAACGTGCAATGAAGAGAAATAGGATCTGTTGAAGACCGGTCTTTAATGTTGTATTTAGAAATTGTTGCGGAAAGCTTAATTAAATAATTGTATTTATTGACAATATATTGTTTTGTTATCCTGTACATTTCCACACCGTTTACAGATGATGTTTCTGTAAATGTAATAATTGAAGTTGAATCTGTTTCTGAAAGAGTATGATTGAACAGTATGGAATCACTGTTCACTGTGATATGATCATTGGTGGAAAATGCATTGCAAACAAGAATAGGATCTGATTCTGAACTGCCGCAGAAATAATTCTGATTTAGAAATCTTTTGTTAACTTTTATTGATTGAAGTGCCCCGTTTTTTACAAAAGATAATTGCCGGTCGTTTACATTGACAGAAAATATTGTTGATGAGTCGGGAGTAGAAAAACAATCAGTTTTTAGATTTAAAAGTATCAATAGTATTAATGGAAAAAAGAGAATGTACTGTTTCATTTCCTGTAAAATCTTCCCATTTCTTCTAATGCACTGGAAAGATTTGGGGAGAGTGATTTTGAACTGACCAGCTTGTAATTGCTGTCACGCATTTCATAATAGCCCCCAGGATACTGCACAGTTGTTTTCTCCGGTTCATTAATTGCAAAGTTAAAATAACTGCCTGTGATAAGCCACTCCCATTGATTGTCAGAGAAGAGGCTGATGCCTGAACTGTAATCATTTTCAGGATTTTTGCAGCCAAACGCGTCTTTAATCAATGTTGCAGCTATATCATTATGACTTGTTCTTTTACTTATCACCTGAGGCTCTTTACCAGGCCAGAAAACAATCAGAGGCACTCTCAGCTGATATTTACTGAATGCGCTTCCATGTCCGGTAAATCCAAGCCCGTTTTCATTATATTCCTCGCCATGATCTGCTGTAATTATGATCACTGTATTTTTGTAAAGATCACGTTTTGTCAGATCATCAAGAACAACTCCGACAAGTGAATCAAGAAACTGCACCCCTGTTTTATAATGTTCGAATTTTCTTTCATGTTCTGTCATGCTGTTTTTAATTTTAAGCCTCGATTCATAAGATGGCGGGAAGCCTTCGACGCTTAATAAATCATAAAAGAGAAACCCGAAGAAATTCCTGTCGGTTGACCTTTTGTCAAGCCACTGCATCCATTCTGCTGTAATGGCAGAATCCTTGCGGTATACATCCTGTGATCCCGGGATTTTTGTTTCAAGTCTGAGATTTTTAATCTTCACAAAAGCAGAAACATCAAGGCATGCCGGTGCGTAAAGCTTATAACTTGTGTAAATACCGGTCTCGTAATTTTTATCAAGCATGCGGTCAATTATAACCGGAGAAATCTTGTTACTCTCAATATATTGCTGATAAGTGGGGGAGATACCATAGAAAAGAGAGAATAGTCCCATTTTTGTGGAGTTACCGCCGCTCCAGTGGTTTGTAAAACGTATTGCACCTCCATTGCTGCGACTTAGAATTGATGGTGTCAATTCAGGAGTAATCATATCACTGCGAAGATCATCAATGGCGATAATGAGTATATTTTTCTGCTCTATTGATGAATCAAACTGAAGCTGTGTCCTGGGATAAAAAAATGTCGAACCATGAACACTGAGATTTTGAGGAAGTTCGCGTCGGTTTGCAATATCTGCGAACCCGTGTTTTGTCATGAATTTTTTATCGGTTGACGGATAAAATAAAGGAAGTGTGGTTGTAAATCGTGTCACAGGAAGATACCCTGTTGCATCAGCCCATACATGTGTACCGTGAGTAAACAGCAAAAGAATTACTGTCGCGATAAGGGAGTGAACTGCCCATGTATGCTTCTTAGTCTGAGCAGTATAGCGTTTCCATGCAATGTCAGCGAGAAATGATGACAATACTAAAAATATAAACATGTAAACGAGTCCGAATCCCCATGTTTTCCATCCAAGAATTCTAATTGTTAAAATTGTAAAGTGAAAACGATGTGATGTAAAGATCTGCGAATCCAGCAGTATAATTGACGCAGCAGTTGCCACAATAAGTACACTGACTGGGATGATTATTTTCCTGAAAGGAACTATACAAATAAGAGGAAGGACAATCACGGCCCAGAAAATTAGCGCGAATGATGCAAAATGACTTGTAAATGCTGCAAATGTATATGCAATTGCAAGGGGCTCATGCGGAAGAGAATAAGCAGTGAAATAACGCAGGCCGACTAGAATGAAAAGAATCGCTGCAAAGACAAAAAAGCCTGCGCTCCATTTTAAAAGTAAAATTCGTTCCTTCAACGAAAACCATGATGGCAATGCCTTTTTCACACTATATCCTCTAAAAATGTTTTAAGAAACAACACAGAACTGCTGCTTAAGCGCGTTCTTTGACACGGTCGGCAATTGCGGCAATTTCTCTTGCGCCGACTTCAACACTATTGCCTAAATTGAAAACCAGGCGTTGACGAAGTGCTGCAATATGTTCACGAAACTGATCCGGATTTGCAAGAAGAGAATTTATGATTGACGGTGCCTGCTCGAGATTGTCTGGAGATAATATTCTGCCGACTTCACTTCTTATGCTTACTTCCATTGGTTCAATACCGAGTTCCATGTATTTTTCATTTCGGATTCTGCGTGGAACATCAATGTATAATACCGGTTTTTCAAGTCCGAGGGAATACTCAATAGATGTTGAGGACCAGTCGCATATAAGTAGATCTGAATCAAAAAGTGACTGCATATCACCCATTTTGAAAACATGTGTAAATGACGGATGATTACCGTAGGTTTTCAGAATATTTTCAATAATATCCGGTGTCAATTTAGCTGTCTGATAATGAGGCCGGAGAATTAATTTATATCCTGCGTCAAGAAGTATACCGACAAGTCTGTGTCCGCAAATGTTAAGTATCGAATTATCACCCCATGTTGGTGCAAGAAGTATAGTATAGGGCAAAGAATGTGTATGTTGCCTGTTTTGTGCTTCTTTCATGAGATTTTCCACACGTGCATAGCCATGTTCAACAAGGTTTTTTGCAGGAAGATTCTTAAGCTGTTCACGTTTTCTTATTTCAGCAATCTGATGCGGGCCGCTGCAGAGAATTGAATCATAGTGGTCGTATGAGTTTTCAAAATCAACCATATGTGTGCTGCCCATTGCATGAAAAAGATAAATGTAGTGAACCGGATTTATTGAACGTTTCAATTGGAAAATATTGAGATCTATCATTGTAAGAACAAGGCAGTCAGCTTTAAGAAACTGGAAAAATGAGATCTGCCAGAATCCTTCACTTACAAAAAATGATCTGTAGTTTTGATTGACAAGATTTAAGCCCGGATCAGTTTTATCGGATGTAATGTAACAGACTTTTTTTTGCGTGTCAATAAGCTTGACAATAATATCTTTAAAATGGTGCCAGTCCTGTCCGCTTTCGGAATAGAAGACTATATTCCTGAAGTCAGTTGACAGTTTGTTAAAAGCCAAGACATTTTTAAAAGACTGGAAAAAATCTGCAAAAGAAAAAGACTTTTTACGCTGTTTCATGAATCTGACTTTCAAGTGTTTATACAGGTTGACAAGTGTTAGTGCTTTACTGATTGCGTGTGTTCGAAGAATTCTTTTTTTCAGCAGGTTTGAATATTCTGACAATCTTGTACCAGAATGTTTTTACACCAAGCACAATAGTTGCAAATATACCTACAATGGCAGAGATAATCATAGATCCGGTTCCTGGATCAAGATAGGCATGATTAATCTGCGCATTTAATGAATTTGGGTTAAAAAAGTGAGTAATTAATGATATTGCAACGAGAAGATTAAAAGTAATATTAATGCGGTTAAAATATTGTTTTTTCATAATCTACCTGATTCATATATGTAATAAAGTAATTCTTAATAGCATTCTAAAATAATAAAATATTGGCTGATCTGAAACATAATTCTGTTCTATATCAGGTATAAAACAAATTATGGCTGTAATGCAATATATCATCCTCATTCTTATCATATCAACAGGTGTTTTAATGCAGCTTCCTGTTACCGCTTGATTATATAAACAGAATTTATTTGAAAAGATGATTAAAAACTGTAATTATTTACAGAATGAAGCGTTTTTATTATTGGACACTGATAATGACAGGCAATATCCCGGGAATGTGCCATTAACAAACCAGATACGCAGGAGCTTTTATGGTTAATCAGATTACTATATCAAAAAATGGCGCTTCAGGGTTTGCACCTATGGAGTTGGATGATGAAAATGAGGTTGAAGGACGCATTTTAACTACTGAAGAATTTATTGAACGAATTCGTGAACGGGGTGACATATTTACAATATATAAAGAAATCAACTTGACCAATGCTGAGATGATATCGATCCTTTTTGCACTTATTATCGGATTCTGGATGAGTAATGTCGAGATGGCTGTGCTGCCTGAAGCAGTTGATCCGGGGTTTCTTAACAAAGATTCCGGGGTTAAAGGCACAGTTCGAACTGTGCCTGTTCCTCAAGTTACAGAAAAACCGCCTGTTGTACGCAATATATCTGTAACAAAAAAAGATTTACATGCAACTAAACAGAACCGTTCAGTTAAATCGGCACAGGCTTCAAAAGGCGGTGCCGGAGATCCGCGTACACGTGTTGCCAGAGCGGGTCTTTTAGGAATTATTAATGGTCAATCAAAAGGGAAAATTGTACACGGTGATATTGAAGGTCTGGGCGGATTTACAGAAGGAATTGATGCAATGCTTTCAGGTATGGGCGGATTGAAAAAGGGCGGCGGGTCAGGTATTGTTCGTAAAGGTGAAACAGGAATAGGTTTTGGAAACGGGTATGGTCATAGTGGATTTGGAGAAGGGGGAAGTGGCGGTATTGATGATTTAATTGGAAATTTTCAGGAGGCATCACTTGATCTGAAACCTTTCGCAGGTACAAAAGTCAAAATTACAATTCCTGATAGATTAAGTGGTGAAGGATTCATTGGAGGGAGAAGCAAAGCAGAGATTCTCAGAGTTGTAATGCAGAATCTGCAGTCTTTGCGATATGCATATAATAAACGTCTTAAAATAAAACCCGCTCTTCAGGGAAAAATCGTATGTAAATTCGCAATAGATGAATTCGGAAGAGTAATAGGATGCAATCTCGTAGAATCATCTATTGGTGATTCTGAGCTGGAAACAACGGTAAAATCAATGATTTCGAGATGGAAATTTGAAAAGATAGATAAACCCGGCGATATTACTGAAATTGTCTATCCATTTGTTTTTTCTTCATAGTCAAATATAGTTTTAATGAGATCTGTCTCTGTATCTGATGAGACAGATTTCATTATTTACACCGGCAACTTTTCTGCTGCAACTGAAATACTATAAGCAATAGATTAATAATTCAGCACTGGAATTGGCAGGTTTTAAGTGTTATAATAAAGGATTATTAACAGAGAGGCTTTTAGTTCATGTACATGATTCCTATAGTAACAACAGATAAAATATTAATTGAAAATACATCATCTGCGCTTGACAAATTTATTGGTGATGCTATAGAATTGATATCATTTGGTGATGTAGAAAAAACTGTTGAATATTTGTCAATTGAAATGCCTGAGCTGTTGATTGTTAATTTCAGTGACCATGAAATTGACACATTTGATCTGCTTGATAAAATAATGGGTGATTCATGGCTGCTTCACGGAGGTATAATCGGAATATGCCGGACCAGTAAGGAGATTGAAAGAATTGAAATGATCAAGGGTGCGAATCTGATCATTGCAATTGATTATGAGGATTTTAAAGATTACATATTTAAAGTATTGAGTATCATTTTCAATAATCGCAGAATTCTTTTTCAAAGAGAGATCAGTTCTGATTTTATTCAGAATATCAGCGGGTCATTCAAATTGAAGAATGATACATATGAAGTAAAATGCTATGTAAATTTAATATGTAATTTTCTGTTTAACTCCAACAGGCTTAAGCTTGAGCAGAAGTTTAATCTGAAACTGGCTCTTACTGAAATGTTGTTTAATGCAATTGAACACGGAAATTGTGAAATATCTTATGAAGAAAAATCAGAATGGCTTGAAAAATCGCTTGAAATAGATTCGCTTATTTCAGAAAAGAGCAGGCAAAAAGAAATTTCTGAAAGAAAAGTAACTTTTGAGTATTCAATATCTCCGCAAAAAGGCATTTTTTCTATTATTGACGAAGGAAAAGGATTTGACTGGCGCAATGTAAAAGACGTGACAAAAGATGAAAATATTCTTGAACTTCACGGAAGAGGAATATTGATAACACGGGCGCTTGTCAGTAATCTTAAATACAATGAGAAGGGAAATGAAGTGTCATTTGAAGTTATTTTTGAAAAAGAATTGGCCGGCTTGACACCAGGGTTGTTTCAGTCAATTCCCGCAAGGGATATTGTTGAAGGAGAGATAATTTTCAAACAGGGTGAACCAAGTGATTATCTGTATTATATTGTAAAGGGAGTCTATAGCGTTATTGTAAATGAAAAAGTTGTGTCAACATTAACTCCTGATGATATTTTCATGGGGGAGATGTCATTCCTTCTTAATAATCAGCGAAGCGCAACTATAAAAGCGCAGACATCAGGAAGACTCATTGAAATATCAAAAAAGGATTTTGTTGAAGCAATACGTGAAAAGCCGCATTATGCACTTTTTCTATGCAGATTACTTGCGCAGAGAATAGACCGTTCAAATCTTAGGAAAACTGAAAGTGATATAGATAACACTATTGAATGATGATCTAAAATCAACTCTGAATTTTCAGATTTATTCTATCCGCGAACCATATATGGATTACCTTCATTATCTCTGAAATCAAAAATTTTACCTGAGGCGCTTTCCTGAAGCTCACTGACTTCCACCCCTTTTTCCTGAAGACTGTTCCAGAAAAAATCAATATCAACTGATGAAAACATTATTGATGGATGTGCAATACTCTCAGGACTCTGCTCGGCCATCATTTTTTTGGAATATAGAACAAGCGTTGTGCAGTCCGAACCATCCTGTGGAGATATCTCTATCCAGCGGGCATCTGATCCCATCGGCTCATCAGCAATAAGTGAAAATCCAATTTTGTCTGTCCAGAAAGTTTTTGCATCTTCCTGAGAATCTACGTAAATGGTTAGTTTGTCAATTTTTATGGACATTATTGCGTTTTCTCCCTGTCATAAGTGTGGTTGTCGCTCTAAAGTGACTATCTTCTTTGTGAAGTATATCATTATTGTTGAAGAATGTGTAGAAAAATATTAAAACTGATTTTTGTACTACAATATTCATATACTTAACTGTATTCTCAAAAAGGGCCTTTATGATAAAATGTTTTCAGAGATCATGAATTTTTGTTGTACTGCTTATTTATATTTCTATGATAGGATTAATTATTATTTGAACAATTACAGCACCCTTATGATAATTCAGAACTTTCACATTTTAAAACCATTAATCGTTTAATATATTATGTACTATGGATAAAAAACGTTTGAATATCATTTTTTATATAGTACTTTTTGGAACTGTTTCATTTTTCTTTTTCAGCCTGCTTGTTTCCATTGCTCTTCTTCTGCCTCCGGTGCAGACAAAAGCACTCAATCTTATTGGTGGAGAATTAAGCAAAATAATAACTGGAAATATTAAAATCGGAAGGGTTAAATCAAATCTGCTGACATATATAAATCTTGAGAATGTATCTGTAAAGCATCATGAATATCCAGATATATTGATTTTTTCAAATGAAATCAAAATACGGTACAATATTCCTGCACTTCTAAAAAAACAATTAAATATTACATCTATTCGCATTAACAGGCTTGATGCGAATATCAAGGTTACTGAAGATGGAAAGTATCTCATCCCATTTCTTGTTCAGTCTGACTTAAAAAAGAATAACAGCAATCTTTTTAAAGACTGGGAATTAAAACTTGGCACTCTCAGAATCAGAGATCTTAACGCATTATTCAGTGAAAACAGAATGAAATATTATAGTGCTGCAAACCATGCAAAAATTCGGGTCAGATTTCCCAAAAACGATTCAGTATCAGTCTCGGTCACTGTACCTGATGGTTATTTTCATAGCAATTGGTGGAATGGACATGTTGATACACTCAATACGGATGTGATTATTCAACCAAAAGGAATCAACATCAAACATGTTTATGCAAAGGGAAGCGGATCAGAAGTAAAAGGGTATGGGGTGATACCTTTTAATTATGATGATAAGTGGGACCTGTATGTTGATGCGTCAAGTAAGATCAAGCCCGTTTTTGCACTTGTCACTTATGCTCCTCAATTTGATACTACAGGAAATGCCCAGGCCAAAGCATGTTTTAAAGGCTCTTTCAGAAAGCCTCTCTATTCAATTGATCTATCAGGAACAAAGCTGGCATATGCCGGTATTACGCTTGATACATTCAGATTCAGAAGTCACACTGATCAGAAAGAAGATATAAACTTCAATATGACCGGAAGTACCAAATCCGGGGATGTCAAGCTTGATGGAAAAATAAGGATTAAAAATCTTAATTCATTTCATCCTGATGTTGACAAATATTCAATCAGTGTTAAAATCAATGATTTACAAATACCTTCTATTGCCAATCGGATAAAACAACTTGAGAGATTTCCAGGTGATGATGGAGTGCTTAATGTTTATCTGGAAGGTGATGGATACCGTGATCTTCCAAAAATCGCACGCATTGATTTAAAAGCACAGCAGGGCGGCTTAGTTGACACTTTAAGAGTCAATGCGCAGTTGCACGGACAGACATGGAATGCATTTGCCGGGTATGGAAATAATCGTGTAAATGCAAATGGCAGATACAGAAAAAATGGTTCAATAGATGGAACTGTAACAGGCACATTTTTCAACATACTTCCATTTGTTAATTATTTTTTACACGAAAAGGTAAATGGCAATTGTGCTTTCAATGCGGTTGTTTCCGGAACTGTAAAGTCACCGGTTGTAGCCGGAACAATTCAAAGCAGCAGTCTTGGCTGGCGCGGATCATTTGTCGATTCACTTTATGCGTCAATATTGTTTGATAAAAATGTTACACTTCGAAATGGATTCTGCAGGGCTGATGTCAAGCTTGATTCTATAGCTGAATTTGCCGGTGATAAAAATCTCAAAGGCAGGGCAAGCCTTCGCATTAATGCATCAGGGCAGGCAGACAAGCCAATGCTTGATATCAGAATGAATGGAGAAAATCTCCGGTATAAAATGCAGATAGCTGAGATGTGCGATGGAAATATAAAGATTGATGGATTTGACAATGTTCTTTTGAACGGTGTAACACTTGTAAAAGGGCAATCCAGGCTTCTTGTCAATGGGGCTGTTGATTGTTCCGGATTTGTTAATAAAACCCGGAATACTGATGTGTCACTTGATGTTTTGGCATACATGAAGAACAAGAATCTATACAGCAGTGCCGGATCATTCAGGATACATGGCGGATATAGCGGAGATTCTGTGAATGTGAAAGCAAGCTCTGAAAATTTTGATATTACAGTGTTAAATGAATGGATTGATGCACTGGAGAGAATAAAGGGCAGAATAACTGCGACATCCGCAGTCTGTGGTTCATTGAGAAATCCTCAATGTACGCTGGCAATTAAAGCTGTAAAGCCAGGGTTTGATAAGTTTAACATTTCATCACTGAGCTCCTGCTGTTCT